>Ga0118677_10010843_pt1 | contig 13818 bp, 13 predicted proteins | sample AliMusrvi5mmetaG_FD_86154 | JGI IMG/M metagenome (GOLD analysis project Ga0118677, IMG submission 86154) | reverse complement strand
CTCCAACTCCCCCGCCACCGCCCCCGGTCGCCTTGCCTGCCGAACCAGAGCCGCCGCCGGTTGCGAAAAGCAAACCAGTGCCTATGGCGGAACGGAAGCCTGCCGAACCGCCGACTGACCTTGGGAGAGGGGGAGCGCAGCACCAGGCGATTCAGCAGCGCCTGAAAGAAGCTGCGGAGAAACTCGGTTTCCGCGGCACGATCGAGAAGCAGATCCCAGGCGGCAGCGTGGATTTGCTCCTGGAGCGAGGTGACCGGACCTTTGCCTGCGAGATTGAGATCACCACCACAATTGACCAGGAGGTTCGCAATGTCGCCAAGTGCCTGAAAGCCAACTTCCCCGCCGTGGTGGTGATCTGCGTTGAGGAAGAGCGGTTGAGGAAGATCGCGGCGGCAGTTGCCCAGAGTCTTGGCTCCGACGCGGCTGCCAAGGTCATCTATTGTAAGCCTGACGAGTTCATTGCCCGTTTGCAGGAACTCCCCTCACCCGCTCCAAAGGCCCCGGAAGCACCCGAGACAAGGAGGGGGTATAAAATCAAGAGGACCGTTACGAAGCTCGCCCCGGGAGACCAAAGGCAACGCGAAGAAGCTGCCATCCGGTCAATTACGGAGGCCATGCGGAAGCAATCCTAGCGGTGCGTTTGAGTTCCCGACAGACAGCGTTCAACAAATTCAACAAAATCGTCGTTTTGCAGCAGCTTCACCTTCTCCCAAATCGCAAGTGGAATGGGCAACGAGAAAAAGCCCCGAACATCTTGGCTCACACCCTCGGGTTTAATAACAAGCCCGCTTTTCATTGCTTCATACGCACTGCCCAAGTGCTGGATGACCATGTTGAGGTAAATCTTTTCGTCACGAGTGATGCGGTGATTTGACAGGTCAGGCGTCGGGTCTAGCACTCTGGTCAAGTTTGGGTTGCGAAAGAGTTCCGACCATAATTCGCGATGATTCTGTGTGAGCGTAAGGAGATTAGCGATACGCCGGGTTTTCGTTTCAGAGCGCAACGAAACCGCAGTAAATACCAGGCTGCCGACGATGCCGATAGCACTGAGCCCGGTGAACCAATTTGCGGAAATCCATTCTCCCATGCCCTCCATTCTAGCATGGAGCGGCGCCGTAATGGAAACCGCTATGGCCTGTCCGGAATCTCGAATTTGGCAAGGACGAGGGTCTTGCGCGGAATCTTCACGATGCGTTCGTCTGGGCCGCAGCTTGCCGTCTGCGGCAGTTTCTCTGCCACCGAGGTGATGTCGGTTCCGATGACGGCGAAGTCGCCGTTGTCGAGTTCCCAAATGTCAGGGCAACCGCTACAGGCAAACGTCTGAGATCCGTTCGCGTGCGGGTCTGGGCCGATGCGCTTCACGAAATTCATGATATACATCTAACTATAGTGAGATGCGTTGTCAAACAGATTCGGCGTTAATCGTTATATGTGGCACCGGATTTATCGCAACAGGCTGTGTCCTCCCGAGTCGCGCAAATCTTGCGACGAGAACGGGAGAGGCGCGGTCTCTCCATGAACGAAGTGGCTGAACGCGCCGGCCTCTCCCAACAGATGGTGAGTTACGTTGAGCGCGAAATGCGAAATCCCACCCTGGAAACATTGCTTCGCATCACCGCTGCGATTGAAATCGACCTTGCGAGAGTGCTTGCACGTGCCCAAAAAGAAGCCCGGTTGACTCAGGCCAAGTAATTCCGAGCCGTGCCCGGAATATCCACGGCTGGCACCTGGGCAAGACAGATCGGCATTTGCGGAACAACTACTTGTCCCCTTCCAAGAGAAAGACCGGCCCCCTAACGCTGTATGGGGAGTAGGCCTCAATTATCCGCTTCCGCAGTTTGAAAAAGCTTTTCGCGGGGCTTTCTTCAGCATGAAAGATGGAGGGGTGTTTAACGCCCATTTCCCGCGCAGCTTCGGCACGAGTCTTGCCCGCGGACTCGCGATATTTTTTTGCGAGGGCTGCTAAATCCGCCTCAGTGAGCAGCTTCTTTTCTTTCATTCGGGAACGCATACAAGAATCTAGTCATCCCCGCCATTTTTTTCTTGCGTTGTGTATTCGTTTTAGATACGTTTCTCAGCATGAATGTGCCTCCTCTCAGTATTGCCCCAACAAAGAGCGTCGGTATCTGGATTCGGGTGTCAACAGAGGACCAAGCCAAGGGCGAGAGCCCCGAACACCACTTGGCGCGCGGTCGCGCCTACGCCACCGCCAAAGGATGGACAGTTCAAGAGGTTTACGACCTGGCAGGCGTTTCCGGCAAGTCCGTTATCGAGCACGCCGAGGCAAAGCGGATGATGGCGGACATTGAGCGGGGACACATCAGCGGTCTCATTTTCTCCAAGTTGGCCAGGTTGGCGCGGAATACGAGAGAACTGCTGGATTTTGCCGACTACTTCAAAGACCACGGCGCGGACCTGGTGAGCCTCCAGGAATCCATCGACACCTCCACGCCGGCAGGCCGCCTCTTTTATACCATGATCGCCGCGATGGCGCAGTGGGAACGCGAAGAAATCGCCGACCGGGTGAACGCATCGATTGGAGTCCGGGCCAAGCTTGGCAAGCCTCTAAACGGAAAGGTCGCGTTTGGCTATCATTGGAAGGATAGCAAGCTGCTGCCGCACCCGGAAGAGGCGCCCGTTCGGAAGCTAATCTATGAACTTTTTGCCGAGTATCAGCGGAAAAGGACGGTCGCCCGGATCTTGAACGAGCGCGGTTACCGCACGCGGGATGGTTCGATGTTCTCTGACACCTCGGTCGGGCGCCTGATTCAAGACACAACGGCCAAAGGCATCCACCGCGCCAATTACACCCGCCGGGTGGCGGATGATAGACCCTGGGCACTGAAGCCAGAACACGAGTGGGTGCTAAACCCCGTCGAGCGCATCGTCTCCGACGAACTTTGGCAGCGGTGCAACGACCTCTTGGAGGACCGAAGAACGAAACAGGCGAGACCGGCAAAACGGCCTGTCCACCTTTTTGCTGGATTGGTTCTCTGCGCCTGCGGCAAGAAGATGTATGTGCCGAGCAATACGCCCAAATACGTCTGCACCGGATGCCGAAACAAAATCCCGATTGTCGATTTGGAGGGTGTTTTCATCGACGAGCTGAAAGGCTATCTGCTTTCCCCTGAGAAAGTCGCCGCTTATCTCTCCGAGGCGAATGAAACAGTCTCAGAAAAAGTGCGGCTCTTGGAAACGCTCTGCCGAGAACAGAAAAAAGTCAAAGAGGAGGCTGATAAAACCTACCGGCTTTACCTTGAAGGTGCTTTGACCGTAGCCCAATTCAAAGACATCTACCAACCGCTCGACGCACGGAAGCACCAGATCGAACAGGAGATACCACGCGTTGAAGCCGAGATGGACCTCCTAAAGATCGACAGCCTTACGAGTGATCATATCATGGCTGAGGCGCGAGACCTTCATGCCCGTTGGCCAAGCATGCCAGTGGAAGCCCGCCGCAAAATCGTCGAATTACTGGTAAAAGGCATCACCGTTGGTAAGGGTGAAATCGACATAAACCTATACTACCTGCCATCTTGTGAAGAAATGACAATTAAGCAACGCACGTTGTGATATGCATGGCATTCACCAGGCAGAGACCTTCCTGCACCCCGCTCTTGCGAACGAGTCCTTCCACGGTTTGCGTGATGTTCAAAAAGCCGCGACGATTGGGCACTTCAAACCAGAGTTGTTCCGTAAGACTTTTCACACGACCCTTATGGCACACATGGTCTGATCTCCGCAACCCTGGAAAAGACCGATCTCTCTCGCATGGTCAAAAGCCGAGACTCTTCGACCCGTTCAATCGCCAACCTCATCTTTATTCGAGCGATGACCTTCCTATTCTGATTCCTGCTCCTGCTTGGGCGGCTCGATTGCCTGGTGCAAGGCCCGCACCCACTCATTTGTGCCAACAAACAGCTCCTGCGGAAACCGGCGGTAGGACAGCATGTCGGCGTAGATCTTGTCCGATTCCGAGAGATTCAGCCCCATTCCCGCCAGGTACTGCAGCCGCAAGTTCTGGTCGCAGTTGAGTTCCGCCCGCCGCAGCCACGGCCACAGGTCGCTCGCCTGCCCGGCGTAGGTCGCCAAAAGACTGAATGCCGACCGGAATCCCACATCCTGCAGTGACTTCGCCACGCGCTGATAAGGCTCCTGGTTCAGCCGTCGCTGTACCTGCGCCAGGTCGATCTGCAACGGCCCCGCTTGCCCCAGCAGCACCAGGTCATAACCTTCCCCTTCCACTTCGTTGCTCCATACCGTGCCGTTTGGGAACGCGTCGAAAAACGTCGCGAGTTCGCTCTGCACGGCTGCGGGATTGCTTTCGTAGAGCGGCACCCACTGCGCCACGAGCCCGCCCGGATTCAAATGCCGCTTGACCATCTCGAAATATTCCTTCGTGTAGAGTGTCGCCGCCCCCTTGACCCAGGGATGGATCGGGTCCGAGGTGATGATGTCGAATTTCTCATGCGTCGTCAGCACAAAGTGCCTCCCATCGTCATAGACCACCTCCACGCGCGGGTTGTGCACCACATCGTAATTCTCCAGTGCAAAATACCGTGCCACCACCCGGGGAATCAGCGGCTCGATTTCGCAAATGACAATCCGTTCCACTCCGGGATGCACCGTAAAGGAACCCGCGGTCACCCCAGCGCCGCATCCGACTACCAGCACCGCTCGCGGCCCCGGGTGCAACAGCGCTGGTAAATGCCCCAGCATTCGCTGCAGCCGCATGTCATGCGTGTCAGTCGATGCCTCCACCTTGCCGCTGACATGAAAATTCCGCACCCCCCTGGCAATTTGAGTGACTGCAACCGTCGCGTTCATCCCTTCGCCCAAGTACAAGTTCGTCCCCCAGTTCAGCTTCGTCGGCAGGTAACGTCCGTAGGCCACTAATTCCCAAGGCACCTTCGGTACGCTCAGAGCCATGAGCCAAACCCACCCCAGCGCCACCGCCACGAACACCGCGCTAAACAACGTCGCACGGACACCCAGTGCGCCGATCGGTTGCCCTGGCATTCGACTCGTCGGGACTTCCCCGCTTCCCTCCCGCCCTCTGCCCTGCCCGCGCCCAGCACGCAATCCGGGCACCCACATTACCAACCCGGCCAGGCCGCAAATCCCGATCAATACCCGTTGAACCTGCTGTGTTCCCAGCCACTGTATCAGCACGAGGCTGCACCCCAGGGCCCCGACAATCGCCCCGAGTGTGTTGGCGGCATATACCCGACTCACCAGTCGCCCCGGGTCTTGCCCCGCCCTGGCTGCCGCCGCCAACGCCAGTGGAAAACTCGCCCCCCACAAGCACGTCGCGGGCAAAATGGCCCAGGCGCACCTCAACAGATCGAGCTGAAAGTCCAACCAGGGACTCCGCGATAGCGAGGGATTGATCGGCCAATACGGCAGCGATTTGGCCAGCAAATGAGCCGACAGCGCGATAGCCCCGACCAGCAGCATCTGGCACGCGCCCAGCGCTAGGCGCGGACGCGCCGTCCAACGGCCCACCGCCGAACCGATGCCACTGCCAATCCCCAAGCCCACCAGGAACACCGCCAGGATAATCGAGAACGTATAGACCGTCGCCCCGAGCATCAAAGACAACACCCGCGTCCAGACCACCTCCGCTCCCAGTGCGCTTGCCCCTGAGAGCGCGATAGCCACATACACCGGCCACGTCCCATCGGTGCACGGACGTGCGGTCAAACCTTCCTCGAACTCGAGTTCAGTCTCGCCCGTCGCAAGACTCGTTTCCGGATTTGGGGCTTCAGGGCTCTTTCGGATCTCGGCCTCCTGCCCTCTGATCTTCCACGCCGACGCCAATCCGAACGCCGTAGCTGCTACAGCCCCATTGATCGCTACGGCAAGATACGTCGCCACCCTCACATCATGCACGCGCAACAGGTAAAACCCCGCCAGCAAACAACCCACTGCCGCTCCGGCGATGTTCCCCCCATAGAAGAAGCCCAACCAGGAAACACCTTGCCGCGTTGTCTCTACCCAGCGCGAAATCGCCGGCAATGTCGCCCCCATCAGCATCGTCGGCGGCAGCAAACACAGGCCGCACACCGCCCCCCGCAGCAGAATCCCCAACAGCCCATGCCCGGCTACCGCTACATAAAGCCTCCCAATCAACGGCACCAGCAACAGCACCACCACTCCGCAGACGCCGATGCCGGCCTCGATGCAGGCGAACATGCGCAACGGATGCCGCCGCAGCGAAACCAGGCGTGGCAAAGCCAGGCTCCCCAGGCACATCCCGCCCATGAACGTACCCAACAACACCCCGAGCGAAACCCCCGATGACCCAATCACCAACTGCAGCATCTGGAACCAGACGATTTCATAGATCAGCGCCGCGCAACCGCTTGCCGCAAACAACCCCAGCAACGGAAGGAACCTTCGCGCACTCAAAGACTCCAGAGGGTGGTCTACATGTTGGCAATCCATTTTCTTCGCTGGATCAAGATGCCGGATACCGTCCAAGAGTGCGCAAGGCAGCAGCGAGCGCAAGCGCCGATTTCGTGGCGTCGACTAAGTGGTCGGGGCCGTGAGTTCGGTGACGTATCCAGAGCCCGCCAGACGTAGCGCAGATTTCCAATCTGCTGTATCGCAGAATTCCATTCTGCAGGGCAGGGGCAGGTTCGGCGCGCCAGCCAGAGTTCAACGCCCTGCCGATTACAAATCGGCGATACAACAGATTGGAAATCTGCGCTACGTCTCCGTATTTGCGTCACTGCCACTAAGTGCCACAACTCCGCGCCCCGGCCGATCTTGTCGGTTGACATTTGGCGGGCTGAGGTCGTCATTTGAGGGTATGAAAGCTTGGTTCATTGACGATTTCAAGGGTATCGGCGGTCTCCGCCTGGCCGAGGTGCCCGATCCGGTGCCGCGGCCGGACGACGTCATACTGCAAGTGAAATATGCCGCGCTGAATCCCGCGGATCGTTACCTCGCCGAGAACCAGTATCCCGCCAGGCCTGCGCTGCCCCACATCCTCGGGCGCGATGGTCTGGGCACTGTGGTCCAGCTCGGCAGCGAAGTGAAGAATGTTCGCGTGGGAGATCGCCGGGCCATTCTGCGCGGCGAGACGGGCGGGAACCGGCCCGGGACATTTGCCCAATTCGTGGCTGTGCCAGCGCAGGACCTGATCGAGATTCCCGCCGGCTGGAGCGAGTCCGAAGCCGCTGGTGTGACTCTTGTCTATCTGACTGCCTGCCAGGCGCTGACGATGTGGGGGCCGTTGCCGCCCTCAGCCGTGGTGCTGGTGACCGGCGCCTCGGGCGGTGTGGGTGCCGCGGCGGTGCAGCTTGCGTCGGCCCTGGGGCATAAGGTGGTCGCGCTCTCGCGAAGCCCGGAAAAGACCCGCCGCCTGGAGCAAATGGGCGCGACGACCACGTATAATCCCGAGGATCCTCGGTGGAGCCTGACACTCAAGAGCACCCTGGCGCCGCGCCGGGTAGATCTCGCCATTGACAACATCGGCGGCAAGCTCCTGCCTCAAGTCATTGACACCCTGAACGACTTGGGCCGCGTCAGCGTCGTGGGACGCCTGGCCGGCCCGGTCCCGAGCTTCAATACGGCCACACTGTTCTTCCGTCGCATTCGCCTTGGTGGAGTCGCTGTCGGCGCGTGGACTAACGCCGAGAGCCGCGCGGCCTGGCGGGAGGTCCTGTCGTTGCTCTCGCGCACCGGCGCGCGCCCCCAGGTGGATCAGGTCTTCTCGTTTGAGCAATTGCCCCAGGCCTTCGATCGCCTCGCCCAAGGGCCGATGGGTAAGGTCCTGCTGGCGGTTCAGCCCGCTGGTTGACTTTAGCTGTCTTTGCCGGGGCGTTGGATGTTCGATTGCGGATCGGCCAACCGAAGCTTTCCGCCGCGATCAGCTTGGAGTAAAGTTTTCTGAAAGAAAGCCCCGCCTCCTGCGAATATATGCCCGTGCGGAATAATGATGTCCTAGCCTTTGGCGCCGAAGACCCGGCCGCCACGCGGTCCAGTCTCGTGAAGCGCCTGCGCAATTGGGAAGACCACGGCAGTTGGCAGGACTTCTTTGATACCTACTGGAAGCTCATCTACGCGGTCGCCATCAAGGCCGGCCTATCCGAGGCCGAAGCCCGCGACGTGGTGCAGGAAACCGTGGTTGCCGTGGCGAAACAGATACGCGAAGACGGTTACGACCGCGCCAGGAGTTCCTTCAAGAATTGGCTCTGTCTCATCACGCGCCGGCGCATCATTGATCATTTCCGCAAACGCACCGATCCGAAGGTTCGCCCGCCGCCGCGGGTTCGCGACGGCACCAGCCGCACCGACACCATCGCCCGTGTTCCCGACCCGGCCAGCCTCAATCTCGATTCCGTGTGGGAGGAAGAATGGCAGAAGAATCTGCTCGACGCCGCCATCGAGCGCGTAAAGCAGCAGGTTACGCCGAAGCAGTTTCAGATCTTTGATCTGTCCGTCCTGCGTGAACTGCCCGTGGCGGAAGTGAAGGCCATCCTCAAGGTCAACGCCGCGCAGGTCTATCTGGCCCGGCATCGGGTTGGCGTGTTGATCAAGAAGGAGGTCAAACGGCTCGAAGCGAGCGCCGAGAAAGCCGTGATCAAATCGTGAAACCCTCTTTCTGGGTACAGTTGATGCGCTGGCTCCGCGCGCCCTGGCCGCTGCGAACACGCTGGCGACGCTACCGCGTAACGCCCCGCACGAATCCGGCCTTGTTCCGCCGCGAGCTGCGCCGCTCCATCCGCGATCAACTGCGCGCGTCCGGCCTGCACACTCCCAGCGCTGCAGGCGACACCACGCTTTGACCGTCATGCCCGCGCCCGATCCATTACCCGCGATCAAGACTCCTTGGGGCTCCGCCGCGCCGCCTGCCGGCGCCAGCGCGGGCGACCTCCCGCCCATTCCCATCCCCGATCACACGCTCCTCCGCCGCATCGGCAAGGGCAGCTACGGCGAGGTCTGGCTCGCCCGCAATGCCCTCGGCGTTTACCGCGCGGTGAAGATCATTGACCGGCGCGCCTTCGACGACGACCGCCCGTTCGAGCGCGAGTTCGCGGGCATCCAGCGGTTCGAGCCGGTATCCCGCAGCCACGAGAGTCAGCTCAACATCCTCCAGGTCGGCCGCGGCCCGCATTGCTTCTACTACGTCATGGAGCTGGCCGACGACATGGGCGGCGCCTACGCCTCCGGAGGGACCAGCGCCGGAGGGACGAGTTATACGAGTCCCCAATCAACCCCGCCTCTCGGAGGGACGAGTTCCACGAGTCCCCATTCTTCCCCCGAACGGCAAACAGGGACTCGTGGAACTCGTCCCTCCGATACACGCGGCGATTCACTGAATCCCGATACCTACACTCCCCACAATCTTCGCAGTGAACTCCTCCTGCGCGGCCGTCTGCCGGCGGACGAGTGTGTCCGCCTCGGCCTGGCCCTTACCACGGCGCTCGAAAACCTCCACCGCCACGGCCTCGTCCACCGCGACATCAAGCCCTCGAACATCGTCTTCGTTAACGGCATCCCCAAACTGGCCGACATCGGCCTGGTCGCCCCCGCGGAAGCCACCATGTCGTTCGTCGGCACCGAGGGCTACCTGCCACCCGAAGGCCCGGGGACCGTGCAGGCCGACCTCTTCAGCCTGGGCAAGGTGCTCTACGAAATCAGCACTGGCCACGACCGCCAGCAGTTTCCCGAGCTCCCCACGGGCATCAGCGAAATGCCCGACCGCGCCGCGCTGGCCGAGTTCAACGAAGTCCTCCTCCGTGCCTGCGCGCCGGACGTGAAGCAGCGCTACGAGTCCGCCGCCGAAATGCACGCGGACCTCGCGCTGCTGCAAAGCGGCAAATCCGTGGCCCGGATGCGTGCGATCGAACGCCGGCTGCGTATCGTCCAGCGTGCGGGTGCGGCGGTTACGTTCATTGCCGCGATTGCCGCCGGGCTTTATTTCTGGCAGGCCCGCCAGACCAAGCTCGTGCGCGATCTTGCTGGCGAAAACTCGAGATTGCTGAGTTTGGAGGAGGCCGCCCATAAGCAAGCCGTGACGGCGGAGCGGGAGGCGTTGCACGAACGCGACCGCGCCCGGCGCAGCGAGCAAGACACCCAACGCGTCCTCCAGTTCCTGCTGCGTCGAGTGGTCGCTGCCGCCCGGCCCCAGGACGAGGAGGAGGGCCTGGGACGCAACATCACGGTGTTGCAGGCCTTGCAAGCCGCCGAACCCGCCATCCCGGAAGCTTTCGCCGGCCAGCCGCAGGCCGAGCTGGAATTGCGCCAGAGTCTGGCCGCCACCTTCAGACTTCTCGGTCTGGCCACCAACGAGGTGCCTCACCGGCAACGAGCATTCGAGCTGGGCGAACGTCTTCTCGGCTCCGCCAGCCCTGAGACGCTGAGCAACCGCCTGGACCTGGCCTTGGCGATCTACCATGCCGGACTGACGAACGAATACCTGACCCTGGTCGAACAAGCCTGGCAAACCGCCTCCAATGCCCTCGGCGCGGACGACGAACGGACCCTCGTGGCTCTGGGCTACCTGGGAGTGGCTTATCGGGATCTCGGCCGCGGGGCCGACTCCGTCCGCTTGCTCGAAGCCGGTGTGCAACGCTGCCGCCAGGTATTCGGAAATGACGATCTCCGGACGTTCGACATGGTGAACAACCTCGCCTGGAGCTACTACCGTACCGGCCAGTCTGAACGCGCCGTTCCGTTGCTGGAGCAGACCCAGCGCAGCCGGGAACGCATCTTGGGACGGGAACACGAGGAAACCACCCGCGCGATGATTGACCTAGGCCGCGCCTACCAGGCGGTCGGTCGCGAACGCGAGGCCTTCGAGTTGATGGAAGAAGCCTACGAAATCCGCCGCCGCCAGGGCCCGCAGCATGAAACGACCCTGATCGCGATGGATGCGCTCGCGCGCGCTTGCGAGCGCGCCGGCCGCACGAACGACGCTCTGGGCTGGCACGCCCGTGCCCTGGGCGTGCGCGAGACCAAGCTCGGTCCCAACAACTCCTCGACTGTTATAACGCGCAACGAGGTCTTGCGTCTGCGCGCCGCCTTGGGCTCGGCTACCAACCAGCCTGCCCGTTGATCTGGCATCCGTGCCCTGCGCGCTCACTGCGCCGGCCTCCCCATAACAGCTCAACCCGAATTCCGAAGCTGGAACCACGGATTTCACTTATGCAACGGATCAGGACAGCATCCCGGTCGTGAGGTGCTGTAAGGATCGGTTCGGACCGCCCCGTGCAGAAGTCGCTTTTCCCCGCCTCCCCCGAAAGATATTTCACTTTCCCTGAAAGATTCCGGCGGCCCTTACGAATATGTCCCCGTGCAGACAGACACCAAAAACACAAAACGAATCGCAGCCACTATTATGAAGCCATCTCTCCTCTCCATGCTCACCGCCGCCATACCTCGTGCCCGGGTCTGGCTGGCGTCGAGTCTACTCTTGGTAACCGCGTTGGCCCAGGGTCAGGCCCTTCCCCAGGTGGAAACCACACCCGACGGTCAGCGCTATCGGGCCGGCGAAGTCCTGGTCCAGTTCAAGGCCGATGTCACTGATCAACAAGTGGTCGGCGCCTTCCAGCATGGCCGGCTGGGTCTGATCAAGCACATTCAGACCCCGGCCATGAGAGCCCATGGCCGGATCGGGATCACGCGCACGGCCACCGTCTTGTCGGTGCCGGAAGCGGTCCGCCGCCTGAACCAACTGCCCGGCGTGGAGTTTGCCGAGCCGGATTGGGTGGCGACCCAAAACTACGAATCGAACGATCCGTTTTACATTGATGGCTCCTTGTGGGGGATGTTCAGCGATGCTGCTACCGGCCCGGCCGCCACGTACAACCTGTTTGGCACCCAGGCCGAAAAGGCCTGGGCGGCCGGCTTCGTCGGCTCGCCGGATATCTATGTGGGCGTCATTGATGGCGGGCTGCAATTGGATCACCCGGACCTTGCGGCAAATATCTGGACCAATCCGGGCGAGATTGCCGGGAACGGCCTGGACGACGATGGCGATGGCTACGTGGACGATCTGCATGGCTGGAATGCCTCCGATGACAATGGGAACGTGTCGTTCATTGACCCCACGACCGATTTTCACGGCACCCACGTGGCGGGAACCATTGGCGCGGCCGGCGGCAACGGCATCGGGGTGGCCGGCGTGAATTGGAACGTGACGCTGATCTCCGGGAAGATTTTCCCGGGAGGCTTTTACTCCGACGCCATTCAAGCCATTGATTACATGACCAACCTGAAAACCCGGAAGGGCCTGAACATTGTGGCGCTCAACCATTCCTGGGGCGGCCCCAGCTTCAGCCAGGCCTTGCTCGATGCTTTCACGCGCGCCGCCAAGGCTGGCATTATCTCGGTCGCCGCGGCGGGAAATAACACCAACAGCATTGACGTTACTCCCTTTTACCCGGCGTCTTTCAACACCACGGCGTCGGCCGGCTACGACGCGGTGATCTCGGTGGCGGGGATCAATAAAGATGGCAACAAGCGACTGAGCTCCAATTACGGCGCCAACAGCGTGGACTTGGGAGCGCCCGGCGGGGAGGTCGTTTCGACGATTCCGACCGACGGCTATGCCTCCCAAAACGGCACGTCCATGGCAGCGCCGCACGTGACCGGGGCGGTCGCACTTTACGCCTCCGTCCATCCCGGCTCGACGTCCGCGCAAACCCGCAATGATCTCCTTACGGCTGGAATTCGGCCGCTCGCGTCGCTCCAAGGTATCACCGTCACGGGCGGATCGCTCGACATCGGCGCGCTCATGACCGTGCCGGCCAACGCACTTCCTGCTCCTGCGGTGCCCGCGAATTTTCAGGCGATCGCGGCCTCCGGCACTCGCGTGGACTTGAGCTGGAAGGACCAATCCAACAACGAGCTGGGCTTTGCCATCGAACGCTCGACCGATGGGGTGACCTTCTATCTGGCCGACACGGTCGGCGCCGCCCATGTGAGCTATTCCGACCTTACGGTGCAGCCGGGCAAGACCTACTTCTATCGCGTGCGCGCTTACAACCCCGGCGGCAGCTCCGCTTACGCGCCCCCAACCTCGGTGGCCACTCCGGCGGTGACCTTGCCCAAAGCGCCGTCCAGCCTCACGGCCACCGCTTTGAGCGCTGGCAAGGGCGTTAGTCTGGCCTGGAAAGACAACTCCACCAATGAAGACGGCTTCCAGATCGAGCGCCAGACCAGCAGCGGGTGGCAGCCCCTCGCCACCGTGGCGGCCAACAGCAAGACGTTTACGGATGCCTCCGCGGCGCGGGGGACCGCCTACACCTATCGTGTTCTGGCCTTCAACGTGGCGGGCCTTTCGCCCTACTCCAACCAGGTCAGCGTCGTCACCGCGAAATAACCAAAGCCGCCAAGGCGGCGGCAGCCCCTGCGCTGAAGGCGCTCGGGCTGCCGCTGGCGCGACCACGAGCCGAACCACTGGACTTTGCCCTATGATTCAATCAGGCCAGAACACCGCGTCGCCTCACTCCTATTTACAGCACAACCAAAACAAAAACAGAAAAAACCATTCAGATACGTTTATGAATACAAACCACTTGAGCCTTAGGCCGAAACGGAGAATGTCCCTAAACAACATTGCGCTTTTGATCGTTCTTGGGGCGAGTTCGGCCTTCGCAAACCTGGTCGAGGACGGGAGTTTCGAAGACACCCCCGCGGGATACTATGATAATAGCGGCCCGATGGGGCCGTGGACCGTCCAGATACTTGGAAGCGCTGTGGGGATTTACGAGTCGTCCCGTTTTGGCGGAGCGAACGTCACCGACGGGAATCAAGCGTTTGACCTTGGGATGGGGGGGTATGCGTCGGGAAACAGCCTGTCAC
>Ga0118677_10003261_pt1 | contig 13821 bp, 9 predicted proteins | sample AliMusrvi5mmetaG_FD_86154 | JGI IMG/M metagenome (GOLD analysis project Ga0118677, IMG submission 86154) | reverse complement strand
ACCCCGGCCAGTGTGTCCTGATCAGCATCCAGCGATTGATCGAAGCCCCCGTGGATTTTCCGGCTGTCTTGCGGAACCGGTTGGGAGTGGTGGTCAACCCGCAATCTGGATGGATGAATCGCGTGGACGCCGGCTTGCTCGAAGCCCCCCAACACCCGGATGAAATCCGGGATGCCTTGCGCCACCCGGGCATCGACGAAACTTTGGCCGCCTTGCATGACGCCGCCGATTGGCCCGGTGAGATTCCTGTTCTCCGGCACCCGGTCTCAGATCGGCCGTCGATTTCAATCATCATCCCTTGTCGGGACGATGGGGTCTTCCTAGCTGAAGCGGTTGCCAGTGTGGAGCGTATTCGGAATGTATCGTCTGAAGTCATTCTGGTTGATGACGGATCCAGACAGCCCGAATGCATGGCCATCTTGGAGTCTCTGCACGCACGCGGGCATCGCCTCTTGCGTCAGCCCCCGCAGGGTCTGGCCGCGGCTCGCAATTACGGAATTCGAATGGCTCGAGGAGATTACATTTTTCCTCTGGACGCCGACAACCGGGTACATGCCAATTACCTGATTCAGGCTAAACGGATTCTGGACGAACAGGCCGGGATTGATGTGGTCTATGCCAATCCCCGCTATTTCGGAACCCATTCCGCTCTGGGACGGATCCCCGATTATTCGCCAGCGCGCTTATTGGCCGGAAATTTTATCGATGCCTGTGCCCTCTTTCGCCGACGATTGTGGGAAACCGTCGGAGGTTTCGACGAAAACATGCCGGCCCCTTGCGGTTATGAAGACTGGGATTTCTGGCTGGGCGCCGCCGCTGCCGACGCTCACTTCGTTCATCTTGATGAATTCCTCTTTGATTACCGGATGCGGGACCATTCCCTTTCATCCGCCTGCAATATCCCTGAAAATCGCCAACGACTGGCGCGCTATCTTTACCAGAAGCATCGCACTCTCGTGGAATCGTATGGTATGGATGCGTTGACCTTTCAACAAACCATGTCCGCCCATCTGGTTCAAGAGCATCAGGCGGCTCAACTCGCTGCTCGCAAAGCGGCTGATACTCTTCGCCAGGATCACGCTCGTCAACAATCGGAGCAAATCCAACATTGGTCCGACAAGCTGGATCGGATCCATGATCGGACGGCTCACCTGGAAGCCCAGTTGAGTGAGGGGAGGAAACGGGAACATGAGCTGAATTCGCAGTTAGCAGGAATTCAACAAACTCTGACCTGGCGATTGCGCGCCTATTTTTACCGACTCCGATCACAAGTCCAATCCGCGGGAAGTCCCGATGGAAACACCCGCTCTCGCTGGGACCAGACGAGATATTGGGTTGCGGCCCGAATCTGGAAAGGGGGTCGCCAGATGGTGGCTAATGTGCTCCGGCAACTCTATGTGTGGGCGGAGCCTCGACGGATTCGAATCGCCGAAATCAAGCCGCTCGATCCCGCCGACCGATCGGAATACATGCGTTGGAGACAGGCCCAACAGCTCACTATCCTGCAAAAAGCGGACCTGCAACAGGATCTGCTGAAATGGGAAGATCCTCCCCTGATTAGCATTTTGATGCCGGTTTATAATTCGCCCCCTGAATTTTTACGGGCAGCGATCGACTCCCTGCGTTGTCAGATCTATCCTCATTGGGAATTATGCGCCGTGGATGACGCCTCCACCCGTGCGGATACCCGGGCCGTGCTCCGGGAGGCGGAGTTGTCGGATCCCCGCATCCGGGTGGCTTTCCGTTCGGAAAACGGACACATCTGCCGGTGCTCCAACGATGCCTTGATGCTGGCCCGCGGAGCTTTTTGCGCGCTGATGGATCATGACGATGTGCTGGCCGAAGAGGCCTTGTATGAAGTGGCGCGCGAATGGAGAGCGCATCCCGAACTGGATCTGGTGTATACGGATGAAGATAAAACCGACAGCTCGGGCCGCCATTTTGATCCCCATTTCAAACCTGATTGGTGCCCGGAGAATATGCTGACCCGGAATTATCTGGGACATCTGACCGTGATCCGAACCTCCGTCTTGCGCGAGATTGGAGGATTCCGGGAAGGATTCGAAGGGAGCCAGGACTACGATTTGCTCCTGCGCATCACCGAACGGACCGATCGCATTGCCCATATTCCGAAAGTATTGTATGGCTGGCGGGTCAGCGATCAGTCAGTGGCGGGAAACCCCGAAGCCAAACCCTATGCTTATGCCGCCGCGCAAGCCGCTCTCAGCGAAGCCTTGACCCGTCGCGGCGAGGAAGGCCAGGTGGAGATGATCTCTCTGGCGTTCTATGATATTCGGCGACCGATCCGAAGCCCCGCCCGGGTCAGTCTGATTCTCCCAACGGGCCTGCAAGCGGGTGTCTTGGATCAATGTTTGCTCGGGATATTCAGACGGACTACCTATCGAGATTTCGAGGTGATCGTTGTCGATTCCAGCGGCGGTGACTCTCGAATTCGCGATTGTTTAGCGGATTGGTCCGCGCTCAAGAATGCCCAAGTCTCGGTTCTCCCCTCCGAGGAGGGCCGTTCTCTGGCGCACGGGATCAATCGCGGCGCAACCCATGCCCGCGGTGATATACTGTTACTATTCCAACCTTACCTCGAGATCCTGCATACCGATTGGATGGCCCGGCTACTGGAAGAGGCCCAACGACCTGCTATCGGCGTGGTGGGCTGCCACTTGATCGATGTCGAAAACCGCTTTCGGCATTGTGGGATGATCTTGGGTCGCGGGGAGGATGGGGTGGATTTTCTCTGGCGAGGGGTATCGTCCGCCTGGTCGGGTCACCTCAACATGTTGAAGGTTATCTCCATGTTCAGTGTCGTTTCGATGGACTGTTGTATGCTTCGGAGATCCGTTTTTCAAGAGGCGATGGGCTTTGATGAGGAACTCCCCGACGATCTCTTTGGCCCCGATTTCTGTCTGCGCACGGGTGCCCAGGGTTATCGCCACATCTGTCATCCCCGCGTTCGAATTCTTGAGCATTCGAGCCCAACCTCCACCGAATCTTCGGGGGTGTCCTCTCCGGACGCCCGCCGGAGCAGGGCCGCCCGCGACGTGTTCCGCCGCCGACATGCGCTTCCGCGGCCGGATCCTTGTATCAGCGCCCATTTGATTCAAACCTGCGCTCTGGGGACTCCTGGATGAATCGAGACGGACCCCATTTTTTGATCGTGGGCGCGCAGAAAGCCGGGACCACGTCGCTTTTGTCGGCATTGGGCCAGCATCCGGACGTTTGGGTTCCTCCGCAAAAAGAACTCCATTTTTTTGATCTTTATTGGGAACGGGGTGCCGCCTGGTATGAGAGCCTGTTTGTGCCGGGCGCCGGTGCATGCATCCGCGGAGAAAGCACTCCCTATTATCTCTGGCATCCCCGGGCGGCCGAACGGGTGTGGCGCTATCGCAAGGACATGAAATTGATCGTTCTTCTGCGCGATCCGGTCGAACGCGCCGTCGCTCATTATCATCATGCCGTCCGGCAGGGATTCGAAAGCCTGCCCTTGGCGGAAGCCCTGGCCGTTGAACCTGATCGCCTGCGTGGGGAACACGCGCGGTTGTGCCGGGATCCCCAGGCGCAGAGTTTCGCCCATCAAAATCACAGCTATCGCGCCCGCGGCTTTTACCTTAACCAGTTGCAGGTCTGGCTGGAGTACTTTTCGCGCGACCAACTTCTGGTGCTGGAGATGGGGGAATTGGTTCGGCATCCGGTGGCGGGATTGAATCGATGTCTGGCTTTTTTGGGTTTACATCCGCAGCCGTTGGTATTCCCGTGTCTGAACACAGGACCGTATCCCACCCTCGATATCGATCTTAATGGACTGGCCCTCGAATATCAGAACGACAACCGGAAGCTTCAAGACTGGCTCGGAAGCCCTTTGCACTGGTTGGAACCGAATTTTTGTCTGGTTCAGTGGGGACGCGAATTCAATCCGCCGACGGGCAGCGGAGTCCCATGACTTTTAAACGTTGAAAATTCGCTTGGGGTTCCCCAGATAGCACTGTTCCAGGAATTCCAGCGACGCGCGTTCATCCATCAGTCCTTCCCGGGTCATGCTTTCCAATACGCCGGCGATTTCGCGCCGAACGACGGCGTCCACAGCGACAACCCCTTCCGGTGAGCCGCTGTCAGAACCCCAGACGAAACGTCCGAAGGGGACGCACTCCAGCCAGTCGGTCAGCGCCAGCCGAAAGCGGGCTCGCGACATCCAGGCGATCCAGGTGAAATCAATGACGACATTGGGAAACATGCCGGCCAGGTAGGCCGTTTCGGCGGTGTACGGATTACCGCCGTGCAGCAAGACAAACGTGAGATCGCGAAACGACGGATCCACGATCAGGTTGTGTAAGTGCATCGGATTGGACTGCCAGAGGCTGGCGTGTCCCCAAATCTGAAAACCGGTGTGGATGAGCACCGGCAGTCCGTGGCGTTTGCAGTTGTGCAGGCTGTGTCGAAACGCATAGTCCTGAACGATTTTGCAATCGGCGGGAGTCATGGCTTCTTTGCGGTGGAATGCGGCACGGGCCTCATCCAGCGACGGGTTGCCGAAGGCCAGACCGATCGTATAGGCGAATCCGACTTTCATGCCCACCACTCCCCGGACGATCCACCCCTCCATAATCCGGTCCAGTGCTTCCAGATATTGATCGAGCGAGGCAGGTTCTTGTTGGAGTTGACCGCATAACCCGCGATAGAAATTGAAGTCCGGGTGGGCTTGTTCATAGTCCGGGCTGAAGGACTGCCAATCCCCGATGATCACGGGGTCAATGAAAGCCAGATAGCGCAGGCGGAGAGCGAGGGAACCCCAGTCTTCGTTGAAGGGGAGGGGGCCGTCGAAGATGAATTGGGTGCGGATTCGGGCCTGGTTCATGGCTTGGGCATAAGCCTGGATCCAACCGCCCGCCCGGAGCGCGGCAGCTTTCTGGAAAACCTCTTCGCCTTCTTCGGGCCGGAAAAAGGCGCCGCTATCCACGCCATACATCAATCGTGCGGATTCAGCACACATCCGCAGTCTCATCATATCCAACGAATTGACCGGCTTCGAGCCGTTAGCCATATCCCGGAGATTGTCCGGGGTGGTGGTCCAATGGCCGTGGGTGTCGATGCGCTCCATGGATAGCGCGGCGATCCGGATATTTGTCATAATTTACGTCATCCCTTTTCGTGTGCAGGCGATTGAATTCCCGGGCCCAGACACCGGATGCTGGGCGGCGCCTGGATTGTGGAGTCGATGGTCCCATCGGCTTGTTTGACATGGCGGATAAGAAGCTTGCCGAAGGGCGTTGGAAAAGCGCCCTCCGCCCAGTCCAGATCGCCCAGATGCGGTTCAATCCGAACCACCCGGCATCCCGGTTCCACCACCTGGACGCCCAGAACATGTTCGGACAGCCAGGCGGTCGGGCCGGACGCCCAGCCATGGCACAGGCTGTGTCGGAATCCCTGATAACAGAATGCGCCGAAATCGCCATGAATATCCTTCAGGCCGGTCGGTGTCAATTCATCGATGCGTCCTGCGCCAGGCACCCAGTCAAGATTGAAATCCTCCCAAAACGTCGTGGCTCCGAGATCGAGCATGGCCCCCCAATAAGTTCGGATCAGGTCGAGACACCCCTGGATGTCGCCCGCCCGAGCCCGTGCCTGGAGCACGTAGAAACCAATAAAAGTTGACAGGTTCCGATAGGCATCAACGGCCAGGACATCGCGGTTCAAACGCACCGGATCGCCCAATCCGGCCAATACCATCAAGGCCGCTGCCGGTTTGCTGGTTCCCGGATCCGGCACATGTCGGATCAACCGCGCCACGGTGGCGCGACACAAGGCGGCCGCACGGGGTTCCTCGATTATATCCGCCAATTTGGAGCCCGCCTGCAGGGCCAGGATGAGCAAGGCTTGAAGCCCGGCATGGACTGCCGCGGGGTGGCCGTCACTCGGCCAATCGAGAAAGCGTTTCTCCGGAAGCTGCTCACGCCCTTCCGGATCAACCTGTTCCACCAGCAGATTCAGCAGGCCCACCAGATAATCGCGTTGGAGGATTACATACTCCCGGCGTCCGGTGTAACGATACCACTCCTCTTGAATAATGAGCCACCACATCGAATAGGCGCTGATATGGTTCATCCATTGTGGCAGGGGATAGGCATCACGCACGAAGTCCAGGCTGTGCGGGACGATGGACTGTTCGCCAAACACGGCGGTCAGGGTTCTGACTTCCGGATGCATGTCGCCGATCCAGACCAACCGGTCCCGTTTGATGCCATCCCAGAGATAATCCTGCATGCACAGGTGCAAGGTGTGCGCGCCGGTCGACCAGATGCGATTCAATCGGTCATCGTTGCACCGGAAAGCACCCTCATATTTGAGGTCGCGGTTTAATGCCACAGCGCGGACGCTCATCAATTCCACAAAGGTTCCCGGATCCGGCGCATCAATCCGGACGAAACGGAATCCGGTGGTGCCAATTTCCAGTGAACCCGACCAGGGGGCCAGACAATATTGATCCCGGATGGCGTGATCATTGGTGGCGTGCTTGTAGCCGATGTCGCACATCGCTTCCCCGGCGGATTCGCCGAAACGCACGCGTAGTCGGACCGGACGGTAGTCGGATGTCAGGCTGGAAATAATCTGGACTCCGCCCTGGAGTTCCTGACCAAAATCCAAAAGGAGTCCGGCCCCTGATCCCTCGTTGCGCAACACGCAACCACCGGTTTGATCCAACACGACTTGACCCGTTCCCGGCTGTAATAGGGTGTTGGGGTTTTCGATTCCGGTTTGCCAAAGGATTTTCCGGGGCATAATGTAGGTTCGGACTCGCGGATCGGTTACTTGTTGCATACGGTAGCTTTCGGTTTGCTCTATCTCCGGCTGAATGGGGTGAGGGTCATTGCGGAAGCATTTCCCCCAGTTCGTCTCTTAGCACCGCGGTTCCATCGCCGAATATCAATGTGGCCCCGCTCTTTCTAAGCGCCTCCCACACCGGTCGAGCGATGAACTTAGCTCCGCAGAGGTGGATGTCCGAATACTGTTTAAGTTTTTCCGGTTTTTGCAAGATGGTGTCGTCGAGCACCACATCCACGGGTTTCCCTTGGCGTCGCAGATCCTGAAAACGGGCTTTTGACAACTCCAGAACCTGATCCGGCTGAGCGGTCCAGGCGATGTGTTTTCTCAGGTAACTATCCCACTTGCCCACATACACCGCGTCGGCTGCCCGGGGAATGTCGAAGATCTCCTCCTTTGCGGCGGCAGCGCGTTCGTACAAGCCCCCTTCAACGCTTTGCATATAGTCGCGGGTCTCGTCCCAGTTGGCGTGGCAAACGAAATTCGCGCCATGCTCATAGCACGCGCGAGTCTGTTCGGCATAGAGAGCCGGGAAAGGGACCGCCACCTTCCATCTGCGGTACATATCCGGACCATCCAACTCGACGGCCACCTTTTTCCCGCCCGCCCGCGCAATGGCCAGTTCCCAGGCATAATCGTCAATGGGCGCGGGATCGACGAAGATCCACTCGCAATTCTCGGCCCAATAAAACGCCCCTATGGTTCCGCGCAACATCCCAACCGGGCAGACGATGCGACCCACCTGAGGTCCGTATTCAGCGTCCGGGTCGCCCGCCTTGATCGCGGCGTGCAGTGCGTCGAAAAAGCGCCGGGCTGACCATTCGCGGTACTTCATAAAGTCCACGTACCGCGGTTCCGGGCGGCCATCCCGCATCGTCTCGGGAGGTTGCCAGGCGATAGCGACTTCATTCCAGGTCGCGTAGGTCGTCAACCACGCCGCATTGAGCCGGTCCAGCGAAGGGTAGACGGTTCGCAGGTATTCCCGCATTTGCCGCTGCGCCGCCGACGAATAATCGGTCCAGAGGGTATGATGATATTCCGATTCGAAGGAACAGGAGAAGGCGCTGACATAGAAGAGGTTCGGCAAGCCGCGACAGTGCGCGGCAACTTTTTCGTGAAAACCCTGTAAGGCTTCAATCAGGTGGGGATCCGCGAACCCGTGGTACGGTGTTGCCGTCGCCGAGCCTTCTTCGAGCACCTGCCCATCCGGCCCGCACAGGAGCGCATCGCGATGGGCCATTGCCCACGAGGGCATCATGCGTGAATTCAGCTTGAGCTGCAGTCCCAGGCCGGCGTTGGCAATGCTGCGCAGGTAGGGATCGTAGCCCGTGAAGTCATAAGATCCGCGTTTTTCCTCGATGTCCGCCCAGGAAAGATCAAGCCCAATACTGTTGTAGCCCAGGGTCTGGTGCAAACGCACAAACTTTTCCCAGGTTGCCATATCCCCGCACTCGCCCCGATTCCACGAGCGCATCGTGAAGGCGTAAGGCTGGCCGGCCGACGGCTGCGACGGAGCGGTAAACCGGTTCTGTTTAAGACACGCGATAATATTCGCCGGCTGTTCGTTCATCGTATTCATGGTTGCCTAATAAATGAACGCTCCGGTTTCAGCGCCAAAGCCAGGTCAATGATTCCGGCAGGATGGCGCCGCCGTGTTGGGTGTTGTGGGTGCCGTCGCCGTATTCCAGGTGATAATCATAGCCGGCGAAATTCAACGCCGCCGCCATTTGAAGATTAATGAGCGGCCAGTGACCCCATTCGTGATCGAGGTCGTTGGCCCCGGCTTGAAGGTAGACGCGAATCGGTTTGGGTGGGGTTTTACGGATCAGGTAGGGGTAATTGTGGGCTGGCCATTCCAGCACATCCGCGAAACTACCGACATGGCTTAACACTTTGCGAAACGCGTCGGGCCGCTGCCACGCCACCGTCCAGGCACAAGTCCCGCCGGCACTGGAACCACAGATCGCCCGATGCTCGGGATTGTCACTGATCCGGTAAGTTTGGCCGATCTCCGGAAGGAGTTCATCGATCAGAAATCGGGCATATTGATCGGTGAGCGCCATATATTCGAACAGGCGGTTGCTGACGGGCTCTTTTCCGGGTAAGGTTCGCGGAAACACGCCGGGATCGACGAACAACCCCAGGGTCACGGGCATCCGGCCCTGATGGATCAGATTGTCGAACACGATCGGTACTCGAGTCTCGCCGTCCTCCCCGGCATAGCCCCCTCCATCCTGAAACACCATCAAACGGGCGGGGGAGTCGGGCCGGTATTGCGCCGGAACATAGACCTGGTAGGCTCGCACCGTTCCGGGAAATATTTCGCTCCGCCAGGTATGCCGGGTCATAACACCCCGCGGAACATTCGGTTGGCGTTGCGAATCGGGGCCGAGGGTGTAAGGGCCGGGTTGGGGGGTCGGCATGACAAATTTCTCGGGCATGATCATTCTCCTGTTTCGTTGACGCCGGTACGCGGCGCGGTTATAAATCCTCAGCCGGCCGGAATGATGGGAAGGAGTATGTGGGAAGGGCGCACGGTATCGTGGTAGATCGTTTGGTCCGCCACGCGCAATTCAGCGTCCATTCCCTGAGGATGACCCGTGTTGGGATTGCGGTCCCACAAGGGGAAGCAACTGCTGGTTATATCCACCCGGAGGCAATGTCCTTTCAAGAACACCTGGCTCGTGGGCTGCAACTCAATGCGAAACTCGTAAACGGTGCCGGGTTGCATGAGTTTCGGCGGTTGGTGAACGGACTCGCGGAAGCGTCCTCGAAGGATGCCTTCCGTGATATTGATGGCCCGCCCATCGGGATAGACATCCACCAGTCGGGCGACAAAATCGGTGTCGGGTGTTGATGAGGAAGCGTGCAAGGACACCGTGATCGGACCGGTCACTTCAATATTCTCCGCGAGTGGCGTGGAGGTGTAAACCAGCACGTCGTTCCGCTCCTCCACCTTGCGTTGATCGAAGGGGCCGGGTTGAATCACGTGATAGGCCTCGCCCCAGCAGATGGAGTGATTTCCCCCCAAGGTCCAGACCGGGTTTGCCGGATCGTATCGGTAATGATCGGCCGGCTCTTGTCCGGGTTGCGATGGGTTGAGCAAGCCGGTGCCAGAGTCGGCGGTGCCGTTACTGTGGAAGTAGTAGGGTGTGAACTGTGTGCGGGCCAGTGGCCATTCCTGCTCGTGGCGCCATTGGTTGATTCCCATGACAAAGATCGTCACCGGCGGCTCGTCCAGGATGCCGTTTTTTCGGCCGCGCAACAGTTCCTCGTACCAGCGCCATAACCACTCGCGCAGTTCCAATTTGGATTCCGCGCCGAAGTCGAGTTCTCCCAGGGTTTGCGAAGAACTGATAATGTGGCTCCAGGGACCAATAAGAATTTTCGCCTTTTTACCCAAGGCGCGCAAACGGGTAAAATCGGTGAAAGCCTCGCCCGCATAGTAGTCGTACCAGCCCCCCATGATGAAGGTCGGGGTATCAATTTGGGCATGATGACCTGCATTGCCGATTCGCTGCCAGAATTCACTGTCTTGCGAATGAGTCAGGTAATCGCGCCAGAACCGGTTTTTTCGGCCGGCATACTCATCGAGATCAAGGAGCGGCAAGTGCAGGAAGAAATCCTTCAGATCATAAGCCGGAATCAAGTTGAGATCAGAGGTTCGGGCTGACACTTCGAGACAGAGCCACAAGGACGAGAGCGCCAGGCTGAACGCGCCATCGCACCAATAGGAGCGCTTCCAGTAGTCGCCGCAGATGACACTTGGGGAGATGGCCTTGAGATTCGGATGCTGGAGCGGTGCGACCAGCCACTGCACCGATCCCCAATAGGATAGGCCGTACATACCGATGGTACCATCACACCACGGTTGTTGCGCGATCCAGGTCAGGGTGTCATATCCGTCTTCGGCCTCATGGGTAAAGGGGTAAAACGTGCCGTCCGAATCGTGCCGGCCCCGGCAATCCTGCGAAAGGAAAGCGTAGCCGCGCTGAACCCAGAACTCGCATTCCGGATAACCGCTCGACCCATAGGGGGAACGCAATAGCACGGCGGGAACTTTCACCGGACCCTGCGGCCGGAATACATTAATGGAAAGTTCCACGCCATCGCGCATGGGCACGCGAAGGTCCCGTTCAATCCGCATTTTTGTTGTTACTGATGTCGTCATATCAACTGTGTCTCCCGCCGGGATAGGATTCCGATGTTAGCGAAACAGCCAGATCAATGATTCCGGCAGGATGGCCCCGCCGTGCTGTCCATTATGGGCTCCGTCCCCATAGTCCAGTCGGTAATCATACCCGGCAAAGTTCAAAGCGGCAGCCATTTCAAGATTGGCCAGCGGCCAGTGTCCCTGGGGAATATCGAGATCGTTCGATCCGGCTTGAAGAAAAACGCGAATCGGTTTGGGCGGAGTCTTGCGAATCAAGGTGGGATAGATATGCCCGCCCCGATGATCGGCAAAACTGCCGACGTGGCTGAGAACGTTACGAAAAGCGTCGGGCCGATGCCAGGCCACGGTAAATGCACAGATGCCGCCGGAACTGATCCCGCAAATACCCCGGCCGGCCGGATCCGATGTCAACGTGTAGTTTTCGCCGACGGCCGGTAATATCTCTTCCAATAGGAAACGAGTATACAGATCGCTGAGCGAGTCGTATTCGAAACCGCGGTTGCTGACCGCTGCCTTGCCGGGCCCGGTCGATGGAAAGTTTCCAGGGGTGATGAAAATGCCGATCGTTACGGGCAGTTTGCCTTGGTGGATCAGGTTATCGAAGACGGTGGGAACCCGAAAGTCGCCTTCTTCAGAAACATAACTGCTGCCATCCTGAAAAACCATTACATTGGCCGGCCGACCCGGTTTGTACTGGGCGGGAACATAGAGCCAGTAAGCCCGTTCCTGACCGGTGCCGGGAAAAATCTGGCTATCCCACGGATGCACGGTAACGGACCCCCGAGGCACCTCCGGGTGGCGTTGTGAATCGGGCCCGAGGCTGAAAGGCCCGGGCGTGGGTGTTGGGATTACGAACTTCTCGGGCATGCACAGTCTCCTGTTTGGGTTACGGTTATTGAGCGATTCGGATTATCACATAATGCTTGATGCGGTCCACATGAATTGACAACCAGCCATTCCGCCACGAGGACGAGCACTTTACTCCCCCGGGCACGACTCGGACCGCGTTCGGGCGCTTCGCACAACGTAACGACAAGCGCACGTCCCGGCTGACCGGAGTTACGTCGAAAAAGGGAGCCGATGAACCTGGGTGCGAGGTGGCCGTCGCCATATTGACCAGATGGACATACGTTGCCTGCCGGTCCTGACGCAATACGACATCGATGTTCGGCCACCCTTTCATCCGGAGCGGAAATCCCGGACCAGCACACCGTCGAACGACTTGCCCGATGATATCCCGCCACCGGGGCCAACCATGGGTCGCGAATTCGGTGAACACTTCATTCCCCAGCGCAAACAACCGGCCTTTGCCAATCCGGCATTCCGCCAGCCAGGCTTCGCCGCCACTCAAGTGAAGAAGGGGATGCCACTGTTCCGGCAATGCGTATCGAGGGGCTTGCAACAGAATGGTCTCGCCGCCGAAGTGAAGCGTTCCGATGCCGCCGGGGGTGGGAGATAATTCTGCTCCCATCAACTCGTGAGTCCACGGTTCGGCGTCCGGTGCCAGGGGCGCCGGGACGATCAGAACACGCCCCCCTTCTTCGACATGTTGGCGGAGTTCCCGGGCAACCACTGGATCGAGGGCGCTGATCTCCGGCAACACACAGAGGGCATACCGCTGGCGCCGTTCCCGCCACGTATCTTCCCGTAAAATATCGCAGGGAACGTGGGCTTCCCGCAGCAACCGATGCGCGGTACGCAAGGCGCGATCGAGGCGGGCCGGATCCAGATCGTATTGACGCCGACTCGCGAGGAGCGCCACCGGCGAGGCGCGATCCGGTCCGACGCTGACCCGCTGTCGTTGGCGCACGAAACGGGCCAGAACGCTGGCCCGGGGCGCGGAGTCAGGCGCAATCCGGCCATTCTCCTCCGGATTTTGCCAATAATGGACCCGAACTCCGTGCGCCAAAAGCAGAGACGCGTCGCACAATAATTGGGCCTGAGGCCGGATCCGCCAGGTGGTAATAGTCTTGGAGGAGGCGATTCCATTTTCGAAAATCACCACTTCCCCGGGAAGACCGGCGGTGGCGACGTAGGTAGCTTCGAACGCCGTTCGATCCAGATCCGGCCCGTTCACCGCATCCCAGGAAAGCCAGTCAACCGATTGTGGCTTTCGCAGGTCGCGGAAGAAATACAGGGTATTGGCCGCCAGCAGGACGGGAGGACTCTGTCGGTGAAGAAAATCGCCGACTCGTTGAATGGCGACATCCATCGACCGCTCCATCATGTTCTGATAATCCCGCCAGTCCTTTTCAGTCGGCTGAAGGGGGAAGGGGCGCCCCGTATCGGACACGAATTGCTTTTGACAATGTTCACAGAAACAAAACAGCTCCCGAAGGTGCGGTAACCAGGTTCCGTCCAGCCAGAAATGGCCGGGATGGTAGCGCTCAATCAATTCGGCCAACAAGGGAAAGAGAAATTCGTCGAGATAGGGACCGTTCCAGCAAAACCAACCCGGAATCGTTTTTCCAAAACGATCTTGAGCCTGCCAGCGCGGGGCAGGATGCGGAAAGCCACAGGCAAACGTGGCCACATAGATTCCAAATGGCATCTTTTCCGCCCGGCACGTATCACACCACGTTTTTACCGGATCGCCCACCAAGCCCGGCACGACCGGCGCAACCTTGGATGGGAATGCGGCATAACCCGCCTGGCCCAGAGCGTGAAACTGGGTATAATCGGGCCGGATACGGCGCAGGTAGGCGCGGATATCCCGGGCCGAGGTGCCGGCTCCGTACTGTTGCTCCGGTCCGGTGGGATGATGGTCCCAATGAATGGCGAAAGCGCAATCGATCCTGCTTCGGTCGGGCCCGGGC
>Ga0118677_10009449_pt2 | contig 13822 bp, 12 predicted proteins | sample AliMusrvi5mmetaG_FD_86154 | JGI IMG/M metagenome (GOLD analysis project Ga0118677, IMG submission 86154) | reverse complement strand
ATAATAGGCTTCGGGTTTTGACTGCATCCCGACCAGGCTGGCATGCTCCTGTTTCTGGTGGATGTGGTGGGGCAGGGCGCCCTTGTTGTCAAAGAACTTGCTGAACATGGGCCAGGCATGGTAGGTGTTCCACATTTCGTCACCCAGCAAATCGGCCCCCAACTCATTCACGGCATCCAACAGGAGCGCTTTTTGCGTTTTACCGCCCTGCTCGAAGACGATATAGCTTAAGCCCTCATTCGGGGTGGTCAGCGGGCCGTTATCCGCTTTGGTCGTGGAAGACAGCCAGCGCTCATCAATGCCGCCGCGGATGGCGCCGTAGGCATATAAATCATCCGGGTGAAGTTTGAGACGTTTGCCCGGAGTCCAGACGGTGCGCGGCACCCAGTTGGGCACCAACCTGAAGATACCCTGCCCTTGCTCAAAAGCTTCTTTGATCATGAATTTCAATCCTTTCATCCGCTGACAAAATAGTATTGGGTTGTTTGGAATGATGCGCGTGAAAGACAGACATGCTTTGCCTATCACGGTAATTTCCAGTGACGCTTATTTTATTGGAGGTGAAAAACAAACAAAAAAACAGTTCTGGCATCCACAGCATCTCCCGCCAGCCTGCTCCCGGCGGGTTTTGCCACTTCCATAAATTACGGCAGGTTTTGAAAAACCTTAAATTTAGTGTAAACGATTAAATAAAAAAGTCAAGTGGATAAGAGTGAATTATCATCCTGCCCAAATCGTTAATTATTATCATCAGATAGGAGCCATTATATGGGTAATAAACCCGGTTTTGGACAGATTATTGACAAACGGTTGGTTGATCTATTGCTTCGAAATAATTAATGCTATAATCTTTTGTAATCGTTTCCAGTTAATTACACATGAACCCTGGCAAATTTAATAAACCGTCGCTTGAAAACAGCGGGTATAAATTGACCGGGTGAAACACAATCCCCCCGGGGTTTTGAAATACAATGGGTGAAGCATGAATAGACGTTGGGATGTTTTAGGTATTGGCGTTGTGTGTGTGGATGATTTGCTCTACCTGGATCATTTTCCACACCCCAATGAAAAAATCCACATACAATCGAGGCGGCGCCAGGGCGGTGGTTTGACCGGCACGGCGATCGTGGCGGCTGCCCGCCAGGGTGCAAAAGCAGCCTACTGCGGGCGCCTGGGCAGCGATGAACTGTCGCAGTATTCCCTGAAAGAACTGGAACGTGAAGGGGTGGACACTTCCCCTACGCAGTTGAACACGGAGTATACACCCTCCTATTCGGTCATCCTGGTCGACACGTCTTGCGGCTCGCGCGCCATCCTTTCCGACGTCTCAGGAATCAAGGAGCCGGACCTGGCGCTGATCACCGATGATCTCATCCTGAGCAGCCGCGTTTTATTTATCGATTATTTGTCCCACCAGGCCGGGATTCAAGCCGCGGGAATTGCCCGCGCGCACGGCATTCCGGTTGTGGCAGACCTCGAACCGGCCTCACTCGGGCTGTCTGAACGCGATCTCTTTTTAAGCCTGGTGGACCACCTGATTGTTGGAATTGAATTTGCCGGCGCATTGACCCAAAAACAAAATGTGGAAGAGATGGTACGGCAGATTGCAAACCCCCAGAGGGCGGCCTGCGTGGTGACTGCCGGTGCCAACGGCTGCTGGTACAGCGAATCTGGCGGCGAAGTCCGCCATTTTCCGGCCTACCAGGTGAATGTGGTCGATACGACCGGGTGTGGAGATGTGTTCCACGGGACGTATGCGGCGGCGTTGGCGCGCGGGGAATCCGTCAGCCGGGCTGTCCAGGTGGCATCTGCCAGCGCGGCATTAAAGGCCACCTTCCCCGGAGGGCGAGAAGGCATCCCTGGCCTGACAGCAGTTGAAGATTTTATTAAAACGCACCCCGGTCCCTGAAATAAAGATCTGGCATGTGAAAAGGTGAAACAATGGCTGATATGACTCCCCGGGAACGTGTTTGGCAGAGTATTCGCCACAGGCAGCCTGATCGAATTCCCTGGCATTTTGGCTGCACGACCCCCACCCGCATCAAGCTCGAAAAACATTTTGGCACGGCGGACCTGGATACCGTCTTAAACCAGCACATTGTTAAATACCGCAACCGCCTGCCTTATGTTGAGATCCGGCCCAATTTCGTGCGTGACGAGTTTGGCGTTGTCTGGAACCGGACCATCGATAAGGATATCGGCATTCCCGAAGAATATCACCTGAAAAACAGGGCCCTCGAGGATTTTGCCTTTCCTGACCCGCATGCCCCCCAACGTTTTGCTGCCCTGCCCGCTTTCATCCAGGCCAACCCCGACCGATTCCGTTTAATCAGTTTTTCATTCACCCTCTTTGAACGCGCCTGGACCCTGCGCGGCATGGAAGACCTGATGGTGGATATGCTCAGCGACCCGGCCGCGGTGGATGCCCTGTTTGACCGCATCCTGGAGTATAACCTGGCCATGCTGGATGATGTGCTTAAATACGACATCGACGGAGTCATGTTTGGCGATGACTGGGGCCAGCAAAGCGGCCTGTTATTCGGGGGGCGCCTGTGGCGCCGCTTCATCAAGCCCAGGGCCGCGCAGCTTTACGGCCGGGTGAATGGGGCCGGTAAAGCCGTTTTCATCCACTGCTGCGGCAAAGTACAGGAACTTTTTCCGGAATTGATCGACATGGGATTGGACGTTTTTAATCCCTTCCAGCCCGAGGTGATGGACCCTTACGCGATCAAAAAACAGTTTGGCAGCCAGCTCAGCTTTTACGGCGGGGTCAGCATCCAGAAGCTGCTCCCTTACGGCACACCGCAGCAAATTGGTCTTGAAGTTAAACGTTTGATCGCTGAAGTGGGGCAGGATGGGGGTCTGATCATTGCGCCCTCTCACGATATGCCCGGGGATATCCCGCTCGAAAACCTGCTGGCTTTCATTGAAGCAGTGTTAAACCAGTAACAGGGCAACCTGCGCCTTGTTCTTTTTATACAATTGAATAAAATTTTAACAGGAACGCCTATGTGGCAGGAACTCAGTCAAAAACAACTCACACTCGATCAGACCAGTTTGCCTTTAAGCCTGGAAGAATACGAGGTGGACCAATTTTACAGTCCGCTGGCTTTAAAGTTGATCGGCGTGGGCCGCCAGAAAGAGCGTTTGCTGGCAGCTGTGGCCGGGCCGCCCGGGAGTGGTAAAACTGCCTTCGCCACCCTGCTGGTGGCCGCAATTAATGCCGAATTAAAAAGCGAGCAGGCTGTCCTGATTCAGCAGGACGGCTGGCATTATCCCAACGCCTACCTCGATTCGCACCTGATCCATTACCGGGGCGAAGATATCCCGCTGCGCCAGCTTAAAGGGTCGCCCGAGACATACGATACCGCTGCCGCATTCCGGTTTATCGAGACCATCAGGCAGGGCGGTTCCCTGCCCTACCCCGTTTACAGCCGCGCGCTGCATGACCCCATTCCCGAAGCCGGCGTGATCAGGCCGGGCCACCACATCGTTATCCTCGAAGGCAATTACTGGCTGCTGCAGGAGCCGGCCTGGCAGCCGTTCCAGGCCCTGTTTGATGTGACCATTTTCCTCACGGCTGACCCTGAAAAACTGGTCGATGGGCTGCGCCAGCGGCACCTGCGCGGAGGCAAAACGCCTGAATTTACCCGGGCGCACATGGACAAAGTGGATCTCCCCAATATCGAACGCGTGATGCAGCATTCCGCGCCAGCCCGGATTGTCGTGCATAAAATTGACAGCCGCCGGATATCAAAGATCAGCTACCAGGATGAAACCCCTGGCCCGGGGGAATAAACCGGGCAGCGGTTTCAAAGGAGATTATGGATATAACCTACCGCGCACCTTATTTGATCGGGATCGATATCGGTACTTCAAGCACCAAGACGGTGATCATCGACAGCCAGGGGTTGGTGGTCACCTGGAAGGACGAGGAATACCCCATTTCCTCCCCCAACCCGGAATGGGCTGAGCAGGACCCGGATGCCTGGTTGGCTGCAGCCATTCGCACCGTGCGCAGCGCCGTGCGGGAGAGCGGCATCAGCCCTTCCCAGGTGGCCGGAATTGGCCTGGCCGGCCAGATGCACGGGCTGGTCTGCGTCAGCGCGCAGGGCGGGGTATTGCGGCCGGCCATCATCTGGGCAGACCGCCGCAGCAAATCCCAACTGCAGCGCCTGCAGGAGCAGGTCGGGACGGAAAAGCTGGCAAATTGGACCGGGAACCCGATGGCGACCGGGTTTATGCTGCCCAGCTGGGTCTGGCTGACTGAAAACGAACCCCTCATCGCCCAGAAGACACGCTATTTGTTATTGCCCAAAGACTATGTGCGCTACCGGTTAACCGGGAAAATCGGCGCGGAGCCGAGCGACGCCTCCTCCACCCTGCTTTTTGACCCGCACCGGCGCGCCTGGTGCCAGCCCATGCTGGATGAAATCGGACTGGCGCTCGACCGCCTGCCGCAGATTGGCGAATCGTCGAGCGTGGCTGGAGGACTGCTGCCTGAAATGGCAGACGCCTGCGGATTGTTAAGCGGCACGCCGGTGGTATTTGGGGGAAGCGATGTGGCGGCCCAGGCGTTGGGCCAGGGAATTGTGGCCCCCGGAACGGTTTCGTGCGCCATCGGCACCGGCGGCCAGCTGTTTGCCCCCATTTCACAACCCCGTCCACGACCCGCAGCTGCGCCTGCACCTTTTTTGCCACGTTCTGCCTGAGCGCTGGCACCTTGAAGGGGCCATTTTATCGGCGGGAATGGCGCTGCGCTGGCTGCGCGACCGTTTCTGGGCGGGCCAATCCTACGGGAGCCTGGCAGACATGGCTCAAAATGTGGATGCAGCCCTGCAGGGCATTTATTTCCTGCCTTACCTTGCCGGAGAGCGTACCCCGATTATGGACCCCGAAGCGCGAGCGACGTTTATCGGCCTGAATATGGAACACGGCCAGGCGCAGATTGTGCGCGCGGTGATGGAAGGAGTGGTGTTTGCCATGCGCCAGGGATTGGACCTGATGCGTTCCCTGGATGTGCCCGTGCACAGCCTGGTGGCCACCGGCGGCTCCATCCGCCATCCCCTCTGGCTGCAGCTCCAGGCCGATATTTTTAACTGCCCCGTCCTTCCGGCGGATACGCCCCAGGCCACAGGCTGCGGTGCGGCGCTTCTGGCCGGGGAAGGAACGGCGGTCTTCAAAGATTTACGGGAAACCATCCCGCATGCGGCCCCGGCACAGGCTTCCCTCGTGCTGCCCGACCCCGGGCGCGCGGAAAAATATGAACAGGCTTACCAGACATACTGCAAAATTTATCCCCTTTTGAAACAGATTTGATAATGGAGAGCGCATGAATACAACCACAATTGAAATTTTCCCCGATCAATTTACCCGCTTTGAAACAAATCTGGTGAAATCGGGGGTTTTATCCGCCAGCTTGTTCCGTTTTCCCAGCGGGGCGCAGGCTGTGCGCCTGGTGAATGATGTGGGCCACCTGGTGATGCTGCCTTTTCAGGGCCAGCAGATCTGGGAAGCGGTGATGCACGGGCGCAACCTGACCATGCGCACCATTTTTGACCAGCCCTACCCCAACCGCGAAATGCTTAATACCTTCGGCGGTTTTATGCTGCACTGCGGGGCCACCGCCATCGGCACTCCCGGCCCCCGCGACAGCCACCCGGTGCACGGTGAACTGCCCAACGCGGTTTATGAAGATGCCCAGGTGGTTGTGGGCGAAGATGAGGGTGGAAATTACATTGGCCTGACCGGCACCTACCGCCATCAGAAAAATTTTAATTACAATTACACCGCCCGGCCGATGGTTAAACTGTACCAGGGTTCATCGCTTTTCAGCATCGAGATGACCGTCACCAATTTAAGGCATGTGCCCTTGGGGCTGATGTACCTGGCGCATATTAACTTCAGGTGCGTGGAGAACGGGCGGATTTTTTACAGCACACCCTGCGATCCGCAGCATGTGATGGTGCGCTCTTCCATCCCCAGCCACCTGGTGGTCAAACCGGCTTACCGCGATTTTATTGAACGCTTAAAAACCCATCCGGAAGACCACCTGGTGCTCAAGCCGGAACTGGATTTTGACCCGGAAATCGTGTTTTATATTAACTACCTGGCAGACCAGGCCGGATGGGCGCGGGCCATGCAGGTGCACCCGGACGGCAGCGCGGATATTGTGATGCACCGCACCGATTCGCTAAATAAGGGCCTGTGCTGGATCAGCCGCATGGGCGACCAGGAAGCGATTGGTTTTGAGCCGGGCACCGCCGAGGTGGAAGGCTTTACGGTTGAGAAAGAAAAGGGCAACCTGCGCCTGATTGAAAGCGGGCAGAGTTTTCACGCTGAGATCCGCGCCGGTTACCTCTCGCCGCAAGAGGCGCTGCGCGAGCAGAAAATCACCGGGGAAACAGCCGCCCGGGGACGTTAGAGCGCCCGGATCATTTTGCACTTTCAGCCTGTTCCGCACGCACGAAAGACCCTGGTGAGCTTCGGCTGCGCCGCGGATGATATAATTGTGGCCTGACTGCGGTTTGACCGCAGCGCTTTTTCCTGCAACCGTGCATCGCGCCCGGCAGGCGTAAAAAATAGAACCCCAAGGAGGGTCCCATGACCACATATACGCGCGCCATCGCCCGCACTCCCGGCGACAACTTTGAAAAAGGCATTACCACCTCTTCCAGCCTGGGCCGGCCCGATTATATTGATGTCCTGATCCAGCACCGCGCCTACCTGCTGGCCCTGAAAAAATGCAGCCTGAGGGTGGACCTGTTGAAGCCCGACATGCGCTATCCTGATTCCACCTTTGTGGAAGATACGGCTGTGCTCACGCCCAACAGCGCCATTTTGTGCAACCCGGGTGCGGACAGCCGCAAGGGTGAGCTGCGTTTTATGCGCCGGGCGATTGAGGCGCATTTTTCCAAAATCCGCAGCATTGAAGCCCCCGGCACACTCGACGGCGGCGATATCTGTGAGGCAGGCAGCCACTATTTCATCGGCCTCTCAGGACGCACCAACGAAGAAGGCGGCCGCCAGCTGGCGGCTTTCCTGGGCGAGGAAGGTTTCAGCTCCAGTTTTATTCCCATCCACGATATCCCCGGCATTCTGCACTTGAAGAGCGGGATGACTTTCCTGGGTGAGAACACCCTGGTGGCGATCGGTTCCCTGGCGGAGCGCGCGGAATTTAAGGATTACCGCCTGGTGCGTGTCGATGACGACGAGGCCTATGCGGCCAACTGCGTGCGGATCAATGATTTTGTGCTTTTACCTTCGGGTTATCCCAAACTGCAGGCTGACCTGGAAAAACTGGGTTTCAAACTCATCCTGCTGGATATGTCGGAATTCCGCAAGATGGACGGCGGTTTAAGCTGTTTATCCCTGCGGTTTTAAAGCGCATGGCGCATTAAACAGGGTGCTGCCGAACAGCCCGCCTTTTTAATCGGCTTCGTTCTCTAAATTTAAGCCCGGAAAGGCCTTCCGGCCCGGCGGCTCGACAGAATTTCATCCCGGATGTATCATCAAAGGGTGGGCATAAAGTCGCATCCCAGTGAAGTGGGGAAGGTGAGTTGTTTTGAGAAGATACGGCATAACGCTCCGGGGAGGTTTTGATGGTCAAATGGATGCTGAATGTGCTGCGCGTATGGCTGCCGCTGGGGGCGGCGGTGACGCTGCTGGCGGGCCTGGTTTACCTGGTGGACCAGCAGCAAATTCGCCTGGGGGGAAACCAGCCGCAGGTGCAGATGGCTGAAGATGCCGCCGCGGCCCTGGCCGGGGGGCAAACAGCGGGCAGCCTCATCTCCCCCCAGAAGGTGGAGATTTCACAAAGCCTGGCTCCTTACCTGATGGTTTTTGATGCGCAGGGCAGCCTGCTGGCAGGAAGTGCCGTTTTACACGGCGCTGCCCCGTCCATCCCGCCGGGAATTTTTGACGCGGTGCGCAAAAACGGACAGGACCGGGTCACCTGGCAGCCGGAGCCGGGCGTGCGCCAGGCGGCGGTGGTCCAACCGGTGAACGGCGGCGCGGGCGGTTTTGTGCTGGCGGGACGTTCAATGCGCGAAATTGAAACCCTGGAAGATTCGCAGCTGGTGCGCGTGGAACTGGCCTGGCTGGTGACCCTGACCGCGACCCTGGTGCTGTGTGTGCTGGCAGAAGCGCCCCGGCTCAAACGCTGGCTGGCTCCATCTGAATATAACCCAACTGACAGCATCTCAAAGGGCTGATCCTCTGTATAATATTCTTGTGACCTGTAAACGGTTTGCAGGTTTTTAATTATGGTTATAAATTGATTTGTAAGGAGGGTTTTATGTCTGATGTTGGTTTTGCCGGTATGGGGTGGCAGCACGATCTGCCCGATTTTCGTGATTTCACACCGCAATCCGCACCTATAGCCGGGATTCTGGCTGCATCCAATCCTTTACAGGCAGCCATCGGTGCTTCATCGCTGCCTTCGAGCGCTGACCTGCGCGCCTGGTGCCCGCCCGTCCAGAACCAGGGGCCGATCAACTCCTGTACGGCGCATGCCGGGGTGTCTTTAATGGAATACTACGAGCGGCGTGCTTTTAATAAATACCAGGACGGCTCGCGCCAGTTCCTTTACAAGGTGTCGCGCAACCTGCTGGGCTGGAGCGGGGACCAGGGTTCTTACCTGCGCACAACAATGAAGGCCATGTCCATGCTGGGCATTCCGCCCGAGCAGTACATGCCCTATGACGCCAATAATTTTGATGCCGAACCCTCTGCGTTTGTCTATTCCCTGGCGGATAATTACAAGTCGACCCTTTATTACCGCCTCGACCCCCCCGGGGCGGCCGCGGCCGACATTTTGACCTCGGTCAAGCAGTACCTTTCGGCCAATTTACCGGCCATGTTTGGATTCACCATGTACAGCTCCTTCCCGGCCATCGGTTCAGGCTCGGCCGACATTCCCATCCCGGCCGCCACCGACACGGTGCGCGGCGGCCATGCCATGATGGTGGTGGGCTACGACGACAGCCATGTCATCAGCGGAGCAAGCGGCGCCCTGCTGGTGCGCAATTCATGGGGAGTCAACTGGGGCAGCGCGGGTTACGGCTGGATGCCTTATGCTTATGTGCTCAAGGGAATCGCGGCGGATTTCTGGTCGCTGACCCAGGCCAAATTTATCGATACCGACCTGTTTAACTGACCGGGCGTCTCCGCAGACAAATTGATTCCTTAAAAATGAAAAGCGGGGGGTATCGTTTCAGGATAAGCCTGAAACGATACCCCCCGCTTTTTTATATCTCACCTGCTGATCCGGCTTTCAAGCGCAATGCGCGCACGCATACCGATGGGGGTTGCCAGCAGGCGGCGCAGTTCGGTTTCGTCCAGGTCGGGTTCGTAAAAGCTGTGAACCAGTTCGAGCACGGATATCTTTTCGCCGGAGTAAGGCACCCTGGTGACCTGATCGCCGGCCTGCACCATGCCAGTCTGAATCACCCGGCAGTATAACCCCGGACGCCCGGCCTGGCGAAAGCGTTTAAGGAACTGGGGGTCGTCCATGCGTGCCGCCAGCGTGCCGCAGGGAATACGCGGGGCGGTCACTTCCAATGTGACGGGACCGATCACCAGGCGGTCCCCGATGTTGAAGAGGGCGCTTTCCAGGCCGTTGATGGTCAGGTTTTCACCAAAAGTTCCCGGCAGAAGGTCACGGCCCAACGCGGTCTGCCAAAAAGCATAATCCTCCATCCCGTACACATACACAGCCTGGTCCGGTCCGCCGTGGTTATCTGTGTCCACAATGGTATCGCCTTTGAGGCCGAGCGGCGTGATTTCAACAGGGCCCGCCGCTGGCCGCTTAAATATGCCGCTGCTTGCGGTTTTTTTGCCATTCCGGATGCTTTCTTCCCTGCCGGTATTGACGCTGACTAACTGCATGTTTGCTCCCATCACGCCCGATTTTTTAACCTAATCTGGGCCTCGATTGCATTGGAGAGTTCGGCGATACTGACAGGCTTGCTCAAATAATCATTCATCCCGGCTTCAAAACATTTTTCCCGGTCGCCGACCATGGCCAGGGCCGTCAGGGCGATAATCGGAATATCCTTAAGCCGGGAATGAGAATCCGCACGGATATACTGGGCCGCCTGGATGCCGTCCAGGACGGGCATCTGGACATCCATAAGGATCACATCCGGCAGGCTTTCGCGTGTGCGGGTGATGCCTTCTTCTCCGTTCATGGCGGTGATCACCTGGTACCCGCAATGCGCCAGGATGTCCACCAGGAAATGAAGGTTCATCTCGTTGTCTTCAACCACTAAAACCAGCGCCGGGGTTTTACTGCCCGCGGATACCTCGGGGGGCTGCTTGGACAATTTTTCCGGCACCGGGGAAGCGATGCCGTCGATGGGCAAGGTCACCGTAAAACGGCTGCCCTGGCCGGGTTCACTTTCCACCGAAATGCCCCCGCCGTGCAAATCCACCATCTTCAATACCAGCGACAATCCCAGGCCCGTGCCTTCGTATTTCTTGGAAAGCGCGCTGTCGAGTTGGGTGAACGGCCTGAACAGGCGTGATAAATCCTGGGGAGGGATGCCGATACCCTGATCCCAGACGATAAACTGCATGCGTTGGTGGGTTTCGTCTGCCCGCACGGTCATTCCTACATTTTTTCCTTCGGGTGTAAATTTAATTGCATTGCTGAGCAGGTTGACCAGGATTTGTTTCAGGCGGCGTTCATCGGCGCAGATCGAGTAGACCCCCTGGTTTATCTCGAGTTCCACCTGGACTTTTTTGCTTTTGGAAATGTCCCTGACCATTGCAATGCTTGCCTGGCAAACCTCGCGCACAGATACCAGCGTGGGGTCCAGTTTAACCATGCCAACGCCCATTTTTGACAGGTCGAGAATGTCATTGATCAGATACAGTAAATGGCGGCCGCATTTTTCAATGTTCTCTACTGCGCCGGCCTGTTTTTGATTGAGTTCACCGTAAACCTTTAAATTTAAGGCTTCCGATAAACCCAGGATGCCCGTGAGGGGTGTGCGCAGTTCATGGCTCATGTTGGCCAGGAATTCGTCCTTAAGGCGCAGGGATTTGGATAGTTCGGTATTGGCCAGGCTGAGGTCCCGGGTGCGTTCCTCCACCCGGGCTTTCAGCAGGGTGCGTTCTTCCAGAAGCTCCGCTTCCTTCTGCTTGCGCTCGGTGATATCACGGGTGACGCCCACCATGCCCTTGATTTTGCCATCTCCCTCGCGCAGCGGGGAAACATTGGACGCATGCCAGCGCCAGGAGCCGTCTTTGTGAAGCACGCGGTATTCGATCCCGGCGTATTTTTCGCCTTTAAGAATCACATTTTTCAGAACACTGAGGACCATGGAAATTTCATCGGGATGAATAAAAACCTTCATCGATTGTCCGAGCACTTCGGCGGGTGCATGCCCGAGCAGATACGTCCAGTTGGGTGAGGCATAGGTGAAAACGCCCTCGAGGCTGCAGGTATAAATGATGTCGTGGGCGTTTTCCACAAAAGAGCGGTAGCGCTCTTCGCTTTCTCTTAACGCCTGCACGGCTTCGAGGTTGGCGAGGGCCAGCGAAACCCGGTCCACCAGCTGTTCCAAAAGCTGGACTCGCGTGCGGGTCAAAAAGCCGCGGCGCGGGTCGTTAAACTGGACCAGCCCGTAAGTGACGCCCTGCGCCCGCAGGGGCACCAGCGCCACGGATTCATAACCTTCGCGGTTGCAGCGGTTGCGCGTATGTCCCAGGTGGTCGGACTCGGTAAAGCCGGAGAGCGTTCCGGTGGTGAAGCCTGACCAGAAACTGCCGTGCGGGGTGAAGAACGGCCTGGATGGGTCAACCTCCCCGCGCAGGATGTGCCCGCATAAACAATCCAGAATGGGGCTGCCGCATGCGTTTTGCTGCGTTCCCCCCGTTCCATCCGTGATGCACAGCGAATTTTCAGCCTGAATAAATTGGTCTGAAAACCCGCGGGTTTCATAATACGGAAAGTCATTGCCTTTGTGCAGGCGCACGCCCACGGCCTGGCAGCCAGTCAGGCGCTTTAAATACAATATCAGCGCTTGCAATAATTCCCGGGTATTGACCGCGGAGCTGCAAATGTCCACCAGTTCGTTTTCAGCCTTGCGCTGTTCTTCACTTTTTTTGAGGTCGCTGATATCCACCACCGCAATTCGGCAGGTCTGCCTGTCTTTGGCGGCAATCGCCTCGATTCCCACGATCCGCTGGCCTGATTCGCCGGCAAAACTCCCGGCGGGCAGGGGCAGTTCCGCGGTTACTTCGGGCGCAAACGCGGGTGGTGGTTCCTGGCGCAGGGCCAACTCACAGGATTCCAATTCCTGGGTCCGAAATACTTTTTCGAGAAATTTATTAAAAAGGGGCAGATCGCTTTCCGCAACCACAAAACTGAAACGCGCTCCTACCAGGCTGGCGCGGTTCAGGCCCAGGAGTCGGGCGCCGGACAGGTTGACCTGGCAGATGCTGCCGGTCGGGTCGAGGATGAAATAACCCAGCGGTGAGAAATCATACAGGTCGATGTATTTTTCGAGAACGGCTTCCGTTTCCTTATGGACCTGCCCCAATTCTTCATTCTGCATTTCCAGTTCAATCTGCTGCACCTGCAGTTCGCTGACCAGGCGGCGTATATCCACTTCGCTGGTGGCATGGGGCTGCTGGTTGGCAGGCAAAATGGATTCAAGTTCAACTCCGTGGTCAGCCTCGACGGCTTGATGTGGTAACTCGGTTTTCTTTTGTTTCATTTTATTCCCCTCTAACACGCCGTTTCTCCTGCTGGTATGCATTGATCCAACCTTGATGCTGGCTGTGAAATGCAGGATAGATTGGAAATCAAAAAGTTGGGTTCTGTTTTCCTGGCGGCGCTGATGAGCATAACGGTAATTTCCCCTTATAAATCGAGGCTTTCCCGCTAAGGCTGTTGGTCAGTGGTGCGGCAAAACCGGCGCCTTTCACATGCAGTTTCTGATGCCTGGACAGGTTAATAAATAGGTCAGATTAACCTGATTTGATTGTACGCTTTTTTGGATTAAGAAACAACTACGGCAAAATTACAGTCCTGTAAGGATCTGTTTACATTTCTCCACGCAGTTCAGCCCCCAGGCGCCGAAAATAAGCCTCGATATAGGCGTCGCGCTCTTCAGCCATGCGGCGCGCCGAAGGGGTGAAGAGGCGTTCTTTGATCCGGCGCAGTTTGAAGAGGTGCTCGTGGTAGGCGCTGTGCGGTTCGCCCGCTTCTTTGCGGCCGGTTTTAAGAAATTGTTCAGAAGGCTCCACATAAAAAGGGGCGCCTGCCAGGGCCGCATAAGCGATGACGCGCGCCACACCGATTGCGCCCAGCACATCCAGCTTGTCGGCGTCAAAGATGACCCTGGCTTCCGGGGTGGACGGCAGTTCATCCGCGCTGCCGCGGAAGCGGTGGGCGCGGATGCAGTGCTGCACGGCGGCGATCTTTTCGGCAGTCCAGCCCGCTTTTTCAAGCACTTCTCCGGCAAAAAGGGCCGAGGCGATATGGTGTTCCGCACGTGCCTGCGAACCAGGCACAGCGCCGCTCACATCGTGAAGCAGGGCGGCGGCGCGCACAATTTCAAGGTCCGCACCTTCCTGCCGGGCGAGGTATTCGGCCGTGCGGTAAACGCGCAGCACATGCTCAAAATCGTGGACAGTATCGGCCTGTACATACCAGGCGCGCGCCTGTTCAATGCTCGGGTTCAACGGATGACGCCTTTCTTAATCACGGTATCCACCAGGTTGGCCCCGAAACGGTATCCCAGCTGGCGGTAGTCGGCGACGGATAAAATCAGGATATCGGCCTGTTTGCCGGCTTCCAGCGACCCAATTT
>Ga0118677_10010841_pt1 | contig 13823 bp, 16 predicted proteins | sample AliMusrvi5mmetaG_FD_86154 | JGI IMG/M metagenome (GOLD analysis project Ga0118677, IMG submission 86154) | reverse complement strand
CTTTTTTGCCTGGTTACTTTAGGTATTATGTTTTTATTATTAGCATCAGCTGATCATTATAACAACCGATTAAGAAACATTGCAGCAATTTATGGAAAAGTACCACTTTTCTACTTTATTACCCATTTTTATCTTATACATTTCATAACTTTGACCGTGTTGTTCATCCAAGGTTTTCATTGGTCGCAATTAGAATTTACCCTGGGTACATTTGGCAGACCAAAAGTCGGAGTAAGCGGTTTAGAGTTGTGGGCTATTTATTTAATATGGATTGGGGTAGTCTTGATCCTTTATAAACCTTGTCTTTGGTTTTGGAAATACAAAGCCGAACATAAAAAAAGGTGGCTACGATATATTTAGCTGTTGAAAAATGAATTTGGACATCAAACCGCCAACCGACATGATATGAGAGCATTCCTTATTATTGTCCTAAAGATTGAAATCTTAAATGCACCAAGACAATGGAAAATAAAAAGATGTTGTCACCAGAACAACGTGAAGAATTAATCAGTGCATTAAAAGTCCGCTTTGAGAAAAACATGAACCGCCATCAAGGTCTTGAATGGACAGAGATACAAGCAAAGCTGGATTCGCCAACTGGCAGAGAAAAACTGTGGTCTCTCAATGAAATGGAAAGAACCGGTGGTGAACCGGATGTTGTAGCTCATGATAAAAAGAGGGGCGAATATATTTTTTATGACTGCTCTCCGGAAAGCCCTAAAGGGCGCAGAAGTGTTTGTTACGACCGTGAAGGGCTGGAATCGAGGAAAGAATATAAACCGGAAAATAACGCTGTCGATATGGCTTCAGCCTTGGGCATTGAACTCTTAACGGAAGAGCAATATCGGGAATTGCAGAACTCCGGAAATTTCGATACAAAAACATCGAGTTGGGTGAAAACTCCATCTGAAATTAGAAAACGTGGTGGTGCTATCTTTTGCGATCGACGTTACAACCATGTCTTCATGTATCACAATGGTGCAGAATCTTACTATGCTGCCAGGGGGTTTCGCGGCTCGCTGAATGTCTGATCCCTATAGTTATCGGGATTGTACTGAGAGTCTGACTTGTATTTTAGAACTGATTACTTATTATCAAAAAATTGAAGCATTCAAAGATGAAAACGGTTTTCATCATTTTAATAGCGATTTCTGTTTTTGCCTGCCGGAAAGAAGAAACCGATAACCTGACTTTGACCAGAAGTATTAAGGTGTTCTATTATGAAGGTAGTGCATGGACAGGTTGGAGATACGAGTTAACCATTGATTCAACTGGATTAATGGTTGTGCATGAAAAAAAATACCTGCCACAAGAGTCTGAAAGAAAGAATAATTACATGCTCTTGGCTGAAGAGGTAGACTCACTTAAACATGATCTAAAAAATCTAAGTACATTCAGGTTACAGAATTACGGCTTTGGACCTGATAAGCCAACCGATTTACCAACGAGTTTTTTAAAATACAGTTTGAACTCCACTTCAGATTCATCAGCAATCTATTGTCCGAAAAAGGATGAAATTCCTTATGAATTGTCAATGGTACTTGGCCGGATTAAGAACTTAAGGATGAAATACGATATTAATTGAAAATTACTTTATCCAAATCCGACCAAAGATATTGTGAATGTTGATTTAGCTTCCAAACAAATTCCGGGTGTGGTTCAAAATTTAGTAAACCTGTTGCAGTATAATTTTCGATTTTATGCGATTGCGATGTCTTTCGTAATAATTTTATCTGCAATGTCGGCCTATCTCTGGCAGCTCGTCATAACATTATTGTCAAAGTTGAACTTCAAAAGTCCATTCACAATCCAGGAAGAAAACCAACAAACCATTTAATTATGCCAATAGTCGTAAATCTGGATGTAATGCTTGCCCGCAGAAAGATGCAGTTGCAAGAGCTTGCTGAAAAAGTGGATATTACCATGGCAAATCTGTCAATCCTAAAAACGGGGAAGGCAAAAGCGATTCGGTTCACTACATTGGATGCTATTTGTAAAGCTTTAAATTGCCAGCCCGGAGACATCCTGGAATTTAATGAATAATTTGAATGAATTTACATGATATCCAATACTGGATAGTCCCTTTTATTAACTTTGGAACATCGGGGAAATCGTAACTAAAAATAAGAACTATGGATATTAAGGTTGTGATCATTGTTGCGTTCTCCTATTTTTATGGATTCTTTGAGATTTTTATGAGTGTAAGGCAACGGCTTCAACGAAAAAAGGATATCGTTAAATCGGGAGATAAGGCAAGTGTCTGGCTTCTTATAATTCTCATCGCGATTGGATATTTTCTTGCTTTCCGGATCGGCATGACCCATGTTGGCAGGATTTATCACTGGGACACTTTTTTTGCTATCGGTGCTCTCTTGTCGGTCCTGGGATTAGTTATACGAATAACCTCCATCCTGACGCTCAAACAACATTTTACCTATACCGTGACAGAAATTGAAGATCACGAATTAATTGAAACCGGGCTTTATAAAATCATCCGGCACCCGGGATACCTAGGACAGGTGATAATCTTTATCGGAGCGGCAACTTCATTGTCAAACTGGTTATCCATCGTTTTAATGTTTATTCCGGTTTTATGCGGATACCTTTACCGGATCAGGGTAGAGGAACGATTTATGATCAAACAATTAGGACCCAAATATCTGGAGTACCAAAAAAGGACAAGGCGGCTAATTCCCTGGATCTATTGAGAAGATATCTTAAGTACAAATTTTCAGATAATAATCCTTAATATCAAATCCGGAGGATTTGCATGTTTATAGAAATATGATCTTAACAAGAAGGTGAGGTTGTCTAAAAAGTCCATTTTTAATCGTAACGTACGCAAAGAAGGCGCAAATAATGCCAAGTTAAGTTATTGTTTTTATGATCTTTGCGAAATTCCTCTACGACCTTTGCGGTTTATTTTTATTTGTTTCTAAATTTGGGTAATCGTAAGGATCAATCCGGACTAAACTGATGCCGATATGATAGGTAATGCGAATAAAATCCTTTTGATTTTCATTAAGATTAACTCTAACACTGGAAATTATGGCAACGATTTTTAAAAGCGAAAACAGGGAATTTCAGGAGAACCCGGGAAGAATCGACCATTTTCGTCTGTTTACCGATGCTTCAAGGGCTAAATGCGGAATTGATCCCAAAACCCTGAATTTTGATTTGAGATTATTAAATCCCGGACAATTTTCATCCCCATACCATTTTCACCGGAATGCCGAAGAACTGTTTGTGGTGTTATCGGGTTCGATGACTGTTCGGACTCCAAACGGGCTCGAGGTGATGTCAACCGGCGATATGGTATTCTTTGAAATGGGTGAAACCGGGGCTCACCAGGTTTACAATCATGGCATTGAACCCTGCATTTATCTGGATATCCGGACATTTACCGGTGCCGATATCTGTGAATATCCCGATTCCGGGAAAACAATCGTCATTCCATCGATGCAGGTGTTCGAAAAGGAGTACCGGGTAAGTTATTTCAAAGGTGAAGAGAACATACTGGAAAAATGGAATGAGGTAAAGAATACGAAATAGCCGGATCATTCAATGCGAAGAATTACAGACTTATGGGGACTTAAGAACAATATAATGTCGTAATTATTTATTTTCTCTTTTGACCTCCCTACTTTCACTAATCGAAAAATAAATCAATCAAATTTATTAATTTCGAATTTCAAAACGGTCTGATGATGGGAATTGAAACAATTGGCATTAAAGACAAATCGAGGACAAAGAATTTCAGGATTCTGAGAAATTGGAACAAGTCGCTGGCTTTATTCCTGATTCTGCTTATAATTCCCTTTGTCGGGACTTCCAAGGATTCAAGAAATGAAGGCAATCCTGTTTCTTCGGACAGTATCATAAAGGTAGCGCTTCTCCAAATCAGACCATTCGGAGCAGATATTGAGGCAAATCTTAAAAAGGGGGATGAATATTGCCGGAAAGCAAAAACAATGGGCGCAGATATTGCGCTCTTCCCGGAGATGTGGAGTATCGGATATTCAGAATTTCACATGCCAGGAGTTGATTCTTCACTAAAGAATTGTCCATTAAGCTTCGAAGAGTGGAACGCTAAAGCACTTGATTCCAAAAGTGAATTTATCCTTCATTTTCAACAACTTGCCGCCGAATTGAATCTGGCAATTGTCATTAATTATCTTGAAAAATGGAACGGACCTCCCCGAAACTCCTCAACTCTTATTGATTCAAAGGGTAATATCCTGATGACTTATGCCAAGGTGCATACCTGCGATTTCACTTTAATGGAAGCAAACTGTACTCCTGGTGATGATTTTTATGTTTGCGAACTTCCTGTTAGAGATGACAAAGTTAAGATTGGAATTATGATTTGCTATGACCGGGAACCCCCGGAGAGCGCAAGGATACTCATGTTAAAGGGGGCAGAACTGATTCTTACGCCGAATTCATGCACTTTGGACAAAAAGCGGATCAACCAGTTTCAGACACGAGCACTTGAAAATGCAGTCGGAGTGGCTATGGCAAACTATCCTAAACCTTTTCAGAATGGTCATTCATGCGCTTTTGATTCTAAAGGCGACAAATTGCTGATCGCTGGTAAGCACGAAGGAGTTTTCATAATTCCTTTCAATATCATAAAAATCCGTGAGCACAGGAAGAGGACCATTTACGGAAATGCATTCAGAAGACCAGACAAATATCACATGTTAATATCTACAGCGGTAGATTCACTATTTATCCGGAATAACGGATTGGGAGAGAAATTTATCCGGGAAAAGAGATAAGGATAACAAAAACACAGAAATCAGGGCCATTTATTTAATTGGTCTTTAATTCACCTCATGGGTTCCATCGTGAAGGAACTTTACCTTGGGCTGAACCTTCTTGCGGTTAAACTGGTCGAAACTCTTTTTGAGATCGCCCCATAGGCTAATTTTATCTTTGTCCTTACGGTATTCGGATATCAATCCGGAATAATTCTCATCGGTAAGCCTGGCCGGATAGATGGTCATGGCTATCTCATCCTGTCCGCTGTTGTAGGCTTCGATGCAGTAAACAAACAGCTCCCTGATCCGGTCATCTGTCATAGCCAGGCATCCTGATGAGATGCACGAACCGTGAATATAGATCTGGTTACCCAGGTGGCCATGTACACCCCTGATACTATCTGAAGCATTAGGATAGTTAATCGCCATTGACAAATAATATTTGCTGTAAGGATTCAGTTCCGAAATATGGTAAAATCCTTCGGGGACCTGTAAATCACGGTAACGCCTCTTCGGTCCTTCAAAGCCGGAGATATCGCAAATGGAGAATTCCTTGATCTGTACAAAAACAGAATCGCAAATGTTTTTGGCCCATAACTCGATAATTTTTTCGGCTTTGAAGGCGCGCAAGTAAATCCTCAGGCTGTCACGCGAAATTGAGTACACGGCGAGATTTTGATTCACGATCCTCTCTTTACAGGTATAGGCTTCCCGTACCCGGGTATAATTCATCTGCTTCTCTCTGAATGTAGGGGAACTCATGCCTGATGTCAGGATCATCAGAGAGAAGAGTATTGTCAACAGTCTCATAAATCAATCTAAAATAACGGCACAAAAGTAGTGGAAAAACGGTCAAAAATAGCAGATAATGCCTCACCAATCTGTCTGACTTCAGACAATATGCTGATTTTTATTGATATAAGAAATGAATTTACCGGTATTGGCTACCTGAGGATTTGGTCTTGAATGATTTTATATAGGATGAATGTACTTCAGTGAAAATGTGGGAATATTTCAAAATGCCACATCCCCGAAGGCAATGTTCTTGATCTGAATCAATTGAAGAAATCCATTACAGGGCAGGATATTGTGTATCCTAATCTGGCCACAGACCTTGAGGCAATGGCAAAAAACATGGTGAGAGCAATGAATTATCATTTAAGAAGACTGTCCGTCCTTCATAGCCAGTTTCCACTTACCATTCCAACCTGGATTAGCCGAGAAGTATGATGCCGGATCGGGTGCAATCTCCAAATCAGGGCACACGATAATCGATGGAATAAACGCTGTTCCGCTATTAAACATCCGGATTCGATCGTCACCGGTATAATTATTTAAATTTCTCAAAATAAAATGCGAGTCTGCTGGAAATACTAATTTCTGGCAGACTTTTTGTATAAATTCCCTTGTAAGAACTGGAGTACGAGTCTTGAAAAAGTATTGATTTGCAACTACAAAACGAGATAGTAATAATGTATAATTTAATTTTTAAAGCCATGAGAAATAAATTTCTATTTGCCTTTTTACCGGTGATTCTTCTGATTATTGTTGCCGGATGCACCGGTATAAGGGTGAGCACTGATTTCGACCGAAAAGCTGATTTTGCCAAATATAAAACCTTCAATTTCAGCAAAGAGGTTGACAAAGTGACCTTAAATGATTTAAATCGCCGCAGGTTAAAGGATGCTATCAGCCATGAGATGGAGGCAAGAGGGTATCAACTCTCTACAACGCCCGATTTGTTGGTTAATGCCTTTGTTAAAGGGCAAGCCAAATATTCGGCAAATGCCAATACTAATTCATTTATGTATATGAGGGGATTTGGTAATTCCAATACCTATGTCGATGTGAATAAATCGATTGAAGGGACATTATTCATTGATCTGATTGATGTACCCCAGAAAAGAATGGTCTGGGAAGGGATTGCTGAAGGACTGGTCAATCCACGCACAGAAACGCGGGAAGAAAAGTTAAACAACATTGTACAAATGATTTTTAAGGAGTTTCCGCGGTAAGCAGCTTCTAATTTTTTCATGCGTTAAGGCCGGAATTCAGTTCCGGCCTTTTTTATCTTTTCAGGTCGTGAGGCCTCAAAAACTAACTTAAATGTCTGAGAACATTAAATTCACCGCTTCCGATCCGAGTAAATCAGATAGTCCAAGGATGGGAATGAAAATTTTCCTAATTTTGCTGCTCTTAAATTTTAAAATTTTATGACTGAAAAGAAACTTCCGTTTACCAGAGAGACGTTAGAAAAAATAATTGAAACATATCCTACACCCTTTCATATTTACGATGAAGCCGGAATGCGATCTTACGCAAAGCGATTTGTGAAAGCTTTCTCATGGAATGAAGGATTCAAAGAGTATTATGCGATAAAGGCTGCCCCAAATCCTTACCTGATGAAAATTTTACGTCAGGAAGGTTTTGGCATCGATTGCAGTTCAATTGCGGAACTGGAGATTGCTGAAAAGGTTGGAATGAGCGGAGATGAGATCATGTTCACTTCAAACGATACACCGGTCGATGAATATAAAAAAGCTGTTGCCCTTGGAGCCATCATAAACCTGGATGATATTTCCCACATTCAATATCTTGATGATAATATCGGGCTACCTGAACTGGTATGTTTCAGGTACAATCCCGGATCGTTAAAGGAGGGAAATGCCATTATCGGGCATCCGGAAGAGGCAAAATACGGGTTTACCAGAAGCCAGCTTTTTGAGGGTTATCAAATTCTTATCGATAAAGGGGTAAAACGGTTTGGAATTCACACTATGGTGGCCTCCAATGAACTTGACCCCGATTATTTTGCGGGAACAGCCCAGATACTCTTCGAGCTGATTGCCGATCTTTCCAAAAAATTAAATATTAGTTTCGAATTTGCCAATCTGGGCGGAGGGATTGGAATTCCTTATAAACCAGAGCAATCAGAAGTCGATCTTGAAAGAATGAGCCGTGGAATTAAGGCTAATTACGATAGATATATTACCGAAAATGGTCTGGGTCCAATTAAACTTTATTTTGAGTCGGGTCGCGCGATCACGGGACCTTATGGATACCTGGTGAGCAAAGTACTTCATATTAAGGATACCTATAAAAAATATGCAGGGCTCGATTCGAGTATGGCCAATTTAATGAGGCCTGCACTTTACGGTTCATACCATCATATATCAGTGCCGGGGAAAGAGGCAGTTCAAACCAGGATCATGTACGATGTTACCGGATCACTGTGTGAAAACAATGACAAATTTGCCATTAACAGGGTATTGCCAAAGCTGGCCGCGGGCGATATCGTGGTTATTCACGATACCGGTGCACACGGGCATTCGATGGGATTTAATTACAATGGGAAGCTTCGTTCTGCAGAATTATTGCTTCGTGAAGAGGGAGAAGTCGTAGAGATCCGAAGAGCCGAGACGCTGGATGATTATTTCGCGACGCTGGATCTCAACGGAATAGACTCTTTTAAAGTATAAACCACCCTAAAAATCAGGGATTACATCAAAAACATGAAAGTTTGCGGTTTTAGTTTCGTTAAAAACGCAGTGAAATTCGATTATCCAGTTGTTGAAGCAATCACTTCGATTCTTCCGGTATGTGACAAATTCATAGTGGCTGTGGGTGATTGTGACGATGGCACCAGGGAGCTGATTGAGTCTATCGGTTCGGATAAAATCGAAATCATTGATACGGTCTGGGACCCCACTTTACGTGAAAAAGGGAGGGTTCTCGCTTCCGAAACCAACAAGGCTTTTGATGCAATTCCTGCCGGATACGATTGGTGCTTCTACATTCAGGGAGATGAAGTCTTACACGAAAAATACCTTGCTGAAATTGAAAAATCATTACATAAATACTTGAATATAAAAGAAATAGATGGATTAATCATGAATTACACCCACTTTTACGGTACCTATGATTATTATGCTGATTCAAGGCAGTGGTACCGGAGTGAAATTCGGATTATCAAAAATAATAAAGTGATCAGGTCGTGGAATGATGCCCAGGGATTCAGGTGGAAAGATGGCACCAAACTGACCGGCAAGTTTATTGATGCCACCATGAATCATTATGGCTGGGTCAGACCGCCAAAACTTATGAAGGATAAGCTCGAAGGGTCGAAACAATATTGGTCTGTAAAATCGAAGCATGTCAAAACCGAAGGCCAGGAAACTGAAGAGTTCAAATATGAAGAAGGGATTGACAGTCTCCAGCGTTTCAATGGGGACCACCCTAAAGTGATGCTTTCACGTATTACTAATCTCAACTGGCACCCGCAACTTTCAATCCGAAAGAAGAAATTCAAGGCCCGATATTTTGTATTGTATTGGTTTGAAAAGATTTTCAACTATCGTCCTTTTGAGAATAAACATTTTATTGAATTCAAAGAGTCATGAGTACCAGTTTTAACGACGATATTGTCAAAGCTATCGAAGTACTTCGTTCCGGAGGAATCATCCTGTACCCTACAGATACCATCTGGGGTATCGGCTGTGACGCAACAAATCCGGATGCAGTCAGGCGCATCTATGAAATAAAGCAACGGATAGACGTAAAAAGCATGCTTGTTTTAATGGAGAATCCCAATCTGCTTAATTCCTACATCGCTGAAGTTCCGGAGATTGCCTGGGATTTAATCGAAGTGGCAGATAATCCGCTGACAATCATCTACCCCGGCGCAAAGAATCTTGCCTCCAACTTACTGGCGCCAGATGGCAGCATAGGAATCCGAATTACTACAGAACCCTTTACACAGCAATTAATACAAAGGTTTCGAAAACCGGTAGTTTCAACTTCTGCAAATATCAGCGGACAAAAATCACCACAAAATTTCAACGAAATCAACGATGAGATAAAGCCTTTGATGGACTATATCGTTACATATCGCCAGGACGATCTGTCGAAATCCAATCCGTCAGGAATTATTAAACTTGGCCTTGGTGGTCAGATAGAGATTATCAGGAAATAATCCCTACTCTTTTCTCACATTTCCAGAACCTAATATAGTGCTGTCAACTAATGGATTCCCTTTGTAAATCACGTTTCCTGACCCTGCAAGCTTGGCAACCAGATTTTTTACTGAATTAACCCAGCAGTTTCCTGATCCTCCAATTTTTACATTCACATCATCAGCCGGGAAATCGGTGGTTCTAACATTGCCTGAACCTGAGATAGTCACTTTCAATTCGGCGGAAGTTCCATCACCTGAAAGCTTAACATTTCCTGATCCTGACAAAATCACCGAAACCTTCTCTGCAATGAGATTCGGGAGATTTATATCACCACTCCCACTGAGGGTAAGAGTCAGAATCCTGGAATTAATCTTGTCTTTTGAGTCAATGGAGCCTGAGCCAGAAATCGTCAAGGCATCAATTTGGGGAATTGTTACAAAGATATCTACTCTTCCTGGATTCCATTTCTTAAACCAGGTATCAGTGGGATATTTAATGACTAATTTCCGGTCATTTACTTCAGTAATCAGTCTGTTTAGCGTTTCTCCATTCCCTTTCACTTCGACAGACTGTGTATTCCCCTGTTTCAGATGAACATTGGCATCAATCTTTAATGAGATTTCGGTGAAGGCAGAAACAGGCCTTGTTTGACTTGTTTGTGCAATAAGTAGCTGTGATCCTGCAAACATGATAACTGCCACAAGGGTGATAAAATTTGATTTCATATTTTGAAAATTAGTATTTACAATTGAAAGATGCATTTCCCGGAAAAATGTTGCATGACTGCTGTAATTTTTTTACTCCAGGTAAATTTCTATGAGTCCGTCAGGGCAATTCAGGTGGATTTCCCGGCTTGTTTCATCCATCGAGGATATTACTTCATCAGAAAGGGGAATCATAATTTCAGCTTGTTTATGATTCACAGTGATGACCATATTACCTGAAAAATCATCTACACGGCTGATCAGGCCAATCTTGCCGAATTTTGAATCAAAGGCAGTCATTCCGATTAAAGTTGATACAACTCCTTGATCTTTAGATTCGATTATTTCGTTTTCCAAAACAAAAACCTTGCAGCCGATTAACTCTTTTGCCTTGATCATCGAATCAATAAAGCGGAGTTTGCAGATCGCACTTTCGTTATTTCGAAAACGAAACCCTTCTTCCTCTATCAGGAAAGGTACTAATCCCCCATCTACTTCCACGAAGATCCACTCAATATCTTCGAAAGTTTCTTCAAACTCCTGTTCGAAAGCCAAAATAACTTCGCCCTGGAGACCGTGCGCCTTCTGAATATACCCGACTTCAACGGAATCGCCTTTATTTATTTGATTCATATTCCGACAAAGTTACAAAAAAAGGCGATGGTTGAAATAACCATCGCCCTTTGAAATTCTTCCTGTTAAATATTGAAAAAATGATTTTTCAGTATTAGACCTCCTCTGTTGGTTCTACTGAAGTCTGTTCAGCTTCAACTTCTGGTGCTGAATCTTCTGTAGGTTTCACCGCAGCAGCTGCTGCAGCGGCAGCATTTTTCTTTGCAATCTCGGCAAGCCGCGCTTCGTTGACCTTAACTTCAGCTTTAAGACGTTTTTTCATCTCATCGCTAAAACCGGTTGCAAGCGCATCCTTTTTCGCCTGTACTGCATTTTCCTTTGCTGTTAACCATGCCTCAAACCGATTATCAGCCTCAGCCAAATCAAAGGCACCTTTTTTAACGCCATCAAGAAGGTGTTTTTTCATCATAACCCCCTTGTGTGACAAAATGGTCCGACAAGTATCGGTAGGTTGCGCGCCATTGTTCAGCCATGAAATGGCTTTGTCGAAGTCAAGATCGATAGTGGCAGGATTAGTATTTGGATTGTAAGAACCAATCCTCTCAATAAACCTACCATCTCGTGGTGACCTGCTGTTTGCTACCACAATGTGGTAATAAGCATGTTGTTTACGGCCATGCCTTGCCAAACGAATCTTTACTGACATAACGTGTTACGTTAAAATTTATGTTTTAAATTTGCGGGGCAAAGATACTATATTAATTGGTATAAAAAATGTCTTCACTTATTTTTCCTGCCGGCATTGATTTATTTGGAATAAATTTGCAATTCGATGAAGCACCATTATAGTTTTGCTTAACTTTGGCACATACTTTGTGAGGTAAATAACATAAAATTAAAATCACAACTATAAATTAATATTATCACTTAAAATATTTAAAATGAAAAGATTACCTGTATTAGGACTGGCTTTTTTTATGCTGTTAGGTTTAATGGGATGTAAAAAAACAACTACAGTGGATGTTGCTGCTGCAGATGTTTTCATTCAATCAATTAAGAACTCCAATGACACAACTCAGATTCTCTTTGCCGCAGTTAGTTCTATATTTTCATATAACCCTATGACCAGTGTTTCTGTTGTCGACCCCAACAATAGCACGATGCAGTTAACCAATTATGCCAATTTAGGTAATTCTTTTTATAACGATCCGGTTTATTCAACCACACTGCCAGCTTTTGGTGTTTATAACTATACGGTGAAATTTGCTGATGGACAGACAAAAACATACACCAATACCCTGTTGGCAACAACACTCCCGCCACCTATAATTACTGCACTGGGTAAGAATACGAGAAATGATTCTATAAATATTACCTGGAAGGCTGTTCCCAATGCCCAGGCATACCAAATGAAAGTTACTAAAGGTACAGGGACATCTTTAACACAGGTATATTATTTAGCCCCTTTTATTGATGGAAGCACTCCCTTAAGACCAGTTTTGACCATGGGAGTCCCCTTGAACACCGTTGAGGCATATGGTGGAGGAACTTATACTTTTGAGGTAGACGCACTATTGTATGAATCAACCAATTATACCTATATCCAGGCAATTGGCATATCAATAAGGGATTTTACACTTTAACTGCTATTGGTTGGAACCTGGAACATAGTCAAAATTCCTGATAGAAGTCAGATCTCCCATGAAGTTATTATATGGTTTGGACCAGGTTATTTCGGTAAGATTAAGAAGAAGATCCATAAGGTCTTCTTCTTGGTTTCAATATTTGATCAAACCCAGCTAAATAAATTTTAGTTAACTTATATTTTTTAAATTTGAGCAATGAAAAAAATATACATAATCATCTTTACAAGTTTCATTCTATTTGGTCTTGCAGGATGTGAAAAAGCAACAATTATTGATCAGGCATCTGCTGATGCTTTTATCCAATCGATCAAAAATCCGGCTGATACCTCTAAGATTGTTTTTGCTGTAGTTCATTCTGTTTTTTCTTATAATCTGATGTCAAGTGTAAGTGTTATGGCCCCTATTTCTGCCACATCCCCGGATAGTATTACAACTAATCTGATTAATTATGCCAAAATGGGCAATTCATTTTATAATAATCCTGTTTATTCAGCATCTCTTCCAACTCCGGGTACTTACTCCTATACTGTGACTTTTAAAGACGGGCAGGTAATCTCATTTAGCAACACATTGACTTATAATATTTTGATCCCGCCTAACATTACGTTTTTGGCTAAAAATGTTACTCCTGATTCTATTGACATTTCCTGGGATGCTGTTGCAAATGCACAGGCTTACCAGGTAAAAGTAACTAAAGGGACAATGACAGGTGCATCAGCCACTCAGGTTTTTTATGTCGCTCCATTTATTGATTTGAGTATTCCACTTAGAACAAATCTGACTATCGGAGTCCCTTTGTCTACAGTATTATCTTATGGTACAGGACCTTACACATTTGAAGTGGATGCTTTGCTGTACGAATCTACAGTTGGTTCTTATCTTCAGGCAATTGGCACAGCAACAAGGGTTATTACACTGTAAATGTTTTTGAAGTTTGTGATAATATTTCAGGCAACAGAAATCTGAAATATCAGGTCATTTTTGAGATATATTGAGCCATTTTATTCCGCAAATTTAGAAAGAAGAAGATCCATAAGAGCTCTTCTTTTTAATATCCAATAGTTATTAACAACCTCTGGTTATCGTCTGATTTTTCCTATTTTTAACCATGCGACAAATCGCATTGCCGGGAATCAATATTTCCGTTCATTTATAAGTTTTTGACTATGGTATCATTTACCC
>Ga0118677_10010840_pt1 | contig 13824 bp, 14 predicted proteins | sample AliMusrvi5mmetaG_FD_86154 | JGI IMG/M metagenome (GOLD analysis project Ga0118677, IMG submission 86154) | reverse complement strand
TTTCATGAGTTGTCCGAGGTGGTCTTCCGGGTGCTCGATGAGGCGGCCATCAACGATTATTTCCAATTAGTCGATCCGCTCGACAAGGCCGGCGCCTATGGTATCCAAGTCCATGGCGAACGCATCGTCGCGGAAATCCGCGGCAATTTTGACAATGTGATGGGCCTGCCCGTGCCCCGTCTCTTGCAGGTGCTCGGCCCCGCAGCGGACGCTTGCTTGCCCTGATAACAGGAGTCTCCTGTAATCAAAATTTTCGTTGACGTCGATGATGACCGCTAGCGCAGCGCGTCTGTGGAGACAGATGGCGGCAAGGGAGATCGGGCGAAACGCGGGCTTGCCGGGGGGCTGTCCCAGCCTCTAAGCTGCGGCGTGGCCGCCAAAAACATTGTCTATTTCGATCTGGAAACCCAACGCAGTTTTGGCGACGTCGGAGGATTTTCCAATAAATCCAAAATGGGCGTTTCGGTGGGGGTTTCCTACAGCACGGTCCGCGGCAGCTACGAAATTTATCCGGAAAACGAAATGGAGCGCCTCGGCGAGGAGTTGGTGCGGGCCGACTTGGTGGTCGGGTGGAATCACCTGCAATTCGACTATCCTGTCCTACAGCCGTATATTTTTCACACGCTCGCCGAGCAAACACTCAACCTCGATATGATGGTCGACTTGGAAAAGAAACTCGGGTTTCGCCTCAAGCTCGATTCTGTGGCCTCCGCGACCCTGGGCACCGGCAAGACCGCCGATGGCCTCGACGCACTGCGCTGGTGGCAGCAACACAAGAAGAGCGGCGATTTTGCCCCGTTGCGCAAAATCGCCGAATACTGTGCCTTCGACGTGAAGGTCACCAAATGCGTCCACGAGTACGCGCTGCAACACGGGTTGCTCAAGTATGACGACCGCAGCGGGCGGATAGCGGAAGTCGCGGTGGAATGGAAGTAGCTTCTGAACGGAAAGAATTTTGCACATCCTGACGCAGATTGGGGTTTGCGAATGGGCGCGGCAGAGGTATGACCGGGCATGCTGATACGAACCCGCTTGGATGAACTGCCCGCGCTGGGCACGCCCTTGCATTTGGCGCTTGGAATGTTTGATGGCGTGCATGTAGGCCATCAGGCGGTCATCGCGCGTGCCGTGATGGCGGCAGCCAGCCGGGGGGGACTGGCTGGAGTGCTCACCTTTGATCCGCATCCTGTGCGCCTGCTCGCTCCCGACCAAGCACCCACCGCAGTACTTACCACGCTGCCAAACAAGGCGAAAATTATCAGCGCTCTGGGTGTTGGATTGTTCGTGCCGCTGCGTTTTGATGCGGCACTCGCCGGCTTGACGGCGGAGGAATTTTTCCAACAATTGCTGGCAGCCCCGATCCGCACGCTGGCGGTGGGCGAGGACTGGCGCTTCGGCCGGGGCCGCGGCGGCGATGTCGGTTTTTTGCAGGAGCGGGCCGGTGCCGCCGGATTCCAGTTGGAAGCGCTGCCTCCGGTGATGGTCGAAGGCGAGAGGGTGAGCAGTACGCGCATCCGCCAGGCCATCCGCGATGGCTCGCTAGCCGCCGCCGCTCGCATGCTCGGCCGCCCCTACGCCATCGGTGGCCCGGTGGTGGAAGGCCGGCGGCTCGGCCGCCAGCTCGGCTTTCCCACCGCCAATGTCGCCCTCGGCGAGCAGCTCACACCACCCGACGGCGTGTGGGCCGTGCGCGTGGCAGTGGCAGAAGGCGAGGCCTGGCCCGGGGTGGCCAATCTCGGCGTACGGCCGACAGTGGACGGCGGGGCAAGGGTGTTAGAGGTACACCTGCTGGATTTCTCCGGTGACCTTTACGGCTGCGAGATCGAGGTGGAGTTTGTGCAATTCATCCGCCCAGAGCAACGCTTTGCATCGCTGGATTTGTTAAAGGAACAAATCTCTGCGGATGCATCCGCCGCCCGCCAGTGGCTCGCCTGAGCGGGCAGCTAAAATGGAGAGTCAACCCTTATGCGCCCTGAGAGCTGCGAGACGATCCGTCAAACTCACATTGGAGGGGTTGACGGTTCCTTCACCCAAGGCGTCGCGAACGTTTTGGTCGTTCTCGATATTCTGCGGCACATTCTTGGTCAACAAATCCGCCTTGATCGTTGCTGCCGTGGCGGCATCCTGATCTTTTTGAGCAGCTTTCTCCATGGCCGAGAGTGCTGTACCAAGTGAATCATTACCGCTGCGAATTCCAGCAAGCACGGCCGCATGTTCAGCCTTTTCGGTGGCACGATCCATTTGAAGCTTGGCGGTAGCCATTTTGCGAGCTGCCTCATTGAGTTTGACGCGCGCCGTGGTAACTTTCTGAGCCGCTTCGGCTGCGGCTTGCTCAAACTGCGCAAGGAAATCCTTCGCATCCGCAGCTTCCTTAATCTCCCGTTCCATCTCGGGTACCAGTCCTTCGATAGTTGTGAGTAAGTTCGTCAGCGACGCCTCCAGACTGCCCTTCTTCTCACCCGGTGTCGCCGGATCAGCTATCTGATTTTGCAATTTCTCGGCAGCCGCCATATAACGATTGTAGTTCGCCTGCGCGGCATCCGCTTCCTTTTGTTCCTTGTCATATTCACGCCGAAGGGTAGCCACCTTTGATGTGAGTTCGTTGAGTTGCGCTTCAAATTCGGCAATCTGGGCTTCAGATGCGGTTTCGGGGTCGAAACGGACAATGGCTTCAGTGATGCTTTGGCTGATTTGGCCGACTTTGGCCTTTCCGAATCGCGCTAGAAATGATAACATGGTAGTATTGCTTTCTTTGTTTTTATTGTTTTTTCAATAGATCACTTTGATGTTCGTATTGAGGTCGAGATCTACACCGACATCAATGGAAACGTAGCTTCCGCCACGTTCCGTGCAAGCAGAAAGGAGCATGTATTGGTTGCATGGACAAATATCATCCTCAACCGCTCTGCCATAGAGCATCGATCGGTGCTCTATCATTTTTGTTTCCGAATCGTCGAACCGATTGAGGACCAATCTCTCGTCGAAACACACCGGTTCGACGATGCTATCTTCGGAAGCCCCCCAGAGGCGATCAAAGAGCACACCCTCCTTCGACTGGAACTGCTGGATTCCGATAGATCCATCCTCATCACTGAGCCAAAAATCCCATTCCTCGTTTGATGAGGGGAAAACCTCATCGATGTTGACAAACCATCGCACAAGTGTCTCCTGATCCATTTGGCAAATCAGCAGATATGAACCGGTGCCTCCATCTTCTGGGAGGATAAGCACCCGAAAGCACTCTTGGCCCATGATCGTCACTTCACTAAAGCCTTCAACAAGATGCGCTCCCTGCGTAAACAAAGGATTCATGACATCAGGAAGCAATGATGATATTTCAATTTTTCCATCGAGATGTAATCCGAATGGCAAGTTGCGGTCAAGCGGGTTTGCCATTTGGAGAGCAGTCAATTTCTCTTGGCGCAATCTCTCGCGCTTGGCTTTGATGATTTCCCAGATTGTCATCGGTGTGTTCCTGTTGCGTTGAATTTAAAGATAGTCCAATATAGACCTGCACCTATAACCAAGATGATACAAAGCCATAACCCCAGATGGGATGAGTGGGATTGTCGGGATTGTTGGGCGGCCTGTTCTTGCGCCGGTGATTGGCGGTGTAAATCATTGACGATGTCGATCACTGAGTAATTGATTTGGTCAAATGATTCATCCCCAAACTTTTTGATCCAGGCATCTGCGATCGTCCACTCGGCGTCAACGCCGAGTGTCTTGATTTCCTTGCTTTGGAGGCCCGGATAGGTTCCTGCCGGCAGGGCCAAGACGTCGTAAACGATATGTCCTTGGGAATCCTGCAACGCGGACAAATCCTTGTCATCGACCGGGACAACATGGTATCCGCCTTTGCCGGAGGCGTCCTTGAGAAGCGGTGTGTTCATGCCCGCGACAAAGAGCATTGCCTTGGTTTTGTCACCAGCAACCTTCCCCAGCGCCGAGGTGTAATCCGTTTGTGCGGACTTAACATTCTTGTAATGCTTGTCCTGCATTTCGAATCCCAACCAAGTGAGAGCAGACCCGGAGCCTTCCGGGCCAACATAGATGGTGTTGTTTGGTCCCAAACTTTCGATTGATTTGATCGAGGAATCGTTGGAGACGATCAGCATCACGTACTCACTGTAAAGCGTTGCGTGATGAAACGTGGCATCTCCAGGGATTGTTTCCGGAGACTTCTTACCCATGATGAAGCCGGTATCCGATTGAACGATAGCCGCATCAACTTTCCCTTCACGTAGAAGTTTCAGATTCTCTTCCGATCCTGAGGTGGGAACGAGTTCAATTTTCACTTCATCGGAGCGCTTTTTAAGCATTTGCCCGACTTGACTGTACTGGCCGCCTTGCACACCCGTGGCGACGCGAAGCAGCGGTTTTTCAACTGGGATTTGAGCGATGGCTTCGGCCGATAGCGCAACGACTGGGTCAGCGGCGACTTGTTCGGGCAGATACTTGTCATTGCGAGGGACACCGGTTTTTTCCAATTGTTGGACCTTTCCATCGAGTGTGGCGATTTGCGCTTTGAGTTCGCCATTTTCCTGAGAGAGTCTCATTGCGTCATTGTGCCAAGCTGAAATTGCCGGGTCGCTGCTGTGGTGATGGAAGAAAGCCGCGTCATTGATCAAAGCCCACCACAAGAAAGTGGAGTTCCACGATCCGTAGTAAGGTGCTGATTGATAAACGTAAATGGGAGGATTCCATGAGCCATAGACCACTTGGCGGCGGCGAATGACATCATCATAACCGACCCGCGAATAAACATGACTGCTACTGACAACCGGATTGGATTTGATCGTATGGGAATCAATGGGTGGTGGCGGAGTCTTGAATTTGCTCTTTTCCGCTTCGTATGAAGCAAGCGATTTTTGAGACTTCTCCATTTTCAATTTCTGAGTGGTGCTCGAATCGAATCGGTTTCCATTGGAATAAGCCGTAGGTGGGTTAGATGAACCTGGAGAGTCGCTTTTTTGAGGTTTGTTGTAGCCCCCAGAACTCGGCGCGTTATTACCAGACGAAGCTGGAGGTTTGCCATATCCACCGGAACCGGATCCGGGATTGGATGGAGCCGGAGGTTTGCTGTACCCACCAGAACTGGATCCGGGATTGGATGGAGCCGGGGGTTTGCTGTACCCCCCCGATGAAGGCTTGTTGTATAAGCCGGAAGACGACGGGCGTGAGGAGAAAGATGAGGACGACCTTGATGACGAGGATGACGAGGACGAGAAGCCTTTTGCGGCCACCACACCTGACACAAAGACAATGGCAAAAAGCCCGAGAAAGGCAGTTCCAACACGTAATAATTGTTTTTTCATTTGCTGCTAGGAAATGCCGTTGAGATGACTGGGAGTCGCGCCAGAGGGTGCGGAAATGATGAAGAACCCCCGCAAAAACCGCCGCCTCGGAACTGACCAAGGCATGGATCCGTTGGGATCAGGGCGGAAAATTGTGAATTTCTGCAGATTCATGGGAATGACTTCTTCGACGTGAGATTAACGCAGCAGACGGCTTTGCCAAGGAATTTAGTTGTGAAAATGAGTTGATGTTGAGCGCTGAGATTTGTCACTTGGCAGCGTCGGTGTTTGCGGGAGCGGGCTCGACGCGAATGAGCATTTTCTCGAAGACGAACCACTGGTCCCAGTTGCGGATCAAGAAATCCGCCATGACTGGGAGCCACAGGGCGGCGAGTTCGCTTCTCGTCATGCGGACGGCACCATCCCAGAACGGTTTGACGATTTCGATGCGATAGCGACACACGCCGAAGCGGCTCGACAGGATTGAATAGCAGGGCACCCGTGCCGTTTCCGCCAGCATCAGCGGTCCGAGCGGAATGGTATAACTCACCCCGTCATGCACCGCGGTCAGCGGGGACACGTCCATAATGACGCGGTCGCCTTGCACGGCTACGATTTCGCCAGCGAGAAGCAGGCGGCAGAGGTCGATGCCCAGATGTCCTCCTGGAGTGTTGTAGTGGAAGCGCAGCAAGGGTTGGCGGTCACTGGCTGCGAGCAACTCGGCTGCACGCAATTCTTCTAGCGACTGGCTGCGTTCCGGCACCCGCACCGTATGCAGGCAGCGCCCGAGCTCCTCCGCCAGCAACGCCGAGCCAATATCATAATTGCCAGAGTGCATGGTGAACACTAGCGCGCCAGTCTGCTCGTTTTTCAATTGCTCGAAATACTCCATTCCCCGCACATCCCAATCCACTTCCCAACCACAATGCCGGTATAACAAGCGGTCCAAGTAGGTCAGCGCAAACTGGCGGAACACTTGATAGGCCCCAAACCAGCAGCGCAGACTGCTCCATCCGGGAAACAAGGCATGCAGGTTGGCCTGGACGGCATGGCGCTGACGCCGAGCGCACAAAAAGAACACAAAGGCGATCGGACTGGTGAGAGCCACGCACAGACCGGTGGGGAGGCGCTTGAGGAGAAACACCATCAGTTGCGTCCATCTGGCATCGTAGAGCCCGCCCTCACTCGGTTTGTTATGGCTGCGGGAATCCTCGGCGGTCATTGCAATAGCGGCGGTTGGGGCATCATTAGGCGCTCACTCCCCGACTTGCAAGTGCAGGGCTGCGGCCCGTTGGGTCACGCCGGTGGTGGCCACCACGGCTGAGGCCGCTGCACCTGCCTGCAATTGGTGACAGGCGGCGACGACCTGCCAGGCTCCGCCGGCACTCAGGCCATGACCGAGAACACAAGCGGGTGAGAGGCGCGGACCGGACCAATCCGCCCATGCCCGCTCGGTGGCGGCATCGGAGGCGGGGTGGCCACAGCCATCGTCCACCAACAAGGAGGCAGGATCGAGCGAGCCCAGGGCCACACGTGCGGCGACGGCGGCTGGCATGCGGTCGGCAAACGTGAACACGGGGTGTCGTGTGGCCAGGCTACGGATGGCGATGCCGGGTGAGTTGGGCGCGGCCCGTTCGATGACGATGGCGGCGGCACCTTCTGCCAAGGGCACGCCGAGTTTCAACAAAGCCACGGCGGCGGCAGGGAGCCAATCGTTTTCCTCGGCACCGACGATGACCGCCAGATCGATGAGGTCGAGGTCGAGCCAGAGTGAGGCCACGTCGATGGCGGCGAGAAATTGGGCGGAATCGCCGACCAGGGAGGCGCAGGGACCGGAGATATTGAGAGCTGCCGCCAAATGGCTGGCGGGGGCGTTGAACACGGTTTCAGGAAACAATATTGGGCTAGCAGTGGCGGGGTTTGCCAGCACTTCGCCAAAAAACCTCCCGCAATACGAGACGCCTCCGTTGAGCAGGGTGTAAATCAACCCAGCCCGGAGCGATCCGGCTTTCACGGCGGCGGCACGCTCCGGCCCCAGGGCTTCCAATCCCGCAGCAGCAGCAAATAGCGAGATCGGGGTGGCCCGCCGCAACCGCGGATGCCCGGCCAACGCCCGATCTGGTGCCGGGCGCGGAACTGCCCGGACCTGCTGCGCCCTTGCACCTTGAGCCGCCCCAGCCGGAGGTTCCAAGGACGATTCCGGCGGGGATTGCCCGGTTGCCAGGGCCGCCATGAGAGCCGAAACTCCCCAGCCAGCGGGGCTAACCGCACCTATCCCGGTAATTGCCAGTGAGGAAACGTCAACCATCGGCGGCGGCGAGGCGTTGACTGAATGAGCGCGCCGCAACACCAGTGAGGCATTGGAACCGCCAAAACCAAAGGAATTGCTCAACGCCATCTGCGGCGTGGCCTCCCGAGGCTGGGTCACCAGATCGAAGGCGCAACACGGGTCGGGCGTGGTCACATTCGCGGTTGCCGGGAGGAAGCCCTCCCGCATCGCCATCAGACAGATGGCTACTTCCACCGCGCCCGCACCGCCGAGCAAGTGGCCGATGGCTCCTTTCGTGCTACTTACCGCGATCCCGGCCGTGGCCTCGCCCGCCCAAGCGGTGATCGCCGCCGCTTCGGCCGGGTCATTGAGCGGAGTGCCGGTGCCGTGCGAGTTGAGGTATTGAATTTCGTCCGGCACCGCGCCGGCGGCGGCGCAGGCCATGCGCATGCTGGCCAGCGCAGCCAACCCGGCCGGATGCGGTTGGGTCAGGTGATGGCAATCGTTGGCCATGCCATAGCCAGCCACCACCGCCAAAATTTCCGCGCCGCGGGCCTCCGCATGGGCGCGAGTTTCCAATACCAACACCGCCGCCCCCTCGCCAAGCGCCAAGCCGTCGCGCTCGGCGTCAAACGGTCTGGGCAGTGTGCGGCTGAGTGCTTTGAGGGAATCAAATCCCGCATAGACCAATTGGCACAACGCATCATAGCCGCCGGCGATAACCATTTCGCTGCGGCCACTGCGGATCAATTGGTAAGCGTGGCCGAGCGCGTTGGCCCCGGATGCACAGGCATTGGAAATGACCGTAGTGGGCGCAGCGAGGGCAAACGCTTGGGCTAATAAGCCAGCTTGCACCGGCACCTGATACTCGATGGCCAATGCCAATTGGCCGCGACGGGACCCGCCTGCGCCGGTGACCAAGCGGTAAAATTCCTCACCATGAGCCATTGCACCAGCGGAGGTGCCCAACACAATCTCGAGGGACGCCGGAGCGTTGGCGGCCGTGAGACGGGCCTGACCGAGAGCCTCACCGGCAGCATGCAGCAACAATTTCCCGCCGCGATCCATGCGCCGTAGCAGTGCGGGATTGAGGTGATTGGCGGGCAGGGTTGCCGGCATCGCCACCTCGCCGGCAATCTGTGCCCCCTGCCTCAATACTTCAAATACCGTGACCGGACCCAAGGCCACATGCCCGGCCCGGAAACCGGCAATATTCGCTTCCCAGCCACAACCCATGGCAGTGATGACACCCACCCCGGTGATGACAACCTCGGTGGATGCTCCTAGTGACAATGACGGTGGTGATGTGGCGGCTGCGGACATAACGCGGATGACTCGGGTATCAGATCAGCAAATTGGGCAGTTGGGGCGGCATTGCCTAGCGAGGCTGCCCCTCAGACCCAAGACACAAAACTTGAAGACACAAGACTTGAAGACACAAGCACGGAACCCGGGGCGGGTATGGAGTGGGCAGTAAGTCGGAATGGGGGCAGATCGGAAACGGAAGGAAGAAAAACCATGAAAATCGGGCCATTGAAAATCAACGAATTACGTTGACTTACTCAGGAGGACGCAGCTCGGCAGCATGAGGGCGGCAATGGCGAGAATCAGGAGTTTGTATTTCATGGTGAAATTAGTTAGAAATATATCTTCCGCCGTCAATTATGCGGTTTTCTCCTTGCCGTCAACCTGCAAATCGAAAATTTCCAACAAGCAGGGTTTGCCAGCAGCGTGGATTGTGGCAGCATCGCGCTATGGACGCGCCGCTGGCAAACCCGCTCTATCAATGTTGGCTCGCCGTGGCGGCAATCCGCAGCGGCGACGTCGCGGTGCGCGAGGCGGTCGGTGGTCGGGAGTGGACGTTTGCGCAATTGCGCGAACTGGCCGCTCGATCTGCGCCATGCCCGCCGCTACTCCATTCGAGCGCACGAGGGCTGGACTTGATCGTCGATGTCTTGCGTGCCTGGCGCGACGGAGCGGTGTTGCTTGCCGACGATGGCTCCGGGGTGCCGCCGCCGTTGCTGTCGATGCTGCGACCGGGTATCTGCCATTTAAAGGTCACCTCCGGCTCGACCGGAACCCCCCGCCATGTCCAGTTTCGCGCAGAGCAATTGGCGGCCGATGCGGCACAGATTGTCGCCACGATGGGCCTGCGGGCGGAGTGGCCCAATCTAGGAGTCATTTCCATGGCTCATTCCTATGGGTTTTCCAATTTGGTGCTGCCGCTGCTGTTGCATGGAGTGCCCCTGTGGCTGCTAGACAACCCACTGCCCGAAACCCTCCGTCGCATCTTGAACACGCATCAACCGCTGACCTTGGCTGCGGTGCCTGCAATGTGGCAGGCATGGGACCGGGTAGGCGTGGAATTCACGTCCATACGCCTCGCCATCTCAGCCGGCGCTCCCTTGCCGATAGCTCTCGAAGCCGCTGTCTTCGCACGCGGCGGCTTAAAAATCCACAACTTCTACGGCAGCAGCGAGTGCGGCGGCATCGCCTATGACCAAACCGCCGTTCCCCGCTCGCTGGCGACCCTCGCTGGCACGCCGCTAGCAGGGGTCACTCTCACGTGCGACCCCGCCAGTCTTTGCTTGCGCATCACTTCTGCCGCCGTGGCAGAGGGTTATGTGGCCGCCGATCCCCTCGCAGACGCTGCCACCGAACCCGGAAATGGCACTTGGCTGGCATCAGATCTCGCCCGCATCGACGAACAGGGAGTGGTTCATTTGTTAGGCAGAGCTGGCGATTTCATCAGTGTAGCCGGACACAAGCTCGCTCCCACACGCATCGAGGAGGTGTTGCTGCGGATCGCTGGAGTGCGCCATTGCGTCGTTTTCGGGGTGCCAAGCCCGAATGCAATCCGCGTTGAGGATGTGGTGGCTTGTGTGAATTTGGGCGTCGGCACCGATCCTCAGGTGCTCAAAAGTGCCTTCAACGGTCAGCCTTCGACCTATTGCCCGCGCCACTGGTGGCTGACTTCCGAACTCCAGCCCGATGCCCGTGGCAAACTCTCGCGCAGCGGTTGGCGCGAACGTTGGCTCGCGCACCACGCCGCCAACCCTGACGCGGCGCCTAAGCACGGAGCAGGCAGATCTTAACCGATGATTGACGGGAATGCGAGACTATGGCATTTCATCCCTGTGAACCCCCGGTCAACGCTGCTGCCCCCCAGGCCTAACCATGCCTGGGGGACCGAGTTGTGGCGGCGTATCCGGACCCACATTGTGTTCAAAACAACCGGCCTTTGCTTGTTTATTTGGGTGTTTTTCATCGTGTACTTCCATGTGTTGCGCCATCCCATGCGTCCGGTGACCCTGATGCCACTTACCGCGCTCGACCGAATGATTCCGTTTCAACCGCAGTCGTTGATCCCCTATCTGTCGCTGTGGTTTTACCTCGGCATTGCTCCCGGGCTGTTGCTCACTTACCGTGAACTCATCGCCTACGCCCTGTGGGCCGCCGCCTTGTGCATCGTCGGCATGATTTGTTTTTATGCTTGGCCCACGGCCGTGCCGCCGCTCGCTTTCGATGTCTCCGGCCATGCGGGATTCGCGATGTTGCAAGGGGTGGACGCGGCCGGCAATGCCTGCCCGTCGCTGCATGTGGCCACCGCCATGTTCACCGCCATCTGGGTCGAACACTTGCTGCGTCATTTGCAGATGCCGTGGGGCCTGCGCCTAGCCAACGTTGGCTTGTTCGCCGCTATTGCGTATTCGACCCTCGCTACCAAACAACACGTCCTGATCGACGCACTGGCCGGTGCCGCTCTCGGTACCATCTTCGCGCTGGCCGCGTTGCGGTGGCGGCCTCAGCCTGCAACGCGTGCCTGACTGAGGATGAGGGGATCGGATACCGCAGGAACCTGCGACTGATTTCGTGTTCTGAGAGAAGTCTCCTGTTGTTTGAAAAGATCTTGGCGGGGCGGGCAGCGACCTGCAATACCTCAGGGAGCCAACTGGCAGGTGGGACGCACCGGGATGCCTCTGGCGGCGAAGTGGCGCTTGGCATCTGCGACGGTGAACATGCCAAAGTGAAAAATACTGGCGGCGAGCACGGCGTCGGCCTTGCCGGCTTGGAGGACATCGACCATGTGATCGAGGGAGCCGGCACCGCCACTGGCGATGACCGGGATGCCGACGGCGGAGGAAATGGCGGCGGTCAGTTCGATGTCGTAACCGGCTTGGGTACCGTCGGCATCCATACTGGTGAGGAGGATTTCGCCGGCACCGCGGTGCCAGACTTGGGTGGCCCAAGCCACGGCATCGAGGCCGGTGGGGGTTCGCCCGCCATGTGTGTACACCCCCCACTTGCCGGGCCCCTCGCGCTTGGCATCGATAGCCACCACGATGCATTGGCTGCCGAACGCCTTGGCACCGGCATCCACCAGTTCGGGCTGGTTGACCGCTGCAGTGTTGATGCCAACCTTGTCAGCGCCGGCTAGAAGCATCTCGCGCATGTCCTCGACGCTGCGGATGCCGCCGCCAACGGTCAGCGGTATGAAACAATGTTCCGCGGTGCGACGGACGACCTCGACCATGGTGCGGCGGCGGTCAGAAGAGGCCGTGATGTCCAGAAAGACGAGCTCATCGGCTTGCTGGGCGTTGTAGGCCAGGGCGCATTCCACTGGGTCGCCGGCGTCTATGAGATCGACGAAATTGACGCCTTTGACGACGCGGCCATCAGTGACGTCGAGGCAGGGGATGATGCGTTTGGCGAGCACGCGGCAAGACTTAAGCGGTAAGACGTAAAACTACAAGACGCAAGACACATGAGAAGACTGCGACGAAAAAACCGGGGATTCTGAGCACGATCCGCCCCGAGTGGCATCTGTGCCAAGCTAAGGCGAATCGTGACAAAGACGACCGATAGCTCAGGCGAGCTTGGGCTTGCCGACGCGGCGCACGGTGCCGAAGCGTTTTTGGAATTTATCGATGCGTCCTTCGGTGTCCACGAATTGGTTTTGGCCGGTGTAGAACGGGTGGGAGGCGGAGGTAACGCCGATGGAGATGAGGCTGTGCTCGACGCCGTCTATGATTTCCTTGCGATCCGACGTCTTCGTGGAGCGTGAGATGAAGCGGTGGCCGGTGCTCATGTCCACGAACACGACCGGATTGTATTTGGGATGCAGGTCCTTTTTCATTTGGATGGGGCTCTCGCCGCGTTTCCGACGCGGCGGGCCGACGAGAATGGACGGGAAACCCGCGCTGTCAAGCCAGCATCCGCGAAAACCCACCGAAAAATCAGAGTCGTTTCATTTGTTTTCACGGATCGCAAATACACTCACCCACAGAACGGTGCTGAAATCCTGCGGGACAGGGCCAAATGGACGCTTTCAGAAAGCCAATTTGGAAATTTGGAAGGATAATAAAAACATAAAACTTGTCAATTTGGCAGTTCTGACGTTCCCGAGATATTCCCACGTGGCGATGCAAAGTGCTTATTTTCAATGCATTAAAAATTTATCAAGGGGTCCTTGATTTTTTAGTTGCATCTGAGTGTATTTTTGCGACCCTCGGTGCACGAGAATTCACTCGGTTTTGTACGTGAGCACCACAGGTCAGCCATATTTGGGATTCAAGCCCTATGCAGTCGATCCGAAGTATCGGTTCGCAGTGCCGCCTGCGTGGCGGCCGGCGAGCGGGGAGGTGCTGTATTTGTTGTACTCGCGGACGCATGAGATGCCGATGCTTAAAGTACTGACGCAAGCGGGGTATGACGAGCGGGTGGGCATTGTGGATAAGAGCGACAAGGATGAGGCGACGAAACGGCAACTGAAGGGGAGCTTGGCGATGCTGTGCCGTGAGGTAAGCATCAATGAGCAGGGAAAGCTACTCATTCCTAAAGATTTGAGCGAGAAGGCTGAGATTAAAGCGGACAGTGAAATCATGCTGGTGGGTCGCCACGGGCATTTTGAAGTATGGAATCGGCTGCATTTTGAGCGCTCGCAAGAACTTGAGATGAACCAGAAAGATGAACTGGGCATTCTCTAACCCAAATAAACCAAGCAACCCGTTATTGGCAAAGATGCTCTCCTCCCCATGCCCCCTGACGCTAGATGCTGACCGCCCAACGGCGGGCGGGGTTGGCGTGGCGCGTTGGCTGAGCGCGGCGATCACGGGTGGCCGCAACAATTTTTTGGCTGGGCACAAGGGGACTCCCGGGACGGAGCCGCTTGCGCCGCTCATAACGATGGTACGCGCTGCTACTGGCTGGTGGACGGCGCGGCCATCGGGAGGTTTTTTGGCTGGGCACAAGGAGGCT
>Ga0118677_10010837_pt1 | contig 13827 bp, 12 predicted proteins | sample AliMusrvi5mmetaG_FD_86154 | JGI IMG/M metagenome (GOLD analysis project Ga0118677, IMG submission 86154) | reverse complement strand
TTCCAGGCCGGTGAATTGATAGCGGAGCACGTTGGCGCGCTTGGCTCCATTCCGTTGACTCCAGACTCCGGACCCGGGACTAGGGACTCCTGTCTGAGGTGCGGTTCATTCGGATCGAAGGTCATCTGTTTTCCTCCTGTTGGTTATTGGTCCGGTCCACCGTCGAAAGCTTCGCCAGACCGTGCCAGTGGCCTTGGTTGAAGGGTCTTGTTGGTCATTTCGTTTCTCCAATTTGCGAGCCAGCCACCAAATAGAACTGCCGCAAAATCAACAATTCGCACCACCGCTATATAGATGACAGGCAGGGGAAGGCGGCGCGACAACCACAGCGTGAGAGCGAATCTCAGCACTGCAATGATCGCTCCCAGGGTAATAGCATGCGTAATCTCTGCGCTCTTCGCGACCCGGCCGGCAACATATCCGGCAAGAAACCCAGTTATCACTCCCGCTATGAAGCGGAGGATGCGCATGGTTATGGGTGAAACAAAACTGCCCCCTTGTTCATATGAAAGATGCCCCAAAAGGACGAACGACAACCCTAAGGAAAACATGTCAAGGGTAAACCAAGTGACCAGACCAAGCACAATTGCTTTCGGTTTCATGATTCAGTCCAATCTTATTATCTGCCCTTACTGTCACTAAACGGAAAATCGTCGCCTCTCTTTCCGCAGCGCCCAAAGCTGGCCCCGCTTTGACCACGCTCTGAGCGTCGCCGAGCGGGGTTACCGGCACATGCCATCGGGGTTGGGGTTGCCGGGGTGGCGGATGTAAGCGACCCAAGCTTCAATTGGCGCTCACGATCAATTTGGAGACCACCAATAAAGTGCCGGTGTATCCAATGTGAAAAACCATGCAATCCATCAGATTGTTATTCGATTCAAAAATGCAACAAAGCAGCGCGCCGAACCCGGCATAGAAACAAACGGCATAAATAGGCCCATGGTACAAGTCCGGGTGGAGCAGAATACTTAAAATACTAATAATGATTATGCCGGTTAGCCGTCCATGGATATTACGGAAACCTTGGTAGAGGTAACCGCGCATGATAGCTTCATCGAGAATTGAGCCCAGCAGCATGGCGGTCACCACATAGATGAAGCCTCCCTCACTACCTGATCGTCTAATCATTTCTCCGACAATCCGATTCCCCCATGTGTGCGGTATGATGTGCATTAGCGCAGCCAGCACAATCCCAAGCGCGATCCAGTGTGGCCTGATTTCTTTTGGCGAAAGTTTCAGGGAGGACAAATCAAAAGTTTCACAAAGAGACTTCGGTCGGTGCATCCCAACAAAGATCCCGACTCCCAATAGCAACCACAACATCTTTAAGACAAAGAAACCCTGTGAGCTGTGTTGCCAAGCCCTCAAACTGGGATTGCTGGCAAACCATAGGCCGAACCCAAGCCCACCGATTGTTTGACCAATAACCCAAAAAAGAAGGAATAACCAAGGAGACAACTTTGTCGGCTGTGATCCCATATTTATCCAACTTCAAATATGCCAAGTGCTGGTAAAATCTTCATGTTCTTCTGGCTCTCATATCTCAGCGCCCAAAGCTTGCCCCGCTTTGACCATGCTCTGAGCGTCGCCGAGCGGGGTTGCCGGCCCATGCCGACGGGGTTGGGGTGGCCGGGGCCGCTGGCCGGGGTGGCGGTCGCTTAGTCTGCTGTTTAACGATTCTAAAAATTGCTCTCGCACTACTACCTCTCGCATAAATGGAAAAACAGCTTATCGACAATGAGCCAAGAGAACGAAACCGCTATCCCAATGCCGGCCCAAATGTACCACTTGATGGCTCTCTCACTCAGCCCGCCCTTGCCGGACGCAACGGCGGCTCGAATCTTTTTGGGCATATAGAAAATGAAAAATAGTCCCACCACAATCAGGCAGGCGTGCATGAATAACTCAATGGATCGCTCAACTGTGTTGATAGGCGCGGTCATCGTGACTCCAACACTTGAGCGCCACAGTGGTCGCACCTGCCGGTAGCCACGACAACCTGAGAAGTGAACCCCACGAGCATCTTTTGGCAGGACGGGCATAATAGACCAAGTCCACGCATCTGGCGCTGGGGATAACGCACCGCAGAATAGAATGCTAGAACTGCAAAGGTGGGGATACACACACCGACAACAACCCAACAGAGTGCGTCGAATCCTCTCTCGCGACTTCGCTCGACGACCCATGCCATCGATATGGCGAAGGCGAACATGGCTACCATGAAACAACCAATGGAACGCAGTTCCAACTTCCGGTATGTCCTAAAGCTTGCCTTGAATTGCTCAAGTGTCATATCAGCCTATCATTATTATAGCCAAGTATCCGCATCTCATTTCTCAGCGCCCAAAGCTGGCCCCGCTTTGACCACGCTCTGAGCGTCGCCGAGCGGGGTTGCCGGCCCATGCCATCGGGGTTGGGGTTGCCGGGGCAGCTCGCCGGGGAATGCGGTAGATGCTTCGACATCCCATTCGGTCAGACTCAGGGCTAAAGGCTCACCAGCATGACAGCTTTTGCGGCGGTTACCGGTCGCATTCATCGCGGGAGGATGGTAGCCGGTTGGGTGCCGGTAGGCAAGCCGCGGGCGCGGCCGGGGTGGCCGGCCGCGCCTTTGGTTGATTGCCGGTCGGGCATTGAATTAGCCGCCGACGGTGATGCTCATCTCTTGGCTCCACTGGCTGACTTGTTGGTCGCCAGCCCGGTAGATGCCTTTGTACTTCCATTTGGTCAGCGCGGCCGGTTGGGGGTACGAGTCGATGTATCCGGGCGTGGTGTCGTAGGCCAAGAGCATGTAGCCTTTGCCGTCGTTCCGGTCCACTTGGAGTTCAATCATGTCCAAGAAGGCCGAGTTGCCGCCCCAGCCCCAGTTGACGTTCACGCCGGTCGGGATGCGGTTGAGGGTGAAGACCGGGATGATGGCGGCCAGATCCGGGGCGGGTTGGACGGAGCCAACAATGCCGAGGTCGTTCGCGATGGCATCGGTGCAACCGTTGCCGTCCTTGATGATTTGGACGATGGCGAAGATGCGGTTGAGGGCGCCGGTATTGACGGGCGTGCCGCCGACCGGCAGAGCCGGTGGGGTGAACACCGGCAAGACGCATAGCGCGGTGCCGTCGCCGGTCTGGGCGGCGGTGGAGGCGTTGGTGCAGGCGACGGTCCAAGTGCGGATGGCACCGAGCCAGGCTTGGAGGACATAGACCAGCCAGAGGGCGTCAGCGACGGCGGCGGCTGACTGCGCCGGGGTCAGGCCGAGCGCGACGGCATAACCGGGCAGTTTATTACACCAGTTCACCAGCCATGCGGCTTGGTCGGCATTGCGAACTGGATAGTACGTGTTGTGCTTCATACGGCTCCTTTTGGGTTTGGGTTGGTTGGTTGGCGGAATTGGGGGCACGTAGCCGGGATCGCCCGGTTCCAAGAGATAGCAGGGGTTGCCCCAACGGGCATTCGGATCGCCCCATTTGGTTCCATCGCCATAAACGATGGTTTTCATGCATAAATAAGGGGTTTTGGGGCATTTTGGGGTGGCCGGACCGTCCCAAGGGGTGCGCCCCTTTTGAAAAGGGGCGCGTCACCAGCCAAAAGGGGCGCAGCACCAACGAAAAGGGGTGCGCCTCCAATGATAAGGGGTGCATTCCGGACCAAAAGGGGTGTCATAGTTTTGAAAAGGGGCGCAGCACTTTTGGAAAGGGGCGCACCTCCTACCAAAAGGGGCGCAGCACCAGTCAAAAGGGGTGCGTCACCAACGGAAAGGGGTGTCAGAGTTTTGGAAAGGGGTGCCGCACCAACGAAAAGGGGCGCGCCCCTTTTCGCAAGGGATGCAGCACCAACCGTTGGAGGTGCAGCACCAACGGCAAGTGCTGCGCCCCTTTTGGAAAGTGAAGACGCTGCCGGGCGAAGTGCAACACCCAGCTGGAACGTTCGCGACGCTGACTGAAGAAGGGAAGCAGCCCGCGGAGAACGGCGGGATGCGGCTAGATCAAAGCGGCGACCTAAACTTTTAGCCGGTGACGTGGCCGGTAAGATTGCAGGAGGGGCGAAGAGAGTGCGATTAGATTGCGGATTGCGCCGTTCCGCCGTTCCGCCGTTCCGCCGTTCCGCCGTTCCGCCGTTCCGCCGTTCCGCCGTTCCGGATATCACTTGAATTTCCATACGCGCTGAACATTTTATTTAGCAGAGGCCAGGCGCGAACGTCAATTTGATTCGCCAGCGACCGGCGAAAATCACTCAGAAAGTTTGACGGGCGGGCGGCAAACTTGCACACTGCCGGCAGAGTTGAAAAAGGATTCCATCATGCAAACTACTGGTCAAGCTCGCGGTTGTCGATTCATCCGGCAGGCCATGGTGCCGATGCGGGACGGGGTGCGGCTCGCGACGACGATCTTCTTGCCTGAAGCAGAGGGCCGGTATCCGGTCGTGCTGCAACGGCGCCCGTATAACCGGATCACGGGGCTCGCCGGTTGGGAAGATTGGGTGCGGAACGGGTACGTGTTCATCGTTCAGGACACGCGGGGCCGGTATGATTCGGAGGGGGAGTTCACACCGTTCACGCAGGAATTCAACGATACGCCGGACACGATTGGGTGGATTCGGCAACAGGCGTGGTGCAACGGGAAAGTCGGGATGATGGGGCCGTCGTACTTGGCGGTCGTGCAGACGCACGGGGTCGCGGGCGGGGCGGGGCCGGTGCCGGACGCGTTGTTGCCGACGTTTATGAGCGGCGACGCGTGGCAGCGCGGTTACTACAGCGCCGGGCCGTTGTCGCTGTTTCTCGCGTTCTGGTGGTTGTGTTTCGACGTGGGCTCGCGCACCAACAACTCGGACGTGTTGGGAATCTACGATCTCGATGAGCTGTTCAAACGGCTGCCGTTGGAGACGCTGGACGTTTCCTGTGGCGCCGGCCTGAGCCGGTTCTGGCGGGATTGGCTGGCGCATCCCACGGATGATGAGTTCTGGAAAGGTTATGGCATTCACGGCCAGCACGCGCGCTTTACGATGCCGACATTGTTGGTGGGCGGTTGGTACGACTATTACCCGGCCCAGACGATTATCAGTTGGCAGAAGATGGTCGCGGCGGCCAAGTCACCGGCAATCGCGGCCAATCACAAGGTGTTGATCGGCCCGTGGGGCCATCATCATGGCCTCGAACCCACAGCCGACGGTCACCGGGCGGTGGACTTCGGCCCGGAATCCGGGTTTGACTGCCACAGCATTTATCGCAAGTGGTACGACCGCGTTTTCAAGGGAATCCATCCCGCCGACGGCCTCGGCGACCGGGCCATCCGGTTGTTTGTCATGGGCCGCAACCAGTGGCGGGACGAGGACGAGTGGCCGCTCGCCCGGACCCAGTACACAAATTTCTTTTTGCACAGCGCCGGCCGCCTCAGTCCGACCAAGCCACAGACCGAATCGACGGACCGGTATGTCTATGACCCGGCCAACCCGGTCCCCACGCGCGGTGGGAATCATTCCATCGGCCCGTGGAACGAGTTTTACAAGGATTACGTCTGGTGCGGCCCGTGCGATCAGCGTCCGAACGAAGCGCGCCCGGATGTGTTGTGTTACACGACCGAACCGTTACCGGCTGACTTGGAAGTCACCGGCCCGGTCACGCTGAAGCTGTGGGCGGCATCGAGCGCGCGTGACACGGATTTTGTCGGCAGGCTCGTGGACGTTTATCCCGATGGCCGCGCGATCAACATCACGGAAGGCATTGTCCGGGCACGGTACCGGCGCGGGGATGGGGCGCGACCGGAACTGATCGAGCCGGGCGCGGTGTTGGAGTACACGCTTGATCTCCAAGTCACCAGCAACGTCTTCTTGAAAGGCCACGCGATCCGGTTGGAGGTGACCAGTAGCAATTTCCCGCTCTGGGATCGGAATCTGAATACCGGCGAGAATCCGAACACCAGCACCGCGATGCAAGTTGCCCGGCAAACCATTTGGCACGATGCAACGCATCCGTCGCATCTTGTCTTGCCGGTAATTCCACAACCTGAGTAAGCTTGAGTCCATGAAGACATTGTTAAAGAACGTTGCAGCGATCTTCCGAGTCCTGACGGTGACGTTGCCGCTGACAGTTGGAGCGCAATCCAACAGTAACGTTTCCGCCAAAATCGATGAGTCATTGAAAAACGCCTTTGTGAATCCAACGGATGACCCGCATCTGCCGAGAGTGTTACTCTTGGGTGATTCAATCTCGATTGGCTATACTCTTCCCGTTCGCCAGTATCTCCTCGGCAAAGCCAATGTGCACCGCCCGCCTGAAAACTGTTGCAGCACCGGTAATGCCTTGGCGCGAACGGTTGGCTCGGAACCCGAGCATCTAAAAATCTGGTTGGGAACCAACAAATGGGATGTGATTCATTTTAACTGGGGCATCTGGGACACCCATTACCTCGATAAGAAAACCGGCATGCTCATCCAGGACGAAAACAAGACCACGCCTGACCAAGTGCGCTGTCGGTACAGCCTTGAGCAGTATCGGACGAACCTCACACAGATCGTGGAGATTCTCCAAGGTGCCGGCTCCAAGTTAATTTGGGCCAGTACTACGCCGCTCATGTACCGTAAGGGGGCGCGGTTTGACGATATCTTGAAATACAACGCTGTGGCGGCAGAGATTATGAAGGAACGCGGCATTCCGATTGACGATCTCTATACGTCGACACTTCCAGAAACGAAAACTTGGCAGCAAGGTGATGGCCATTTCACTCCACTAGGCAGCCAAAAACTTGGCGAGAAAGTTGGCAAGCTGATTCTCGATGCTTTGACCGAAATGGGAACGGCCAAACCGGGAACCGAACGGACGAGTCGCAAATGACGCCCCGCGAAAACTTGTTCCGCGTCCTGCGGCATGAACGGCCGCAATGGATTCCCGTGACTGGTCACTGCGATCCTTACAACCAACCGAATCGGGACGGCATGGATCCCGACCTCGCCAAACAATTGGAGAACGTCCGCTGGTCCGATGAAAGCACGGTCCATCTGAGCCGGTATCTGGGATTGGACATCGCCGACTGGTATTGGCCACCGATCAGCCTCAAACCCGGTCCGAATGTTGTCGAGGAAAGTCGGATCGACGGGAACGACACGATCACGACCTGGCACACGCCTGAGGGCGATTTGCGTCAGGTCGTGCGGCAGCCAGTTGGCGGGGTGGCCTACACGGTCGAGCATTTCATCAAGACGGCTGATGATCTGGCTCGAATGGCCAGCTACTACGAGAACCTTGTGATCGGACTCGACCAGGAGCGTCTGCCTGATCTCCACCGCCGTCGCGAACTGATCGGGGATGACGGTATCCTGTTGTGTTCCATGGCCGGTACGCCGCTCAGCGAACTAATCCGCAGATTCGCCGGGGTGGAGACAACGGTTTATCTAACAGCCGATGCGCCGGACGCAGTCCACGATCTGTTCAAGGTGATGACGCGCCGGCAGATTGAAAGTCATTCCTTGGCGGCGTCCTTGGACGGGTGTGACGTCATCGTGGGTGTGGATGACACCTCGACCACCACCCAAAGTCCGGCCATGTTCGAGGAGTACTGCGTCGATTACACCAACCGAATGGCCGATATCGCCCACGCCGCCGGCAAGTTTTACTTTCACCATTCCTGCGGTCTGATCAAGGACCTGTTGCCGTTGTATCGCCAGACCCGGATGGATGCCGTCCACGCGTTTACTGTCCCGCCGATTGGCAATGTGACCATTGCCGAAGGCCGGCGACGGCTGGGCGACCGGATCACGATTATGACTTCACCCCATGCGTTGGCCGATATCAAGTGGGAGCCGAACGCTGTCCGGGCTTCGGTGAGGCAGATGTTCGAAGAAGCCGGCGATGGCGATCACTTCATCATGGGCATTGCCGCTTACCCGCACCGCACGACTGAACAGACCAAGTTCGTCGTCGATTGCTGTCGGGAGTTCGGGCGATTGTCCTGAATTATTGCCCGCCGAGTTGGTTGATCACACCGATCAAAGGCATGAACATCGCAATGACGATTGTACCGACAATCACGGCTAGAAAGACAATCATGATTGGTTCGAGCATTGACGTGAGCGCAGCGACAGCATTGTCAACTTCATCGTCATAAACGTCAGCAATCTTCATCAACATGTCCGGCAGCGCGCCGGTTTCTTCGCCAACGTCCACCATACTGACGACCATCGCCGGAAATACTTTTGTGGCTTGCAGCGGCTGCACAATCCGTTCACCTTCTTTGACTGAATCGTGGACCCGGCTCACAGCGTCGGCAATCACAGCATTGCCGGAAGTTTCGCGGACGATATTGAGCGCCTGCAGAATCGGCACACCGCTGGCAATGAGCGTGCCAAGCGTGCGAGTGAAACGAGCGATGCCAACTTTTTGCAAAAGTGAACCAAACACCGGCGTGTGCAGTTTGGCCTTGTCTAACAAATATCGTCCCTTCTTGGTTTTGCCGAACATTTTGATAAAAATCACCAAGCCAATAATAAATGCGATGACCAATATCGCCTGATGCTGGATGATATTGCTGACGTCGATCACGAATTGGGTCAGCGGTGGCAACGGAGCACCTGCCAGAAGGTCACGGAAAATCTCTTGGAATTTTGGCACAATCGCAATCATTAGAAATGTCATGATTGATATGGCGACAAAGATAACCACCGACGGATACACCATGGCCGACACGACTTTATTTTTGATTTTTTGCGCCTTTTCTTGGAAGTCCGCGAGGCGTGACAATGTTACGTCCAGCACACCGCCCGCCTCACCGGCACGCACCATGTTCACATACAGCCGGTTGAAAATCTTGGGGTGTTGAGCGAGCGCCTCACTGAATGTACTACCGGATTCGACTGTTTCGGCGATCTTCGAAATGGTGCGCTTGAGAACCGGGTTTTTTTCTCCCTTACGTAAAACGTCCAACCCGCGCAGAAGCGGCAAGCCGGCATCAATCAGCGTGGCCAGCTGGCGCGTGAATGCTGTCAGCACTTTTGATTTCACAGTGCTGCCGCTACCAAAACTGCGTGTCGTTGGTGATTTGCGGACACTGGCGCGCGCCGGAGTGCTAGCAGCAGCCGGGGACTTGCCGCTGTGTTTCTCCTTACCGGTCTCGACGATTTCGGTTGGGAAATAGCCCAACTCGCGGATCCGCCCATGCGCGGTTGCCTGATTCTCAGCTTCTAAGGCACCGTGCACTTCCTTACCCTTGGAATCCATCGCTACGTAATCAAATTTCGGCATGTTTGAAACTCCTCCGTGTCAATTAGGTGTATTTCAACACTTCTTCCACCGTGGTTTCACCATTCAAAATACAACGTAAGCCATCGTCACGCAACGGTCGCATTCCCAATTCCAGCGCCTTGGCGCGAATCACACCGGCCGGAGCGCGAATATTGATCAGCTCGCGTATCGGTTCTGAGACAACCAACAATTCAAACAAACCCTTCCGACCTTTGTAGCCGTTTTCATTGCATTCCACACAACCCTTTCCATAGTAAAATGGACGATCTTGCACATCGGCCCGGCTTAGCCCAATTTCCGTCAAGACCGCGTCAGTCGGTTCATATGCGACCTTGCACCGCTTGCAGATGGTACGCACAAGCCGCTGCGCCAACACCGCTTCGAGCGTCGAGGAAATCAGGAATGGTTCGACGCCCATGTCAATCATACGCGTGACGGCACCGGGCGCGTCATTGGTGTGCAACGTTGTAAACACTAAATGGCCGGTCAGCGACGCGCCGATGGAAATCGTCGCGGTTTCGAGATCGCGCATTTCGCCAACCATGATGATGTCGGGATCTTGCCGGAGAAATGCGCGCAATGCGCGGGCAAACGTCATGCCGAGCGCCTCGTTGACCGGCACCTGCATGATACCTTCGATGTCATACTCGACCGGATCCTCAGCCGTGAGAAGCTTTAGGTCGATGGTGTTGATGCGATTGAGACAAGAATACAGTGTCGTCGTTTTCCCGGAGCCGGTCGGGCCGGTAACGATAAAAATTCCATTCGGGATGTGAATCACCTCATTCAGTTGCTCTTGCAAGTCAGCCGGCATTCCGAGACTTTCGAGTTTCAGGTTGACCACCGTCCGGTCCAACACGCGGAGCACGACCGACTCACCAAAGGCCGTCGGTAGAGTCGAGACGCGCAAATCCACTTGCCGTCCCGCGACAGGCATTTGGATACGACCGTCTTGCGGCAAACGCCGTTCGGCAATATTCAGATTCGACATGACCTTGAGTCGTGAAATCACTGGTACCGCTAAATGTTTCGGCGGTGGTGCCATCTCGTATAGCGCACCATCCACGCGATACCGGATTTTAAATTCATCCTCGAACGGTTCAAAATGGATGTCGCTGGCCCGGTCTTGAATCGCCTGAACCAAAATCAGATTAACGAAACGCACGATGGGCGCCTGACTCGCCAGTTCTTCCAACGCGGCCACACCTTGCGCACCGCCTTTCTCAGCGGTCGCAACAATATCAGAGTCGGCGAGTTGCTTTTCCATGTCCTGCAACACGTCTTTGAGCGAGCCACTTTCTTCGTTGTAATACCGGGCAATGACGTTTTCGATTTGCTTCGGCGGAGCTAGTGTCAGATGCACATCTTTGCCGAGTACAAACGACAACTCTTCCGCAAGGTGCGGATTATAAGGATCCAGTACGGCAACTGTGACGGAATTGCCTGTTGCGGCAATCGGAACGGCACCGTACATGCGCGCCGCGCTGGATGGCATCGCGCGCAGCACTGTTTGCGGCAACTCTGTATTTTCGAGTTGAATGAACTCCATGTTCAAATGCAACGCGAGGGCTTGCAACAATTGATCCTCGCTCATCAGCCCAAAATCCACAATGATCTGGGACAATGCTTTGCCGGTACGTTCGTGCTCCTCTTGAATCTCCGCCAACTGAGCGTCGCTGATTAAGCCCCGCTCGCGCAGCAATTCGTTTAGGATGGCGCCTTCGCTTTCAAACATAATTTACCGCTTTCGCCCGCCCTGTTCTTCCTGCATTTTCGCTAAAATGGCTTGCGGATCTTGCGCCTTGGTAATCAAATCGCCGTAGGTGATTAGGCCCCGTTCATAAAGTGACATTAAATTCGTGTCCAACGTCACCATCCCGAATTTTGCACCGGTCTGAATATCCGATGTGATCCGGAATGTCTTGTTGTCGCGAATCAAGGCCTGAATGGATGGAGTCGAAATCATTATTTCAAAACAGGCCACGCGGCCCTTGCCATCCGGCTTGACCAGCAACAACTGCGAGATCACCGCTTTAATTGACGATGCCAATTGCGTCCGAATTTGTTCCTGCTGGCTAGTTGGGAAAGAGTCCACAATCCGGTCTACTGTGCGTGCCGCCCCGGTCGTGTGCAATGTCGCAAACACTAAATGCCCGGTTTCCGCCGCCGTAACGGCGGCTTCCATCGTTGGCAAGTCACGCATTTCACCGACGAGAATCACATCCGGGTCTTGCCGGAGACCGCGGGTAATTGCTTCGGAAAAGTCCGGCACATCCACCCCAATTTCGCGTTGAGTCACGATACTTTTCTTGTGCGAGTGGTAGTATTCGATCGGGTCTTCGACGGTAATGATGTGGGCGTCGCGTTCTTCGTTAATCACGTTCAGCATCGAAGCCAATGTCGTCGTCTTGCCGGAACCTGTCGGACCGGTCACCAGAATCAGTCCGCGCGGGAGAAATAGCAAATCCTTAATCGACGGTGGCAATCCAATCTGCTCCAGTGTCAGCAACTTGTTTGGAATCTGGCGCAGTACCAGCCCGATGTTGCCTTTTTCCTTAAACACACTGACACGGAACCGGGCTTGATTGCCAAAGGCAAAGCCAAAATCCGTGCCGCCGTTTTCGCGAATTTTTTGGAGGTGTGCCTCGGAGGTGATGGCTTTCATCAATGTCTCCGTGTCTTCTGGCTGCAAGGCTGGCATGTCCATCTGCACCAGCGACCCGTGCAGACGGATAACCGGCGGCACGCCGACGCGGATGTGCAAGTCCGAGCCACCTTCATCCACCATGCTCTGCAATAAATCCTGCATTTCAGCGGTAATGCTCATTGGTATTCCTAATCTTCATCACCCGACGTGATCGAAATAACTTCCTCCGGCGTACTGACGCCAGACATAATTTTCCGCACCCCATCTTCGCGCAACGTGCGCATTCCCAATTCGCGCGCCTGTGTGCGCAACACGTTGGATGGCACACGTTCATAAATCAGCCGCCGCATTTCCTCGTCGACGAAGAAGATTTCATAAATACCGGTCCGACCTCGATAACCAGTCCTGGAGCAATCCGCACAACCACGTCCCTTGAAGATGGTCGTCTTCGCCAATTCTGCCGGGTTAATATTCAACGTCTTCATTTCGTAGTCGGTGGGCGTGTATGGCTCCTTGCATTTCGGACAAACGCGCCGAATCAGGCGTTGCGCCATAATCGCCCGCGTTGCAGATGCAACCAGAAATGGTTTCACGCCAATGTCAATTAAACGTGTGACCGCCGACGGTGCGTCATTGGTATGCAACGTCGAGAATACCAAGTGACCAGTCAGTGCCGACTGTACAGCGATATTGGCAGTTTCCAAATCGCGAATTTCACCGATCATGATGATGTTTGGCGCTTGCCGGAGAATCGAACGCAATGCCGCAGCGAAAGTCAGATTGATGTCGGCATTGACTTGCACCTGATTGATGCCGGCCAGTTGATACTCAACCGGGTCTTCTACAGTGATGATTTTTCGGTCGGGCTTGTTAATAGAATTTAGGCAGGAGTACAACGTCGTTGTTTTGCCGGAACCGGTCGGGCCTGTCACTAGGAAAATCCCGTCCGCCGAGGTGATAATTTTGTTCATCAACTCTTGCTGATCTGAGAAAAAGCCCAGATCGCCCAAGCCGAGGAGCAAGCTGCTTTTATCGAGAATACGCATCACGACGCTCTCGCCGTGATTTGTAGGCAGTGCTGATACGCGCAAGTCGAGAGTCCGTCCCATGACTGGAATTTGGATGCGTCCATCTTGTGGAACGCGTTTCTCAGCAATGCTCATGTTGGACATGATTTTCAATCGACTGATAATTGCCGGCTGCAACCGCTTGGGCGGACTGTCCACTTCATGCAAAACGCCGTCAATACGATACCGAACGCGCAGTCGTTTTTCCAGCGGCTCTATGTGAATATCGCTCGCCCGGTCCCGGTACGCCTGCATGATAATCAGCTGTACTAGCTTGATGATAGGGGCATCAGATTCGGTATCGGTGGATTCCTCGATTTTAGCTTCGGTGGCCTGTTTAGCCTGTGCAGTTATGTCAATTTCACCCTCGGTGATGTCCTGCAACATGTTTTCAACGGTGTCATCCGTTGTGCCATAATACCGCGACAGTGACGCCTCGATTTCAGGCAAAGTAGCCACGACAGGCTCAACATTGATCTTGAGGATATATCGCAGGCTGTCGACCGTATCTACATCCATCGGATCGCTGACTGCTACGGTTAGCGTGTTATCGTGTTTATAAACCGGCACGATCTTGTACCGGCGGGCAATATGCCGTGGCACCATCGCAATCACTTCATCGGGAACCCGGTAATCCGCCAGTTGGATAAAATCCATACCGAACTGACCGGCGAGGGCTTTCGACACGTCCGCATCAGTAATCTTGCCACTTTTGAGCAGCGCCCCCAACAGTGTCACCCCACCAAGCTTCGTCAACTCACGAGCCTTGAGGATCTCGTCCTGAGTGGCAAGGCCGACGTCGTGAAGTATTTGGACTACATATTCGTCTTGGGCTGGCATATCCTTCTTGCGATGGCTTCCGTCACTTTACTCGGCGCAATAACGCCCGT
>Ga0118677_10010836_pt1 | contig 13828 bp, 14 predicted proteins | sample AliMusrvi5mmetaG_FD_86154 | JGI IMG/M metagenome (GOLD analysis project Ga0118677, IMG submission 86154) | reverse complement strand
GTTTTTCAATAATAAAATATCAAATTTATTATTGGTTAAAATACTGAATAAGATGAAGATAGAAAAAATCATTCAGCTCTTGGATGCAAAAATTGTTTGTGGCCAACATCGCATTTCTGACGAAATATTGAATGCTTTCAGTTCTGATCTGATGAGTGATGTTTTAACCCTTGATGCTGAAAACATTCTGCTCATCACCGGACTAGTTAACGTTCAAATCATAAGAACCGCTGAGGTTGCGGAGATACATTATTTGCTTATTGTCCGAAATAAGAAAGTCCCGGACGATATTGTTGAACTGGCTAATACGCTCAACATGGTGCTGATCGAATCACCCTACTCCATGTTCAAGGCGTCGGGAATTCTCTACGCAAACGGATTAAATCCGCTCTATTGACAATGATTGAGCTTAAGTTTAACATTGAGGGAGGGGATTTCGACAGGGCAGGAACTGCTTCGAGTGAAACAAAAAAGGTTCTTAAACAATTGAATATTGACCCGAAAGTTATCAAGCGTGCTGTAGTGGCCCTTTACGAGGCGGAAGTGAACATTGCTGCACATGCCTATCGGGGCATTGTCAAGGTTTCGGTGAGTGATCACCAGATCGTGGCCATTCTAAAGGATGAGGGGCCCGGGATTGCGGATATCGACCGTGCCATGCTGGAAGGTTTTTCAACGGCTTCCCCCAAAGTCCGGGAGATGGGTTTTGGTGCGGGGATGGGACTTCCCAATATGAAAAAGAATGCCGATGAGTTGCAGGTCGAAAGTACTCCGGGTGAAGGCACTACTGTAAAGATGATTTTTGATTTTTGAGATAGAGGAAAGTTGAGAGTTGAGAGTTGAAAAGAACGATCTTACTTTATACTTTAACCTTTAACCTTTTTGCAAAGAAAATAAAGCAAGTTTAATTTTATACAAAGATAGAACCAGAATGGATTCCGCTGCATTCCATCATGCCATACAGATTGACGAAGCCAAGTGCATCGGGTGCATCCATTGTATGCGGGTGTGTCCTACCGAGGCCATCCGGATCAAGGTTGGAAAGGCGGTCATCATTCAGGAGCGGTGTATCGACTGCGGGCAGTGCATGCGGGCCTGTCCGGCCAAGGCCTTCTACATCAAGCAGAATGACCTGAAAATGCTCCATGACTTCACTTATAGGATTGCCCTTTTCCCGGCTGTCATGATCGGGCAGTTTCCCGACAAGATTTCGGAAGAGCAAATCTACCAGGCCATGTTAACGCTGGGATTTACGCATATGATGGAGGTCGAGCAACCCATCCGGATTCTGATCGATCTCACCAAAGAATACCTGCAGGAGAATGAGGTTTCCAAGCCCTGCATCTCTGCATTCTGTCCGGCGGTTGTTCGGCTGATACAGATTAAATATCCTTCGCTTATAGACAACATTATTCCGGTGAAGGCTCCTCATGATCTTGCTGCTCATTTCATACTTCAGTCCTTGATGAATCAGGGGATCGCAAAGGAGGAGATTGGCATTTTTTACATTACTCCATGTGCTGCCAAAATTGCCGCGGTTAAAAGCCCGGTAAGTGATCAGCCCTCGATAGTGGATGGCATCATCAGCATGAGTGATTTCTATAATAAAATCCGTCAGGTAATTCCCAAAGAGGAGGAACCAGGTGATACCCATGACCAGCGACAGCATTTAACGAGGGAAGGAATCCTTTGGAGTACCTCCAGGGGTGAATCATCCAGATTTGGGAATCGGGCCATCGCCATAGATGGGATCCACAGCGTGGTCAAATTTCTGGACCGTTTGGAGAATGATGAGGTGAAGGGCTTTGACTTTCTGGAGATGCGTGCCTGCGACCAGAGCTGTGCCGGAGGTATCCTTCTGACAGGAAACCGGTTCACCACTACCGAGCGGCTTGAGCAGAGGTCGAAAAAATATCCCACATACCTGGAGAATAGACAGGCATCCAATGTGGAGGAGAAGGATTTGACCCAATGCCTTTTAATTGATGAGATAAAGCCACACAATGTTTTCCGCCTCGATGATGACATCGGAAAAGCCATGGAGAAGATGAGCAAGGCACAGCGGATCATCTGCTTCTTGCCCGGTATCGATTGTGGCGCGTGCGGTGCCCCCAATTGTCAGGCGTTGGCTGAGGACATGGTACAAGGAAACGCTAAGATGTCGGATTGTGTCTTTCTTCAACAGAGATGGCAGAATGAGGGGCGTATCATAGCAGAAAAAGCATTTCACAACCTCGAAAAGAGGTGGGGTAAAGAACGTTTTAACGCAGATTGTAACAAAAGAGGACGACGAAATGAAGGTTTCTGAATTGGTAAAAGAGTTGAACCTGGAGGTTTTCTCCGGAAGTGCCGGGCTCGAACGTGAGGTATCCGGCGGATATGTTTCTGATTTATTGAGTGACGTGATGGGGAATGCCTCGGAAGGTGATATTTGGGTCACCCTTCAGACACACAGGAATGTGGTAGCAATTGCCTCCCTGAAAGAGCTGGCCTGCGTCTTGCTGGTAAGTTCTTTGGCTCCGGAACAAAATACCATCGAACACAGCAACGAGGAGGGAATACCAATTCTTGGAACAACCCTTTCAACTTTTGAAGTCGCCGGATTGTTGTATCAAAAGATAAAAGGAGCACAATGAAACGTTTCAGGGCAGATCTCCATATTCATACAGTCCTGTCGGCCTGCGCAGATCTGGAAATGAGTCCTGTGAACATCGTGAATTGTGCAAAGGAGAAAAACGTTGACCTGATTGGAATTACAGATCACAATTCTACTTTTCACTGTAGTTTGGTGAAGGAGCTTGCCGAAGAAGAGGGGATATCCGTCCTTTGCGGAGCGGAGGTAACTACACGGGAAGAGGTACATTGCCTGGCCTACTTTAGCGATCTGGCGACGCTGGATAATTTTCAAAAGTACATTGACAGGCATCTGCCCTTGATTCCTTACCTGCCGGAGCATTTCGGCTACCAGGCAGTGGTAGACAGGGAAGACCGGATCATTCGTTTGGTAGAAGAGTATCTGAATGTGGGCCTCAGCCAGACAATTGATCAGGTTGAGCAGGAGGTTCACCGATTGGGTGGTCTGTTTGTTCCGGCTCACGTGGAGCGACAGATGTTTGGCATTTTTGGACAGTTGGGCTTCGTTCCTGATACCTTGCTTTGCGATGCAATGGGCATTATGCAGAGAAGTGCAGAAGCTGAAGTTCGCAGCAAGTTCAGAATTGCCGTGAGCATGCCGATGATTAAGGCCTCAGATGCCCATGCGCTGTCAGCAATCGGCTCAGCTTGTACCTGGTTCGAAATTGCTGAACCCACTTTCGACGAGATTAAAAAGGCTCTCAAGGGAGAAGATGGAAGGAAAACATCAATAGAATGAAGAACATCGCACTACATATTCTTGATCTGGTGGAAAATTCAGCACGTGCTAAGGCCAAAAAGGTTGTAATATCGGTCAGGGAAGATCCGGGAGAAGATATTTATCAGTTAACTATTTCTGATGACGGAGAAGGTATGGAGGCGGCGGTTGCTCAAAAAGCTACGGATCCTTTCTATACTTCACGGAAAACCAGAAGAGTAGGGTTGGGGTTACCGCTGATCCAGCAGAACACTGAAAGGACGGGTGGAAAATTTGAGCTTCTTTCAGTTGCCGGCAAGGGGACGCAGTTGAAAGCTTCTTTTGTGTTCAGTCATGCCGACAGGTTGCCGCTTGGTGAAATCGATGAGGTGCTGGTATTGCTGGCAGTCGGATTTCCCCGGCTAAGGTTGGTTTACGAGCATCAAACCCCTTTGGGTTTCTATTCTTTCGATACAGAAGCAGTTAGGGAGATTATCGGAAATATTGAGGAGAGTAACATGGAAATAAGAGTTTTCCTTAAAGAGATGATAGTGGAAAATTTAAAAAATATCAACGCAGAACCATAAAAATAAAATCAAACCGCATGAATAAAATTAAATCACTCGACGATCTTAAGCAATTGAGAGAAGGCATGCAAGCTAAAATCAAGCTGCGCGAAAGCGGCAACAATTCTGAGAATCTTGTTAGAATTAAGGTAGCCATGTCGACCTGCGGCATTGCCTCAGGGGCCAAAGAAATCATGAATTTTATGATGGATGAACTGGAGCGACGGGCTATTGAAGCTGTTGTTACTCAGACCGGCTGCATGGGCTATTGCTATGCTGAACCAACTATCGAAGTGACGGTTCCCGGCAAAGACCCCATCGTATTTGGCGATGTAGACAAATTCCGGGCATCAGAAATCATCGAGAAATACATAATACACAACGAACTGGTGGATGGTATCCTGCCGGTAAACTACCGAACAATAGACAATTAAATATTTTTATCAACTGTTATGGCAGATTATAAAATGCACCTCCTGGTATGTGGAGGAACTGGTTGCAAGGCATCTGAAAGTGAACAAATAAGGGACAATTTGTTGGCTGAGGTCGAAAAACACGATTTGAACGATGAAGTTCAGGTAGTGATGACCGGATGCTTCGGCTTCTGTGAAAAAGGGCCCATCGTCAAAGTGCTTCCCGACAATACCTTCTACGTGCAGGTTAAACCGGAAGATGCAGTCACCATTGTTGAGGAACACATCATCAAAGGGCGCAAGGTTACTCCTCTCCTCTACAAGGATGAGCAAAATCTTCCAATCAGCGATTCCAAACACATGGAGTTCTACAAAAAACAGGTTCGCATTGCCCTCCGCAACTGCGGCTTCATCAATCCTGAGAACATTGATGAATACATAGCCCGGGATGGATATGCTGCTTTGGCCACCTGCCTGAGCGACAAGACTCCCCAGGAGGTGATCAATGAGATTAAGCTTTCCGGTCTGCGCGGCAGAGGAGGCGGTGGATTCCCGACAGGACTGAAATGGGAAATCACCTCCAGATCGGTTGCTGACCAGAAATACGTAGTGTGCAATGCCGACGAAGGCGACCCGGGGGCATTTATGGACCGTTCCATTTTAGAGGGAGATCCTCATTCAGTGATCGAAGCCATGGCCATTTGCGGTTACTGTACAGGGTCAAGCAAGGGACTGGTGTACATACGCGCCGAATACCCATTGGCCATCCAACGGCTCAAAACTGCCATCAAGCAAGCCCGTGAATACGGACTGCTTGGCGATGAAATATTTGGAACCTCCTTCTCTTTTGACATCACACTGCGCTACGGTGCCGGTGCCTTCGTCTGCGGAGAAGAGACCGCATTGATTCACTCCATGGAGGGTCTTCGTGGTGAACCTACTTTTAAACCACCCTTCCCGTCCGAATCGGGATATCTTGGCAAACCCACTACCGTGAACAATGTGGAGACCCTTGCCAATATTCCTGTGATTATCAACAAGGGTGCTACCCTCTTTAACAGCATCGGAACGGAGAAATCCAAGGGAACCAAAGTCTTTGCCCTGGCGGGAAAGATCAACAATGTTGGTTTGATCGAAGTGCCAATGGGAACTACCCTTCGAGAAGTTATTTTTGATATCGGAGGAGGCATCAAGGGGGGCAAGAAGTTTAAGTCAGTACAGACCGGTGGACCATCTGGAGGCTGTCTGACTAACTCATTTCTTGATACACCAATCGATTACGACAACCTGATTTCGGCTGGGTCAATGATGGGATCGGGTGGAATGATTGTCATGGATGAAGACGACTGCATGGTCTCCATCGCCAAATTTTATCTTGAGTTTACTCTCGATGAGTCTTGCGGTAAATGTACGCCATGCCGTATCGGCAACAAGCGTCTTTTTGAAATTCTTGACAAGATCACCAAGGGACTCGGCACTGAGGAGGATCTGACCCGTCTTCGATCCCTCTGCAATGTCATCAAGGACACCTCACTGTGCGGACTTGGCCAGACCTCTCCCAACCCGATTCTATCTACCCTGGACAATTTCTATGATGAATACCTTGCCCATGTCAAAGACCATAAATGTCCTGCCGGGCAGTGTAAATCACTCGTTAAATACGTCATCGACAATGATAAATGTACCGGATGTACCCTATGTTTCAGAAATTGTCCGGTGGGTGCCATTACAGGAGAAAAAAGACAACCACATTACATCGACAACAGCATCTGCATAAAGTGTGGGGTATGCTTCGACAAATGCAAATTTGATGCAATAAGCGTCTCTTAAAAATTATCAAATATGGATATGATCAATCTGACAATAGATAACAGACCCGTTTCCGTTGAGCGGGGCACATCGGTTCTCCATGCTGCGGCGCAGGTAGGGGTAAAAATACCCTCTCTCTGCTACATGAAACTGGAGGACCTTAACATAGAAAATAGACCAGGTGGCTGCAGGGTTTGCGTCGTTGAGGTGGAGGGACGGAGAAATCTGGCTCCGGCATGCTGTACGGATGTTGCGGAAGGAATGGTTGTCAAAACCCATTCAATGAGGGCTATTCATGCACGCCGCACTGTCGTCGAACTCATTCTCTCGGATCACCCTACCGATTGTTTGAAATGTGCCAAAGCAGGCAACTGCGATTTACAAAGTCTGGCACAGCATTTAGGAATCCGCGAGATTCATTTTGAAGGTGAAAAATCAACCTTTCGTGAAGATACTTCACCGGCCATCATCCGCGAACTGGACAAGTGCATACGCTGCCGACGGTGTGAGATGATGTGCAATGAGATCCAATCGGTCGGAGCACTTTCAGCCATCAACAGGGGGTTCAACGCCGTTGTCTCACCTGCCTTTGAAATGAATCTTGATCACTCGGTTTGTACTTATTGCGGACAATGTGTCGCTGTATGTCCTACAGGTGCATTGACCGAAAAGGACAATACCGGAGCCGTTATCAGGGCACTTTCCAATCCGGCAAAAACCGTGGTTGTTCAGACGGCCCCCGCAGTTCGCGCTGCCTTAGGCGAAGAATTCGGTGAGGAACCCGGCACCCTGGTGACAGGAAAACTTGCGGCTGCCTTGCGTCGTCTGGGATTCAACTATGTCTTTGATACCGATTTCGCTGCCGACCTCACCATCATGGAAGAGGGGACCGAATTACTCAACCGGCTCACTGCTTTCCTGGGCGGAGACAAAGATGTCAAACTTCCAATGCTAACCTCCTGTTGCCCGGCCTGGGTGAAATTCTTTGAGCACCAGTTCCCAGACCTGAAAGACATCCCTTCCAGTGCACGTTCACCGCAGCAAATGTTTGGTTCCATAGCCAAAACCTATTTTGCCGATAAGATTGGAGTCGACCGCAAAGACCTGGTGGTTGTTTCCATCATGCCGTGCGTGGCTAAGAAGTACGAATGCAGCCGTGAAGAGTTCTCCACAAACGGGAACCCGGATGTTGACTTTGCATTGACAACCCGTGAGTTGGCACAACTTATCAACCTTGCCAATATAGATTTCAAATCATTACCGGATGAAGATTTCGACAATCCTTTGGGAGAATCAACCGGTGCCAGCGTTATTTTTGGTACGACAGGTGGGGTGATCGAAGCAGCGGTTCGAACAGCCTACGAAGTGTTCACCGGCAAGAAACTGCAACGGTTGGATTTCACCGAATTGCGCGGTATGGAAGGATTAAGGCATGCGACCATCGACTTCGACGGACTTCCCATTCACATTGGAATCGCCCATGGACTCGGAAATGCCCGTAAGTTGCTTGAAGATATCCAGCAAGGCAAGAGCCAGTTCCATGCCATCGAAATCATGTCTTGTCCGGGAGGATGCATTGGAGGTGGCGGTCAGCCTTACCACCACGGAAATGCTGAGATACTGAAGAAACGTCAGATGGCACTCTATCGCGAGGATGTAGGTAAAAACATTCGCAAATCGCATGAAAACCCCTATATCAAGAAATTGTATGAAGAATTTTTGGGTGCACCGATGAGTGAAAAAGCACATCATTTGCTTCACACCGAATATTTCGACAGAAGTAAATCCTGATACATGCAACAGTAGAGAGGTTGCATGCAACGTCTCTACAACTCTTTACTACAATAATTTGTTTAATACGATTAATAAAGATATTTACAATGCCTATTATAAAGTTATCTCAAAGAACCATCGAAATAGTCCGGGAAATCTGTGCCTCTTTCGAAAACAATGAGGGGGAACTGATCAACGTCCTGCATGAGACCCAGCATAAACTGGGCTATCTTCCTGCCGAAATACAGGAACTTATTGCCAAGGAACTAAATATGTCAGTGGCAAAGGTATATGGAGTTGTAACTTTTTACTCCTTTTTCAACATGTTGCCCCAGGGGGAATTTCCCATCTCCGTTTGCATGGGCACAGCCTGCTATGTGCGCGGAGCTGAGCAGATTCTGCACGAAATAAAACGACAACTCAACATCGAAGTGGGCCAATCGACTCCCGACGGAAAATTCTCGCTCAACTGCCTCCGGTGTGTCGGTGCATGCGGATTGGCACCAGTAGTGATGGTTGGCGAAAAGGTTTATGGACGTGTTGCACCCCAACAGGTCAGGAAAATTATAGCAGAGTACCAGGAGGGTTGTGTAAGGCCCGAGAGACACGAGATGTAGAATAAATGAAAAGTGCCTAAAGTGCCTAAAGTGCCTAAAGTGCCTAAAGTGCCTAAAGTGCCTAAAGTGCCTAAAGTGCACTAAAGTATTTAAAGTGCCTAAAGTTGGAACTCCTGGCTTTGGGCACTTTTTGCGTATACTGCTTGCATGTCAAAAGACTATAAAGTATCAACTTTCTCTGGTAACCCAAATATTTTAGGCACTTTAGTGCACTCTAAATACTTTAGGCACTTGCTCTTCTTCCATGACGAACTTCATATTTTAAGACACCACCATTCCTTAACTTTAGGCACTTTAAATACTTTAAGTACTTTAGGCACTTCTCTATGCAACTACCTTTCGCAGAACCTTACAAAATAAAGATGGTAGAACCGATTTACCGAAGCTCCCGTGCAGAGCGGGAACAGTGGATTCGGGAAGCCGGGTACAATCTATTCAACCTGAGAAGCGAACAGGTTTACATTGATTTACTTACAGACAGCGGGACCGGAGCCATGAGCGACACGCAATGGGCGGCCATCATGACAGGCGATGAAAGCTATGCAGGATCATCTTCTTATTACCATCTAAAAGATACCATCAAAAGCCTCTTCGGTTTCGACTACTTCTTGCCTACGCATCAAGGCCGGGCTGCCGAGAATGTCCTTTTCTCGGTTCTTGTTAAAGCTGGAGACATTATCCCCGGAAACTCCCATTTTGATACCACCAAGGGTCATATTGAGTTCAGGCATGCCACTGCCGTGGATTGTACCATTGAGGAGTCATTTGAAACTGAAAACCTTCATCCATTCAAGGGTAATGTTGACCTTGAAATGCTTAAAACGGTGCTGGATGGCCATTCCGTTGAGCACATTCCATTTATCATACTCACTTTGACCTGCAACTCCTCTGGAGGACAACCGGTCTCCATGCAGAACATCCGTGAAGTGAAAGAGATGGCCGACCTGTATGGCATCCCGTTGTTGTTCGACTCTGCTCGTTTTGCTGAAAATGCCTGGTTCATTTCACAAAGGGAAGACGGATATGCTGAAAAAAATATCAAAGAGATCGTTGCTGAGATGTTTTCCTATGCCGATGGCATGACCATGAGCAGTAAAAAAGATGGTATTGTTAATATTGGAGGGTTTATCGCTACCCGAAATAAAACATGGTACGATCAGGCCTGCACTTTCAATATTATGTTCGAAGGATTTGTAACCTACGGTGGGATGGCCGGCCGTGATATGAACGCCTTAGCTGTTGGATTGCGTGAAGCTACAGAATCAGATTACCTCGCCAGCCGAATTGGTCAGGTGCAATACCTGGGAGAACAACTTTCAAGGTATGGTATTGTCGTTCAAAAACCATACGGTGGACATGCCATCTTTGTCGATGCCAGGGATTTTTTGCCATGTGTCAAACAGGAAGAGTTTATTGCACAAACCTTGTGCATTGAGCTTTACCTTGAAGCTGGTATCCGCGGAGTAGAGGTGGGCACGCTGATGGCTGACCGGGATCCGGAAACCCGTGAAACCCGTTATCCAAAGCTTGAATTTATGCGGCTAGCCTTGCCACGCAGGGTTTATACGAATCTCCACCTTGATTTGGTTGTAGTCGCGCTGAAAAATGTCTATGATCGTCGCCATACGATCAAGACAGGTTACAGAATCGTACAGGAAGCTCCTATTTTGAGACATTTCACAGTAGTACTGGAACCAGTTTCGATGTAAAATCGGGCTAATTGAATAGGATGAAATTTGGATTTGGTCCAAATTGTAAGTCTTTTCGAATTACTCCAACCTCTGCCTGCACTGCAAGCAGATAGTATCTTTGTATACCCATTTTGCTGTTTTCAGATTTCCACATTTCCCTAATTATGTTATATTTGTAAAAAAATATAAAAACTGTCATTCTTCATTCTGTTTTATGAGCAGAATTTTTTGGTGTTTTGTCTTTACGTTATTGCTTTCGGTACCCTTACCCGGCTTTAATTTTTTGAACCAAAAATCCTATGCTGTCGATAAGTCACCTCTTATCAATGGCAGGATCGTTGATGCCGAAACCAAAGCAAACATTCAGTTTGCTACGGTATCATTATTCTACCAGTCTGATTCAATCCCAACTCAAATTACGGCCACAGATGAAAAGGGTGAATTCGCTTTTTCCAATCTTCAAACTGGCATTTATACTGTCAAAGTTCATTTTATGGGATTTAAAGATTTTAGCACCTCCCCTTTGACCCTGAGCGAAAGGAACAAAGTACTAAGACTCTATCCGATTTTATTATCGATTGATTCACAATTGCTTGGAGAGGTTGCCATCCTCTCAAATGGTACAACTCCGGTTTACCAACCAGAAAAAAGAACCATTTATGTAGAAAACCAACTATCTGGAGCTGGTGGTACAGCTTCCGATTTGTTACAAAGGCTACCGTCGGTCACACAGATGCCTGATGGAAAAATTGCCATACAGGGCAACTCCAACTTTCTGGTTTATATCAATGGCAAACCGTCCTCGATGAAAGGTTCTGAATTGTTGGAAAACACATCGGCAGCAGAAATCAGGAAAATTGAACTAATTACCAGTCCTTCTGCAAAATATGATGCATCTGGATCTGGTGGGATCATCAACCTGATCACAAAGAAAAGCACTGAGGATGGTTTCAATGGAAACATACAGGCGGGTTTGGATCAATTGGGTGGCTATTCTTCCGATCTCCTTTTGAACTTCAAACACAAAGAATTTAGCTTTTTTACAGGATTCGACCGCAACAGAAGGAGAAATGAGGGAGATGAAGATTATTTAACCAACTACCTGTCCAACCAGACAAGCTTCCATCAGTCCGGAATTCAGAAATCGGAGCGTATCAATACAGGGTTCAGGACTGGAGCAGATTACATGCCTTCCAAGTCCGACAAAATATCGGTAAGTGGAAATATCGGGACTTTTGAAACCTTCAACCATAGTGATTGGCAGACAACAAGAACCGATGGTTCTCAGAATTCTCCTCTCTTCAATACGGCTACCGACAAGAACGACCGAAAGGGAAATTATGCCGGTACAGATATCTCCTATGAACACAAATTTAAAATTCCTGGCAGAGTATTTTCATTTTCTGCACTTTGGAACATGCTCAATTATGACGACCATTTTATGAACCTCATAAATGAGGAATCCGGTACAGTCGCAATGAGTCAAACGACCTATTTGAACAAAGATTACAGCAACTGTCAGTTTAATACCGATTATTCCACACCGACTGGGAAAGCCGGAAATCTGGAGTTTGGCTATCAAATGTCTTTTAATGATGAAGAAGAATCCTATCGTTCGACACTAAATATTCCCTTGCCTCCGGTCATAACCAATCAGGATACCAGATTTAATGAAAGGATTCAGGCAGGATACGGTACATGGCAATACAGACTCGGAAAACTGGATATTAAAGTCGGTTTAAGGGCTGAAAATCTCAATCGGGAATTAAAATCAACTGACTACACCAATACTTTGAAACGCTTCAATCTGTATCCTTCTCTGAATAGCTCCCTCAAACTTGATTCCATTCAGCAAATTCTATTTAACTATACGCGACGTACCGATCAGTTGAAAACGATTCAGCTTGATCCGTTGCCCCGATGGTACGATTTCTACAATGTCATGATCGGAAACCCAAATCTCAGGAATGAAATTACTGATAAAATTGCATTGGATTATCTGGTCAATCTTAGACACGTTTCCTTTGTAGGTGAAATGTATTTTTACAATACCGCCGATAAGATCGAAATAATCCGTTCTCTCTACCACGATGGAATTATCCAGAACAGATACGAAAATACGGGGAGTGAAAAAACCATGGGAGTGGAGTTTAATATCAACTGGTCGGTCAACAATTGGATGAAAATAGTAGAGAAACTTGATTTCATTGATTCCCGGCTGGATATACAACTCGAGCCTATTGCACAAAAAAAGAGGTACCAGCAATGGTATTCTGTGACAAACCTTGACTTGACAATCAATCCGACGCTACTGCTGGAAGTTGATTTTTCCTATTATGGACCTGCCATGACTGCCCAAAGCAATGTTGACAAGTGTTACCTTGCGGGATTGAATATCAGGAAAACTTTTTTCAACAAGAAACTGACTTGTTCTTTGACAGGACGCGATGTCTTGAGATTGTACAGAAATACTGAGCATATACAGGGCGTTGATTTCAATCAGGTATTTTCCACTCACAATAAGTTTCCCATCCGGTTCTCTGTTTCTTATAAGTTTAACCATTACAAGCGTGACGAGAGCAGGGTTGCAAAATCAATTATAACCGAATAATAACCAGATCGAATTTAATAGGCAGCACTTTGCCTTGAATTCATTTTCTTTGATTGTAATATTTATCGTCGTAATACTATTAAATTGGAATATCATTTTCATTTTTGATGGGAAAATCAATGTATATTTGAATAGATGCTGGAAAACTTAAAACAACAGGTTTATAAGGCGAGCCTGAAACTCCTTGAGCAGGGACTGGTAATCTATACCTGGGGCAATGTAAGTGCCATTGATCGGAAAAGTGGTATGGTAGTTATCAAGCCCTCCGGAATTTCGTACGATGAAATGGTTCCGGGCGATATGGTTGTTGTAGACCTGAATGGTAAAATACAATCCGGGGAACTCAAACCATCCACCGATACCAATACCCATTTGATTTTGTATCAAAATTTCCCGCTGATTGGGTCTATTATGCATTCTCATTCTGAATATGCCAGCTGTTGGGCCCAGGCAGGACTAGGCATTCCACCACTTGGAATCACCCATGCCAATTATTTCAATGGAGAAATTCCCTGCACCAAACCCTTGTCTGCCCAGCAAATGGAGGGTGACATCGAGACCGAAACAGGTAAAATTATCGTGGATACTTTTCACATGGGTCGGTTGGATCCGATGCGGATTCCCGGTGTGCTGGTATTCGGTCATGGCCCTTTTTGCTGGGGAAGAGAGGTTCAAAATGCTTTTGATCATACTGTTGTACTTGAAAAGGTGGCACGCATGGCCTATCGGACCCGTCAGCTCAATGTCGTGAAACCTGTTGAAAAGAAATTTCTTGATCGTTATTTTTTCGATTGACAGCAACTTTTCAATGAGAGATCCCCAAATTGTAGCGTTTGATCTTTCAGCGATATCTGTATTAAGAAATGCTGAAAATTTGAATCTTTTTCCTCAGCTTTGAGTTTAATTGCAAGGGAATATCCTTCAATCCTTGAATTTATAGTTATTTGTATTTTAATATTTTACACAACTCAAAATTACTACCATGCAAAATTTTGAATTTTATAATCCGGTCAATAT
>Ga0118677_10010835_pt1 | contig 13828 bp, 8 predicted proteins | sample AliMusrvi5mmetaG_FD_86154 | JGI IMG/M metagenome (GOLD analysis project Ga0118677, IMG submission 86154) | reverse complement strand
CAATCGAATCCCTCGAAATCCGGTACGGTTATCAGCTCTGTCATGTCAATAATGTATACGATGGCGGTATACACATCAAGTTGAATTGCTTGTTATGGTTTCTACCGAACGTGATTTTTAATCTGCGGCGAGCGTACGAGCCGTATAGAGCGACAGCCAACCGCAGGAAGGTACAGCAGGGATAACGGAGTCGACATCGGGGGAATGCTCGCCGGTCGACGGTCTTCATGGCGTTCATGGCACGGCCACGCCAGGCAGAACCTCGTCTGCGGTCGGGGGCCCCTCCGGCAGCAGGCGGAGGGGTTCGCGCAGGTGGAGCTTGTGGAACGTACGTTCGGTCTGCAGCAGCACGATCCGCTCGTCAAGAGGGCCAAGCAACACCGTGCTTTTTCCGAAATCACCGGGGAACGACTCGAAGGAACCGTCGGCGCGGATGCGGCCGAATGCCGGCCAAAAGCTCCACAACTCGTCCCCGACCAAGGTGATGCCGTAGCACGGATCTCCTTTGTCGTCAGCCACGGCCTTCCTGCGGATGAGACCGGCGACCGGAATCTTGGAGGGGAGCTGCCGATTGTGATCGAGCAGCAATAGGCGGGCTTTGTCCGTCGCCAGATCGTACAGCCCCACCTGTCCCTGTTGTTTGAAGATGGCGAACCGGTCGTTCAGCAGGGTGAACCTGAAAGGCATCCCCCTATCCGTGGGAAGAATGACCGGGAGGCGCGCGAACACCCCGTCCGTAATCCGGTATTCCCAGAGTTGGCAGGGGGAATCGGCGTCTGGAAAATTGAACACGAGCCGATCCCGCCGGCGATCCCAAACGATGCTGAACAAGTCGATACTCATACGGTGGCCCCAGGGGGACTTTTTGATGGCGTCGAGCGGCGTGGCCGGTTCGTTCCTCGTGTTGGTCGCCAGCGTGCTGAGTATACGCCGGTCCATGTCGTACTTGCACACATAGAACGGAACGACATCCTGTTGTTGACAGGCTTGGCCAAAAGTAGACGCACTGCGCAGAAAAAAATACACGGCCGGACCGGCGATGGCCAGCCCATGCACGTTTTCGTACGGCAATCCATGCGCGGTATCCAGAACAACCGAAGATCCGGTCTGGAGGTCGACGATCTCCGGGCCTCTGTTATCCCAGATCGCGACGAAGCGTTCACTGGCGCGCAGGGAGGTGATCCCACGGAAAGGGCGGTAAACCCTGGCGAGCCGAATTTCGACGATCTTCCCATTATTCAGGGAAATCCGGTCGCACGTGTTCCCGTCCGAAGTCAGCACGAAGACCTGGTCCTGCCATTGATCCATCACATCGCATATGAGTGGAGCCTCAATCCGGGTCTGACCGATCCAGGGCGCAGCAGCCATAGGAGTCGGCGCGACCGGGGCCGCGCGCTCCAGTGCCCTCTCAAGTGCCTTGCGCGCCTGCGCGGAGTCGCCGTGGAACGACAACCTGCCAGCATCCCAATAGGTCTTGATCTCGGCCAGTAACGCGTCCCTGCCGGGCACGTCCTCCCGCGCAATGACGAGTTCGAGGGTGACCGGTTCCACCTTTCCCCGGTCGCGCATGAACCGCCACAGGCCGACGAAGGATTCGCCATACGCCGCGTCGGAGCGGAAATAGTTCGCGTTGACGGCCGCGAAATACAGGGATCGCACCGCTCCGGGCGTGGCGTTGCCGGAGGATTCCAGCCGGGCGATGTCCTGGAGGATCCCATCCTGCAACGCGTTCAGCCTGGCGTCGATGGTGGCCCGGTCGGCTGGCCCTACGTCCAACGAGGCCTCGCGGTGAACTGTATCAACATTGGGCTGCGCGCCCCCACGGGCATCCACCCAGGTGTCGTTGATCTCGGCCAAGGCGGCGTAATGACGCCCGATCGACAGCGGCAGTGCCCTGATGGCGGCCACGTGCCGCCGCCGCAGTTCCCGTTGCTCCGGCGTCGGGAGCGGGAGGTCCGGCGTACACCGTTGCCGGCAGTCGTAGCATACATGCAGTCGCGCCTGCAGGTTGAGCAGCTGGTCGAGGCCGCCGGTGAGTTCTCTATCATCGTGCGCGGGCGAGGTCGAACACGCATCCTCCTGGATCGGGGTCCGTGCCAGGAGTTCCAACCACCTCAACCCCTGCGATATGCGGTATTCCGGCCAGATCCTGGTCATCCCGGGCAAGGAGGAGATCCTCGCGGGATCCGACCACTCGGAGACCAGGGGTGCCACCCAGTGGATGGTGACGCCGAGTTCCAGGACGGATTTCTGGGACGGCTTGACGGCCACGGCGGCGAACATCCGGTCCAGATACGCCTGGCACAGGCGTGCATGCTCTGCGTACAACAGTTCCACGCGGCCCAGCAGATGCTCTGGAATATGTACCGAGGAAAAGTTGCGCGGCAGGTTGAAAGCCGAGCGCAGGGACTCAATGCCGGAGGGGAAAGGGCATCCAGCCTGCCAGTAGGCGTGCAGCGCCTCGAACATCACGATCCGACTCTCGACATCCTGTTTGCTGACGAGGGCCGTCCTCGTCATCCGCTCCCGCTCCGTCTGCATCGCCGTTGTTGGATCAAGGACCACGACCGTGTCCATGGCCTGCAACGCCTCCTTGTAGCGGCACATGGCGGCCAGGATCTTGGCTCTGGCCAGGAACAGCTGTGCCTCCTGTTCCGGGGAACCGCCCGCGCCGACTGGCGTTTCCGCGAGCAGGCCGAGGATGTCGCGGGACAGGTCATCGACCAGGCCTCCCAGAGCATTGCCCGCTGGAACGAGGACCTGCAGGGAGCCCTTCGCGCTGCCGGGAACGGACAGATTCAGGCGGAGCCGGTTCCCATCCGGGCCATGCTGCGCTTCCGGGGCGATCTGCCAAAGGGCTGCTGCTGCGGACCCATTTCCATCCTCCCCGCCAGGCAGCCGTTTCTCCTGATCGAACAGGCCAAGGTGCTCGCGCTCCAGGAGCGCGACGTTGCCAGACTGCACCAGGCGCCGGCCGGTGAGCGTGAGCAGGGCGCGAGTGGTGGAGAGCTCCAGCGGCGACAGATCCACATTGTGCACAGGGAGGAATGACACGGTTTTTAGCGCGGCCGTGTTCCGTTCCTTGACCGCGGTCTCGCGCACGGCCTGCGCGATGGACACGGCCACCGCGTCCGCCGCCGCCCCAGCTGAAAGCTCCCGGTCCAGCAGGCGGCGGCAACCACGCACTTCAAAGGCCGTGACAGCGCCGGGTTCCTTGGGCTTCAGGCCGGCCACCACGACGATCAGGTCGGCCTTCAGCAGGGCACCCACGCGAAGGGACTCGCCCGGCGAGACCAGACTGGCCAGCGACAGCTTCTGCTCTGCCAGAACCTTCTCCAGCGCCGCGCGGTCGAGCAGAACAAGACCAGTGTCCCTGCTCAGCTCCGCCGTGGCGAGATCCACAACCGCGCGGGCGAAATCTCCGCCGTCCTGGCTGGCCAGGACGATGCGCCGCGCAGGGGGATCGTCAGCGATGGCAGTCCAAGCCGCCACAACCAAGGTCAGAAGGATGGCGAGGGATGATCTCATCATGGAAAAACTGTGGACAGACAATCTGACAAGGCGCAACCCCGGAAATTGTCTACTTAATCCAATCATAATAAAGAAATCACCTTCGCGCAGACGAAAAATACTTTTTCGAAATTAAACCATTGGCAACAAACGAGTTACAAATTGTCTGATATTTATTCAGATTGTCTGTCCCAATTGTTTTCTCTTTGTATTGCGGTAGTCGACCGGCACAATCCTGCGGATTTTGCGGCTTGCAGAAAATCAGACCGTTTGACCCGGAAGGACGTGGCCCCAAGGATCCAGACATCTGCGGCATCCGCTACCAACTCGTCAATTGTGCCTGGAATAGAAAAAGGCCCATACCATGTATCCTGCTTTGGGTCGTAAGCGGCAAGCCCGTTACAGGCAACCCACAACAAATCCTTATCAGATGTGAGCGCAGTGACACAACCAGAAAGCGGACAGTTCCGTGATGACGCGGGTACGCCCTTTCCCAGTCGACGGTATGGGTAACCCGAAGAGAAAATGGAGCGGAAAGCAACTGCGTTTGTATCCATTACGGCCAAGCCGCCCGTTAGCCCAATCCACCAACGTCCTCCGCAGACCACGGGGCTCGTCGCAGCATCATAGCCATTTCCCCATTCTCCGGCAGTCGCTACCGGCTTATTGATCGATGCCCTGACATCCACCGGCTCCCATTTTCCCGACACAAGATTGATTCGAAACAAGCGTCCGAACAACGCATAGGCCAACGCATTTGTATTCATGACTTCGATACCACTCACGGCATTCAATGAAAGCCCGCTATCTGGCAGATAGGTCAGCACTTCATCCGTTTCCGGATTGAATTTAAAGGCCACCGTTCCTTTGTCCATTCCGCCAACAAACCACAGCATCCCCTTGGAGACTGTTCCGCTAAGAATGTAGTTTGTCGGCAGTCCCTCCTGCGGCCCAAACCACCGCCATGCTTTCGTTCGCGGATTGAACCGCGCTAGCCCCTCATGCGTGCCAAACCAAATGAAATCGCCAAGCGGCAGGATGACGGTCACGCGGGCAGGTTTACCATCCCTTTCGATTGGCAAATTCTCAAGCGCTCCGCCCTCCGTATACTGCTGAAATAGTTGCTGGAAACGGTATTTGTTTTGTCTGCGGCTTGCATCCCCAAATCCAGCCACAATTCCTTGGCCTGCCACGAAATAATAGCGTTCTGAGCGATGACTCGCACAGGCTAGTACCTCGGTTTCAGGGGGAAACCCCGCCAGCGTCTGCATAGCGGCTTGCGGCATCGGCGGCGCGGCAGTTGCGTGGGTTTCCTCCCATTGGGAAACCAATTCGTAGAAAATATCCCTATTAACCTTCTGGTTTCGCTCGCCATCCAATACGTTCTCAATCTCCTTGGCCTTCTCTTCCTTGCCAAGCGCCCTGTAAATATCGGGAAGCGTCCGTTCGTACAATTCGTAATCGCTCAAATTATGTTGGTGCTCTTTCAGTCCACGCTCATAGTACTCAAGCGCTTCTTGCGGTTTGCCTGCGCGCAATAGTTCTCTACTTAAACACCGAAACGGACACCAGACGTTGTAGCGAGCATGTTCTTTCCCATAAATGCCGTTTATAAAAAGAAACCAATCGATCCAGGGTTTCGTGTCTTTTGGCGCATGCGCGCGCATCGCCATGAGAGGCAAAAAGTAAATATGGTCGGGCATGACTTTCCGCGGCGGTTCCGCCACATACTGAGTAACAAGCTCTATCATCCGGCGACGGCTGTCCTCGGCCTTGGATCCCCATTCGGTTTTCTGTTCCGGCGTCAACGGATAAAAGGCAGGCATTTCGACGCATGTGTCATAAAAGCTCCAAAGGCGTTGATAGCAAAAGATAAGATTGTGCTGTGCCTTCTCATGCAACGCGCCAGGGTCACGGCTCATGCACTCGCTGGTCTTACTCAGGTCATGATCGAACCCATCAGGCCGGCTATTCTGCAGGTATAGTTCCAGTTCACGAATCGCACGCTCCATGACGACTAGGGAATTAACCGGGGAACCTGATGTGGTGGAAAAACCTGAACTAAGCAGAGTCCCTAGCCAGTATCGGGCCTCGAACAGTCCGGGATCCAGATACAGCGCTTTTTCTAAAAGGTGAATCTGTGTATCGAGGAATTGATTCTGGGTTATATTCGGAGCCTCTGTTCCAAAAGTATTGTAACTGGATCCATTGCCAATAGCTTCCTCAAGCAGCCTCGAGGCTTCAAGTACGCGTTCGGTACCGGTATCGGAGGGCACCTTGCCATCCCCGCAAAGCGCAGTCTTCATCTTCCCTGCGAAAAGTCGCAACCACACTTCTTTCTTCCCCACCAGCCCGGTAACGGCGATCTCTTCCGGCTTTGCATGTAGCCGTTCGATCCTGGCTTTGAGTTCAACGGGCGTGTCATTGAATGTCAAACCAGGAAGGTATTGCTCCTGCATTTCAACCGAAATAACTACATCGGCGCGCCGGGCGATGACCGCATCCGAAGGCCGGGTCCATCCGGTAAAGGAAAGTTCGGTTTCCTTTCTCGTCAGGCCTGACTGTTGTCGCCGCAGAATCCTATACGATCCAGTTTCAATCACGGCGGACTCAAGAAGACGATTAATAATGGGCAGCATATAGTCCAACCTCCGAACCCGGCTTGTATTCTTGATGGTCAGAATGGCAACAGCCGGTTTCGATCGATCGACTTCCCGCGCCTCTAACGCAAAGTTAAGATTGGTCCGGACAAGCGCCAGGAGCTTTGCAGCAGTATTCTCAGCTGACCCCGATCCCGCAACCCCAACGTTCAGTAAAACATTACCGCTGGAAACTTCAAGTATTGAGGCCTCAACAGTAGTCTCTGTGAAATTTGTGCGGATCCGCCCAAATAGAAGCCAATCCGCACCAAGCATCATCCCTAGCCGCAACGGGTCTCCACCGCCCTTTGCCGATAAATTATGTTCGGAGATAATGGTGCGAATATGATTACGTTCGACCAGGACAAAACGCTGATCCTTCCCCAATTCCTCGTCGAACGCATGTTCGCAAACGGCCCCAAGAGCATCCGTTCCCTTGGCAATCTCATCGGTTTCGAAATCCAAAATGGCCAGCCGCACAACGGGATGATCAAGTGACGCCATCGACACAACACCTGACGATTGTGCATTCAAGCCAGGGGGAATGATCAATAGGCTAATTAAGAGGAAAGTCTTAATATGTCTCATATCAGGCTCATTGCTATGGCAAATTACCCCACTTACACTGACCTTAGGGGACTGATCTATCCGTTTCATCTGGGCATACGGCTGGCGAACAGGGCACAGGTGTTCTGTTGAAGAACAATGCTTTTTTGACACATGTAAAATCCATAATCATTTTGCCTTGTTTTGGCTGTATGCCAACGTTTACGGGCCAGTAAGTCACTAACGAAAATAACGGGCACTCGTCTCACTCAATTGAGGATTATTCTGAACATAGGTTTTGATGTCTTGAAAACTCAACTCCCATATTCCAAAAAACGTATCGATGAAATACAGGTCACTGCTGGTAACAACCATTTCGTTTATATTCAGGCGCACAACCGGCTGATTGTCCTGCATAAAAAGAAGGGGAATAACCACGGGCTTGGCTTTCCCTATTTCAAAGCACACCAAACAGTACTGGCCGGGTGATTCATCTCGTATCACAAGCCACAGATTGGTGCCACCTAACGTAGCACTCGAAAAAAGACCTCCAATTCCGTGTTTAAAGGGAATCATCCACCGTGGATTGACCCTTTCAAACCCCAGAAGATATTGTGCATGCCCCTCGGCGTTCGGAAAGTACATCAAATCACCCCCGCCGAAGACTAAACTCCCATTATCATCAGTTTTACACGAAGACATGCCCAATTGCTGAGGGAGCGGCTTCTTTTTCCAAGTACTGTACACTACGGGTGCATTGACATATTCCCATGTTTTTTTGTCATCCTGAAGCGCATAAAGATAATTGGGATATTGGGTAAGAAGGTGGAGCCGTTTTTGCTGATCGAAGAACACACCGCACGGCTGACCAAAGGATGTACCGTCCAAATTATTCTGAGCTTCTTTACGACGGCTGTTTATCAAAGTCTCCACTGTTCCTTTTTCAAAATCAAATTTCAGCAAACCATTGTCCTCATCTGAAAAACACGCAACTATATATCCATCATTAAGTGCGATGCTTGCGTAACTGTGCTTCGGCACATCTTTAGAGGACCAGGCCTGTTGATTGTTTTTATAAGTCCAAAGTTTCTGCGCTTCGAGCACATATATCCCTAACGAATCTATAGCAACGTTTTTGCAACCAAAGTTGTTTTTGTCCCATGGCGTAGGTATGCGACTAATGGTTTTGGTTATCGCATCAAATCTGACAATCATTGAACTGATAGGATTATCATAAATCTCCTTGAACCATATCGCCCCAGCCTTTTGTCCGATGAGCTGAATGCTTATGAATTTGACATTCTTGCCGAATTCCGAAGTCGAACTCTTGCCAGAATAAGAGCGCCGCACTTCAAGCGAACCTTTCCGATTTTGAGCTAATTCAGCCAAGTTTAAGTTGGGATGATTGCCAAGAATTCTACCGACGAATTCGTCCATGTCAGGTTTATAGCAATTACCGCTCTGTATACGGAATCGAGCCGCGCTCAACAATAGACCGGATTGAGAGTCATCCCATGTCGCATCCAATCCTCCGAGGGAAAAACGATCCAGGCAATTGGCGTTCTTGATAAAATATTCCACATATCGAAAAAGAATATCGCGGCATTCCTTATCGCATGTCTTCGAGTAGCCACCAATAATAGAGGAAAAACCATAAGTATAAGGAGGGATCTTGTAATCCGCAAACTCCACACGATGATCCCACAGGAACTGCACTATCTGCGGCATGGAGGCAATACGTTCCTGTTCCGTTTGCAGAGTATTAAAACGCAACATCAGTCCATCAGCTTGATTGCCAATGTTTTTCGAATTCAACAATTCTTCTGCGAATCCGCGCCAGAGTCGGTCCAGACGAGATTCATCCTCCGGCTTCCACGCAATGAGCCAGGGGGCGGATTTATCGCGCGCAACTCCGAGTATTCGCACACAAAAATGCGGACTCCATGGACATTTTTCATTAGGTGATTCATCTTTAAAAACAGCCCGATAGGTTTCAATGCTCTCTTCAGGTGTCTCGGTCCAATACGGAATATCTTTAAAAAAAGAGATAGAAACGCAACATGCACTAGGCGCAACTTTACTTAAGCTCGCCACATAATTTCGCCAATTTTCGCGAAAAAGATGACGAAGGAGCTTTGTTTCAACAGGATATGTGAGGTGCCACGAATTATTTTTAATAGTACGCAGAACCCTAACGTAACCACGAAATAAATCGCCTTCCCAGTTTGGAGAGATGAGCGTCAAGCCAGCTGTATCACAATCTATAATCTCGCCTTTTTCATTAGTGCGGGTCATTTCCTCCTTTCGGCGAAGATGTTCAGAAAAACTATCCAGGCCTCTAATGGCAAAAGTAATTGCGGCATGAGCATCACCGGAATTGGCCTTGGCTACGGCGACGTTCTCGTATGATGTCCTGAGCATATACCAAGCCATTAAACTCTTGTACCCCAAGGCATAAGCGGTTTCAAAGGAGTCCACGCATTGTTCATAAAGTTGTTGTTGAAAGGCCCATTCCCCCATCCGTGCATACTCATTGGCCTCTTTCATCCGGTCCCAATCGGAATGGTCATTCGATAGTTTCAAGGATTTGCAGATAAAATCGCCCAGAGAATCGACTATCTCCTCAATATTGGTTTCGCTCCCGCTTGCGCTAAACGTTAATCCCTTTTCATTGGCCTGGCGGCGAATCCGGATGTTGACCAACAGCAGATTATGATCTTGGCGTATACTCCCATCAATCAGAGCGCTTCCATCCCAGAATGGCGCTTGCGTATTGGCCAGTGTTTTGTCCCAACGAGTCTGCGAAAGATTCCAGCGATCAAGAACCGCCATGTTAGGCCGATTGATCAGACTATGCGCCAACTGTATGTTAATCTGTTTTTCGACACTCCGGCTATTTGTGCTGCTTTCATCGCAATACAGGCCAAGCAATGAAACCGGGGTTATCTGGCGACGCTGGATGTTCTTGAGTTTTTCAAAGGCAGGAAAAAAGCGATTCAGCACGGTCTGAACAAGCCCTTCCAATTTTTGCTTGGGATCGGACTGGATAAAACTTGCCAGAATCAATCCGGGCTCTACAGCGACCAATGTGGCTCGCACAGATTCCGGGGTGCCCGATAAAAATAGTATCCCATTGGCCCCCAGCATGCTGCCGGAACGCGTGATATTTTCCGGTGAAAACAGATCCTGAGACAAGAGGGTGGAACTTAACCCCTTCAGATCCTGCCGATCCAAAACGATCAAACCCTCCATATGCGTGAGCCGGTCCTGCAAAACCAGTTGTAGGTTCTCGTGTCCACCCAGATCAATTACGGCCACCTTAAGATCGGCTTTATTCTCTGCAGCGCGAACGTTCACCACCCACGAGAGTCCCACAACAAGAGCAAACAACAGACGGAATATCATGAACAATGCGGATGATCTCATAGTGTAGTCAATCTATGTCAACCAGGTGAACACACGCCTGCGGGCGGCAGGTTCACCTGGCAACGAAAGTTAATATTTACTTCACCAACTTCGGCAACATCCGCTCGGCGATCTGAGCGGCAGCATCCTGCAGGGCTTTCTTGCCTGCAATCTGTTCGGTGAGATCGACAACCACAGCCGTTTGCCGGTCAATGGCGATTACCTTGTCCGTCGCATGATCAATGGCCTTGATCTCCAGACGTGATTTCACACTTACCAGGTTGCCATGGCGCATGGCAAATTCGCTGAATCCTTCGCCTTCAACCAGGATATCAGCCTTCTGAGTAGCCACCTTCGGATCCAGCACTTCAAAACCGGTCTCTTTCAGAAACAGAGCCAATTCCGTTTCCGCTGCCGGATCAATCGTGAATTGCCCCACATGTCGTTCCGAAACCTTCACCATTACCGTAGGCCGCTTGGCATCGCCCAATGTCTTTTTTAAGGCCGCAATCCGATCCTCTATTTTGATCTCTTTGGCCACCAGTTTATCTGCGTTTTTGGCAATTGATTCGGCAACTTTGGTGGCAAGCTGTTCAACCAACGGCCCAATTTCATCACTCGTCCGCCCCTTCACCGATTCGCCCAAAACACGACTGGTTTCCGTCCCGATGATCTTCGCCACCACATACATGGTCTTGTCGGCATCGATGACCTAACCTGTCACGAGGATCTTTGCCCCGGTCAGTTTTCCCACTTTGACGGCCTGATCCGGCGTCACCATGCCGGAGAGGTTCAATTCATGTTCGTCCAGCGTCTTCTTGAGATCCTGCCGGTCGACCAGATACAAGTTCGGATCCGCCACCATTTTGGCAAAAAGGATATCGCTGACTTTCGCGCCGAAATCCTTAACACCTGCCCCCCGCTCCTCGAAGGCGAAAATGGCCGTTGGATAAACGGCTGGCGCATCGGCCGCCAAAACCTGTGACCCCATACCCAACCCCATTACCATCGCGAATATCAACCAGAATTTTTTCATCATGATTCTCCTCTTATTCTTTAACTTTGTTCCCTGACGCATGCTCTAAAACCTTTAGCATAAGAAACCGCGGTGTGGGCGTCTCCGCCCAGGCGCCCACGATTCCAAACCCGCAAACAATGAGTTTGCCATTCTCCTTTTCAAAAACCAGTTCCATCCAGGGCCACATCCCCACATCCCTGCTCACCTCCGCCATAACCGGCCCCCGGTCTCCCCGTAATTTCAAGCCACTCGCTGAGGCCTTTCCGTTCCCCTTCCATCCTGCCGCATCCAACCGCTTGTCGAGTTCCTTAATGATGTCCTGTTGATGAAACACAAGGCTCGCTGGCTGCGGCACCGCAGGATCACCTGAAACGGGAAGTTGCATTTCCCCGTTATCCAAAGCCAGACAAAGAACCGGCCTACCCGCCGCCGCAGCCTTGATAAGATTTTCGGCAAGGCCCCGGTACTCCTTAAGCGAAACCCCTTCGCCCACAATCAGCGTTCCTGCCTCAATTGCCGTCAAGGCATCAACACTGCGTATCTCGGCAAAGGGGACTCTCGCATCAGTGAAAAGTTTGGCCGTGGTCCCAACGGGATCAAAAAGGCGGATGTTTATCTTCTTCAGCCATTCAGTACGCCCTGTAAACGGATCTTCAGGGAAGACCCAAAGCGTCCGATCCAATACCGCAATCGCTATGTCGCTTTCGGCTTTTGAAGCGCTCACGGAAAGACTTGTCTGCATAACAACACCGGGTTTGACGTCAGGCACGTTGACTCGCACTTCAACCGTCCCTATTGCCGTCGGCCCCGCCTTAGCCACACTTTCGCCGCGTGACAATGTCCGGCCATCGGCAGAAAACCGCCAGGCAAGCCGTCCCTCAAACGGTTCGATAGCCGCAAGTGAGACATGGAAGACAGCTTCTTTCCCTGCAAACACGTTAGACCAGGGTTCCTGTAGCCTAATGGTTACTGCTGGTTCAGTCGCTTGTGCGCCAACAACGCTCAACAATCCAATAAGGCAAAAAAACAAGAGCATGGGTTTGTTGCTCGGGATCATATTTTTTGACCTTTAATGCAGTTGAGGGGTTCAATGGTCTGGAAAAGCCGGTATTCAGTATCGCCCATGCGAACCGTCGCCACCTCGGCTGGCTCCCCAACCTTGACCACGGAATTCAACCGGGAGGCAAGCTTCAGCGGTTTATCTAGATCCACGGCCGTATCCACTGCCACCCTGCCGTTTTGAAGCGGATAGACCCACATTGTAAGCTTGTTGGCCGAGTTACGGTTCGGAGAAATCTCCACCAGCTCCTCCCCTCGCAGGACAACATCAGTCGACCACAATGGGCGCCAGGCCGATTCTCCGTCCGAGCGCGAAACAACTACCATGCGAACCAGCATGGGCGGCGTGTCGGCCACCGGGTTTCCGCTCTCATCCTCCACGCCAAGCCCCATATCCCCATTGGACTGCGCCATCCACCGCAGTTGTTTCGGGAAAAGCCGGGTTGTCTCGGCAAAGATGCGACGAATTGCATTCATCTGATCTGGTGTCGGCTTTGCCATTCGCGCCACCGAGTCGGCCGCGGTGTCGCTTGTCTGCGACCCGCTATGACGCCCACAAAGAAAGAAAATAACGCCCGCCACAACGGCACCCGTCAAGACATAACCCAGTTTACTCAAAAAGGGCGTCCATATCGGCGCATTCCCATTGGGCCTTAAATAGCCCTGGCGAGCCGCATTAACGATCACCTGCTTGGCAAGTCCATCAAGATGACCGGGTGTGGCTTCGTGCCCTGCCGACCAATTCTTCAATCGTTCTTCAATTTTCATATACCCCCCTCTTCCGACAATCTTGCACGCAAGAGTTTCCGTGCCTGATGAACGCGCCAATACAACGTTGCAGCAAGGCAGCCCTCTGCATGCGCCGCCTCCCGGACACTCATCCCATGAATCGCCGTCAAAACGATCGCCGCCCGTAACGGGGGCGACAGTTCGGCCAGTGCCGCCGACAGTTGGGCATCGGCCTCCCTCGCCATGACGGTTTTGTCCGGATGGGTATGCCGTGCTACAGACAGATCTGGCGGCGCTTCGCGGTGTTCGACCGGGTTTCGGGTTTTGCGCTTCAAAAAGTTACAGGTTGTATTCATGGTGATGCGGTGAAGCCAGGTGGCAAAGGCGGAACGGTGATTAAAGCCATGAATCCCATCAATCACCCGGCAAAACACCTCCTGGGTGAGTTCATCCGCATCCGCATCACTCAATACCATGGGATAGATCATAGCCCGTACCTTGCCGATATGACGGCGAACAAGGGTATCGAAGAGGCGTAATTCGCCCGATTCGACGTATTGTCTCACCAAATGTTCGTCCGCCAAACTCTCCATTACTTCTCCTGTTAACCTATTAGACAATCGAAGGGCGAAAATCTTTGAAGAAAAACAAACAATACGTCACCAGAGCCACAAACCCGATTAAAAAACAGCCATCTCAGCCAGGCAAGATCCATACCCAAACATAGCGCACCTGTCATTTCTGTTCAGGTTGACAAGGGTGCCATCCGAGGGATCAGGATAGTTGGTGATCGCGTGCTAACCCGAGTTCGCCAGTTGGGCGGTTATTGAGGTTGTAAGTCGTTGGAAATCAACAAAACGATCGTAAAAGTCTTGACTACATTTGCAGTTTTAGCGGCATATTTGGAAGTCGCAGATTCATT
>Ga0118677_10010832_pt1 | contig 13830 bp, 11 predicted proteins | sample AliMusrvi5mmetaG_FD_86154 | JGI IMG/M metagenome (GOLD analysis project Ga0118677, IMG submission 86154) | reverse complement strand
ATGTTGAACGTCCCGCTCGCTCCGATGGCGACGCTGCTTGTGGCGGCGAACGTCTGGGACCCCGAGCCCACCCCGAGGTTCATCACTCCCGTGGTTAGGCTCAGATCGGCCGCCACGACCGTGCTGGAGGTCAGCAGCGACGCGGTGCCGGTGCCGATTTTCGTGAGCATCCCGGTGCCAGTCAGCGAGTAGAGCTGGGTGGTGCTTGCACCGTTGAGGGTGACATTGTTGGTGCCGATACCCAAACCGCCAGCCAGCACCAGCCCGCCGGCAGAGGCGTTGATGAATTCCGCCGTGCTCGCCGTCACCAGATTGAAGAATGACTGGGTGTCGGTGTCATTGTTGGTTATCCCCCCGCCGCCGACGATCAGCTGACTGCCTAGAATGGTGAATGCTCCCGCCGTGTTGTTGAAGATCAACGAATTCACCGTGTACAACCCTTCCAGCGTCGCGCTTAACCGCACGTTGCCGGCCATGATCAGATTCGCCGTGCCGTTGTTCACCGGCAAGGCGTTGGGATTCCAGTTGGCCAAGGTGCCAAAATTGTTGTCCGCGCCCCCGCCGTCCCACGTCTGGGCGCGCAGGCTGGTGGCGGTCAGCAATAAAACGCTGGCGGTGAGCAAGCGGCGCGTCAGGGGATTCATGGGGAGGTCTGGTTCGGATCTATCAGTTGCAATTGACACGTTGCCCGCCGCATCCAGCCAACAAACCGAGCTGGGCGCAGCGAACCTAGCCACGCAATCGGTTATTTCGCCGGAGTGCGAGCAAAAAATGAAAAAAGGAGCCTTTTAGTTGAAATTGCCGGTTTGCGGATCAATGGCAGGCTCCCGGGGTACCGGGTCGAGCTGGCAGCGGCGGGGGTGCCCGCCAAATCCCCCGCGGCGTGGCTCTCCCAGAGTTGCCGGGCCAACTCTCCAGCCGCGGCGCCTGCCAACCAACGTCGCCGGCCATTCGTTCTCCCTGGCGTGCCGGCTTGAGCCGGCGTGTCTGGGTTTCAGTTCGAGATTGCCGGCAACCTCGAACTGATCGGCGGCGGCGAGATTGAGCCCGGTCAGCTCGAAGGTCGCTTGGGGATATTTCGCCCCATTGAGAAAGTCCTCGCTCTTGAGGTGACCGGTGAACTTCTCGATAACCCCTCAGTCCCCCTCCAGTCCCGCATCCGGGATGTGGGTGAAGGCGATGCGCATGGGTGCGGCGTCGCGGCTCTCCTGCACGCTGCCATAGTGGATCACCTTGCGGCCGTAGCGAGCGCGCAGCTTGTCGAGGGCGGCATCGAGTCGTCGGTGCTCTTCGGTGTCGGTATCTGCCGTTACCGGCGGACGTCGTAACAGTACAGCACATCGTGATACCGCAGGAACAGCCTGCCGTGGCATACGACCGGATGAGCCCAGGCGTCTTGACCTTCGACTTCTGCCAACCGGAACGTGCCTGCGGTGCGGAATCCGGCGTCCGTCAACTCTTGCAGCGTCATTGTGCCCCGCACGGTCAAACAGTAAAACCGCCCATCGGCCATGATCATCGAGCCGTCGGACAAGTCGCCCGCCGGCTTCACTTGCGTCGGCTTGCCGGTCTCGACGCCGACCTTTGCCCAACCGATCACCTCGCCGCGACTGCTGGATCCATACAGCCGGCCGTCCACGCAGACCGTCCCTCCATGGGTGATCATCAGTTCGCAGGACCAAACTTGTGACGCCGCGTCGTCGCCTAACCTGACCCCGAATATGGTGCCGTAATCGGGGCTGGCATCGGTAATCAGCAGCATGCGTCCGGACAGTACCGGCGTCGTGTTGACCGTATTCTTGGGATCCGCTTGTGGCAGTTTCCAAACGAGATCGCCCGTCTCGGAGTCCACGGCAAACACGTGCCTCGTGCAACTATTGACCAGCAATTTGCGTTTGCCCGCTTGGATTAGGATTGGCGAGGAATAGGAAGCTTGCTCGCCGTCAAGTGCCGGCGTGGTCCAGACTGTGGCACCGGTCCGCTTGTCAAGAGCCACCATCAGACCCTTGGCCCCTGCCGGGGTCGCAAACACGCGATCACCATGCACCAGCACGGATTCGCTGATGCCCCACATGATGTTCTTCGCTTCGTATCTCTCCAGTACGTTCACGGCCCATGCACTTTCGCCCGTCACCGCATCCAGACATGTCAACCTTCCATGGGCGTTCATGTGATAGAGCTTGCCATCGTCGAAGCAGCACGACGACCGGGCGCCGGGATACGACTTCTTCCAGGACTCGCCGTTGGTGGTCTTCCACTGCGGTTGGCCATCGAGCGTGAACGCGCTGATGACCAATTCCTTATCCTCGTCGCCTGTGATGTAGACTCCGTCCGCCACGACGACCGGGGACGAGTAGCCACGGCCGATGCCGGAGACTTTCCACAACAGTTTCGGGCCTCCTTCAGGCCAGGATTGCAGTAACCCGGTTTCCGCGGAGATCCCGTCCCGGTGCCGGCCACGCCATTGCGGCCAATCCGGGGCTGCGGAGCGACACAGCGATGGCACCGGTTCCTGCGCAGTCGCCGGCCGAGGCCAACCGACGGTCGCAATGCCCAGGCTCACACAAACAATGACGCGAATCGATTTTCTGATCACGGAGAATTCTCCATCTGCTGGGAGATCGTTGTCCGGAAATCTTATGCCCCGTGGCTTTACACGCACACGCATTTTGAAATGGTTGGAAATCATAACTGTCTTTTCATCTTTCCTTGTACGACTGCACCATCGCCTGGCAGTTGCCCTTGTTGTCCTGCAGCGCGCCGCCGATGAGCCGGCTCTCCGGCGAGTCCGCCGCATTGTGGGCCATCTTGCTGGGAAAGTCCCCCATGGTGAGCAGGTTGGTGGGGCCGAAATAATCCGCCACGCAGGTGACGCGACTGCTCTGGTCGAGGTGTTTACCAAGCGTGCCTTCGAGTTCCTTCACGCCGCCGCTCACTCCCAACATGGCCACAAGGTGACCACCGGCGCTGGTGCCCCAGACGCCGATTCTTTCCGGGTCGAGGCCGTTCTCCTTCGCGTATGCCCTGAGCCAGCGGATGGCGGCCTTGCAATCCTCGATCTGGGCGGGCCACTTGGCCTGCTGGCTCAGGCGGTACTCCACGCTCGCTCCCGCGTACTGTCCGCTGCTAACGAAACGCTGCACGCTGGCACGACCGTCGGCTTTGTTGCCGGCCTGCCAGGCGCCACCGTGAATGAACACGATGACGGGCAGCGGTTTGTCGCTGGCACGTTTCGCGGGCAGATACAGGTCGAGGCGCTGGGCGGCGTTGGCCGTGTCGGCGTAGGGGATGTCCGGCGTGACCTTGATGGAGTCCGACTGAGCCTGCTGCCAGGCAAGGATGCCGCCTGCGAGGTTGCGGACATCGGGGAATCCGAGTTTGACCAGGGCGGCGGCGGCATCCGTGCTGCGCCCTCCGCTGCGGCAGTACACCAGCACGGGTTTGCGCGGATCGAGTTCCTTCACCGCGCGGGCGGCAAAATCCCTGTCGGTCCAGGGGATCAGGGTGGCATTGGCCAGATGGCCGCCGGCGAACTCCTCCTTGGTGCGCACGTCCAGGACCTGCACCCCCGGCGTGGCAGCCAACCACGTGACTGCCTGCGCCGGAGACACGGTGGTGGGCTCCGCTGCGGGAACCGTCACGATGCACCCGATGAACATGGAAAATGCCGCTGCGAGCCGCTTCATGGCCGCAGCATGGCTTGCAAACGTCCCGGTGGCAAGTGAGCTCTTTGGCTTTGGCAGCATGAAAGTGAAAGCCGCCGGCACCCGCCAAGTCCAGGCGTCGCACAGTACAACATCAGGTGATCCGGTCACTGCCCCGTCACCCTCAGCCGCATGAACAATCGGTCACCGGCCACCGGCACGCTGAAGATGTGCTCAGAACCTGTCCCGCTACCGTGTTCAAATGAGTCAACACCCCCGTGGTCCTGAGTATCGGCGTCGTGCTGGATGTATTCCAACGCTTTCCCAATTCGGCTCTGGATAACGGCAAATGCGGCAACAACGTGGCGCGGGAGCGAAATCCCTCACCATTTGCGACCGACTCGAACCACGGGTTATGTCTAATTGACCCCGACCCCACTCGCGCCAACTAATAATTTCGTTCTAGGCACTTTCTCACCAAATACTTCAAGCCGATGCTTGAGTCTCTCACAAATTAAAGAGCGTTTCGGCCCGGGAATTCCTGCGAGAGCCGAAGCGAAAGCAGCATCTCCTATGTAAGCTAGCGAAAATAGAAGTTTATATGTATATTTCTCACTCTTTTCTCCATCAAGTTCTGGGTCCGAAACCTCCGCAAACAACTTCTGGATCGAACCCTCTTCACCTCGAATTATCGGATCAATTCCTGGAATTGCCGTCCTGCCATGCAAAGCGTTCTCAAACTGGCTGCGATATTGATCGTCAACAGTCGACCGCTTCTTCGGCAGCCAGAAATCGAGAGGAATATTCGGCGAGCTTGACACTCGATCCGCACATGACACGATGCCTACAGAAATCGTCATGGCTAGAAGTTTGATGTAATCAGGCTTCACGGCCTACAGCAGCAAGGAGGAAATGAAGAAGATCGCGATCTCGCATTTGCGCAAGCTCCAACAATTGCCAGAGGTCATCCGAGCCTTCTTCCGGAAGCCATCAACCATTTACGCGGCCTTATGATATGTCCCTTTTATTATGCAACGGTTAATAACGGTCCATTTGAGCCGAAACATCGGGACGGACTTATGCGGATGGGACTCGGCAGCAAGGCATCGGACGAAGACAGGATCGGACGTTTCGGGTTGGGGATGAAGGCCGTCTTCCATGTCTGCGAGGGCTTCTTTTTCCTCGAACATACGGGGGATAAAGATCTCATGGAATTTTTCAGCCCCTGGCACCCTGAACACCACAGCGAATGGGAACTGGAGAAAGAATCCCCTGACTGGCATCAACTTCGCAAGACGGCAGAAGAACTGAAGAATCCCTCATGGCACCGCTGGTTTGCCGTTTGGATATGGTCGCAGCAGTTCGTTGATTGCCTTCATGGCCGCGTTCAGCCGTTCCTCCGTGGACCCGTAAATATGCATCCACGGGACATGCTGCTGTGCGAGCGCCGTCTCAAACCACTGGTGCATTTCGTGGCGGATGTGCTCCCCATCGCGCAGACCGTCTTGGACAAACGGAATTTCATCGCCTGTTAGGAGGTAGAGGTCGGCACGGCAGCCTTTGGCAAATTCCTCCAATGGCTCATGGTCAAACCCCATATACCGCCGGTGCCACAAGCAGGTGGCAAATGCATTCGTGTCACAGATGAGAATGCGGTTGGCCAGGCGTGACACCTGATCTTCCATCCGCGTTTGCTCACGGGCGATTTCGAGAAACTCCTGGGAACTCCAGGTTTCGTCACCCGCGGCTTGTTTTCTTTCGCTATATTCCCGTCCGTATTCCGGCACCCATTCGGTCTTCAATGCCCGGGCCAAATCCCTTGCCAAGGTGGTCGTGCCGGTGGACTCCGCGCCCACCACCACCACCCGCTTGGCAAACCACGCTCTCACCGGAGGATCGATGAAATCCCACATCGAAAAGGGATCTGATCGCACTGCGGTGCCGCTGCATGGGATGGCCACCCGGTTTTGGTCCACGGAAACATGGACGCAACCCATGTGCGCGGCATAGACCTCGCCGTAACTTTCTGAGGTAAACACCGCGTCCGGCGAACGACCCAGCCAACCGATGGTGTTTTCCGCCCAAACACGGGAGTCATTTTCATCGTACCGGTCGTCGATCAGCATGATCTCGGCGGAATGCACCAGTTCCCGCAGCCACCCGGCCCGCAACTCCGGTGGAATGGGGTCTACGGGTTTTCCGCAAACGATCACCACCACCCGCTCGCAACGGGAAAGCGCCGTCTCGATCAGAAACCGGTGCCCGCGATGAGGCGGGAGGAATTTGCCAATCACCACGCCGAGCCCAAAATCTGCGGGTCGATTCATACGCCGAGTTCCTTTCTCCATCTCCTCCATCCAATGACGCAGAGTACCAGAAAACCTCCGTAAAGCAGGGCGGTCAAAGGCAGTTGTTTTGATAGATACAATGGCACGTAGATGACGTCCGCGGCAATCCAGAAGAACCAGTTCTCAATGCGTTTCCGGCACAGCAGATATTGCGCGGCGAGACTCAACGCCGTCGTCACCGCGTCCCACAACGGCGCCGACCCGTTTACGGACTGCAGGATCTCGCGCAAGCCCCAGGTGCCGAGAACGAGGAACACGGCGACACTGATCCATTCGCTCCTGGAGCTTCGCGAGATGGCTAGCCTCGACCGGTTTTCTCCGCCGCACAGCCACTCCCACCAACCATAAATGCCAAGAATCAGATAGATCCCCTGGAGACCGAAGTCCGCGAAAAGCCGGGCCTTCCAGAACAACACCGCAAAAAACAGGTTGTTGGCCAACCCCACGGGCCAATTCCAAATGTTGCCCTTCGTAACGAGCCATACGCAGACCGCTCCGGTGGCGAATCCAAGGGCCTCGGTAAAATCAAGGGGCAGCCATTTGAACCACGATGCGGCGAGCAACAGCGTCGTCACCGCCGAAATGACGAGGACCTCGATCCCTAGTGCTGCTGGTGGTCGGCTCATTGAATGTCGACTCCCGCTCCCCTCATCTCCCCGACTGCCTTGTCCACGTCTCCCGCCATGAGATTCACCCCACGACATGCAGCCAGGGCAAGAGTCACCTGAAAACCTTCGCTGACGGCATCGAGCGCGGTGAATTTCACGCAATAATCGGTCGCCAGCCCGCAGATCGTTAGATGGGTCACGCCCTGTTCCCTAAGCCAGTCCGCCATGCCGGTGCTATGGCGGTGACCGTTGTCATGAAACCCGCTGTAGCTGTCGACTTCCGGCCGTGTTCCTTTTTGAAACACGCGGGTAATGCGACAAACGTCGAGTCCCGGAGCAAACTCCGCACCAGGAGTATCCCTTACACAGTGGACCGGCCACATCGTCTGGGGCAGACCATGGAGATCGATGGATTCGAAAACCTCCTTGCCGGGATGGTTTGCGGCGAAACTGCCATGGTCGGGCGGGTGCCAATCCTGGGTGGCGACGACGATTTCAAAACCCTCCATCAACCGGTTGGCTGGGGAAACGATCTCGTCGCCACCGGCAACGGCGAGGGCGCCGCCGGGAAGAAAGTCGTTTTGAATATCCACGAGTATCAGTGCTTTCATATGCTTTTCATGGGTTGATCTTATCGGTCCCTATCAATTGTTGAACCATCTCTTCCATCAACTCCCTGTCATGCAGTTGCTCCAACCACCGGCCGGGGATTCCGGATTTTCCGTAAAACGCCCCCGCGATCTGGCCGAAAACCGCACCCGTGGTATCAGCGTCCTCCCCCAGATTCACGGCCAACAAGGCACCATCCTCATAAGATTCCGACTTGTGAAACGCCCACAACGCCGCCTCTAACGAAGCCACCACGTAGCCGCTGCCGCGGATTTCCGGAGGCGCCTTCACCTTGAACGAACCCATCGCGATCTCCGAGATGGCCGGATTCAAGTTCGTCCACACCGAGCCCGAAGGATGATACATGGGAGTCAGCACCTCTGACTTCGACGCTCCATGCAGCAGCCCCCAGAGGATTCCCCCAAGGTATCGGCAGGCATCCATCGCGGCGGGTGCCTGGTGCGTGGTGCGGGAACTCTCTCCGGAGAAATGGATACAGTCGTCGGCGTTCTGGAAAAACAACGGCACTGGAGCCAACCGCATGATCGAACCGTTTCCCGCCGAATATGGATCCGTGCTTCCACTAACGGGTTCGCCCGTCCGTATGAAGGACCGAAGCGCGGCGCTCACTGTGTTGCCGATATCAAAACAGCTTCCGGTCGAACTGAAATACCCCTTCTTCCACCAGCGCACGTAACGCTCAATCTGGTCCCGGAGATCAAAACCGCATTCGATCAGACTTGCCGCGAGGCACAACGCCATCGACGTATCATCCGTCCATTGACCGGCTTGCAGGTGAAAAGGACCGCCTCCCACCATGTCCGTCATGGGCTTGAAACTGCCGGGGCGGGTAAACTCCAAGGTGGTGCCAAGAGCGTCACCCGTCGCCAGTCCGAGCAGGCAACCGGCGCGGCGATCCTCAACGGCTGCGGAGGCAACTGGCGACACCCGGCTTCGGGATTCCGCCAGCAAGGTTTGATAGATATCCAGATCCCTCTGGGAATAGCAGCAGAATGTCACCTGTAGCTGCCCGGGGTTGTCGCGGTCATGCTCCGCTACCACATCGATGGCGATCCTTGCAGCCTCTTCAATCGGATAACCGTAAATGCCGGTGCTGATAGAGGGAAACGCGATGGTTATCAATCCATGCTCAACCGCCAAGCGAAGGGAATTGCGATAGCATGATGCAAGCAGATCCGCTACGCGGGCTCCGCCTCCGTTCCAAACCGGGCCTACCGTATGAATCACAAAGCGAGCAGGCAATTGATAGCCCTTAGTGATTTTCGCCTCACCTGTTTTGCATCCACCCAGCAAGCGACATTCGTGGACTAAGTCCGGGCCAGCCGCCCGATGAATTGCGCCATCCACTCCTCCACCTCCTAGCAGGCTTGAGTTTGCTGCGTTGACAATGGCGTCGACGTTGAGGGTGGTGATATCCGCTCGAATTGCGTTCATGGTTTCAATGTTTTGAGTTCATCCTGGAAACCGCCGCTGAGGATCGGCCAACGGCACCAGGTTTTGGGGTCCAGATTTTCGTCATCCAGATGGAAGCCCGGCGCATAGCGTTCGCGTTTCCACTGGTTGCGGCTCCACAACGTAAAAAAGCGATGGGTCCAGAGACAGAGCCGCTCACGGGAATGAGCAGGGAAGCGCACCTGCAACAGTTCGAAAATCTCCACAGGGCCAAGGTGATCCCGGATTGCCGAACGCTCGATGAAGTCCAACACCGGATAGGGCATTAGATCATCCTCGTCGGTTTGCGCCGCACCAGCAGGACGGAGTTCGGCAGTGGGTTGTTGGCGGTTGATTACGGCGAGTGCCGGAATCGACCTGCGTTTGCCGTCGATCATGGGCCCGGTTGATTCAAGCCAGCGCAGCCATTGAAGGAGGAATTCCTTGTCGATGCCGGAAATCGGTGCCAACCCGCCCGCAGTGTCACCGTCCATGGTGGCATAACCGACGGCGGCTTCGCTGCGGTTGCTGGTTGTTAGAAGCAAGGCATTGCGGAGATTGGCAAGCATCCAGATACCGGGCGCACGGACGCGGGCCTGGATGTTCTGTAGGACAATGTCATGTTTCTCCCAACTCAGATCCTGCCCATGGGCCTTGGAAATGAGACTCACGTAAGCCTTGTGGATTTCTGTGAGATCGAGATCCAGATGCGTGCCCCCAAGTGCTTCCGCAAGCGCGGCCGCAGCGACCCGGGTAGTGGTCCCGCTGTTTTCCGTGGCCTGATAGGCCGTGAGCAGAATGTCGCGGAAGTCCGTAGAAGGAAAATTGCCCGCCGGATCCTCGCCGAGATCGCTCCGGGCGAGATCCACCATCAGGCGAACCAGACAGGCAACCGCCGCCGAGTCGGCTCCACCGCTAAGCGAAACAACATAACCGCTGGAATGACTTTTTCGTAGGTAGTCAAAGAGACCAAGCGTGACGGCCGCGGTGAATTCGTCCTCCTTGGTTTCCACTGGCACTCCGCAATCCGGTTGCTCGATTTCGGGTGCCACCACCGGCCAGTCGTGGCCGACCTTGACTACACCCGAATCTGCAGACGCCGGAAGCACCGGACGATGACTGGCAATCCTAATCTTCTCCACCCTGCCTGCCCGCGGATCGATCACCGCGCTCAATACCCGGACATCCTGAAACCCAAAGCGACGGCTTTCCGCGATCACCCCGCCTTTCTCGGCGATGAGAAGTTGGCCGTCATAGATCACCCGGCCGGACTCGTTGCCCAACAGGTTGGAATACACGTAGGCAACCCCGAACGAGCGGGAACCTTCCGCCACAAAGCGGCGGCGGATCTCCGCCTTGCCGAAGGCGAAGTGACTGGCGCTCGGATTGAGAATCACATCCACAGCCCTCGCTGCGAGCCGTGCTCCAGGACGATCCGCGACCCAGGCGTCCTCACAGATTTCAAATCCCAAACGGATTCCGCCGATATCAAACACCAGATCACCAATCGGTAGCACACCGCCGTCCGGAGTCTGATAGATGTCCGCCACCCCGACCGGCCAGGGCTTGAACCAACGCGGTTCATAGTGGATACCATCGCCTGCGAGATTCTGTTTGGCGCACATTCCAACCAGCCTTCCATCCACCGCCACCGCCGAGACATTGAAAAGCGCCCGTTGGTGGGTGACTGGCAGTCCAAAGGCAACGACAAGATTGCGGGTCTCCGGCAGCAGATCCTCCAGCATGCGCCACGCCTGCTCACAAGTGCCAGGGACGAAGAACGCGTCCTCACAACCATATCCCGTTAGACATAACTCCGGCAAACACACCTGTCCCGCTCCTTCGGTCCGCGCTTGTGATAACGCCTTGCGGATGCGACCAGCGTTTCCCGACCAATCGAGGGGCGTCTGGTTCAATGCTACGGCAGCGACTTTGAGAAGTTGCATGATGGTTCAATATGGAGGAAGGAGCCTTCTGAACCCGTGGGTGAGAACAATGAGCAGGAAACACATGTTCCGTATGAGACTCATTGGCCAATTGGGATAGCGTGATTTGTTTCCGGCTGCGATGCGTTCGATGAAACCGGCGTGAATCGGCCAATCCCGGAGATTGGCCAACCAATCGGTCACCAGACCATCCGGGCCACACTCCGCGCCGGCGATGGATCCGGCAACGAATCCGACCGTGTCGGTATCTCCACCCGACTTGACAACCGATTCGATTGTCATTCTAAAATCACCACGATGGCGCAGCCATGCGTAGATGGCTACACAGGCCGTTTCGGGAGCGAAGCCACTGACGAATCCCGGTTTTCTTGAAATCGAATTGGCGTATTCTTCAACACTGTCACCCGCCTGCAAACTCGCCCTGAGTTTCTGAAAGCGCGTTCGTAAATCGTCACTTCCGATGTCCGTCTGCAAACAGTCCAGAATCTCATCCTCGGTCAACGTCCCAGTGGTGCCCAGCGCGACGGCGTGGGCAACCATCTGCGCGGCCTCCGTGGCCCGTGGGTCACGATGCGTGATCAAGGTGGACACCCTAATAAACTCATTTCTCTTTTCCGAATCCTCTCCAAACCAGGCACCAATCACCGGAGCACGCATCAATGGACCGTTGCCCGCAGAGAATACCCCGCTATGGGACGGCTTGAAGCCCAGCCAAAGTTTCACCAGCGACCGGGCTGTGGCCAACCCGATGCCAGCGGGAACCGAGGCGAGCCACCAGCGCAACCGGCACGCGAGTGCTGCGGAGAATTTCTGCGAATCACCATCATGATCCATCAGACTCAGCAGAGTCATCACGGCATGCTCCGTATCATCACTGACCATTCCCTTGCCGAACACCAGTGATTGGCGCAGCGCCCCCCGCCTGAGACGGGCGATGCGCCGGGCGTTCATTCCTTCCGACGGAAGGCCGACGGAATCGCCCAACGCGCCACCAAGAAGACATGCTTTGAGAAAGGTTCGGTTCATGGGATTACAGGTTTCAATGAAGTGTTGAATCAGTCTTGCCCGTCTTGGGGAAACCGTTTGGTAACGACGATCTTCCCCATGATGTGGTGATTGAATTCCTCAAGTTCCTCCGCAGGCACCCACAACTCGGTGTGTTCCCTGCCGCCTACGGTTTGAACGGGGTATTTGTCCAGATAAGCCGACTCGACGTGGAACTTGGTAACAAATCCGGAGCCTGATGCCTTCACGTTCCAATCGCGGGCAATCTGAATGGCATAGGGCTCATTGGTCACCGGATAGAAGATCGGCTGGTCGGGCAATCTCGGAGGGAACGCGGTCCATCCGCTTTCCTCAATGAGCTTCAGTTCTTCGGGGCCAACAGGCCGGTAAAGGACCGTGGTCTTCATCCCGAAATCGATGAATTCCGCTGGCACATGATCGGTCAGCCACACGCCATTTCCTGACAGGAAGAATTCCCGACCGCTTGCGTGCATCGTTTTTGCGTCAACCTTCAAAATCACGGGTTTGCCCCTTCGCTCGCCCACCTTGGAGGCGGTGTCGATGTCCGGGCTTAGGTGAACGTGGTGCCATTGACCTTTTTCGATGCCGGTCTCACGGATCGATGGAATGAACTTGTCCACTGTCCCATGGAACAAGACAGATGGAGGAGTCATAGGTTTGAGTGACAGATCCACCTCTACCGAATGCCCTTGGTTTGCGCGGACCCGGGTCTGGTCGTCATTCAGGGCGAACCGCTGCTTGTCGCTTGATCTAACGATCTCCACCAACAGGGCATGATCCAATTGGACTCCATTCCGGCATGCGGCATCGATCAATTGTCCGCAATCCGTCCACCCATGCGCATCGAGTTCGATTCCGATGCTGCCGGGGTCGTGCCTGAGAACAAGACTCAGGAATTTACTGATCTTCTTGGTTTCCATATCAGTGATTGAAATTGTTCGAAATCATGGCCTCCCTCAGCTCATGCAGGCCCTGCTCGATGCCGGCGGGATAGAGGTGGGGATTGTCGAGGCGGAGGATACCGGGATGCAGGCTCTCGACCGCCAGTTGCCGAACCTCACGGGCCACGGACAAATCCTGCGGTTCTCCTATCAGCTCTCCACATCTCATCACGGGTTGCAAGAGATCAGCGAACCCGGCGTCATCGGGAATGGTTTTCCGGCGCAAGGGATCATTCGGATCAACTATCATGACCCGCTCCGGCAAGGGGGCATCGATGTCGTAAATGGCATCGCCGATGAACTGGCCATCCTTCATGAAACGTCTGACCTGAAGCCTGCCGGGGATGGAACTTTTTGCTCGTTGTTCGCTGAATTTGATGCGCGGCAGCCATGTCCCGTCTTCCTGGCGGAGTGCTGCAAGCTTGTAAACACCACCGAGCGCAGGTTGATCCGCAGCAGTCACAAGGTTGGTGCCCACGCCCCAGATATCGATCCTAGCTCCCTGATGGCGGAGGCTTTCGATCAGGTGTTCGTCAAGATCATTGCTGGCGACGATGCTCACATCCGGAAATCCCGCGGCATCGAACCTGGATCGGGCTTGCTGGCTGAGCCATGCGAGGTCCCCGGAATCGAGACGGACTCCGCTGAGGCAATGACCGCGGTCGCGGAGTTTGCGAGCAGTCTCGATAGCCCGGTCCACCCCATTGAGAGTATCATAGGTATCGACGAGAAGAGTCGAATTGTCCGGCATGGCGTCCGCATAGCGGTCAAATGCCACCTGTTCGTCATCAAACGACATGACCCAGGAATGGGCGTGCGTGCCGCGCACGGGAATGCCGTAGAGTTTTCCTGCTAGAACATTCGATGTTCCCTCGCAGCCACCGATCCAAGCAGCGCGGCTTGCGGACAGTCCTCCGTCTGACCCCTGCGCCCGTCGGTATCCAAACTCAAACACCGGGCCACCTGCGGCAGCGTGACAGATGCGTGCGGCCTTGGTTGCGATCAGGGTTTGGAAATTGATGATGTTGAGCAGGGCGGTTTCAACCAATTGCGCGTGCAGAATGGGCCCTTGAATCCGGAGCAGCGGCTCATGCGCGAAGACCGCGCTGCCTTCGGGGATGGCGTCAACATTCAAGGAGAGCCGAAGATCCGCTAGATAGCTGAGAAACCCGTGTTGGAAGAGCGGATAATCATTTTTCGTCCGCAAACTCGCGAGATAGTCAATTTCGTCCGTCCTGAATCGGAAGTCCTTCAAC
>Ga0118677_10010831_pt1 | contig 13831 bp, 10 predicted proteins | sample AliMusrvi5mmetaG_FD_86154 | JGI IMG/M metagenome (GOLD analysis project Ga0118677, IMG submission 86154) | reverse complement strand
GGCATAGCGCCATTTCTCCACCCCCGTGCCCGCATCAAAAGCGTACAAATTCCCATCGCCAGAGCCCACATACACCACGCCGCCGCACACCAGCGGCGAGGACTCGATCTCCTCCCCCGCATGCGCGCTCCAAACCGGCGAACCCGTGGCAAAGTCCAGCGCATGCAGCATCCCGTCGCCGGAGCCGACGAACACCCGGCCGTCGGCAATGGCCGCCGACGCCTTCACCGGGCCGCCTGTCGTAAACGTCCAGCGGAGCTTGAGCGGAAGCGCCAGCGTTCCAGAGGCAACGCCACAGAGCTCCTGCCCGCCCCGGAACATCGGCCACGCTGCGGGCTGCGCCGCTGCCGCCTGCCAGGCCAGGCCCAGGCCGCACAACAAGGAAAGCAGCTTCTTCAAAAGAGGTTATTTGACGGAGAGGTCGAACACCACGGCGTCGCCATTGTTATTACGGCAAAAAACTTTCCCCCCCGCCAGCACCGGGGCAATCCACGATTTTTTGGGAACGGCTTCCGTGCGAGCCAGCTCCTTGTAGGCTTCCGGCACGGCTTCGGCGATGACGAGCGCCCCCTCTTCCGCCTGGATGATGAGTTTCCCGTTCGCAAGAATCAGCGACCCCATTCCCAGGCCCTCCTGCTTCCATTTCACCTCCCCGGTGGCGAACTCCATGCACACCAGCGTTTTTTCGTCGAACCCGAAGAGATAGCCCTTCCACAAGACGCAGCTATTCATCTTGTTGCGCATGTTCTTGTTTTCCCACACCGGCTTCGGCTCCGGCGTGTCCAGGGGCAGCAGCGCCGCGCCGTGGTTGTAGCCGGAGGAAAGGAAGATCTTCCCGTCGGCAACGAGCGGCGTGGCGGCGTTGATGCCCCAATCCGTCTTCCACGGGTAGCGGAACACTTCCTTCCCGTCGGCGGCCTCGCGCACCACCAAGCCAAAGACGTTGAAGAACGCCACGCGCTGCTTGCCTCCTTGCAGGAAGGGATAGGGCGAGCTGTAGGCTTCCAGATCGTCGCCCGCCTGCCAAACGACCGCTCCGGTGGCTTTGTCAAACGCCACGGCGGAGGTTCCCTTGCCCCCAACGTCCACGAGCAGCATCCGCCCCAGCACCAGCGGCGAACCGGCATACCCCCAGCCCGCCAGCTTGACCCCAAAATCGCGCACAAGATCCTTCGACCAAACGACGCTCCCTGTCTCCTTGTCCAGGCAGAAAAGCTGCCCCTGGCGGCCCAGCACATAGACCCGCTCGCCATCCACCGTGGGCGTGGAACACTGCCCGCCCTCAAACAATTTGGCGTCCAGCGTGGAGGGGAAGGAATATTTCCAGACCGGCTCCCCCGTGCGGACATCCAGGCAGAAAACCGAAGCGACGTCCGTCTCGTTGCCCATGGTAAAGACGCGGTTGCCCACCACGGCGAACGAGGAGCAGCCCGCGCCGAAATGCGCCCGCCAGAGCACCTTGGGCCCCTCGGCGGGCCAGGCGGAGGTCCAGGCCGTTTCCGAGGAAGTCCCGTTGCGTTGCAGACCGCGCCACTGGGGCCAATCGTCCGCGCGCGCGGCGGCGATGCCAAGGATTAGGGAAAAAGCGAGCCCAAGGAGGGGACGCCCGGAGAGGGAGAAAGAAGTAGGCATAGGATAAAATGGGGTGGCCTAACGAAAAAAACTGCGACTCCTCTTAGAGTAAACGGGGGTGTTTGTCAAACTTGGCCCCCGCTTCTTCCTTTCCTGGCTTGGCGTGTTCCTGATACGCTTGCCGCTCACCCCCGATGAAAGACGTTTACACGCTCGAAGATCTGCAGCATTGGGATGCCGCCACCGCCGGAGAAGAACCGCCCCTGCGGCTCGCCGTTTTTGGCGATCCCGTGGCCCATTCCCGCTCGCCCCAGATGCACAACGCGGCTCTCGCCACCTGCGGCATCCCGGCCCGCTACTGCCGGCTGCACATCCGGCCCGAGGAACTGGCCGAAGCCCTTCGGCTCCTCCCCAAGGCCGGGTTCATCGGCTCCAATTTCACGATTCCCCACAAAGCCGCCCTTCTGCCGCTGCTCGACGCCGTGGACGACCACGCCCGCAAGATCGGCGTCGTCAACACCGTCGTCGTGGAGGGCGAGCGGCTACTCGGGTTCAACACCGACGGCCCCGGCCTGCTGCGGGCCATCCGGGCGGAGTTTGGCGTCGATCTGCGCGACCTGCGCGTGATGGTGCTGGGCGCGGGCGGCGGCGCGGGCCGGGCCATTGCCGCCCAGTGCGCCCTGGAGAACTGTGAACGGCTCGTGCTGGTCAACCGGACCTTTGAAAAAGCGCAGCGCCTGGCCACCGAACTGGAGCCGTATTTCAAAGGCCCACGCGTCTTCGGGCCGATGCGGCGGCTGGAGGCCGTCCCATGGGAAGAGCCCACCCTCGCAGCGCAGTTGACCAACACCGACCTCGTCATCAACGCCACCTCGTGCGGCATGAAGCGGACGGACCCGTCGGTCCTCCCCGCGTCAATTCTTCGGGCCAATTTGATGGTCTACGACACCATCTACACCGCGCAGCTCACCCCGCTGCTCGCGGACGCGCAATCGGTCGGCGCACGCGTCGCCAACGGGGCCTCCATGCTCCTCTACCAGGGCGTGCTCTCGTTCGAGATCTGGTTCAACCGCACCGCTCCCGTGGAAGTCATGCGCGCGGCGATGGAGGGGTAGCCCCTCCCGGAAAAATCACAGAAACAATCTGGCACAGTTTTTCAACGGGCTGCTAGAGTGCAACCCTCCCCATGAACAAAGCGATGGAATACATAGAAGCAGCGTATGATCTTGTGGTCGCCGGCGGCGGAGTCGGCGGCGTCATCACCGCAATCACCGCATCCAGAAAGGGCCTCCGTGTCGCTCTCGTGGATAACAAGCCTGGGCTTGGCGGCAATGCGTGCTCTGAAATCGGCGTATCCATCGACGGCGCCGCCTTTTTCGGCCGCTTCCCGAACATGCGCGAGGGAGGGCCTGTCGAGGAATTGAAGGAACAGCTTGTCCTGTTGGACCCTTTCTTCCGCAATACCCAGGGGAGTTCCGCCATGCTCTTCTGGTGCGAAGCCGAGAAGGTCACGGTCTATTCCGAGCTCAACCTGCACAAGATTGATACGGAAGGCCGGCGGGTGACCGCCGTCTACGGTTCGCAATCCGGGACGGAGCGCAACTACAAGTTTGTGGCGGATCAGTTCATCGACGCCACCGGAGATGGCACGATAGCGGTCCTTGCGGGCTGCGCCTTCCGCACGGGGCGCGAGGCGAAAGCCGAGTTTGGCGAATTGCTCGCCCCGGACCAGGCAGACCAGGGAATCATGGGCTCCTCCGTGCTGTTTCGCGCGAGCAAGAAAACGGTTCCGACGGAATTCGAGCGCCCCTCGTGGGCCTACGAATACACCAAGGAAGAGGATCTTCCTCACCGGCTGTCCATGTACAAGGGGCCGGTCGAGATCGGGTTCTGGTGGGTGGAATATGCGGGCGACAACAATGATTCCATTGGAGAATACGAAAGCATCCGCAAGGAGCTCCTCAAATGCACCTACGGAGTCTGGGCGTTTCTGAAAAACGACCCCTCCCGCGCAATGGAATATTACTCCCTGGACACCGTCAGTATTTCCCCCGCGAAACGCGAGAGCCGCCGCATTGTCGGAGACTACACCGTGTGCGAACGGGACATCCTGGAACGCACCCCTTTCCCGGATGCCGTCGCCTATGCGGGCTGGAACATCGACATCCATGTCCCCGGGGGCTTTAAGTCCAAGCTGAAGCCCAATATCCATGCCCATTTCCCCTGGGTTTTCAATGTGCCGCTCCGCTCCCTCTACGCGAAGGACATGGACAATCTCTGGCTGGTCGGGCGGGATATGAGCGTTTCGCACGTGGCGCTCGGGGCCACGAGGCTTCAGGGGACCATCGGGACGATGGGCCACGCCGTGGGCATCGCCGCCGCACTGGCGCACCGCAACGGGAAAACCACGCGGGAAACCGCCAGGGACAATTACCAGGAAGTCCAACAGGAGATCCTGAAAGACGGCTCGTTCATCCCCGGGGTGAAGAACCGCGATGCCAAGGATCACGCCCTTTCCGCGGAGATCACAGCCACCAGCGAACAGGCCCTTTTATTCGAGCGTTCCGGCGCATATTTGCCGGTCGGGAAAGGCAGGGCGCTTTCCTTCCCCGTCACCGAAGGCCGGGTGGAACGGATCGTCCTTCCGCTCCGGAATTCCGGGCAGACGCCCGTGGAAGTCCAATTATTCTTCGCGGCTTGCGAGCATCCCAACCACTTCTCCCACCGCAAAGCACTGGCCCAAAAAACGCTCGTGCTTGAACCCGGAGACCATGACGTTTCCTGGGAGCTTTCGCTTCCGCCCCTGGGCTCCGGGCTCTATGGCGTTCTGCTGAGGACGGAAGGGGAGGTCGGGTGGCTGCGCTCGGGCGTGGAACCCTACGGATGTTATACGGGGGAATATGACCCCTCCTACTATTTCACCTTAACGCCGGAGACCCAAGAGGATCTCTATACCGTCACCCAGCCGATCATGGCGACGGCAGCCTCGGAGCCCGTCGAGTGGGTCCGGTCGGCCAAGCCCCGTTCCTTTCAGCTGGACCGCCCCACGGATCGCACCCGAGTCCCCCTGCCGTTCGTCGGGATCAGCCCCGTCCAGCGGCCCTACCAGGCGAAAAACGTGACCAGCGGAGTCTCGCATTCGGACATCCTGCCCGACCTGTGGATATCCGATCCCGCGGCGATCCTGCCGCAGGAGCTTGTCATGGCATGGACGGAGGCGAAAAAAATCTCTTCGGTGAGGATCGTCTTCGACACCGATCTGGACATGAACCACCCGGCCGCGCAGCCGATAGAATACACGGTGAAACGGTATTCCGTGGCCGTGAGAAAAGGCGGAGCATGGGAAACCGTGGCCTCCTGCGACAACAACCGGCAAAGGTTCAAAATCCACGCCTTTGAACCTTGCATGGCGGATGCCGTAAAGCTCGTGGTGGAAGAGATCCAGGCCGGCGGAAAAAGCGCGCGGGTGTTTGAAATAAGGTGCTACTAGGCAAATAGGGCCGGCGTAGCAGATGCCCTATTCCTCCGGTTTCGGCTCGCGGGAGAGGATCTCCACCAACACTTCGCGCGGGCTCTTGCCCTGGGTGAGCAGGCCAAAAACGGCGTCGATGATGGGCGTCTCGACCCCGTGCTTGCGGGCGCATTCGTAGGCGCTCAGCGTCGTGGGCACCCCTTCGGCCACCATCTGCATGGAGGCGGCGATCTGCTCGGGCGTCTCTCCCTTGCCGATCCGTTCGCCCACGGCCCGGTTGCGGCTGTGTTGGGAAAAACAGGTCACCATCAGGTCGCCGATGCCGCTTAAGCCCCGGAAGGTGGCTTTGCGTCCGCCGAGCGCCGTTCCCAGCCGGATCAACTCGACCAGGGAACGCGTGACGAGCGCCGCCTTGCTGTTATCGCCAAAGCCAAGGCCGTCGCTGACGCCCGCCGCGATGGCAAAAATATTCTTGAGCGCCCCGCCCAGCTCGATGCCCGCCACGTCGGTGCTGGTGTAAACGCGGAAGGTCTGGCTGTTGATGGCCAGTTGAACTTCCGCCGCGAGGGCCGCGTCTTCGCACCCGAGGACGACGGCGGTGGGCATGGAAAGCGCCACTTCCTCCGCATGGCTGGGGCCGGAGAGGACGGCAATCGCGCTCGAAGGAAGGGCCTCGCGCAAAATCTCGCTCATCCGCAGGCCGCTCCCCTGCTCGATGCCTTTGGTGAAGGAAACGAGCGTCCCGCGCGGGTTCACGCTGGCGAGCGTCCGGGCCACGCCGCGCATCCCCTTGGAGGGGGGGACGACCAGGATCAGCTCCGCGCCGTCCACGGCTTGGGCCATGTCGGCGGTGGGGGCCACGGCGTCGTGCAGCCGGATGCCGGGCAAGAACGGCGTGTTCACCCGGGTGACGCGCAGCGTTTCGATCAACTCCGGTTCGTAGCCCCAGAGGGCGACGGGATGGCCCTTGGAGGCCATGAGATTGGCGAGAGCGGTTCCCCAGCCCCCGGCTCCGATAACGGCAATGCGGTTCATTTTTTCTTTTCGAATCGGCTTTCAGTGCCCGCCAGGAGGCGCTGGATATTGCTCCGGTGCCGCCAGATGGCGATCAGCGAAATGACGAGGGTAAACCAGAAGAGCGGCCCGATCTGCCGATACAGCACCCACGAGGTGATGGGGAGCGAGACGGCGGCGATGAGCGAGGCGAGCGAGACATAGCGGGTCACTTTAAAAGCGATGCCCCAGAGCGTGAGCCCGATGGCGGCCACCAGCGGCGTCAGCCCAATCAGGATGCCCGCGCCGACGGCCACGCCCTTGCCCCCTTTGAACCCAAGCCACACCGGGAAGCAATGCCCCAAAAAGCAGCCAAACCCGGCCGCGATGGCGAAGTTGGGGGAAGCGAAGGACCGCAGGATCAACTGGGTGGCCAGGATGCCTTTCAACACATCCAGGGCGAAGACCAGCACGCCCCATTTCTTGCCCAGCGTGCGGACGACGTTGGTTGCGCCGATGTTCCCGCTCCCATGCTGGCGGATATCAATGCCCCGGCATTTCCCGACAACATAGCCCGAGGGGAAGGACCCCAGCAGGTAGCCGGTCAGCAGGGAAAGGAAAAGACTTAGCAACATGGGGGCGATTCTCTATGGGCCAACGGTGGCCCGGCAAGTTAATTGAGGGTGGGCAGCGGAGGGGTTTATTCCAGCCGAATGGCGGCGGAACGGCCGTGGGCGTCGAGCCCTTCGACGGCGGCAAACGTCTCGATAATGGGGAGCGAGGCGCGCAGCGAGGCGGCGTCGAACCGGACCAAGCTGGTGCGGCGTTGGAACTGGTCGACAGTGAGGCCCGGGAACGATTTCCCCGCGCCGCCGGTGGGCAGTTCGTGCGAAGGCCCGGCCACAAAGTCGCCCCCCACCACGGGGGAATAGCCGCCCAGGAAGATCGCGCCGGAGGTGCGCAACTGCGCGGCGATGGCGTCGTCTCGGCCCGTGACCACAGAGGCGTGCTCCGGGGCAAAGGCGTTGCAGAGGGCCACGGCATCATCGAGCTTCTCGACGAGCACCAGGTAGGTGCTGGTGTCGAGCACTTCGCGGATGTGCGCGCCCCGCGTAAGCCGGGCGGCCTGGGCGTCCACCTCGCGCTCCACGGCGGCAAGCAGCTCGGCGGAGTCGGTGCCCAGGATGACCATGCTGTTGTGGCCGTGCTCGGCTTGCGCCAGAAGGTCGGAGGCGACCCACGCCGGAGTGGCGGAGGCATCGGCTATGACGAAGATTTCACTGGGCCCGGGGAGCAGATCGACGGCGACGCGCCCAAAGACCTGGCGTTTGGCCTCTACGACGTAAGCGTTGCCGGGGCCGTAAATCTTGGCGACCGGGCGGATCGACTCCGTGCCAAAGGCGAGCGCGGCGACGGCCTGCGCGCCGCCGACTTTGTAGATCTCGGTGGCACCGGCGTATTGCAGTGCGAAAAGAAGGGCGTCATTGACGGTGCCATCGGGGCCGGCGGGGGTGGCGACGACGATTTCGGGCACTCCGGCGACGGCGGCGAGGGTGCAGGTCATCACCGAGGTGGAGACGAGCGGCGCGGTGCCGCCGGGGACGTAGATGCCGACGCGCTGGAAGGGGTCGTAGCGTTCGCCCACCTCCACGCCTTGCGCATTAAGGCCGTTCCAATCGACGCGGCGGCTCTTCTGGGCGAAGTCCCGGACGTTGGCGTGCGAGGCGGCGATGGCATCGCGCGTTGCCGGGGCCACGCGGGCGACAGCGGCAGCCAGTTCCCCTGCACTCACGCGGACGGTGGCGGCGGTGAGCTCTGGCCCGCCGAATTTGCGGGTCAGTTCAAAGAGAGCCGCATCCCCTTCCTTGCGAATCCGCGCCACGATGTCCACCACGGTGGCATGGACTTCGGCGCTCGGCTCCGCATGACGGTCGAGAAAACGGATGGCGTCGGAAAAATCGGGATCGGAATATCGCAGGGTGCGCATGGAGGGGTCAGCTTAGGGGGCGAGCGCCGGGGCCGTCAAGCCGTTGCAGACCGGGGGGACACGGACGTATTCAATTTTTCGGGGTGGGCAGACCGTGCAGGATATCGAGATCGAGCAGAGAGGGCGGCTCGCCGAGGCTCTTCTTCCCGGTCGGTTCCGCACCCAAGGCGCGGGCGGTTTCGCGGCAGCGCTGCGCCCCTTCCTCATCGCCCGCAAGCTGGAGATGCGCCCCGTAATAGGCATAGAGAACACCCAGGTTGGGGTCCAGGGCGATGGCGTTGTTGTAGGCGCCCTCGGCTTCGGCCACCTGGCGCGCACCGTCCAGGCATTGGCCCAGGCGAATCCAACCGTTCACATCCTCGGGAAACCGTTGGATCTCCTCGCGGTAAGCGGCAATTGCTGCGTTCAAGTCCGTCTCCCGCGAAGCGCCTCGAGGCAGGGTGGCGGCGATGGCGCGGAACGCCTCCCCCTGGTAGAAATAATTGGCAGGGCTCGCCGGCGTCTTCTGGATGGCCGCAGCGGCCAGCCGGAGGGCTGTTTGGTATTGGTTGGCTTCCAAGGCCCGGGCCGCCCGCGCCGAAGCCAGTTCGCCGGGGCATTGAAAGAGCGTCACGAGGAGGAGAACGCCTCCGCTAAGCCCCAGGCCATAGCGCACCCCCTGTTCGGCAAAAGAAGCCGGAACGGCCTCGTCCGATGGGTCGTGGCCCGGGCTCCCCAACATGCCGAAGATAAAGGCATAGAGCAGGGCGTTGCCGGGGAGGTGCATGTTGGAATCCACCGCGGAATGGACCAGCAGAGCCGCCAGCGCCGCCACGGCCCCCAGCATCAACGCCAGGGTATCGTTTCGGAACGGCTCATACGTCTCCATCAACCGCCAATGGGCCACGGCGCGAGCGGCCTGGAGCCCGGAGAGGAGATGGGCGAGCAGGAAGAACGCGCCGAGCACCCCGCCAACGACGCCGTATTCGGCAAGCAGTTCGAGGTAATCGTTCCGGCCATGCAGGGAATCGCGCTGAAGTTGCGCGTCGCGGAACAGCCGTCCGTAGACAAGCTGCGTGCCCGCCCCGGTCCCGAACACGGGGGCAAGGTGGAATTGGTCGAGCAAGGCAAGCCCGTTATAACGGCGGATATTTTGGGAAACCGGGTCGATCTCCTGCAACCGCTTGGCGAGCATGGGGCTCTGCTGCATGGCATAGAGCCCGCCTCCAATCAACAGGAGCAAAGCCGCCGCAGCCGCCAAAAACGTCTCGGAATAGTGCATCGGTTTGCAAAATCGGATCGTCTGGAGCGAGGCCCAGGTGAACACCAACAGCCCGGCCACCAGGCTCAAGTAACCGCCCCGGCTCCCGGTGATCCCCACGCCCAGCAAACAGCCCAGCAGGAGATAGCCCATCACCAGCTTGGCCGGAAGCTTGCAGCGGCTCCAAAGGCTCAAGCTCAAGGCAAAGAGGGCGATCGCGTTCAAAAAGCCGGCGAGGTGGTTGGGGGAAAGCAGCAGCCCGCTGGCCCGCATCCCGTAGCCGGGCGGGCGTGGAACCCCAAAGAGCATGGAATCCCCATACCCGGAGAACTGCATCATGCCTGCGATCACCTGCAACGCGGCAATGCCAAAGAGCCCATAGACAATCCCCATGCGCACCCGCGTCTCCACGATCACCAGCGCACTCAGCAAATAGACCGCCAAACACGCGGCCGCCAGGAACAGATCCTGGCGCGCCAGGAAGGCGTTGGGCGAAGTCCAGCCGCGCAGCAAGACATAACCGCCGAACAAGAGGGTCGAGAGGAGGCAAAGAACGGAAGGCCTTGCCGAGGGCTTGCGCAGGAAACGCAGCGAAAGAACCGCAGCCAGCGCAATGAGGGCATAAGCAGGGAGGCTGTAAACAAGGCGCGCGCCTCCAATCATCCATTGGATGATTCCCAGCGCAAGAGCGAGCGTCAGGCTGATGGAAAGATTCACGAGAGTGGCACTTTGCCAAAAGAAAGCGGCTTCTGCAACCGCGCGTTCTTGCTCATTGCCGAACAACAGACGAGGATGCCGCCATGAACGACTCGGCGTTATCGCGGTTTCTCGCACGGTTCCAGGCCAGCCTGGACGAAGGCACCTTCGTCAAGTTGTCGCTGGGGAGCCCCGCCGAGCCCACATCCCCCTTGCGCAAGCTGCGTCTCCGGCCCGTCACCCTTCAGGGCGAAACCCGCTGCACCGTGGTCAGCCGGTTCCTCACCCGCGACGAAACCAAAAATCTCTCCTTTCCCGAAGCCTTCGCGATGGTGCAAACGCGGCTCGGCTCGGAATTTTTGAGTGCCAACCTCTTTGCGACCCAGGAAACCGCCCAGTTGGAACTGGGGGACCGCCCCCGCCTGCGCCTTCTCCAGCAGTCCAACGCCCCCGCGACGCAGGCGCACGACCGCACCCGCACCCGCTGGGTGAATGCCGCCGCGCCGTATCTGCGCGCCCTGGAAGTGTGCGACAGCCGGGGCAAGGTGCGCGAGCGGATGGGCGACAAGTTCCGCCAGATCGAACGCTTCGTGGATCTGCTCGCCTCCGCCTACCGGGATAGCGGGCTGCCCGCCCTGGAAAGACCCCTCACGCTCTGCGACATGGGCTCCGGCAAGGGCTATCTCACCTTCGCAGCCTACGATTTCTTCCAACGGGTGGAAAAGCGCGCCGTCTCCATCACGGGGGTGGAGGCGCGGGAAGACCTGGCCCTCCTTTGCAACCGCGTGGCCGGGGAATGCGACTTCACGGGCTTGCGCTTTGTATGCAGCCCCATCGCCGACTTTGCCCTGCCGCCGCTGGACATCCTGGTGGCCCTCCACGCCTGCAACACCGCCACCGACGACGCCCTCTTCGCGGGGATCGCCGCCGGAGCGCAAATTCTCCTCACCGCCCCGTGCTGCCACAAGGAGGCCCGGCCCCAGGTCGACCATGCCGATCCCGCCGGGCCGCTCGCCGACGTCCTGCGCCACGGGCTGTTTGCCGAACGCCACGCCGAGATGGCCACCGACGCCCTGCGCGCCCTGCTGCTGGAACGCGAGGGCTACCGGGTGCGCGTCACGGAGTTCGTGGCGGCGGAGCACACGGCCAAGAACGTCATGCTCATCGCCACCCGGCGGCAAGCCCCCCTCTCCGGCGACGAGTGCGCCGACCTCGACCAACGCATTGCCCAACTGAAGACTTTTTATGGAATCAAACACCACCGCCTCGAACAACTTCTCCTGGGCCGACGTGAACTGGAACGCCCTCCAACGGTTGCGGGCGCGCTTCCTCCAGTTTGACGACCGGGAACAGGGCGCGGAGGCGAACCACTCCAACTACTGGCGGTCGCTGAGCGACCTCGTCAGCTACGACGGCACCTTCGGCGAGCGGATCGGCTGGAAGTGGGACACCGTTCTGGCGGAACTGAAAACGCGCGGCTGGGCACCCCCCGAAGAAGCCACACTCCTGGACTGGGGCTGCGGAACCGGCGTGGCGGGTCGTCGCGTAGCCGCCGCCTGGCCCGCGGCGTTCCAGCGGCTGATTCTCTCCGATCGTTCCGGCCCGGCCCGGCACTTCTCCCAGGAGCGTGCGCAAGCGGAATTACCCGGCCTGGAAGCGCGGACGGCAGCCCCGGGAGAAGGCGCCGAGGTGCTGGTCTTAAGCCACGTCCTCAACGAGCTAAACCGCGAGGCGCTGGAAAAGCTCCTAGAGCTGGCCTCGAGCGCCCAGGTCATCCTGTGGGTGGAGCCGGGGACCTACCCGGTAAGCCGCCGCCTGATCGCCATTCGGGAACGCCTGCGCCTCCTCTTCCGCACCGTCTCCCCCTGCACCCACCAGGAAACGTGCGGCCTCCTGACGGCGGACAACGAACGCCACTGGTGCCACCATTTCGCCCGCGTCCCGAGCTTCGTCCACACCGATCCGGGCTGGGGAAAATTCGCCAAGACCCTGGAAGTCGACCTGGCGAGCGTCCCGTTCAGCTATCTCATCCTCGACCGGCGGCCCGCTGCCGCCGCGCCGGACCCCGCGGAAGCCCGCGTCATCGGCGTGCCCCGTTATTACAAAGGCTACGCCAAAGTGCTCAGTTGCCAGGCCGACGGCGTTGCCGAGCGCATCCTGCAAAAGCGCGACGCGCCAGACCTCCTCAAAGCGATGAAGAAAGCCCCCGGCTCCCTCTACCGCTGGGACCGCGACGGCGAAAAAATCCACGACGGCGAGCTGATTTTCTAAGCGAGTTTCTTCCTTCACGGCTTCGTAGCATTCCACAAGCCAGAAGCCTGTTTTGCTGCGCCGTCTATTTTCCCCATTGACGGAGCGGGCGCATGGGTGGCATGGTGGCTAAGCCACGATGCTAGTCAAAGAACCGATCTATCACCAATTACACCAGCTTCTGCACGAGCTGATCCGCAGCGGCGAATACCACACCGGGGATAAATTCCTCACGGAGCGGGAGATTGCCGTGCGGTTTGGCGTCAGCCGCACCACCGCCAACAAAGCGCTCTCCTCGTTGGTCAGCAATGGCACGCTGGAGTTTTGCAAGGGCGTGGGAACCTTCGTGCGCCCCAGCGTGCTGGACTACGAACTGCGCTCCCTCGTGAGCTTTAGCGAGAAAGCGCGCGCCCAGGAGCGCACCCCCCGAACGAAAGTCCTCGAATTCCGGCAAATGAAGGGTGCGGAGGCTCCCGGCCCGGTGCGGGCACGCCTGGGGGTTCCCCCCGCCTCCCCGCTCTTCTTTGTGGAACGCTTGCGGCTTGCCGACGAGACCCCCGTGGTGCTGGAGCGCCGGTATATTGTCGCGGGGTTGTGCCCGCAACTGAACCGGCAAGATCTGGAAGGCTCTTTATACGGGGCGTGGACGACCCGCCATGGGCTGACGATTACGGGCGCAAATCAGTCCATTCGCGCGGTGCTTCTTTCGGAAAGGGACGCCTCCCTCCTGGGCGTGAAAACGGGGGCGGCGGCCCTGGTTGTTCTCGCCCTGGGCTGTGTGGCGGGCGACCAGCCGCTGTGGTGGGAGGAAACGCTCTACCGCGCGGATGCCTATGAATTTCATTGCAGCCTGGGTGGGCTCTCCCCCGCCCTCTCCCCCATCGGCCACTTCTATAAAAAACCATGAAATCCATCAAAGTATCGCTGAAAGACTTAGCCAAGATGATCGACCACTCGCTCCTTCATCCCACCATGACGGATGACGACATCCGCAGAGGATGCGAGCTGGCGCTCCGATACGACGTGGCAACGGCCTGTATCAAACCGTATGCAATCCCCCTTGCCCGAGCCATCCTCTGCGGCAGCGATGTCGCCGTCTGCCCCGTCATCGGCTTTCCCCACGGCAACAGCACCACCGCCATCAAAGTGCTGGAAGCGGAGGCGGCGGCCCAGGCGGGGGGCGTTGAAATCGACATGGTGATCAACATCGGCAAAGCCCTGGGGGGCGATTGGAGCTACGTCGCCGCGGAAATCCAGGCGATTCAAGATGTCGTGACCGCCCAGGGGGCCATCCTCAAAGTGATTTTTGAAAACGATTTCCTCCAGGATCAGCAGATCATCAAGCTCTGCGAGATCTGCTCCCGCATCGGCGTCGCGTTTGTCAAAACATCCACCGGCTACGGCTTTGTGAAACAAAGCGACGGCAACTATTCCTATCGGGGAGCAACCCTGCCTCACCTCAAACTGATGCGGCAGCACTGCCCGCCCAGCGTTCGGATCAAGGCGGCCGGCGGGGTGCGAACGCTGGACGATCTGTTATTAGTGCGCTCCATCGGCGTCAGCCGCATTGGGGCAACGGCGACGGAAGCCATCCTGGAAGAAGCCAAAAAGCGCGGCATCG
>Ga0118677_10010829_pt1 | contig 13833 bp, 13 predicted proteins | sample AliMusrvi5mmetaG_FD_86154 | JGI IMG/M metagenome (GOLD analysis project Ga0118677, IMG submission 86154) | reverse complement strand
ATTTCTATCCCTGGCCAAACAGCTTCGAGGAGCCGTTCTTCGTCGAAGGGAATGGCTTCAGACTCGGCTGTCGCTACAAACACGTGCATGACGATTCCCCGACCATCATCCACTTTCACGGCAACGGTGAAAGCGTGGCCGATTACCTGGGGGAATTCGAGGAGCGAATAACCGGCCTGGGGGCCAACCTGCTGCTGGCCGAGTACCGCGGCTACGGCATGTCCAGCGGTGAGCCCTCGCTGACCGCCATTCTGGACGATGTGGAGTTAATCGTCGCGGCATCCGGCCTGCCCCCGGAGCGTATCGTATTCTTCGGACGCTCGCTCGGCTCGCTCTACGCCCTGCACGGAGTCTCGCGCTATCCCCGGGCGGCCGGACTGATCATCGAGAGCGGCCTGGCCGACCCGCTGGAGCGGATTCTGGTCCGTATCGAGCCGCACGATGTCGGAGCAACGCTTGACGAACTGCGGGCTTCAGTTGACCGCTGTTTCAATCAGCACGAAAAGATTTCGGCCTTCAGGGGGCGCGTGCTGGTGATGCATACCCGCAACGATGACCTGGTGTCGGTTTCCCACGCCGAACGCCTCCATGCCTGGGCCAACAAACCGAAGGAACTGCTCGTCTTTGAACGGGGCGACCACAACACCATTTTTTCGGTCAATCAAGAGGCCTACTTCGCGGCAGTGGAAATATTCATGCAATCAATTAAAAGGAGCACCAACCATGGCAATGACCGTTGAAATCAAAGGCAACAAGCTCTGCATCGAAATCGACCTGGAAAAACCGACTCGATCGGCATCCGGCAAAACACTTGTGGTTGCCAGCACGCGGGGAAATGCCGTTACCACCGCTGAAGTAGACGGCAAGCCGATTACTATCGGCTTGAATGCCTATATCAAACCGTAATGGTCAATACCAAGTCTTGTGCCTGGTGCACGGGGGATTACACCGCATGATCCAACCATCTCAATGACCATCATGTTCTGGATTGCCACAGTTACGCTGATACTCTACTCCCTGGCGGCACTTGACCTGTTCACGGGCAACCATAAGGTGTTGGCCCTGCGCGACGTATCTCCTCACCCCGGCGGCAACACACTGCGTGTTTCGATTATCGTGCCTGCCCGAAACGAGCAGCGCAATATTCGCGAAGCCCTGCAGTCACTGCTTGAATTGAACTATCCCGATTACGAGCTGATTGTCGTGGATGACCGCTCAGCGGATGATACCGGGCGGATACTTGATGAAATGACCAAATCATCTCCACGCCTGAAGGTGATCCACATCGAGCAGCTCCCGCACGGATGGCTGGGCAAGAACCACGCCCTGTGGGTCGGCAGCAGACGGGCAACAGGTGATCTTCTGCTGTTCACCGACGCAGACATCATTCTGGAGCCAACGGTTCTGACCCGTGCCGTGTCATTTATGGAACAGCACAAACTGGACCACCTTGCGGCCACACCTTCTATGCATATGCCGACTACCTTTCTGTCCATGTTTGGAGCATCTTTTATCATTTATTTCTCACTCTTTTCCAGGCCGTGGAAAGCCAGGGATGCCGATAGCCGCTGCCATATCGGCATAGGCGCATTCAATTTGGTGAGGAGTGAGGTTTACAAGCAGATAGGTGGACACGAAACCATACGGCTTCGACCTGATGACGACATCAAGCTGGGTAAGATAATCAAGAAAAACGGATTCAGGCAGGATGTTGCGTATGCGCCGGAGTTTCTTAAGGTGGAGTGGTATTCATCGGTTAGTGAGGTAATTCACGGGCTGGAGAAGAATGCCTTTTCAGGGGCGGACTATAATATTCCTTTGATACTGTCGGGATGCGTTATTCACATAATGGGCAGCATCTGGCCTTTTTTTGCGATCTTCTTCACCCATGGCACTGTTCAGGGCATCTATATAGCCATAGTCTGTCTGATCACCCTGATTTTTGCGGACTCGGTTCGTTTTCATCACTCAAAACCCTGGTATGTAGTGGGTTATCCGCTTGCAACAGCCCTTTTCGTATTCATTCTGCTGCGTACCATGTTGTTGAATCTTGTCCAGGGCGGTATATACTGGCGGGGAACCTTTTATTCCCTGAAGGAACTGAAGGCAAACAGGGTATGATTGATGTAATGCCATCAGAACAAAACTTCTGTCGAAACCGGACCGGCAATTATGTGTGGACGCTTTGTAACAGCTGTATTGCACGGTGTGACAAAACTTCATTGATAGGATATTAGAGAGTATTGCGGGGATAAAACGGAATGAACTGGCAAGTCTACATTATCCTATGTTCTGACAGCTCCCTTTATTCAGGGATTACCACCGATATTGAAAGACGATTCCGCCAACATGCAGAGGGGAGAGGAGCCAAGTATTTTCGTGGGCGGCAACCATTACAGGTGGTGTATCTCGAAAATCATCACAGTCGCTCTTCTGCCTCTAAGAGAGAACATCAGATCAAAGCGATGAACCTTGTTGAAAAGAGATTTATGGTGTCACAGCAATCAACAATACTTCAACGCATTGCCTTAAGCAGGTAATACGCGTCTATCCGTGCGGTGAGTTATGCAACTTGATATCTGTCCTAAATGTACTCATACTCTTTCAGAACCTGCCGCGATCTGCCCCCGCTGCGGCGTAATCTTCGCTAAAATGGCACAAACAGAGGCCAGAAATCAGCGAAGAGAACAACAACCCGAGTCAGAAAACATTAGCCAACTTCTCTTACATGTCAACGGAGGAGAAAACAGCGTCACTATCGGGATTAAGGCGGCTTTTCTGATTATGCTGGCGATGTACGGTCTCAAGCTGATCTTTACACCAATCCTGACTTTCCCCGATTCCGGCTGGTGGCTGCATGCGGTCAATCTGATCTTTCACGAGGCAGGCCATGTCCTGTTTATGCCCTTTGGTCGTTTTCTCCATGTGCTGGGTGGTTCATTGGGGCAGCTTATCGTACCGACGGTGGTGATCGGTGCGTTTCTCCGGAAACATGATACCTTTGGCGCGGTAGTCGGCACTTGGTGGCTGGGGGAGAGTTTCCTTGATATCGCTCCCTATATCAACGACGCCAGAGAGGGCCAGTTGATGCTGTTGGGTGGCGTAACTGGCAGCGAGGTTGAGGATTACCACGACTGGGAAGTACTGCTGACCAAACTGGGGATGATGCACTATGACCATGCTCTGGCCGGAATATCATTCGCAATTGGCACACTTTTGATGGTGACAGCCATACTGTGGGGCAGCTACATTCTATGGAAGGGGTATCAGATACGCATGATTTAGTAAATTGTGGTAAAAGTTGAGCAGTTAGTATCATGACCATCGATAAATTTTATCAAGTTAAGTATTTCGAGCAGTACAATTGGAGCGGGCCATTTTCTTATCTACCGTAACATCCAAAATAACAGTTAGACGGCCTTTCGGTTGTTGACTTAGCGAATTTATTCATGACACCTTCACCTCCCCACTCTTCGCCACATAACTCCTTGATGCATCGTAAACCATTGGCATTTTACCTGTTATCACGTGTCTCCTCCTCGGTTGCATTTCAGATGTTGGGGGTAGCAGTGGGGTGGCAGATGTATGCTCTCACCGGAAGTCCCTGGTATCTCGGCTTGGTTGGGTTGGCCCAGTTCCTGCCGATGTTCCTGCTTACACTGGTGGTTGGACATGTTGCGGATCGCTACGACCGCCGTACCGTGGCCTGTACCTGCCAGATAATCGAAGGGTTGGCCGTCGCCATGCTGGCCATCGGCAGTTACAGTGGCTGGCTGAGCAAGGAAAGCATGCTTGCCATCATGTGCGTGGTTGGTGCGGCGCGAGCATTTGAATATCCGACCATGCACGCCCTGGTGCCTGGGGTTGTCCCGGGCGACTTCTTGTCACGCGCCGTGGCTTGGTCAGCTTCTGCCAACCAGACCGCTACTATCATCGGACCAGCCCTGGGCGGATTGCTGTATGCTCTCAGCGCGACCACGGTTTACGGTGTAGTTGCTGCCCTGTATCTTGGCGCAAGCATTTTTATCTCCCTGATTTGCATCGAGCGCGCCTCTACCAGCCGCGAGCCGGTCAGCATAAGGTCGCTGTTCGCCGGAATAGCCTACATCCATGACCATCCGGTAATTCTGGGCGCTATTTCTATTGACCTTTTCGCCGTGCTGCTCGGTGGGGCAACGGCACTATTACCTGTCTATGCCCGCGATATTCTCGTTACCGGACCGTGGGGCCTCGGATTGCTGCGTTCAGCTCCGGCGGCCGGTGCGCTTGCCATGTCTCTGCATCTGGCACGCAGCCCGCTCAGGCATCGGGTGGGACGAATCATGTTCGCTTCAGTGGCACTCTTTGGTGTCGCCACCATCATATTTGCTGTGTCTAAGTCATTTCTGCTGTCGCTGGGTGCGCTGGCTGTTCTGGGTGCTGCGGACGTGATCAGCGTCGTCATCCGATCATCTCTGGTGCAGATAGAGACCCCGGACGATATGCGCGGGCGTGTAAGTGCGGTCAATTCGATGTTTATCGGGACATCGAACCAGCTCGGTGAGTTTGAGTCCGGAACCACTGCTGCTCTGTTTGGAACCGTGCCGGCCGTCCTGATAGGCGGTATTGGTACGTTGTTCGTGGTCCTTCTGGGGATGCGATTCTTCCCGCAACTTGCCCATACCGATTCCTTGGAAAAAAAGGACAGTGATTAGATGATCGCTTTTATTTTATCCGGAATCATCTGTCTTATGGCAACCGGACTAGTTTTAAGGATAAATAAAAGTCATGCGCCTGAGTTGGTCACCGAACCAGCTTGATTAGTGCAAATTTCTGTCTTCACTCGTTCTGTATCTGTCTAAGAATAGGGCAAAACCTGCTGTGAAGCTTCTTCAGAACTATTCCGCTTTTGCCGCAAAACCGCCAAAGGCTTTCAGTTGAACGTTTTCTTGTTCAAGCCTGGTTTTTATGACCCTGATCATCTCGATCGCTTCGGCAGTATCGCCATGAACACAGATCGTCTGGGCATTGATCGGAACGGACGTACCGTCAATGGCTGCCACAAAGCGGTCCCTGACCATAGTAAGAACACGTTCTGCGGCCGCTGCCGGGTCATGAATCACGGCGCCCATCTGGGTACGCGGCACCAGCTTGCCTTCTCGCGTGTAGGCGCGATCCGCGAAAAACTCTTCCACATATCTTATGCCGGCCGTACGGGCCGCTGCCACCATTTCGGAGTTGCTCAGGCAGACCATGTACAGATCTGCGTCTACCGATTTGATCGCCTCGGCAATGGCAAGGGCAATGGAACTGTCGACGGCAGCCTTATTATAAAGTGCGCCGTGCGGCTTTACGTGCTGCAGTTTTACCCCCTCGCGCTTGCAGAAGGCCGAAAGTGCGCCAACCTGGTAGATCACGTCTGCAATGACTTCCTCTGCCGATACTTCCATTGGTCGCCGTCCGAAACCGACCAGGTCTGGGTAGGAGGGGTGGGCTCCCACAGAGACGCCGTTGGCTTTGGCCATTTTTATGGTTTTCCAGATCGTCTCCGGGTCTGACGCATGAAAACCGCAGGCAATATTTGCCGAGGTGATAAACGGCATGACCTGCTCATCACCCCCAATGGTATAGACACCAAAACCTTCGCCCATGTCACAATTCAAATCGATCTGCATGCTCGTATCTCCTCGTGGTTCAGTGTAGCTTCGTGGGTGCCGATCGTGAAAACCGGCTGTCTGATGAACTGACAAAACAAAACAGAAATCAAAATAGACTTGAAAATACCACAGAATAAACATAAGTCAAAGTCCGGGTGGGCGATCGCAAGTAAGTCCGAGGTTTGGCCTTTACCGGCCTGTTCTGTGCACCGGCCGGAGATATGGTTCATATCAATCTGACCTTTCTTCCCAAAAACAGACCGAAAAAGAATGTTTATGCAGTAATAACCATTTTATATCTTGAGGTATTTGCATTTTGAAGTCATGTCAATAGCATATTTTCCCCTTTAATCAGAATTGAGAATATATCGTATCCATGCATAAAGATATTATTCAGAATTGCGCTTTCATCCTCACTGTTCTTCTTTACTTTTGAGTTCAAGGCAGATAGTCTGCCTAAAATTCTCGCGAAAAGGAGTAATCTATGCAAACAGCTGTAAATCTGTGGCCGCTACTCGGTGTGGCAGTAATTATTGCTGGATTTTTGCTGCGGCAGAATCCGGTAATGGTCGTCATCATATCAGCAATAGTCACTGGCCTTGCTGCAACGATGCCGATTGATAAGATACTGATATCGCTGGGAAACGGATTCATAAAGACCCGCAACTTGCCGCTGATTTTATTGTTGCCGCTGGGAGTGATTGGACTTCTTGAACGTTACGGTTTAAAGGAACAGGCACAAATTCTGATTGCTAAAATCAAATCAGCAACTGCAGGCCGTTTGCTGATAGTTTACTTGTTCGTGCGTGAAGTCAGCGCAGCGCTCGGTTTGGTAAGTCTTGGCGGCCATCCTCAAATGGTGCGTCCCCTTATTGCTCCGATGGCTGAAGGTGCTGCTGAAAACCGTTACGGATCCTTACCAGATAAAATCCTCTTCAAAATTCGCGCAATGTCTGCCGCAACTGATAACGTCGGACTATTTTTTGGCGAGGATATCTTTGTAGCCTTCGGTGCAATTGTGCTGATGCAGACAATTATTCGCGGCTACAATATCGAAGTCAATCCGCTGCATATTGCCATGTGGGGGATACCTACCGCTATCTGCGCATTCTTTATCCACGCCTTCCGCTTAAATCGGCTGGATGCTGAGATTGAACGGGCATTAGGAGCTAAAAATAGTACAGGCTCGGTCGTCGTTGATGAGCCAAAAGGAGAAAAAATATGAATCCTACTATTTTCTCACTCGACTATTTTTTCATCCTGTTAGGGCTAACCCTATCAATTATCTCCATCATGTCATTTCGTGATAGCGGTAACCCCAGACGAATCGCTACGGGCACTTTCTGGGCACTATACGCGGTAGTATTCCTGATCGGTGATCGCTTGCTGCCACTTGTCGTCGGTATTATCGTGGTTGTGATGGCACTGATCGCAGGATTAGGCGGTGTCTCACTCGGTAAATACGGCCAGTTCACCCCTGAAGAACGCCGTAGCAGTGCTCTTAAACTTGGAAATAAACTTTTAATTCCCGCACTGATTATCCCTTTTACAACAGTCATCGGTTCGGTTGTGTTCCAGAAAACTAAAATCGGCGGCATGTTCTTGCTTGATCAAAAGAACTTCACTTTGGTCAGCCTGGGGTTAGGTTGCATTTTTGCTTTAATTGTCGCTTGCCGGATAACACATGGAACTCCTGTACAAGCAATGCGTGAGGCGCGCCGTCTAATTGACTCAATGGGCTGGGCTGTGGTTTTACCTCATATGCTGGCGGTTCTTGGATTACTGTTTATGGATGCCGGTGTAGGTAAGGCGGTAGCGCAGGTGACCACTACGTATATCCCAATGGACACAAGGTTTGTAGCAGTTGTTGTATACTGCCTCGGAATGGCCATATTCACCATGATTATGGGGAATGGTTTTGCCGCTTTCCCTGTTATGATCGGCGGAGTCGGCATACCAATTCTGATCGGAGTATTCCATGGCAATCCTGCGGTAATTGCAGCAATCGGGATGTTTTCAGGTTATTGCGGTACATTGATGACCCCGATGGCGGCCAATTTCAACATTGTGCCTGCTGCGTTACTTGAACTGCCCGATAAAAACGGCGTGATAAAAGTGCAAATTCTTACGGCATTACCGCTTCTAACCGTCAACATATTCCTTATGTATTACCTGATGCAATTCTAGAATATCAGAGCAGGCATTGATCGTATCTTTCGGGGCAGGGCTTCAAGGAGAAACAATGCAAGATGTAAGAATTCTAAAAGCCGGTGAACAGGGACTGGTTGTTGAATTCGGTAATGTGATCGACCAAGACATAAACGCCAAAGTCCATCGTTTGGCCAAAGCAATAATTACGGAACTACCTGATTATGTTCTTGAAGTTATTCCAACGTATCGCTCTCTTATGGTTTATTTCGACCCGTTGCGTAACAGCAGAAAAAACCTGGAAGAGCAAATCATTCGATGCCTTCAGCAAAAAGATGAAGCCGTTGTTTCTAACATAGCTGCAAGGGTGGTGACCATACCTGTCTGTTACGGTCATCAATTCGGACCTGATATTGATTTTGTTGCGCAACATAACCATGTGACAGTAAATGAAGTCATAGAAATTCACACTTCAAAACCATATCTGGTTTTTATGCTGGGTTTTACTCCTGGATTCCCATATCTGGGTGGTATGTCTGAGCGTATAGCTACCCCACGACTCAAGAAACCACGAGTAAAAATCCCGGCGGGGTCGGTTGGTATTGCCGGTAGTCAGACCGGAATTTATCCGATTGATAGTCCCGGCGGCTGGCAGCTTATCGGTCAAACACCGGTAAGACCGTTCTCACCTGCCAACTCCAACCCGTTTCTGTTTGCCGCCGGGGATTATCTGCAATTCAAGCACATCAACCCGGATGAATACGCGACTATTAAGGAATTGGTAGAGTCCGGTGCCTATACACCGGTTGTAAGTATCATGGGAAATTGATCCGTATGGATATGTTCACACTACTTAAACCAGGACAACTGACTTCAGTCCAGGATCTGGGACGGTCCGGTTATCGCGCATTCGGCATGCCAATGGCCGGAGTCATGGATCGCTACGCCTACAACATGTCGAATATTCTGGCCTGCAATGAGCCTGGCGCTGCAGTTTTGGAAATGACCTTGGTCGGCGGGGTCTTAAATTTTCATAGTGAGGCATATCTGGCAGTATGCGGCGCTGACATGCAGGCGAGATTGAACGGCAAAGAGATTAGAAACTGGTCGGCATTCCAGGTACCGGCCAACTGCGAACTGTCCTTTGGATACGCATCTCGCGGTTGCCGTACTTATCTTGCTGTTTATGGGGGAATATCCGTTCCTGTTGTCCTAGGGAGCCGTTCCACTTATTCCCGCGCATCCGTAGGCGGTTATGAGGGGAGATTATTGAAAGCCGGCGATATTCTGGAAACCGGCTCTTATGATGTCATACCGCGTGGCAACAAGTATCTGTCCAACTCATCGATTCCAGTTTACGGCAGCGAGGTGCGTTTGCGGGTAATTCCGGGACCTCAGGATGATATGTTTTCTGAAGAAGGGCTCACAACGTTTTTCAGCAGCAGTTATACTATCTCATCAAGGAATGACCGGATGGGGTATTATCTTGAAGACCCACTTGTTCAGCATAAAAATGGTGCGGATATAATCTCTGATTCGCTCTGCCCCGGTTCAATCCAGATACCCGGCAACGGCATGCCTATCATCATGATGGCCGATTGCCAGACCACCGGAGGATATGCCAAACTCGGGACAGTGATTGGGCCTGATTTGGCGAAACTGGCCCAAGCCAAGCAGGGAGATAAAGTCAGCTTTGAACAATGTTCGGATGCCGAAGCGGTTGCGGCCTTACTGGCGGAAAGAAAATGCTATGAAATGGCAGCTGTGGGTTCTCGTTACTTCTGTGAATCAAAGTAGCACGTTTTCCCCTTAGACCTGCAACATGGTCAGCGGGGAGCTCTTCCCTCAATTATGGCTAAATAAACACAAGTAATGCTTGGATCACCTGGAATTGTATCTTAGCGCTGAGAGTAGATTTACCTCAAATTCTTCATTAAGCCCTGCGAGCGGTTTTTTCGCACACGGCAAGGAACAACAGTATGCTTTCATCAGTCATTCCCGGCTGCTGAGATGACGGCATATAAAGTCTCCAACCAAGTAATAACCTCCCCTGCCTGTACGCATAGCCGTAGTCTTCCGCCCAGGAGCCGAGGCAAAACCGGTCTGGATTGAATTGAACCGCAAACAGCATAAAATTGCCCGTACAACGTATTACTGGAAATACCGGGTTTGTGGTGATACCCCATTGCTCCACTGGGCTTTTGTGACCGAAGATGATACCCTTTATGAGCTGTTATTCAACTCCCTCGATCAATCCTGGATGCTGTACCCGCATAAGACGGAATAACATTATTGCCACAGGATTCTGCAACATGACCGAAGTAATCCCATCAACAGCAAATATGCTGTCAGTGTTGAAACTCTTCATTATACCTGTCGGAGGAGGGATACCTGCAGGTGTTATGCTTGCTCAGGCCAAAGAGATGGCCTGGCCTGTCACAACACTGCTCTACCTGGTATCGGATATTGCCCTGGCCTTTGCTTTTGAACCTATTCTCCGGATTCTCGCCATTATCTGCGGAAAAGTTTCATTTCTGGTTCGTATCAGTGCCGCCTTGAAAGCTGCAACTGCTCGTAGCGTATCCCATATCAGCGGGACTGGGGCCGGTCCGATTGGACTCATCATGATTGCTTTCGGTTCAGACCCCATGACAGGACGTGCCTCGGCACATGCTGCCGGTCATGGATTCGTTGCCGGATGGGCCTTTGCAATAACCGGCGACATGCTTTACTTTGCCGTCATTGCCGTCACTACGTTGCGCTTGAACACGTATATTAAAGACCCCGACACAACCATGATGATAATTCTCGTGGCTATGTTCAGTGTGCCTGCAATTGTACGCTTTATTCGCACTAGACGATCAGCTCATCAAAGTACGTAACTGTCTTGCCAGAACATCGGGTAGTCATGCAAAATTGTTGTTGCGATAAATGCCAGTAGAATTCGGTGTGACTACACGAACCACAGGCAGGTGACTCCAAGGTACCAGAAGCGGTAATAATGTAGTAGTCACCATTATTGCTAACCAAGCTGCCTGTTGGTAAACAGTTACCATTCCGGTAGATCACGATGCTGTAGGAATATCCAATACTAAGCGGTATCATCAGATTGCAGTATTCCAGGGTTAGCCCGGATTCTGGAGATTGTGGCTGTTGGTTTCTTCCCAGGCCATCTATCTGATAGTTGGAAAAATGCGTTTCATAGTGGTAATCCTTTCTGAATAAAGTTGTGTAAAACCTGTGGGGTCAGGATTGACATATAAACTTTCTATATTGTTTAAAAGTTGAATCTGACCCCGCTGACCCTTGTTTTTACACTGCCAGCGGGGCTTTAGCGGATATTTAGAGGTGCCCTAAAATTCATGCACCAGAATTGGTGTTTTCACTTACGCCACAGTCACTGCTTTATCCAGATACACATCCTGAATCGCATTGAGCAACGCAACCCCGTCCTGCATCGGTTTCTGAAACGCTTTGCGCCCTGAGATCAGTCCCATGCCGCCGGCGCGCTTGTTGATCACCGCCGTGCGCACCGCCTGTTGCAAATCATTCTTGCCCGACTCGCCGCCAGAATTGATCAGGCCTGCGCGCCCCATATAGCAGCTCGCCACTTGGTAGCGCACCAAATCGATCGGGTGGTCAGTGGTCAGTTCGCTGTATACCTTGGGGTGGGTCTTGCCGAACTTGATGGCGTTATATCCGCCGTTGTTCTCGGACATTTTCTGCTTCACGATGTCTGCGTTGATAGTGGCGGCGAGGTGGTTGGCCTGTCCGGTCAGGTCTGCAGCAACGTGGTAATCCTTGTCGGCGGTCTTGAAGGCCGGATTGCGCAAGTAAGCCCACAAGAAAGTAGCCATGCCCAGTTCATGCGCGTGCTCGAACGCTTCCGAAACTTCCTGAATCTGTCTGCGTGAATGCTCGGAGCCGTAGAACACCGTCGCCCCCACCGCCACCGCGCCCATGTCGAATGCCTGATTCACACTGGCAAATATAGTCTGGTCGTAGATATTGGGATAGGTCAGCATTTCGTTGTGGTTGATCTTGACGATGAACGGAATTTTGTGCGCATAGCGGCGTGCCACCGAACCCAGAACACCGAGCGTGGAGGCCACGCCGTTGCAGCCGCCTTCGATGGCGAGCTTGACGATGTTTTCCGGATCGAAATAAATCGGGTTGGGTGCGAACGATGCGCCAGCGGAATGTTCCACGCCCTGATCCACCGGCAGCAGCGAAAGATAGCCGCTGTTCGCCAGACGACCATGTCCGTATAAGGCTTGCAGGCTGCGCAATACGCCAATCTTGCGGTCTTTCATCGCCACCACGCGATCCACATAATCCGCGCCCGGCAAATGCAGAGATTCTTTGGTAATTCCGGTACACCGATACTTCAATAAATGTTCTGCTTCATCACCCAGTAATTGCACGATGTTCGTCATGATCTCGCTCCTTGTGGTTGGATTTACCGGTACATATCACTCCCGTTGCCGTACTGGGAGCCTCTAAAATATCCATATTTTATTCCAACTGATGAAACTACTGTTGAGACTACCAGTCATCTGAGGAGATGTTGTTGAATTGTTGACTATCCAAGAACTTAATCTACAAATCAACTATGTCACCTTAAAGTCCTTAGAGTCTCTTTGACCCGGCAGTCGTTGCATTAAAGTAATGATCATCGTGAACGCATGTTGAAGTGTGAACTCTTCGCAGAAAATGATATATGTAAATCCAGCGTTGTCCAGTGAGATCTTTGCAAAAAAAACCGCCCATTTTTGGACGGTTCTTCTATTTAATCTTTGAATCAAGTGAAATTATAGTGAGACCTAAAGAGTGCCGGGTAAAGAACAGCCTACCGTTCGTGTCCCCGCTCTCTCCGTTCACCGCCACGCTCATCATGACGCTCTTCACGCATGTCCCTTTTCCCCTCATTTCCCGGGTTTCTCATGTCTCGATGTTCTTCATGTCCTTCTCTTCCAGGATGGAAGGACCTTCCCCGGTAGTGATCCCTGTCTCTTGTGAAAACATGATATTCCCGGTCCCGGTATTGATGGATTTTTGTAATATTGTGCCTGCGAAACTCTGGAGGAAGTTCCAGAGGCCGCATCCTAACCCAGTCACCGCCATAACTGGACGCACGATACCATCCGCCCCCTCTGTTGATAAAGTAGGCTCCGGAAAAGTAAAACATGTCGTATGGCACACCGACAGCTACGCCAAAGCCCAATTCGGGTGGATAGAGGAAATCGGGCGGTTGTGAGATTACAATCGGTGGCCCACCTACATTGATGTTGAAAGAAATACCAGCTGCCTGAACCACTGAAGCTGTCTGAAACAAGACCACTGCTGCTGCAACTGCCATGAGTTTTCTCATAATGCCTCCTAACTTGACTATCTACCGTAGTGAGAATGTGGATACTGGTCAACAAGCCATTGTTGACAAATCCTACAGTTCCCAGCAGCATACACAATGCCAAATTATATTATTATATGCAACACTGCGTATTATAGATGTAAATTCTGCTTGCTGGGTCATGGCTACTTGTTGTACCACCTGAAATTCTCCTAAGTTTACCGTATATGAGGTACTGTCCCCCTAACCGCACCTCACCCGATTTTTTGTGCTCATCAATACTCTATTTCCATTATCATCTCTTGCCAACCAATTCATTCCGAGTCCGCCTTAGCCTCTAAATTATAGAAATTAAAAAGCCCCTGATTTAAAGGGGCTTAAGACTTCATCGGACTGCATAAAACATAAAATGGCGGAAGCACATGGGAATCGAACCCACCGGGGAGATTTCTCATCCCCCCCACCGGTTTTGAAGACCGGGCGGCCCACCAGCGACCGACGTGCTTCCATTTGTGACTGTTTGTACTACTCGCATGCAATTCCTCCAAGAAAAATCGCCGCAGGTTACAAACTGAAAAAGAGCTTGAGCCGCTGAAGAAAATCATCCCGATGGAGAGAACTTGCAGCAGAATCAGCGCTCGCTGCCTGGATCACAACCGTGCCTGCTTCACGCTCGGCCAGTATGAGGCTGAGCCTTTC
>Ga0118677_10010828_pt1 | contig 13834 bp, 13 predicted proteins | sample AliMusrvi5mmetaG_FD_86154 | JGI IMG/M metagenome (GOLD analysis project Ga0118677, IMG submission 86154) | reverse complement strand
ACGCTCAATGGGAATGAATTGGTTGCTCATGGCTGAACCTCTGGATACGAGGAATCATCCTAACAGGTTTACACCGGGGAAGTCAGACAGACTCCTAGAATGCAAGCCTCTTGCACACACATGGCCTCGCAAGGCAAGCCTTGCACTCCTGCATCATTTTTAATCACACCCTGTCCCGTCTGACACCGCCATCCTAGGCACCGCCGTTACAAACTTGCCGCCCCATTCTCTGATGTACTCAAGTTGCCCCATCACTTCTGCTTTAAGGTTCCATGGCAAAATAACCACAAAATCAGGACGGGGTTCTTTGAGGTGACTCTCGTTGACGATGGCTATGCGACTACCGGGCAGGTATTTACCCTGCTTGGCCGGGTTGCGGTCCACCACGAACGGTAACAGGTCGCCCCTTACTCCGGCATAGTTTAACAGAGTGTTGCCCTTGGCGGCAGCACCGTAACCGACGACACTTTTCCCCTGCCGCTTGGCATCCAGCAGAAATGTCAAGAAGTCATCCTTAATCCGGTTGGTCTGGGCCTGAAATCCGGCATAGTAAGCAGCCGTGGTCATCCCGGCTTGGGCTTCCTGTTGCAGCAACTCACTTATCTTGTCACTGATTGGATGTGGGTTTGTGTCGCTGCGCTGGGCGAACACCCTCAGACTGCCACCATGGGTCGGATGTTCTTCCACATCGAACACAGTCAACCCGTTAGCGGCAAAAATGTGCCGCACCGCCGTCAGCGACAAATAAGAAAAATGTTCGTGGTAGATAGTGTCGAACTGGTTTTCCGCAATCAGCCGGAGCAGGTGTGGAAACTCAAAGCTTGCCACGCCGTTCGGTTTAAGTAGCACGGCAAAACCCGCCACGAAATCGTTGATGTCCGGCACATGGGCCAACACATTGTTGGCGACTGTCAAGTCAGCCTGTTTCCCCTGTGCGGCCAAATCTTGTGCGAGGCGCACACCAAAGAAATCTTCAACGATGGTAATGCCTTTAGCGCGGGCTGCGGCGGCCGTGCTGGCAGTAGGTTCGATCCCAATACAGGGTATATGGCGAACCTGAACGTATTGCAACAAATAACCGTCATTGGCGGCGACTTCCACCACTTGGCTGTCGGCGCTTAAACTAAAACGCGCCACCATGTCGGTGACATAGCGTTCGCAGTGTGCCAGCCAACTACTGGAAAAACCGCTGAAATAAGCATAGTCGGCAGCGAACAATTCATGCACTTGGGTAAAGTCTTCGGTTTGCACCAGCCAGCATTGCTCACAAACCAACACCCGCAAAGGAAACCATTTTTCTGGTGCCTTTAATGTGTACTCTGTGAGATAGGCATTCGATGGGGGTGCACTACCCAAATCCACTAACGGCAACTTCAATTCAAAACCACAGTGCCTACATTTCATACCGCTACTCCGTTGAAGCTGTCTGTCAGCCATGGGTGCGCCGTATCGCGAGGTGACTGTTCAGTAATTGCAACAGGCCAACGGATGTCTAGCCGGGGGTCTTGTGCATTCAAGCCACCCTCCGCATTCGGATTATAAGCGGCAGTATGGAAATATAGCATTTCGCAATTTTCGGTCAAGGTCTGGAACCCGTGGGCAAAGCCCTCGGGTATCAATAAAGTCTGGTGATTATTTGCACTCAGTATGATGCCGTACCATTGCAGAAAAGTCACGGAGCCTTGGCGCAGATCCACCGCGACATCAAACACCTCGCCTAACAAGCAACTCACCAACTTGGTTTCGGCGTAGGGCGGGTTTTGAAAGTGCATGCCGCGCACTGTTCCTCTTTGGGTAGTCAAGGTGTGATTGATTTGCACAATGCCTTGGCTAGGGACAAGCGCTTGCAGTTCTTCGGCGCAAAACAGGCGTTCAAGATAGCCACGGTGGTCGCCAATTGGCTTTCTGATAATGATTAATAGATCAGATATTTTGGTTTGCAGTATTTCGAAACGCATAGCTAACCTACTCAATCCATCTGAGGTTTGCATTCAAACGTCCCTCATTCATATGGCATTTTAGCATATTTAGCCGCATGAAATCTGATTGCCGAAAGTTTTCGTCCGTAAAGTCCATTGCCTCAAGCCCTCGCTTAAGTTCAGAGATTGACTGTTGCAGCGTCACTTGGGGTTGATATTGAGGTGCAAGTTGTCGAAAGAGTGAAAAATCAACACTGTAAGACCGCTGGTCAGGAGGTGCATTATTGTTAATTGAAACGGTGACTAAGGGAATATTTTCACTCACCGCAAATGCAAGTTCCTTAACTTGGTAATTCCATTGGTCACTGCCAGTATTGACACGAAGGACTTTACCGCCATTATTTTCATTCCTAAATAGTGCCCAGCTTATAGCCCTAGCCATGTCTTTCACATCAATTAATGGTCGCCATGGGGTGCCATCGCTCAATACTGTGATTGCACCTGAAGTCAGTCCGCACGCAACGAAGTCATTAAGGACCAAATCCAGCCTCAATCGTTTTGACATTCCACAGGCAGTTGCAAACCGAAGGCAAGTTATATTCATATCACCCTGGCTCATTGAGGCAAGTGATTCTTCCATGGCAACCTTCGAGTGGGCATAAGCCGTAAGAGGGTTAAGTGCATCCGCCTCTTTCCGTGGCCCACCTTGGGCAGACCCATAGATACTACAACTTGAAGCAAATACAAAACTTTTAACTGATCGAGCCTGCGCCAATTCCGCAATTCTGATACTGGCTTTGAAGTTAATATCCTCGGTTACAGCTTCAAACTGATTACCCATGGGATCGTTTGAAATAGCTGCCAGATGGACGACCCCGTCAATCCCTTCCATTAGCTCTGGTGGAAAATCGCGCAAATCACCAAAATATTGTTGAGAAATACCGACCTCAGGCAACCTGCTTGCATGGGTTAAGCAGTGCGCAAAGAAACCAGTGTCATACCCAATAATCTGTATATCAGGATAATTTTCACGAAGATATTCAATAACTACCGGGCCTATATAGCCCATATTGCCAGTAATAAGGATTTTCATGTTATATTTTTCGTTTTAAAGTAGGATATAATTATCACAAACCTCACGGGCAAAGGGAAGGGAACTTGTCCATGCAGGCGAAATGGCATTAAGAATATGGGTTGAACTATGCCCTCGCTCAACCAAAAAATCAGTCACAAGCCGACCATTATCTCGATCAAGCATTTGGGCACGAATTCCAACTTTGTTTGTTGGTAATAAATGCTTGGATTCAAGCCGAGGCAAAACTGCCTTAGCCGCTTGAGCAAACCATGGCTTTAGATATCGTCGCCCTTCTTGCCAAGCAAAATGACGGAATCCATCTTGATTGGCCCATAACTGGCGCAAAATAAGTGAAATGATTCGAGTTAATTCACCAACACTGATATCATCGAATCCATGGTAATTCTCACGACCAAAAGCTGCAACTGCAGTTGGTCCTAGATAGATGCTTCCATCAATAGTTGTTGTTGTGTGAACACCTAAAAAAGGTACTCGTAGATCTGGCACTGGATAAATCAGATGACGAATATCGAAACCAGCATCAGGATTTAATTTCCAGTAGATGCCTTTAAAGGGTAAAAGCGTATATCTTCCGCCAACTCCAAATTGGTGGGCAATGACATCAGCATGCAATCCAGCCGCATTAATCGCATGGCCAAAACTGATTTGCTCACCTGATGAAAGCGAGACCTTTTTCTCACGGGCATTGACCGAAGTAATTAAGGCTGAATACCGAATGGACACATCTCTGTTTATTGTTTCGGTGAGAATAGCTTGCATGACAGATGCTGGGCTGGCTACCGACGTTGAGGGTATCCACAAGCCCTTTCCTGTTGCGGAGCGAACCTCAGGCTCCATTTCCTGTAGTTCCTTTTCATCTAGTTGCTTCACCGCAATTCCATTATCCACCGCTCGCTTTTCGAGAACGGTCATCTGAATATCGTCCTCTTCGCGGGTTGGAACTAAAATCTTCCCAATGCGCCTGAACGGTAGCCCATGCTGAATACAAAAATCCGCCATCTCCTTGGCACCAGCACTGCATACTCGCGCCTTAAATGAATCAGACGGATAGTATATTCCGCTATGTAATACACCACTATTCCTGCCGCTAGAATGCATTCCTGCATTCGGCTCTTTCTCAGCAATTATGATAGAGGCTTTGGGCAATCGAATGCTAATCTCACGTGCTATTGTTAGCCCAACAATCCCGGCACCTATAATTAGAAAATCAATGTTCGTAGTCATTTCCACATCCTCCAAGGTGCCCGTCCGGAATCCCATAAGGCTTCCAGATGATTTTTGTCGCGCAACGTATCCATGGCCTGCCAAAATCCTTGATGCTCATAGGCCATGAGTTGTCCCGTAATTGCCAACTCCACCAAGGCATCGCCTTCCCAACTTGATGCATCATCTTTAATCAGTGTCAAACAGTTCGGGGAGAGCACAAAAAAACCACCATTGATCAAGCCGCCATCACCACGCGGCTTTTCCATGAATCCCGATACTTGGTTCCCCAGCATTTGCAAAGCCCCGTAGCGTCCGGGTGGTTGGACAGCCGTCACCGTCGCCCATTTGCCGTGCTGGCGATGAAAATCAATTTGCTGGCCTATATCAACATCAGCAATGCCATCCCCGTAGGTGAAGCAAAAGGCATCCTCTTCCTTTATGTAGGAGGTTACGCGCTTAAGGCGTCCCCCCGTCATCGTGTCTTCGCCAGTGTCCACCAGCGTCACCTGCCAAGGCTCGGCATGCCTCTCATGCACCTGCATGGAATTTGTGCGCATATCAAAGGTTACGTCCGACATGTGCAGAAAGTAATTGGCGAAGTATTCCTTAATAAGATACCCCTTGTAACCGCAGCAAACGATGAAGTCGTTAATCCCGTGATGGGAATAGAGTTTCATAATATGCCAGAGGATCGGCTTACCACCGATTTCAATCATCGGCTTAGGTTTGAGGTGGGTTTCTTCGGAAATACGGGTTCCGAGTCCTCCTGCAAGTATCACGGCTTTCATTTTATCATTAACCTGGTTTTTCTGCGCAACGCTGGCTCAAGGTGGATAGGTTTGCATTAGAATTTTGAACGCCTTTGCAAAGTGTTTTAAGTTTAAATTGTGCCATTAAGGATTGCTGCGTGTCCTTGTCTTGCATCTTCAGGCTTTGTTCGACTGCAAAGTATAACGCCTCGCGGCCAGACTGGTCGAGGTAGTCAGAAGCCGAAAGTCCGATGATCGCGAGATCATATTGTAGTGTTTTTTCCCAGGGTCCAAGCCGGGCAATGCGTTCAAGCGCCCCGTTTAGTTCTCTGTCATATTGTTGTAAGCCCATTTTTGTCAACGCCAACCGATCCCAAAGGTAAGGCCAAGCCGGATTATGCCGCAAGGCTTGGCGGAAATACTGCAATGCTTTTTGTCGGCTATCCTGGCGGCTGGCAAAGTCTTGCTGCGATGACTGACGGTAGCCCTTGGCTTGGTAAAACTGACCGGCCAATTCTAAGCTTCTAGCCTGATCTGGGGCAAGCAGCAGCACTCGACGCAGTATTTGCCCGGTAATCTGCCATTCGGCATCTGACAGGCTGGGCTGGTGTAGTTGGTATGCAACTTGAGTCGTCAAGGCATCTGCCAGAGCCATTCGGAAACAATAACCCGCCGCCAAGAGCAGCAGAACGATGGGGATGCAAGCCAGTTTTCGCCTAATATTCGAATACAGTGCTTTCAATGTCAAAAATCACTAGATTATTTTTTAAGGAAGTAAAACCTTTGATTTACTTCACACTTACACTATACAGTCATGTCAACTTGACGACATCCCCGACGATGAAAGCCAAACCGTAGAGTACGCTGTGCGTACCATTCAAATTCCGGGAGGTACGCACAGCGTACCCTACACGCTTACACTATACAGTCATGTCAACTTTCCGACATCCCCGACGATGAAAGCCAAACCGTAGGGTACGCTGTGCGTACCATTCAAATTCCGGGAGGTACGCACAGCGTACCCTACACGCAGAACACTTCTTCTAGTCCTAACAATTTCCGCGGGTTGGCGTCAACTAACTCACTGGCCTTGCCTTTGCCGATCAACGCTTCTAGGGAGTTCAGTCCTGGCCGCATGTTGGGTGTGCGCTTTTCGAGGTTATGGGCATCCGAAGCCATGAAAGTGACCAAACCTTGGCGCACTAGGCTAATGGCGCATTGCCGCACGTCTGGGCCGAATAAGCCAGTCAGCGAGCCAGCGGTGATTTGCAGCAGGCAACCGAGTTCCACAAATGGGGCAAGCCTGCCGGATTGGCGGACGATGGCCCGGTTACGCTCGGGATGGGCAATCACAGGCAGGATATCACGGTCTAGCAGCCACCGAACCAGAGCCTCGGACCCGGCTGGGAGATGGTCATGAGGAAACTCAATTAGCAAAGCTCGCCTACCATCCCAATTTCCGATGAAAGGTATTTTACTCGCCTCAATTAGTCCCGGTAAATGGGCATCAACTCGCACTTCGGCCGCCATCCCAACCTGTAATGCAATGTGCTCATCCGTTAAGGCTTGCTGGAACGCTTGATACGAGACACGAATGCTGTCGCAGTCATTGTCATACCACCCCGTATGGATGTGCGGGGTCACCACGCAAAACCGGATCCCATGGCTAACGGCATCACGGGCCATCGCTATTGATTGACCCATGGTTTTAGGCCCGTCATCAATGCCTGGTAGCATATGGCAGTGCAGGTCTATCATTAACTGATGTTACACATGGAGTGGCAAAGCTCGCTTTGCCTGTCAAGGCAAGCCTTGACACTCCAAAATAAATCGCCGTAGGTCGGCGGCCCATTGCCGACAACAGTACCGTGGGCTGCGCGTAACATCAGTCATTAAGCCTGTTTGCTGCCTTCCACAGGCGTGTCATCATCGCCGTAGGGGTTCTTGGCATAATAATGCTGGTAATAATAATTGTTGTAATACCCGCCGTAACGATGGGTTTTGTCAAAATCAATCTTGTTGAGGATGATGCTAGGCATCTTATCGCCAAAATGTTGCAAGCCTTTGATGCCTCGCTTGACAATATCCACCGGTGTCTTGTCTGCATGGACGATATAAATCACCGATTGCACATACTGGGCGAGTAAATAGGCATCACTGACATTATGCACGGGAGGCGAGTCGATCAATATGATGCTGAAGCGTGCTTGCAATGCATCCAGTAACAATGTAAATCTATGCGAGGACAACAATTCCGAAGGGTTGGGGGGTATCAAACCAGCCGGCATGATTTTCAGCTTGCTGTCGTGTATAGTGTGTATGCAGGCATCCAGTTCGGCTTCGTGGGCGAGAAAATGCGACAGCCCCATGGCCCGTGATGGCAGGTCCAAGCGCTTGGCCAGCGTTGCACGGCGCAGATCGCCCTCTAACAATATGACACCGCCCGTTTCCATTTGTGCCATCGCGAAGCCTATATTCATCGCCAAGGTGGTCTTGCCTTCACCTGGTATCGACGAGGTAATCAACCAAGCGTTGTGCTGGTTGTCCAGCGCAGAAAGCACCATGCTAGTACGCACTGTGCGCACCGCTTCGGAAAAGCCGGATTTGGGCTGGGCCAGCATAATTCGACCAACTTCTAAATTATCGACTTTGCGTTTACTCTGTTTGAACAACGGAATCACGCCAAGTACCGCGACTCCAGCACCGATTCTTGTCTCGACATCTTCAGGAGTTTTCAGCGTTGAATCCACCCGCTCCAGCAGCAGGGCCAGCAAGATGCAGATGAATGCTGTCCCGCCGAAGCTAAGCCCGACGATCATCGTCTTTTTCGGCTTGACCGGTTCCACCGACAGATTGCCTCGGTCGATGAAGCGGATGTTCGGTGCCTTCAAATCGGCGCCCTCGGAAGTTTCTTTAAATCGGTCGAAAAATGTCTCATAAAGCTTTTTGTTCGAGTCGACCTGCTGTTGCAACTCTCTGACCATGCCTTGCTTGCGCCCTATCACCTGCACTTGGCTCTTGTTGGTCTCCAAGCTGTTCAATGCCGCCTGTTCATCCGCCTTGGCCACATCGTAACGGTTCTTGATGCCGCTGACAATGGTGCTTATCTGCCTGCGCAACAGGGCATTGACCGACTCCAGTTCTGACCGTGCCGACACCATGCTTGGGTGGTCGGGACCGTAGCGCTGTCCCAAGTCTGATATCTTGCCTTGGATTTCCGCCTCTTTCTCCTTGAGGCTTTGCACACTGGCATCTTGATAAATCTCGGGTACGGCCTCGACGTTTTTATAAATATTGTCGCCCAGAGAACGGATTTTGCTATATAGATTTTCCTCCGCAGCCCTTTTACTGCGCGCCTCGGCAAGGCGCTGGCTGTTGCTGTCCACTTCCTTGCTAGTCAGCGTCATCACACCTTCCAAATCGACCAGATGCTCTTTCTCCAGATAATCCTGCAATTGCTTTTCGGAAGCAGAAAGCTTTTCTCTTAACGCTTGCAGGCGCTCGCCCAGCCATTCCGAACCTTTACGAGTCACCGATACCCGTGTCTCGATATTACTTTCAATAAAAACCTCACCAAGGACATTGACAATATCCTTGGCCAAGCGTGGATCGTTGGACTCGAAACTAATATCGACAAGCTCCGTATTGCGTCTAGGGACCGCAGTCAAACGCTTTTTGAAATCAGCGATAATCTTCTCTTCCGGATCAGGCACAAGCGAATTCTTGGCTTCGTCCGTCGATTTCAGGCTTATTAACGCAGGCATCCACGCTAGCCATTCGCGCCAAGGCAACAACGGCTTTTTCTTTTCTTCCGGATAACCTAAGAATTCAGGTTTCTCGCCCAGCTTGAGCCGTGCGATCACTTTGTGAGCCAAGTCGCGGGATTTTAAAATCTCCACTTGGGTTTGGAAGTATTCGTTCTGATAGGCATCCGCACGGTAAATTTCCTCCAAGCTCAACCCCTTGTTCCCTTGGCCCTCCACCAACATGGTTGCTGTGGAACGGTAAACCGGTCGTAACGAGGAAACAAATAATGCGACCAGCAAGGCCACTAAGAGCGATATGCCAAGGATAGTCCATAGATATTTGCGTAGCAAATGCCAATATTGCTTTAGGTCGATTTCCTCGTCATCAAAGCCACCGATCAAATCAATCTCTGGTGTCAAACGCAAAGCCCGTTTGCCTTCTTTTTGAGAAGTTAATGCGCCCATTAGAAAAAACTCTGTTCGACCGTCAACACATCGCCGGGCGAAACCGGCGAACTAAGATCGACCTTGTCGGGGGTGGCATTCGCATCTTTTTCCTTTAACAGGGTGATGTTGGAACGCGATGCCCGCTCGGTGAAACCGCCCGCCATCGACACCGCTTTTTGCACGGTCAGGCCAGGCTGGTAGGGATAGGCTCCAGGGCTTTTGACTTCGCCGTTGACGAAAAATTCGCGGTATTCCAACACACTGACGCTGACCTTGGGATCGACTAGGTAACGACCTTTTAACCCTTCGACGATGCGATCAGCTAATTGGCCCACTGTCAGGCCAGCCACGCGGACTTCGCCCAAGAAGGGATAGAGAATCGTGCCGGCATCGGTCAGTTTGGTCTCCATGCTCAAACCCTCTTCACCGTAGACTTGGATTTTAATCTTGTCCCCGGAACCCAACTGATAGTTCGACAGTGTTCCTGAGTGTGCTGGTTCCGCCGCCTGCACCAACAAGGGAATGGCGAGTGCCACTACCAACAGCCATTGTTTGATTGTAGCCATGTTAAAAATTAAATTGCCAAGGGGCACTAGTCTGAGATGCCGCATGCGGGTTGAGGGTGACATACATCATGATGCGATTTTGGTCGTAATTCTGCACATTGTAATTGGACGACAAGCTGTTGAATGTGTAATTTAGCCCGACACTCAGCCAGTCTCGAAAAGCATAATCGACACCGACATTGGCACTGTAATATTGGTTGTTCACTTGGCTGTTATTGTTAGCGGTGCTTGGAACCACGTTCCGGTTTTGCATATAGTTATAACCCAGATTAACATGGGTGTTTACCTTGCTGCTCCAGTCATGCATCCAACCTATCGAGACTTGGCTGACAATTGCCATTGTGCCGTAGCCAATGGTCGGCATCATATTCCGTGATGCATTGAGGTTGAACCGTGAATAGGTCAAAGGTGACCACACCATGCCAATGTCACCAGTGAAGCCGCTGTATCCAACAGAGGGTGAGCAGGAGGAACGGGTACAAGAGACAGGGGCACCCGTGATGAATTGCTGGGTCATATAACCCAAACGTAATTTGCCCGAGGTTTGCACCGTAGCCTGCCATTGTGCGCCGATCAAATAACGTTGCACGTCGAAATCTAATTGCCTCGCCGTGGTGGCGTCATGATATCGATACCAAGTCGCTTCCACCTGCGCAAGCAATTGGGTTTTCGGCATGATGCGATAATAAAAGCCAGGATAAAAGTAATATCTAGTTTTGTTGTAGCTGTAGGTAACCGTCGGGCGGGTATCGTAGGTCAGGTCGTTGACACCGGTGATCAATTCCAAATTGCCCGTGGCACTGGCCGCGCCATAGCGATATTTGACCTCGCCATTGTATTCGTGGAACGTGTCGGGATTGGGAATCTGAGAATAAGGCAAGCCGGGGGCAGTGAAATAAGTGCCGCGCAGGTTGTGCGAGTCGATGTAATTGGCTTTAAAGTCGAGTTTGTTGCTGTCGGTGAACTCGACATGCCCTTTGCTGGCAACGAACTGGTCTAAGTAATCGTCGTCATGGCTGGAACTCCATGTCCAGCTTCTAAAACCGTATTGCAAGTCGTAGTGGTTGAGTCCATGACTGAGTTCCAACTGCAAGCCCAACTGAACTTGCGTCAGCCAGGATGCTTTGCGGTTTCCGTTGTTGAAAAACATGTTGTCGTTGTAAGTCTCGCTGACTTCCAGCATGGGCGAAAAGTCGAAGGGTCCGATGGCATACGACAATGGTTTTTTGCCCAGTATGTCAGCGAAATCGCCACCCGTACCCAACATACTGCCACCTGTAGGGCTACCCGTGCCGCTTGCCGCATTGTTGCCTGCGCTTCCCGTGCTACTTGCTGCATTATTAACGACAGCACCGGAACCCGATGCCGCAGGCGTAGTTTCATCAGCCTCAACTTTAGTTTCAAAAAAGTAAATCAACGAAAACAGTGAAATCCAATATATAGTCCGCATAGTAATCTCATGTTTGTTCGGTAGCTCTTTCCGAATTTTTGCCTAAAAATTGCACGACTAGAACTGTGGCAATAACCCCCAGAAAAAGCATTGCATTAGCAGGAATTTGCAAATTAAAATCCACCGTAGAATGCATGCATAGGCTAATAATCGCCATGCATCCACCAAAACCAACAGCCCTTACATGACTGTGCGAAATGCATTTCAAGGAAAGCACAGACTGGTAAAACCCTAACACAACGAATAATGACATTGGTAAAAACCCTACGACTCCTAGTTCAGACAATAATTCCAAATAGTCATTGTGCGCATGGTCGTAGAGCACTCCCGAGTTATCTTGTCCATAGGCAGGGAAAATATGCTCAAAAGTTGCGGCTCCAGCACCTGTAAGCCAAAAGTCCTGAACCAATGGAACTGCGTAAACATCAACCTCGTCCCGATGCTCGGTCTCCAAAGAAGTCTCACGTAACCGTTCCGCCACTTTTTCCAAACCAAACCACTGTCCCAGCAAAAGCACATCAACCAGAACGATGCTGAATAATAACAGAACCATCTTCTTTGTACGAAATGGTCTAGAAACAACGACCGCCAGAGACCCTGTCAATAGTAAACTGCTGAAAAACGCTGTATTGCCCATGCGCGAACGAGTTAGTATCAGCCCGGCTACCATCATGATCACCATCAGTCGAACCAGTGCCTTTTCACTTAGCACCATCCTTAACACGGCGCGCAAGCCGCCTTGCGCACTTCCCAACCTACCCGCCTTGAGTAATAAGACCATTCCCAACGCCAAAGCCATCTCCAAGTAGCCAGCCAAATGGTTACGGTTGACGAAAGTACCCGTCGCGACACCTTGCCCTGCAAAAGGGTAAGCTATTCCTGAAAGTGCCACAAAGCTTCCGTAGATGGCCTGAAAAAAACCGGATATTACTATTGCGAAGCAAAACACCTTCAAACGTCTGCGACTGTCCAAGCACTGCAACAGCAGCAGGAACATCGCAAGATAAAACAGGCTACGCACTCCGGCGGCAAATGTCGCATCGTTATCCAACGACAGAGGCATGGACAAACCCTCAGCCGGAATCACCGCACGAGCCTCTTGGTAAACCTTAAAGTTTTGCGGCGACAGCACCGCCACCCAATTCGACGGCAACGGTATTGTCTGGCAAAAAATCCATATCACAACCACCAACAACAAACTGACAGCTGCCACAGGCACACGTCCGCGCAATGCGGAGGACAGAGGCATCTTACCACCCATCCAGGCAAAAGCCCATACCGCCAATAATAGAAAACTGCAACCTGCCAGTGTCCACCATGCCCAAGGCCGATTGCTGCCCAAAGGCAACGGAGCAATCACATAAATGGAAATTAGGGCATTAAAAATACGGGCGTTCTTGCCTGCCTCCATTTAACTCCTTGAGGCTGGGGGGGGCACGGTGGCAGAAGGATTGTTCGTTGCGGTTTGGTAAGCCGTATTGGCAGCTTGTTGGATCACCTGCGCCTGGGCCGGTGTAGTTGCCACCGCTTGGGCAGCAGCATTGTAACCCGCAGTCGCCGCCGGATTAGCTATAATCGCTTGGGTGACCGCACTGGTAAGCTGCGCGGTCGTCGGCTGTCCCCCCGCCGGCAAGCCCGTCGGTGTACTGGCGGCAACAACTGCAACGGCGGTGACGACAGCCTGCGCACCGGCGACCGTTCCGCTAGCCACAACACCAGCAGCAGTAATCGCACCAGCATTGCTAGGCGCGGCAGTCACGGCCGCCGTGGTGATCGCTGCGGCCGATGTGGGCGAGGCAGTCACCGCCGCGCCTCCGCTCACCGAGGCCGAGTGCCAACAAATCGCCGCGCACCGGCAGACCGCCACCCGCAAACTCAAAATGGCCCGAGCGCTTGGCGCGGCAGATTTGCGCGAAGAAACCCGCGAAGCGTTGCTGGCCGCAATCCATGCTGGCAGTCGCGCGCTGGCCGTCGAGCACCGCCTGTCTGACCCCATCGAGCCGAAGGATGCTGTGTTACCACCACTGGCATTGCACTGGGGCGAAGCGTTGCCGGTATTGCGGTCGTTCGTGAACGATCCCGGCCACGATTGGAAACCCATCGTTGAACTATTGGGAGGACGTTGAGGATGCCGCAACGCCGCAAATACGAGTTGCTCATCGCCGATCTTCGCCGGCAGTTTGCCGCGCCGTCCACACCGGGCCGGTATGACAATCTCTTGCAAATGACTTGGAATCTCAAGCGCTTCCATGGCCAACTCGCCGGCGACGTTGGGAAAGTGCGGCAACTCATCGCGGTGGCGCGCATCGCCCGCACGACCGCCGGGCCGGGCTCGGCGACTGCCGAAGAAGCAATCATGAAGTGTATGGAAGACATTGTCCGCGAGTGCCGCGATCCGATCGAGGAGGTCGGCGCGCTACGCGTGTCCGACGAGCCAGCCGTCACTGCGCCGGCTCCCGAGCTGCGTCCAACCGCGCGCGTCGTCACCGAGTTGAGTCAGTATGCGTTGGAATGTTTCCAGTTTACAGCCCGGCCGCGTGATGTGTTTGCCGGCGCGCGGCGCGGCCTCGCGTTCAACATCCTCGGAGCCGCAAGTCGGATGTGCGCTGCGCCCGCCAGCCTGGAACTCGCGCACCAGGCGCTGCGCCAGAACCG
>Ga0118677_10010827_pt1 | contig 13834 bp, 5 predicted proteins | sample AliMusrvi5mmetaG_FD_86154 | JGI IMG/M metagenome (GOLD analysis project Ga0118677, IMG submission 86154) | reverse complement strand
GCCGATCAGGCATTCCAAGCCGCCACCGCGCAGATCGGCGTGGCCGAGGCGCTGCGCTTCCCCAGCCTATCGCTCACCGGCAGTGGCGGCGTGATCAGCTCAGAGTTCAACCATTTGCTCGAAGGCAAGTCCGCCGCCTACACCATCGGCCCTCAACTCGTCGGCCCCATCTTCGACGCGGGCCGCACCAAAGCCGGCGTGCAGGCCGCCCAAGCCAGCGCCAAGATCGCGCTGGCCGCCTATCAGAAAGCCGCGCAACAGGCGTTTCAGGAAGCCGCCGACGCGATCAATTTCTATCAGAAATCCGGCGAGATCATCGCCGAGGAAAGCAAGTTGGTCGCCTCGCAGAAAAGCGTCTCGGGCCTCGCGCTGGATCGCTTTCAAGGCGGTGCATCGAGTTATCTGGAAGTGCTCGACGCCGAACGCGGCCTGTTCACCGCCGAACTCGATCTCGCCGACGCCCGCAGCAACCGCCTGCGCGCCGTGGTGCAAGCCTACCGTGCCCTCGGCGGCGGCTGGAAGTGATCGCTTCTAACGCCCGATGCTCAAGTCCCTGCTACTCCTCGTTTCGGCGCAATGGAAGCCTCACCGGTGTGCTCACGTTCGGCTGGAGCACCGGCGTCCTGTTCGCCGTCGTCAATCACCTGCAACTGGATTTTTCCCCGTCATTTTTTGCTTGCGCGGCGCGCCCAATGCTCCCAAACTCGCCGCATGCATAAACACATCACGGCAGTTGGCATCTTGAGTTTGACGTTTATGGCTGGTCCGACCCAAGCCGCGCCGGCTGCGGCACCGGTACCGGCTCCCATCGATTATCCGGCGCGGATCCAATCGGTGGAGAACCTCAAACAGCACATCGCCCAGCGCGAGGAGCGCTTTGACATGCTCAAGAAGGATTTGCTCGCGATGGATGCACGGGTCGAAAAGCAGATCGACGACATCGTCAAGAACCTCGCGACACTGAAGGATTCCGTCGATTCGAAGACCCGGGTGGCCAACCTCAAGGATGAGGTCATCGAGGCGTTGGTGCGCACGACCTCGCTCTATCGGCAGAAGCGGGTGGAGGTGTTCGAGCGCATGCGCAAGGATACCAACGTGCCCAAGGAGGAGTTGGAGAAAACCCTCAAGGCCTTCGACGATCGTATCGGCAAACGCCTCGAACAGGTGATGACGCTGGCCAAATCCTTCCCCGGTCACGAGGACGTCAAGAAGTATGAATCCTACGGCGGCTCCTATTACAACGGGTGGTATCAGGAAAACACCCGCGTCACCGACGAGTGGAAGCAGAACCGCCGCTCCAGCACCTCCGGCCGCGTGGCGCGCCGCGACTTGCTCCAGGAACTCGACAAGGCCATCGACCGCAACCGCTCCCGCCGCGCCTCAATTGCCGATGCCTTGGCCAACCGCAAACTCAGCGACAAGGAGAAAACCCTGCAACAGGAGGAACTCGGCCGCCTCGATGCCACCCTCGATCAACTCAGGGCCGATCGGCGCGAGTTGGCTCTGCCCGACGGCGGCGGCGCCACCCGCGAAATCGGCGCCGGCGAGGCCCACGACGCCGCACAGATGTTAGACGACGAGCGGGCCGACCTGGCGCGGGATTTCGGCGACATCATGCGCAAGTACACCGACCTCGACGCCGAGCGCACCCGCATCTTCGACCTGAAAGCCAACCTGGCTGCCCGCGAGCAGTGGCTCAAGGACAACCCGCCGCCGGCCACGGGAGCGGACGAGAAGTAATCCGTGGTCAGTGGCGTGGCTGCGGCGTCCCGCCGCAGGCCGTGATGGCGGCGTCTCGCCGCCAGCGCCCGTGACTAGAATCCTTGAAACCGGCAATGTGTCGTCGTTAGGTCAAATTCTTCGTCTTGCGTCTCTTGGGTCTTGTCGTCTTGGGTCTGAGGCGAAGCCTCGCTAGTGGATAGCGGCCGGGAATTCGCCGGAATGGCCTAATGGTAAGGGCTGGCGGGCCTGTCTGCGTGCGGCACGCACAGGCGGGCAAACACGTGAAATCCGTGGTTTGAAAACTCGCTCCAACCTATTCCATGTCCCGCTTATGGTTGTTAGACCCGGGCTTATCCGCAAGACGCGCCGGCCGCAGTGAACCGGTTCGTGCCGATATAGAGTGCGTTGGCGTCAATCCCCAGCGTCGGGTAGTCCGCAAAATCCCCGGTGCCACCCGAGAGAGTGTCAAGCGCGAGTTTCGGAGCTTTTCCGCCGGGCTCGCCTCGACACATGGCTGCAAATATAGGGACTTGAAAATGCGCCATCATGGTGATAGCTTCGGCCCAGACCCATGCGGAGAAAAAACTAACAAAATGACGGCGGACCTGTGTCAGAGCGTCAGCCCCGGCGGACTGCACGCTTGCGGGCGTGACCGGCCATGGACTCGTCGTCTCCGCATGGCCGCTTGCGTCATCTGTTTCACCGCCGTGACAACCGCGGCGGCCATTGGCGGTCAAAGGTTGCACGGGCACGTTCCGGCGGCGGTGGCGGCATTGCAGCCGGTGGCGCGACTTCCCGCCAACCAGCACCTGAACCTGGCAATCGGGTTGCCCTTGCGCAACCCCAACGAACTCACCCGCCTCATCGCCGACCTATACGATCCGGCCAGCCCAAACTACCATCACTATCTGACGCCGGCGCAGTTCACCGAACGGTTTGGACCAAGCGAAAGTGACTATCAGGCGCTTGCGGCCTTCGCCAAAGCCAACGGCCTGAGGGTGACCCTGACCCATCCCAACCGCCTGATCCTGGATGTGGACGGCGCCATCGCGGACATTGAAGCCGCCTTCCACATGACGCTGCGCACCTATCAGCATCCGCGGGAAGCCCGCACCTTTTTCGCGCCGGACTCCGAACCCTCACTCGATCTGACAGTTCCCGTGTTGCAAATCAGCGGCCTCGACAATTACTCGCTGCCGCATCCGAATTCCAAAATCAAAGCCCAAGGCACCACCGCCAGCGCCACCCCCAATTCCGGGTCGGGCCCGGGCGGTGCATACGCCGGCGGCGATTTCCGCGCGGCCTATGTGCCCGGCTCCGCTCTAACAGGATCAGGGCAGAGCGTCGGCCTGTTGCAGTTTGACGGCTACTACCCCAGTGACATCGCGGCCTACAAGACACAGTTCGGGTTGCCCGATGTGCCGCTGATCAACGTGGCCATCGATGGCGGCGTGAGCACTCCGGGCAGCGGCAATGGCGAGGTCAGCCTGGACATCGAGATGGTGTTGTCGATGGCACCGGGAGTCTCTGCCATCTATGTGTATGAAGCTCCCAACCCCAGTCCATGGGTGGACCTGCTCAATCGCATGGCCAATGACAACCTGGCCAAACAAATCGGTTGCTCATGGGGCGGCGGCAGCCCGAGCGCCTCGGCCGAGACGATTTTCCAACAGATGGCCGCCCAAGGCCAGTCGTTCTTCAACGCCACCGGCGACTCCGATGCCTTCACCGGCTCGATCCCTTTCCCCTCGGACAGCCCCAACATCACCGAGGTCGGCGGCACGACCCTAACAACCTCGGGCGCCGGTGGCTCGTATGTCTCGGAAACCGTTTGGAACTGGGGCTTGCAAGGCAGCAGTTATGTGGGCAGCAGCGGCGGCAGCAGCACCTACTACGCCATTCCTAGCTGGCAGCAAGCCACCAGCATGGCCACCAACCAGGGCTCCGCCACCAAACGCAATGTCCCCGACGTGGCTCTGACGGGCGACAATGTCTATGTTAGATATAACAATGGCAGTGCCGCCGCATTCGGTGGCACCAGTTGCGCCGCACCCCTGTGGGCGGGCTTTACCGCCCTGGTCAACCAACAGGCCGCCGCCAACGCGCGGCCGGCCGTCGGCTTTCTCAATCCGGCCATCTATGCCATAGGCAATGGCACAACATACTCCACCGCGTTCCATGACACCACCACTGGCAATAACTTTAGCAGCAGCAGTCCCTCCAAGTTCTCCGGGGTTGCCGGCTACGACCTTTGCACCGGTTGGGGAACCCCCACCGGCACCGCCTTGATCAACGCCCTGGCCGGCACGCCCGACGATTTGCAAGTGTCGCCTGCCGCGCTTGCCGCCAGCGGCCGTGCGGGTGGCCCGTTCAGCCCCGCTTCGGTTAGCTACACGCTCACCAACATTGGCACCGCATCCATCAACTGGTCGGCCGCCAAAACCCAGTCCTGGACGACCCTCTCGGCCTCCGCCGGAACCCTGGCAGCAGGGGCCAACACCACTGTATCCTGGTCCTTCAACAGCGGTGCCAACGCCCTGGCCGGCGGCACGTACGCCGACACGGTCACCTTCACCAACACCAACTCAGGCCTCGGCCAGAGCCGGGCGCTGAGCCTGACGATCACCGGCACTCCCACCAACCTCGTCGCCGTGCCGGGCAACAACACCGCCAAGCTGACCTGGAGCGCCGCGGGCGGCGCAACCGCCTACAATGTGAAGCGTTCTCTGACAAGCGGCGGCCCATACTCAACGATTGGATCCGCCTCCGCCACGAGTTATATGGATGCGTCGGCGGCCAATGGCACGACCTATTATTACGTGGTGTCCGCCACCAACGGCAGTGTGGAAAGCGCGGACTGCGGTGAGGCGAGCGTCGTGCCCGTTGCCATCCCATCCACAACGACACTGGCGGCGTCGCTCGGCACGGCAGGGGCTTACGGCAGTGCTGTGACCTTCACCGCCACCGTGGCGGGAGCCGGCGCCACGGCAACCGGCACCGTGACTTTCAAGGATGGGGCCACCGTGTTAGGAACCGGGACGCTCAATGGTTCGGGCCTCGCCACTTTCACCACCAGTGCGTTGGTCCTCGGCAGCCACCCGCTCAGTGCCAGCTTCCCCGGAGACTCGACATACTCCGCCAGCGCCTCGGCCACCTTTGGCTACACCGTCAACCCGAAGCCGGTGACCATCACCGGGGTGAGCGCGGCCAACAAGACCTATGACGCCACCACCGCCGCCACTCTAACTGGCGGCGCGGTCTCCGGCCTGGTCGGCAGCGATGTCGTGACCGTGGTCGCGGGTAGCGGCAGCTTCGCCAGCGCCGCCGCCGGCTCCCAAGCCGTGACCGTCACCGGCTATGCGCTCGGCGGTGCCAACGCCGCAAACTATGTGTTGTCGGCGCAACCCGCAGTGGCCAATGCCACCATCGCAGCGCGAGCGCTCCAGTTGACCGGCAACCAGGTTTATGACGGGACAACGGTGGTGGCGGCAGGCGTGTTGTCTGTTTCCAACAACCTCGACGGCGCCAACCTGACACTAACCGGCAGCGCCAACCTGGCCGGCCGGAATGTCGGGGCGCAGGCGGTTTCCACCGGCGTCCCGGTGGTCAGGGTGCAAAGCGCCACCGGCAACACCGGCGCCAATGCCGCAACCACCATCAGCGTGACGCTCGGCACCATCCCGGTTTCGGGCAACACCCTCGTCGCCGTGATCTCCACCCGCGGCACGAGTGCCAGCCGGGTCAGCGGTATTGCTCAGACCGGCGCGACCTGGATGCGGGCGGCACAAGCCGCCAACACCAATGGCACGACGACGGAAATCTGGTTTTCCTCTAACATTTCCGGCGCTGCCAAGGCGATCACCATCACCCAGGCCTCGCTGCGCTCGGCCGCGGTGGTCATCGAGTATGCCGGCATTCTAAGCGCCAGTGCGCTGGACCAAACGGCAAGTGCCACCGGCAGCAGCACCGCCGCCGTCACCGGCACCACGCCCACCACCACCCAGGCCGGTGAGGTGTGGATCGGCGGCATCGGCTTCATCAGCAGCACACCCACGCTCGGGACTCCTCTCAACGGTTTCACCGCGGTGGCCAGCGCGCAATCCACCAAGAGCCCGGCGAGCAATAACGCCAAGGTTTACGCCCTGGAACGCGTGGTGAGCCTAACCGGACCCGCCGCCTCCGGTGGCACTCTGAGCGTCTCGGCACAGTGGTCCGGTGCCATTGCCACCTTCAGGACAGTTCCGCCAACCAGCCTGGCAACCGCGGGTGCGGCGGCAGCCAATTACACCACCGTGGGGGCCACAGGTTCGGTGTTAGTCACTACCAGACCTCTCACGGTCGCGGCGGTGAGCGCTTCCAAAACCTATGATGGCACCACCGCCGCAGCAGGCACGCCAACCCTCACTCCGCCACTCGCCGTTGGAGATACCACCAGCATTCTCTCACAGGCATTTCAAAACGCCGCCGCGGGCACTGGTAACAAGGTGCTCATTCCAAGCATCGTCATCAACGACAACAATGGCGGTGCCAATTATGTGCTAACCCTCCAAAACTGCGGCACCGGCACCATTCTTCAGGCAGCCGCAAGCCTGGTTCTCGGCACCCTCGCGCCCACCTACAACGGCTCGCCCAAACCGGTCACCGTCACCACCACGCCCACCGGACTAACAGTCGCAGTCACCTACGATGGCGCCGCCACCGCGCCGAGCGCTGCCGGCACTTATGCAATTGCGGCCGCCGTGACCGATTCCAACTACACCGGCAGCGCCTCGGACACGCTGGTGATCCAGAAAGCCGCCGCCAGTATCGGCCTAACCGGACTCGCCCAAACCTATGACGGCTCAGCCAAATCCGTCACCGCAAGCACGACGCCCACCGGCCTAACAGTCGCAGTCACCTACGATGGCGTCACCACCGCGCCGAGCGCTGCCGGCACTTATGCAATTGCGGCCGCCGTGACCGATCCCAACTACACCGGCAGCGCCTCAGGCACGCTGGTGATCCAGAAAGCCGCCGCCACCATCGGCCTAACCGGACTCGCCCAAACCTATGACGGCTCAGCCAAGTCCGTCACCCCAGCCACCACGCCCACCGGCCTAACAGTCGCAGTCACCTACGATGGCGTCGCCACCGCACCCAGCGCTGCCGGCAGTTATGCAATTGCCGCCGCCGTGACCGATCCCAACTACACGGGCAGCGCCTCGGACACGCTCATCATTCAAAAGGCCGCCGCCACCATCGAGTTGGCCGGACTTGCCCAAACCTACAACGATGCCCCGAAACCGGTCACCGCCACCACCACCCCGCCCGGCCTAACCGTCTCGCTCACCTACGATGGCGCCGCCACCGCGCCGTGGGCGGTGGGCAGTTATGCAATCATCGCCACGGTCACCGACCCCAACCACACCGGCACCGCCAACGGCACGCTCGTCATCGCCCGCGCCACGGACATCACCACGTGGCGCAACGCTTATTTCAGCCAGGCGGAGCAAAGCGCCGGCCTCGCCGACGACAACGCCGATCCCGATGGCGACGGAATGACCAACCTGGCCGAGTACGCCCTCGGCACCAACCCCCGCCAATTCACCCCGCCGCCCGTGCCCACCCTCGACTCCAGCGGCTTGTCACTCACCTTCACCCGCCCCGCCAACCTGCTCGACGTCACCTATGCCGCCGAGTCCTCCGACGGCCTCGGAACCTGGTCGCCGGTCCCGCTCGAAGTGTTGGAAACGGGCGCCATCGAAACCGTGCGAGCCCGCGACCCCCTCACATCCGGCGATCCGACCCGCCGCTTTCTGCGCCTTCGCTTCGAGCGCCAATGACCCGCTTATCATGTTCCCTCTTGCAATGCCGCAGGCACCTGCCATGGTGGCGCGCATGACAACTGGCATTGCTATCATGATGCTCCTGGCAGGCGGCGCGGCGGCCGCCGGCACCCTCACCGTCACCGGCGGCAAATGCGAGCAGCGGATCTGCCCGCTTGACATCGACGCACCGCAACCGGTGCTTGCCTGGACCCTCGCATCGCCGCAGCGCGGCGAGCGCCAAACGGCCTATCAGATTCAAGCCGCCAGCGCGCCGGCACTGCTAGCCAGTGGCGAGCCCGACTTGTGGGACAGCGGCAAGGTGGTTTCGGACAACTCGCTGGGGATCGTTTATGTCGGCAAGCCGCTCGGATCCGGCATGCGCGTATGGTGGCAGGTGCGGGTGTGGGATCGCGCCGATCAGCCCGGCCCCTATGGCAAACCGCAGTGGTGGGAAATGGCGTTGTTGGCACCCGCCGACTGGCACGGCAAATGGATCTCCGACGGCCGGCCCCTGCCGCAGAAAGACGAGGACTTTTATGCTCCGGCGCCGGCACCCCTGTTGCGCAAGGGCTTCAAAATCGCGGGCCCGATCAAACGCGCCCGGATCCATATCTCGGGTTTGGGATATCAGGAATTGCGCCTCAACGGCAGCAAGGTCGGCGATCACATGTTGGATCCCGGCTGGACATCCTATGACAAGCGCGTGCCCTATGCCACCCATGATATCACGGCCTTGCTGCATGAGGGCGACAACGCGCTCGGCGTCATGCTGGGCAATGGTTGGTTCAATCCGCTGCCGCTGCGCATGTGGGGGTATCTCAACCTGCGCGAGCACCTCGCCGTCGGCCGGCCGCGCGTCATCGTGCAGTTGAACATCGACTATGCCGATGGCTCAAGCGCGCAGGTTGTCACTGACGACACCTGGCGCACGACTGATGGCCCGATAACCAATAACAGCATCTATCTGGGTGAGGTGTATGATGCCCGCAAGGAGGTGGCGGGCTGGGACGCTCCGGGCTTTGATGAGCACGGCTGGCGCGCGGTAGCCGTCGAGACCGCGCCGCTGGGGGCTCTTCGCGCGCAGTCCGCCCCGCCGATCCGCGTCACCGAGGAAATCCCCGCCGTCAAGGTGACCGAACCCAAACCCGGAGTGTTCGTCTATGACTTGGGTCAAAACTTCACCGGCTTGGCTCGCGTGCGTTTCCAGGCCCCGGCGGGCACCCAACTCGTCATGCGCTACGGCGAACTGTTGCATCCGGATGGCTCGCTCAATCCCATGACCAGCGTCTGCGGCCAAATCAAGAGCGGCGAAGACAAGAGTGTCGGCGGCCCCGGTGCCCCGGCCATCGCTTGGCAGACCGACACCTACATCGCCAAAGGCGGCGCCGAGGAAACCTATACCCCACGTTTCACGTTCCACGGCTTCCGTTATGTGGAACTCACCGGCCTGCACGCAGCGCTGCCGCTGGCCGCCCTCACCGGCTTGCGCATCCACAGCGACGTGGCCGACGCCGGCTCGTTCGCCTGCTCCAACGAGCGCTTCAACCGCATCCAGCAGATGTGCCGCCGCACCTTCGTTTCCAACATCATCGGCGTGCAGTCCGACTGCCCGCACCGCGAACGCCTCGGTTACGGCGGCGACATCGTCGCCACCAGCGAGGCACTCATGTATAACTTCGACATGGCCACGTTCTATCAAAAATGCGTGCGCGACTGGGCCGACAGCGTGCGGCCCGACGGCATGCTCACCGACACCGCGCCGTTCGCCGGCATCGCATACTGCGGCGTTGGTTGGGCGATGGCCCATCCGCTGTTGTTGTCACAACTCTACCGTTACCATGGCGACCGCCGCCTGATGGAGGAACAATATGCAACCGCGCGCCGCTGGCTGCTGTTAGTCGAGAAGCAAACCCCGGGCGGCATTGTCAGGGATGGCATCGGCGACCACGAGAGCCTGGTGCCCGCGCCCGCCCCGCCGCTGGTCACCCCGCTCTATTTCCAATCCGCCACCATCCTCGCCGACCTGGCCCGCACCCTGGGCCGCGCCGAAGACGTGAAGCATTTCAGCGAACTGGCCGAGCACATCCGCCAGGCCTATCAGAAAGAGTTCCTCGATGCGAAGAGCGGCGTGGCCGGCCCCGGCACGCAGGCAAGCCAGGCGTTCGCGCTTTACTCCGGGCTGCTGCCCGAGGCGGTCCGCCCGCTGGCCCTCGAGCGCTTGGTGGAAGACATCCGCGGCAAACATAAGAACCATCTTTCCACCGGCATCTTCGGCACCAAGTTCATGCTCGACGCGCTTTCTAACAACGACAACGCAGCCCTCGCCTACGACATCGCCAACCAGCCCGACTTCCCCGGCTGGGGCTGGATGTTGGCCAACGGCGCCACCACCCTGTGGGAACATTGGGCCGGCAGCGACAACACCTTTTCTAACAACCACCCGATGTTCGGCTCCATCAGCCAGTGGTTCTTCAACTGTCTCGGCGGCATCCGCCCCGCCGCCGATGCCGTGGGCTTCGACAGGATCCTCATCGCACCCCAGCCCGTCGGCGACTTGCAGTGGGTGAAAGCAACCTATCAATCCGTCCGCGGCCCGGTGACCAGCGAATGGAAGAAGGACGGCGGGCAGTTTGAGTTGCATGTCATGGTTCCCTTTGGCGCGACGGCCACGGTCTTTGTCCCGGCCAGGGAAGCGGCCCGCGTGACTGAAGGCGGCAAACCCGCCAGCCAGGCCGAGGGCGTGAGCTTCCTGCGCCTGGAGCGCGGCGCCGCAGTCTTCGCCGTGGGTGGCGGCAGTTATGATTTTGTCAGCCGGTGAGCGCCGATTTTTCGTAGGCGCGTTGGTCACAACGCATTGAAGGTGGGGAGTGCCGGCGTCCCGCCGGCAGGATTCGGCATCCTGCCGAATCCTCTTCCTTCGAGGCGTTGTGCAAGCAAAGCCCGCTTGCGAGCGTGCAGCAACTTCACAGAGCGTCGCTATAATTCAACCGACGCGCGATTTCCTCAATTGCCGCTTGGCAGACGCGCCTCTTGTGCCAATACTGCCCCCATGAATGACCGCTTGGGTCCTCCTCGCCGCCTGATGCAACTTCATGCACTGCTTATGTTGCTAGGAATCGCGCCCCTCCCGGCGCTCGAGTTTCATGTGTCTCCTGCTGGCGACGACGGCAACCCCGGCACCAAACAACAACCCTTCGCCACAATGGCCGCCGGACGCGACGCCATCCGCAAGCTCAAACAGACGGCACCGCTCAAGGAACCCCTCACGGTGATCCTTCATTCCGGAACCTATTTCCTGCCGCAAGCCCTCACCTTTACCAGCGCGGACTCGGGCACGGAAAACGCCCCCATCACCTATCTCGCCGAGCGCGGCGGCACGGTCCGTCTAACCGGCGGGCGGGTTGTTACCTCGTGGCAGATGGTGACCGACCCGAGGGTGCTGGAGCGCCTCGTCGCTGAGGCCCGCGCGCATGTGCGGGTGGCCGACTTGCGCGCGCAGGGGATCAGCGATTTCGGCAAACTCGCTCAGCGCGGGTTCGCCCGCGGCTATCCGGTCGCCGAGGCCGAGTTGTTCTCCAACGACGCGCCGATGACTTTAGCACGCTGGCCGAACGACGGCTTCCGCAAAGCCACGGCCAAGACGGATGATCAAACGGTAATCGTTGACACCGACCGCATGACGCGTTGGAGCGCGGAAGCCGAGCCATGGGTGATGGCCTACTGGCATCACGATTGGGCCGAACTCTATGAGCCGCTGGCCGGCTTCGATCCCGCGCGAAAGGCGCTGTTGCGCAATGCCGATATCAAACCCGTTTATGGCCTCACCCCGGCCAACACCCGCTGGTATGTCTCCAACGTCCTCGCCGAGCTGGATAGCCCTGGCGAGTACTATATTGATCGTAGCAAGGGCCTGCTCTATTTCTGGCCGCCGCAACCGGATGCCGTCACCGCGCTGTCGATGACAGAAAGCCTCATCCGCGCCGAAGGCTTGGCCCACGTCACGTTCCGCAACCTGACGTTCGAGCAATGCCGCGGCACGGCGGTTTCAATCAACAATGGCAGCGGGTGCAAGGTCGTGGGATGCATCATTCGCAACACCGGGCAACTCGGGGTGTCGGTAAGCGGTGGCACGCACCACGAGGTTCGCGGCTGCGATATTCTCTTCACCGGCACCGGCGGCATCTCCATGAGCGGCGGCGATCGCGCCACGCTCACCCCGGCCAACCACAATGCGGATAACAATCACGTCCACCACTATGCGCGCCGGGCCCGCACCTATCATCCCGCCATCACGATTTCCGGCGTGGGCAATCGCATCGCCCACAACCTCGTTCACGACGGCCCGCACATGGCGCTTGCCGCCGGCGGCAATGAGCACATCGTCGAATTCAACGAGGTTCACAATGTGGTTGAGGAAAGCGGCGATGCCGGCGCCTATTATGTCGGTCGCGATTGGACGCAACGCGGCAATATTCTGAGATATAACTATTGGCATGACATCCTAGGTCCAAGCAGTTATGGCGGCATGACCATCTATCTCGACGACCAACACAGCGGCCACACGATTCACGGCAACCTCTTCGAGCGCTGCAATCAGGCCGTGTTCATCGGCGGCGGCGACGACAATGTGGTCACCAACAATGTTTTCCTCAGTTGTTGGAAGGGCGCCCATCTCGACAACCGCGGCATGGGCTGGCAGAAGCCCGCCACCGACGACCCCAAAGGTGAATTGCGCAGCCGCTTGATTGCGATGCCCTACACCAACGAGTTGTGGAGTACCCGCTACCCCACGCTCGTCCATATCCTCACCGACGATCCCGGCGTGCCCAAGCGCAATGTCTTCGCCAGAAACCTCAGCGCCGGCGGCAGTTGGGAGGATATCGCCCCAACCATCCGCCCCTTCCAGACCGTCTCCGACAATTTGGTCTTCGACAAGGACAGCGACTGGATCCGGGTCGTCAGGGATGCGTCCGGGCGCTTGGACCGGCTCGAATACAAGGACTCCGAGGCTGTCACGAAACTCGGCTTCCAGGACCTGCCCTTGCCAAAAATGGGCTTGGTTGCCGACGAATTCCGCGCCACCTGGCCGGTCACCCACGTAACCCGCGAAGTCAGACTCCCGGAAAAATGAAGAAGGCCTTCCTCTCGCTGGCTCTTCTCGGTGTAGGCGGCCTGATCGTCCTGCTCATCGTGTTGTTCGTGGCGAGCCGGGACATCCCGCCACCCGCCACCACCGATCTCACGCCGGCTCGGGCCGGCGCTCCGTGCGATCATTGTTAGCCCTATTCCGCCCCCGCCAGGGTCATCACACATTCCAGGTGGCGGGTGTGTGGGAACAGATCAAAAGGTTGGACGTCGCAGAGTTGATAGCCCGCGGCACTCAGTTGTTTGAGGTCGCGCACCTGGGTGGCCGGATCGCAGGAGACATACACGACGCGCGCCGGCCCGAATTTGACCAATTGCTCGAGAAACTCCGGCGTGCAACCCTTGCGCGGCGGGTCGATCACCACCGCGGTTTGCGCCGCAGGGAAATTGACCGCATCAAACACCGCCTCCGCCGGTGCCGTTAGGAACCGCGCGTTGGCGATGCCGTTGGCCTTGGCGTTCTTGCGCGCCCACTCGCACGAGGTCTCGGACACCTCCACCCCGGCAACCTGTTCAAAACGCCCTGCCAACGTCAGCGCGAACAAGCCCGACCCGCAATACGCATCGACCAAGTATCGCGCGCCGCCGGCCGCCGCCTGGGTGGCGACGTGGCGGGTGAAGGCCGGCAGGATGAACGGATTGTTCTGGAAAAAATCCCCGGCGAGGAATTGCAGCGCCAGCCCGCCGACGTGTTCGCAAACGGTGGCGTTGGCGTCGGTTTCGATGCGCCCTTCGGAGGCGCGCAACAGAATGGTGGCCCCGCGTTTGAAGCTGTTGGCACGGGCGTGCAAACCGGCGCGAATCTCCGGCAGCGCGGCATTGATCGAATCCATCGCGATCGGGCACTGCGGCACATCGACGAGTTGCGAGCGCCGGCCGAACGCCAGAAACCCGATCGGTCCGAGGTCGCCGTCCTTGGCCTTTTCAAAGTGCGGCGTGATTTTCGAGCGATAATTCCAGATTTGGTCCGACGACAGGCACGGGTTCACCGGAAACGTGATGCCGGCCATGTGCTGCATCAATTCGCCCACCTGCCGCGATTTCCAGGCCAGTTGGCTGGCGTAATCCAGGTGTTGGTATTGGCAGCCGCCGCATTCGCCAAACAACGGACAGCGCGGCACCACCCGCTCCGGCGAGGCGGCCAGCACCTCGAGCAGATC
>Ga0118677_10010826_pt1 | contig 13834 bp, 11 predicted proteins | sample AliMusrvi5mmetaG_FD_86154 | JGI IMG/M metagenome (GOLD analysis project Ga0118677, IMG submission 86154) | reverse complement strand
AATTATACCCACCTATTTTATTACCAGTATATGGCTAGTATTAAATATGGATTTTACCAGTCTTGAATGTATTTATTTTTGCAGATATACTTTTCAGTAAAAGCATTCGGACATAAGTATCGCTGTATTTAACAAGGGCTGGGACTAAAAGTTTCAGTGTTTTCAAACAAACAATTTAATTAAGGGAGGGAACCATGAGCAAAAGTTTTACCGGATTATTTTTTTCAGTTTTAGCCTGTTGCGCACTGCTGTTAAGCGGCTCGCCAGGCCATGCTGCTACCTGGCAGGAGAACTATGCAAGCCAGAATGCAGCAAATCTTGCAAACCCAATCGGCGGCTGGAATATTTTGTCTGACTATTACCAGTCAAACACGACCACCAATAGCATTATGGATGCGCTGTCCATAGAGTGGGACTATTACAGCATTCATGATGACAATGGTAATTTTACCGGTATCGTCGGCTATCTGGTTGCAGACCCCAATGGCAAACTCGGCGGGAGTACGGCATTCCTTGGTCTGAAGCTTATGCCCTCAGGCGGCAACCTTGCTTTTAACGGCGAGTTTAAAGACGGAAGCCGTAATGCCAATTACATTAATCTTCCCGATTTTCAGGCTTCTAAAACCCAGCGCTCCTGGGCAGCACAGAACAGCAGCGGCACCTGGGGCCGTGAAACTCCTATAGCCGCCAATGCTGACGGCGTTCCTGAAATGCACCTCGAAGGCGTAACGCCTGACTATGCCTGGGACCTTCGCGTGACACAGGGCTGGCCCGAGCGTGACGCGCTTGCCAACCGGCAGCCTAAATGGAAGGTCGGCAATGACCTGAACCCGCTTCTGATCGGCCAGGAGCATTGGACGGTCAACATGATCTGGCCGACCACCATAGTCAAGGGAACCATTACAAACCGTCAAACCGGCATCACCTATCCAATCAATGGCCATGGGTACAGAGAGAATTCATTCGGCCGCTGGGCATTCTGTTTTGGCGGATGGGATTTCTATTTCATGTCCGACATGCAGCAGAAAATTCAGATCGGGTTCCAGACCTATCATTTTGACACTAGCGACCTTGATTTCATGGATGTCGATTTTATAGATCCGGCTACCAATCAGGCTGTCGGCATCAGATGCAAAGCCAATGCCGGGGAGCTCGGGTGGGATCATACGCAATGGTCGTGGAGCACCTCCGCACATCAATGCGTGCCCAAGAACGCCCATATTATCGGGAAGAAGAACGGCTACATCGTTGACGTTACCGCAACGATTAATGAGCATTATTATGCAATGCTCTCAAGTGCAACTCCGTTAACCAGTATCTTTGCGATCAACTGCCTGTATCCCAAATACACAGGCACGATCAAAAGAACAAACGGCCAGGTTCTCTATACCTTTAACAACATTCAGGGCGGCGGGGAATTCGCACTTCCGCGCAGTGTCATGGACAACTCGTTTGCTTTCCTCTTTTCGTCGCTGATTAATTATCAGTTCTATCAGCTGTTCAGAAATCCGTTCCCGAATTGATGAAGTAGGGCATTGGAATGTAGAAAGGCAGGGCAATCAGCCCTGCCTTTCTTTTTGAGGAAACATTATTGATGCCTTCGCAAAAGTCAAAAAACTGCCCATCGCAAACGAATGAGTCGAAGCCGCGAGTGAAGCGTGGCGGAGATTGCCACGATGGCCCGTTGGAACAACTTGCCAGTCTTGTTCATTATGGAGTCAGTTCCTGCTATTTATTAGCGAGACTTGATCATTTAGAGTCCAAAAATCATAGAGATACCCGATGCCGAAGATGCCACCCGACAGCAGGTACACTATTCCCGTAACCCACTTCCCCATATAAAAACGGTGTATGCCGAATAATCCGAGAAATGTCAGCAAAATCCATGCAACCGTGTAGTCGAGGTTCCCACTGCGGTACCTGAAATCGGCCTGACGGTCCATGGACGGAATGAGAAAAAGATCGATAATCCACCCGATAAAAAAGAGCCCTAAAGTAAAGAACCAAATGGTCCCTGAAACGGGTTTGCCGTAGTAAAATCGATGGGAGCCCGTGAAACCGAAGAGCCACAGGAGGTAGCCGATTGACTTAAGGTGCGTGTCGTTTGAATTTTCCATGAACTCTCCTGGAGACTGAAGATTGATATGATGAATGCAACGAGCGCTAAAGGTCACTGGCGTGGTGCAGCGCTCTGCGCTTTTCGTATTTCCCAGGCAAACCGGGCGCACTGCGAAAGCCACTGAAGCTTCTGTTCCGGCTTAAGAGCGCCGAACTCCGTATGCCCGTCGAAAAGGTCATCCGGCAGGCCCTGAACAAAGGCTTTCAGGTCATTAGCGTCCTGTTGTGCCGTGCCAGGTAAAGGCTCAGCCTTCATGCTTCTCCTTCATGAGAGCTTAAAAGCTTTTTCAGCATCCGGATATCGAACAGGTCCTTCTCCCGCGGCGGATCAATGGCCTGTTTCAGGGCAAGGAGCTTCTGCCGCGAAAGCACCCGTATGGGTTGATTTCCAATATCGAAAAATTCGCTGTCATCTTTAAGCGTATCGTAGGAAAGGCTGTCTGCTATAAAAAAATCAACCTGCCTGAATGGATTTTCAAGATCAATAAAGGTAAAAACAAGCGCGTGCTTTTCCTCAACAAACATTTTTCTTGTTTCAGGATCAAGCAGCGATTCGGCAGGCACGGGTGCGCGCGGCGTGAGGCCCAGCTTGTTCATTGCCGAGAGAAATTTTTTAAGATTTCCCCGGCTTAGCTCCACAGACAAATCAATATCCATGGTAAGGCGCTCGACACCCTGAACAACAAGGGCGACACCTCCGCAAACAATAAAGTCGACACCGCTTTCCTTGAGCGTTAAGATTATTTCCGAAAGATGGTTTAAAGCTTCGACAGACATGTGTCAATCCTATGGATAGCAATCTCCTGGTTGCGGGCAAGGCGAACAGGCTCAAGACAAAACTTGCATTCGCCTTCCGGTGTTTTCTCAATGTTTTATATACTTTTTAGACCCGCAAAATACAATTTTATTTTTGCGGGCATTAAATAAGGACGACACTTCCTTATTTAGTTGGGTATGTCAAATTGAAAGTTCTACTTTCACTCAGCAAGGGCATGAATTGGCAGGTAATCGCTTTAGAATGGCCAGGCTGTGCTATTGGGGCTGGAGCATATAGCGCAGTGAGACACCCCCCTTTCCCCCGCTGAGCGATTAGGGTGTGCAATGCGCACCGTATATACAAGCCATATAAAAAACAGACCCTCAATGCGCGCGGCTGCACAATCACCATCATTGCCATTTTCCATAACGCGGTGCGCACCCTGACGCCGCTTTCTCAAAAACTGAGACTTTTCCCGTTTTTTAAAAAAATAAAAAAACAATACTCTTTCAGATAGTTACCGCTTTTTTCGATTTTTTCCGTCCTGAAACCTGAGAATTTATTATCAGGACGCTGCAACCGAAAAATCCGTCTATCGATTCCAACCTTTCGTAATTCAATGGGATTTTTTTTATAAGCAAACTGGCATTTTTATTGAATAAGAAGACGGCTGGAGAGCAAAGATACATGCTTTTTCCGTGAAGGAGGGGTTTTGAAAAAGCATCTGGCAAGTTTCATTTTCATCAATTATCCGCCTCTGCCCTGCGCCAGCGGCAGGGCGGCCGTGCTTTGAAAAATTTCACGAATAAACGAACAGGACTTTAAAATTAATTTTTCGAAAAGGAGGGAACATGAAAAAAAGAGTCTTGGCGGCGATGTGCTCGTTTGCGGTCTGCGCAGCAGCGTTCATGGGCGCAGGCAATTCGGCCCGTGCATCGGAAGAATTTCTCAACGGCGATCTTACCATCAAGGGCTTTGCCAAGGAAGCCTTGTATTACCGCACCGGCTGGGATCACGGCGAAAGCATGTATCATGACTCAAGAATTGATATGGCGTTGACTTCTCTCTATTTTGAATCCATTTACAAGGTCAAGGAATCTCCCGAATTGAGCATCACCTGGTTCAACGGCCTGAAATGGTGGTATGAGGCAACGACTTCACTGGATGATACAGCACATTCGTATATGGCGCCCAATGACCGGCGCAAATATCAGCTGCCGACCCGTTTTGAGGATGTGTTAACCGAAACCTACCTTTCCTTTGTGAAGGGTCCCTGGGACATTCGCGTTGGTAAACAAATCGTTATCTGGGGCCAGCTTGATGTCAACCGCGTGGCAGACGTGGTCAATCCCCTGGACCTGCGCAGAGGCGTTCCAGGTGTTGACAACTGGGAAGAAATCAAACAAGGCCTCTGGATGATCAGGTCAGTGTATCGATCGACGCTTCCCGGAAATCTTATTTTTGAAAACATCTACAACCCCGGCTATTATCAGAATACTAAGCTGACCTATGAGAACACGCACTGGGGTGCGATGCATCAGGATTCGCAAGAATTCAACCCCAAGAGCAAAAGTCCCGGCTTTATGTGGTGGCAGTATGACAAGTGGAATAAAGACGCTCCCAACGGCTGGGGGCTGAATAACTGGGAACTCGGCTTTAGAATACAGGGCTATACGTGCGATATCGACTGGTCGCTTATTTACTGGAATGCAAAAAGCGATGGAGAGAGAGCCTCTCCCCACCGCTTAACACAATATGCCGGGAATTATATTTATCCCGCCATTCTCGCCTCAATCACCGGCGGAGATGTTAACCCCCAACACTGGGATGGCGGCAAGGTTTACCGCTACAAGCGCTACCAGACCTTCGGCGGCACGGCCCAGACCCTTATCGAGCCCCTGCATAATTCCATATGGCGCCTTGAATGGTTCTATGAGAATGACAGTCCGTTCAATCTTGGCACCAATGCCAATAGAATGAATTTATACGGCTCGACACGCCAGGAAGTCTTAGGGGGTGCACTACAGTATAACGACAAGTTTGAGATCCCCTGGTTTACTCGAAACATTGGAACCGGCAGTTATTTGCAATTCAGCCTCACGTACTTCATCGAGCATATATTTGATATGAACCCTGATTGCATTACTTTTGACCGGAATCACCGTGGGGGCGATCCTAACCAGCAGGAAATCACCTGGTTTATCCTGCAGCAGATGTTTAACGCCAACTGGGGATTGGTAGATATAGGCTACTATTATCCCATGATTAAAAAATGGATGAATATGCCCTGTCTTACCTATTACTGGCCCGGCCAGCACTGGCGTACAGACCTTGGCTACGTGCAGTATGGCGGCTCCAATAATGAACTTTGCGGACATGCATATTCTCACAGGGACTCTGTTATTTTCCGCATGCGCTATGAATTTTGATCTGAATATTCCATAAAAAAAATAATTTCGGGAGAGCTTCTCAACATTATTATGAATTGATAAAGGCTCAAAAAAGGTCTACAGTGGCGCGATGTGGGGATGTCAGGAGAACAGTACCATGCGCCGCGTCGGCATTGTTCGTGATTCACGGTTTCTTGAGCATCGCACCGGGGTGCATCACATAGAAGTTCCCCGGCGGCTTGAAACTATTTACGGGATGCTGGATGACAGCGGGCTCAGGGACCGGCTCATTGAAATCGCTCCCCGGTTTGCCAGCCTTGAAGAAATCGAGATGGTGCATGACGGCGAGTATGTGGAAAAGATTCTTGACACGGCAGGCGAGCCGCTGCGGTATCTTGATCCGGATACCGTCACCTCCGAGCAGTCCTGCCTGGCGGCTTTTCTTGCCGCAGGCAGCGTGCTTGAAGCAGTGCGCAAAGTCGTCAGCCGCGAACTTGATACCGCTTTTGCCTTTATCCGTCCCCCGGGCCATCATGCCGAGCGCAATCGCCAGATGGGATTCTGCCTGTTCAACAATGCCGCCCTTGCCGCGCAGTACGCACTCAAACGACTTGGCCTTGACCGCGTGATGATCGTTGACTGGGATGTGCACCACCCCAACGGCACGCAGCATATTTTTGAAACCAGCCCCGAGGTGCTGCTTTTTTCTTCACACCGCTATCCCTTTTTCCCCGGCACCGGCGACGTGCTTGATGTGGGGCATGGCCAGGGCAAGGGTTATTCGGTCAATGTGCCGCTTCCGCCCCAGCGCGACGACAGCGAGCTTGCACTTGTGTACCATAGCCTGCTTGAGCCGCTGGCCCGTGAATACCGGCCGCAACTGATACTGGTATCAGCAGGTTTTGACGCCCATTGTGATGACCCTATCGGCGGCATGCGGGTGAGCGAGTACGGGTTTGCTGCCCTTGCCCGTATTGTGCTTGATCTTGCCGATGAACTCTGCAGCGGCAAAAGCGTTTTCATTCTTGAGGGTGGCTATGATCTGGGCGCCTTGCGCGCATCAACCCGCGCCGTGCTTGAAACCATGCTTGGCAGAGCCCCTGAGCAGCGGCCCGCGGTGCGTGAGGTGCGGCCTGGATCCCCGGTGCCGGACATAATCGACAGGGTGCGGGAGGTTCAAGGGGAATACTGGAGGTGCTTCGGCGATGTTTGAAAATCAGATTCAGCCCCGCGCGGCAAATCCGGTTCTTGCCGATTATGACGGCGCGGCCGCATCCTTTTCCTGGGAGCAGGTAAACGGCGAATTCAGCTGGCATGAGACGGGCAAAGTCAATATCGCTCATGAAGCAATCAGCCGATTCGCCGAAAACCCCGCAACCGCCCGGCAGCCATGCCTCATGTATTCGCTGCGCGACCGGCGGGAAGTGTATACCTACGGCGATCTTGACGGACTCTCAAACCGGTTTGGCAATATGCTGCGCGCCCTTGGGGTCGGGCAGGGCGACCGCGTTTTTTTATTTCTCCCGAATATCCCCGAGCTCTATGTCGCCCTTGCCGGCTGCGCTAAAATCGGGGCCATTATCGTGCCCCTGTACGCGCAGTTCCGCTCAACAGCGCTGGTTGAACGCATGCTTGATGCCCAGGGCTCGGTTCTGGTGACAACACCGGGCCACCGCAGCCATATACCCGTGGAGCAATTGCCGGATTTACACCATATCATTATCGTAGGTGGTGCGGGATCCCCCGGGAAGAAGGAAACATCCTGGGAAGCCGGCATGGCCGCAGCCTCGGCTGCGTCCGCTACTGTCTGGCTTTCAGCTGATGCGCCGCTTTTTCTCATCTACACCTCGGGCCAGGACGGCCATCCGATAGGTCTGGTGCATGTCCATGACGCCATGCGGGGCTATTTGATGACCGGGCGCTGGGTGCTTGATTTGCGCCCCCGTGACGTTCTCTGGACGCAGGCCCAGCCGGGCTGGTTTATGAATGTAGTGTATAATGCCTTTGCGCCCTGGCTCTGCGGGGCTGCAAGTTTTATTACCGGCAGGATCTCAAGCGCCGAAGAGTTTTACCTCAATGTTCAGGAAAACCGGGTGTCGGTCGTCTACACAACGCCCACCGTCTACCGTATACTGGTTGAGCATGACGGAGCTGATACGGCCAGGCGCTTTGATCTGAAAAGCCTGCGGCATCTGGCAAGCGTGCTTGAGCCGCTCTATCCGGACCTTATATACAGCGTGTTGCGCATTCTGGATATTCCCGTGCATGATACCTGGTGGACCGCTGAAACCGGCATGATCACCATTGCAAATTTCCCCTGTCTGGCCATTAAGCCCGGCTATCTCGGAAAACCCGTGCCGGGCGTTACGGTCACCGTTCTTGATTCTGCGGGCAGCGAGCCTCCCCCTTTTACCATGGGCGACCTGGCAATTAAGCAGGGCTGGCCGGCAATGGCTCGCGGCGCATGGCGCAATGAGCAGGCATGTGCCGCGTTTGCCGAAAACCGGCCGTGGCTGCACATACAGGATATGGCTTTTGTGGATTATGACGGGTATTTCTATCATCAGGGCAGAACCGATGATGTTATTATTACCGCAGCCGGCAAAACCGGGTTTTCCGAAATTGAACGGGCCCTTGCCGGACATCCTGCAGTTCAGGAAGCTGCCGTGATCCGGTCGGCGGATACCTATGGCAGCAAAAAAATAAAAGCTTTCGTCTGCCTGAAGCAGGGCTTTACGGTCTCGACGAACCTGCAAAATGAGCTCTCCGATTATCTGCTGCAGACACTGGCGCCGGATCTGAAAATTGCGGCAATAGAGTTTTGCGACAGTCTTCCGAAAGATGCAAACGGCAGGCTTTTGCGCCGCGTTCTCAAGGCTCTGGAGCTTGGTCTGCCTGTGGGGCGAGTCACGTAAAAACGCCGGGTGCAGCAGTGTGCTTTGTAAAGAATCATTAATAATTCCGGTGATCGGCCAGCGGCTGATGCACCTGCCCGCTGAAGCGCCCGGGCTTTTCTGCAACAAACTTTTTTTAAGCGCACCAGCTAAGACAGGTATCGCTTTCTTTATATATGCACCTGTGATATAATATTTATATTTATACGCTTAATTGTTTGCGACACGATGGAGATGAAGTACTTAAAAATTGCTGTAATTACGAGTATCTGTTTCTTCACCTTTATGCACGGCAGGGCAGAAACCAGTAAAAATGCCGGCGAGGACAAGTACTCTGCGCAGCGCATGCAGATGGTTGCCCATGACCTCAAGGCACGCGACATAAGCGATCCTGAGGTGCTTGCGGCCATGAAAAAAGTGCCGCGCCATATGTTTGTTGATGAATGCCGTTGGGAAGAGGCATATGCCGATTACCCGCTTTCCATCCCTGATGGCCAGACCATCTCCCAGCCGTATATTGTTGCCCGGATGACGCAGTATTTAAAGCTGAAAAAAACCGACCGGGTGCTTGAGATCGGCACGGGCTCGGGCTATCAGGCTGCCGTGCTTGCCGAGCTTGCCGGCCAGGTCTATACGATAGAACTCAGTAAATTACTGTCTCAGGAGGCTAAAAAAAAGCTGTCCGAGCTTGGCTATGCCAATATAAAATTCAGATGCGGTGATGGTTTTTTCGGCTGGCCGGAAGCGGCGCCTTTTGATGCAATAATTCTTACCTGCGCGCCCGGTCAGCTGCCCCAGAAGCTCATCGATCAACTCCGCGATGGCGGCAGGATCATTGCCCCGGTCGGCGGCGAACTGAAGGAGCAGGAACTGCTACTGGGCACAAAACAGCAGGGTCGGTTCAGCGTGCAGACGCTGGCTCCGGTGCACTTTGTTCCCATGCGCGGCCAGGCCCAAAAAACCACGCAAAGATAATATTCTGCCGCCAGCCATGACCATCCCGGCGGATGCAGGCATCCCTGTATCCGCCTCCATCGCAAAAAAAGCGGGCGCAGAGTCTTCTCCCCTGCCCCGAGTCATGCATGAGGTGCAATCAACGCCAGCCCGGATGCATCGACGCTTACCGGATCTTGTGCTATGTTTATAGACGTCTATTACGCTTGGGCAGTCGGCACATGAAATCCCGGGGGACAGTGTTGCTCATGAGTATTTGTTTCTTTGCCATGATGCACAGCAATGCAGAGGCCGGTCGGAATGCCGGTGATGACAGGTATTCCGCACTGCGCAGACAGATGGTTGCGCAGGATCTCAAAAGCCGTGACATAAAAAATCCTGCGGTGCTTGCGGCCATGGAAAAAGTGCCGCGGCATATGTTTGTGCAGGAGAACCTTTGGGCAGAGGCCTATGACGACCATCCCCTTCCCCTAACAGAGAACCAGACCATCTCCCAGCCGTATATCGTTGCCCTTATGACGCAGTGTTTAAAGTTGGAAAAAACCGACCGGGTGCTTGAAATCGGCACGGGCTCGGGCTATCAGGCTGCCGTGATTGCCGAGCTGGCAGGCCGGGTCTACACCATAGAGTTGCACAAATCCCTTGCCGGGCATGCTGAAAAAGCGCTCCGGGAGCATGGCTATGCCAATGTGAGCGTCAGATGCGGTGATGGTTTTTTCGGCTGGCCGGACGAGGCCCCCTTTGATGCCATAATTCTCACCTGCGCGCCCGAACAGCTGCCCCAGCCCCTTATCGACCAGCTTCGCGAAGGCGGACGGATCATTGCCCCGGTCGGCGGCGAACTGCAGGTGCAGGAGCTGCTGCTGGGCACAAAAACGCAAGGCAGGCTTATAATACAAAACATTGCTCCCGTGCGCTTTGTTCCCATGCGCGGCCAGGCTGAAAAAAAATGAACTCCTCTCCAGACAATTGCCAGTATCTAATTGTATCCGCCGGCATCAAAAAACCGCAAAAATGTCATCCTGGGCCGCAAGCCGTGGACCGTCCAACTGGCAAAACTGCGTTTTACGAAAACAGCGCCATCTGTTTCTGAAAACAATCAATAAAAGACGGATCTCTGTGGCGATAGACCCCCAACCGGGTGAGTGAAAACTTGAAAAGGACAATTGACGCCTTATTGCTAACCTGCTATGATTATTTAAAATGAAAAGGAAAATCAATAATTAAAAAGTTCTAATCTTATGCAGCAGGCACTTGCAACCACACTTACCGGGATGCTTCTGGCTTCGGGAAAAGTAACCGAGGACATTCTCCGGACCGTTACGCATGAGGAGGGTCTGCCTCCCTATAAAGCATGTCAGCGGCTGGTCGACATGGGTTTTATAGCAGAAGAGGAACTGCTGAAAATTTTCAGCACCCATTTCAACTACCCCTATGTTTCACTTAAGAATTTCAAGCCCCGGGAAGAGCTGTTCATAGAAGGCCTGTCTGAAAACTTCATGCGCGAGGCCAAATGCGTCCCCATCGAAGTGAGTGACGGGGGCATGAAAATCGCCACCAGTAATCCGTTTGACCCGCCTGCTCTTGACGCCTTTAAAATGGTCACCGGCCGCACCGTAGAGCTGAACCTTGCAAAAGATGCGGAAATATCTGATGCCATAGAAAAAATATTCTCCACGGGCGCTTCGGCCATGGACCGTCTTATTGAATCGACGGGCGGCGCCGAGGGCGGAGAGTTTTCCCTTGAGGATGACGGCGATGTTGATCATCTGAAGGACCTTGCCTCCGAGGCCCCGGTTATCCGGCTGGTGAACATGCTTATATCGCGCGCTATCGAGCTGAAGGCGAGCGATATTCATTTTGAGCCCTTTGAAAAAAGCTTTCACGTGCGCTACCGCATCGACGGCGTGCTGCACGATGTGGAATCACCCCCCAAAAATCTGCAGGCCGCGGTCATCTCGCGCATCAAGATCATGTCAAAGCTCAATATCGCCGAGCGCCGCCTCCCGCAGGACGGCCGCATCAAGCTGCGCGTCATGGGCAAGGAAATAGATTTCCGCGTCTCGACCCTTCCGACGCTCTACGGCGAAAGCGTGGTCATGCGTATTCTTGACAGCGAAAGCATAGTCTTTGATCTGGATCTTCTGGGCTTTCCCTCCCACGAGCTTGAAAATTTTGAAGATTTGATCCACAGGCCCTACGGCATCATACTGGTTACCGGGCCCACGGGAAGCGGCAAAACCACCACGCTGTACAGTGCCCTGAGTAAAATTAATAATAATGAAAACAAGATCATTACGGTTGAAGATCCGGTCGAATATCAGCTGGACGGCATAAACCAGATCCACGTGAAGCCCGCCATCGGCCTGACCTTCGCCAGCTGCCTGCGCTCCATTTTGCGGCAGGATCCCGATGTCATTATGATCGGTGAAATCCGCGACGCCGAAACCGCCGAAATCGCCATACATTCGGCTCTGACGGGCCATCTGGTATTTTCAACCCTGCATACCAATGATGCCGCAGGCGCCGTGACCCGGCTGATTGAAATGGGCATGGAAAATTATCTCGTATCCTCAAGCCTTCTCGGGATTATGGCCCAGCGCCTGGTGCGCGTTATCTGCCCGCACTGCAAGGAGGAGTATCCCGCAACCGAGGAAATGCTGCGGGAAATGGGCATGGACCCCGCAGGCGCAGGCAGCGTCATGCTTGCCCGCGGCAGGGGCTGCGAGCAGTGCGCAAATACGGGGTATCGGGGCCGGTCGGGTATTTACGAGCTGCTGCTGCTGCATGATGATGTCCGAAAGCTCATACTTGCCCAGGCCGACAGCAAATCCATCAAGGATCGCTCGCGCGAGCTGGGCATGCAGACGCTGCGTGAAGCCGGCTGGGATAAGGTTATCGAAAAAGTGACCACCGTTTCCGAAGTCATACGCGTGACGCAGGTGGAATAAAAGCAGTTGTGTTGGTTCAATTAGTTTGATTTGTTCAATTGGTTCAAAGACACATTGTTTTTAATTACGCCAACTCAGCGTACCGGCCGTTGCAGGCCAATCGAGGGGTTTCCGGGGTTGTAACCAATAGAACCAATAAAACTAATTAAACCAACCGGATCAATTAAACTAATCAAAGCAATAGAACTGATATAACTGGTTTATGCCCGAATATATCTATAAAGCAACCGACCGCACCGGTAAGGTGATGGAAGGCAGTTTTGATGCTGTCGATGAAGCTACGGTGGTGAGCCGCCTGCGGGGTATGGGCTGTATGCCCATTCGCATTGAGCAGGCCATAGGGGGTGCCAAGCCCCGCTCCCGCAAAATGTCCATCAACATAGATTTTAAAACCGGGCTTTCATCAAAGTTCAAACGGGTCTCAGGCACGGAGTTGCTGTCATTCACGCAGGAGCTTGCGACCTTGATCCGGGCGGGCCTGCCGCTTGACCGCGGGCTTTCCGTGGTCATAGAAATTACGGAAAATGAAGTGCTCAAAGACATCACCGGGGAAGTGCTTCGTGATGTGCGCGGCGGCAAATCGTTTTCCGAGGCGCTTGCCAAAAACCCGAAAGTCTTCAACCGCCTCTATGTCAACATGATCAAGGCCGGCGAAGCTGGCGGTATTCTGGACGTGGTGCTTGAGCGGCTGGTGGATTTTCTCGAGCGGTCCCAGGAGCTGAAGCGCACCGTCGTCGGCGCCATGATTTATCCATTGGTGCTGATTTTCGTCATGGGCATCGTCATGGCGGTGCTGCTCATCTTTGTTGTGCCGCGGTTTGTCGGTATCTTTGAAATGATGCATCAGGAGTTGCCACTTCCGACCCAGGTGCTTCTAACGATCAGCATGATCGCGCAGCATTACTGGTGGCTGATTATCGGCGCCGGCATCGGCCTGTATGTCTGGTTTAAAAAGTACACCTCCTCGGAAAAGGGCAAGCTGGTCTGTGACAAACTCATGCTTAAGCTGCCCCTGATCAATGCGCTGATTCTGAAGATAGAAGTGGCGCGCCTCAGCCGCACGCTCGGAACGCTCATCACCAGCGGCGTGCCGCTGCTGCAGGCGCTGGGAATTGTGCGGGAAATCATCGGCAACCTGATTATTGCAAATTCTATAAACAGCATTCAGAAGGCCGTGAAGGAAGGCAAAGGCGTATCGCTTCCCATGCGCAGCCTGGGAATTTTTCCCTCTCTTGCCGTGCATATGATCCGCGTGGGCGAGGAAACGGGCAAAATGGAGGAGATGCTTATCCGCGTGGCCGACACCTATGACCGGGACGTGCAGGTTACGGTAAAGCGGCTGCTGGGCCTCTTGGAGCCGCTGCTCATTCTGGTCATGGCTATGCTGGTTGGGTTTATCGTTATATCTATTGTTCTTGCACTTTTCAGCATCAACGAGGTTTCGTTTTAAAGGAGGATAGAATGCAGATGAAAAAGGAAAAAAAGATGCTGCGCCAGCGGGGTTTTACCCTTGTTGAAATCATGATCGTCGTGGTTATCCTGGGCTTGCTGGTGGGGCTCGTGGGCCCTAAGATTTTCAAGCAATTTGAAAAGGCTGAAAGGGGCACGGCAAAAGCTCAGATCGAGATGCTCGGCACGGCCTGTGACACGTTCCGGCTGGACATGCGCCGCTATCCCAAGGATCTGACGGAACTGGTAACCGCACCTTCCGACGACAAAAACTGGGAAGGCCCGTACCTGAAAAAGGGGCTTCCGAATGACCCCTGGGAC
>Ga0118677_10010824_pt1 | contig 13834 bp, 14 predicted proteins | sample AliMusrvi5mmetaG_FD_86154 | JGI IMG/M metagenome (GOLD analysis project Ga0118677, IMG submission 86154) | reverse complement strand
GGTTAAGGCGATCGGTGAGTGGGCGCTAGCTCACGGCATCTGGATCATCGCCGATGAGATCTATGAACATCTTCTATATGACGGCGCCACCGCTCCAAGCATGCCTGTCGTAGTTCCGGCTTTGGCGGATACAACCATCATCCTCAATGGAGTCGCCAAGACATATGCAATGACTGGTTGGCGCGTGGGCTGGATGATCGGACCTAAAGATGTCATCAAGGCTGCAACGAATTTGCAGTCACACCTATCGTCCAACGTTTCCAATGTTTCACAACGTGCTGCTATTGCAGCACTCACTGGTGATCTAACCGCGGTTCATGAGATGGGTGTGGCTTTTGATCGTCGCCGCAAGCTCATCGTTGGCCTACTCAATGAGATCCCAGGGGTTGTGTGCCCAACTCCTACTGGTGCTTTTTATGTCTATCCATCGGTCAAGGGAGTTCTTGGAAAAGAGATTCGTGGAAAGCGTCCACAAACTTCTGCTGAACTCGCGACCCTGATTCTTGAAGAGGCGGAAGTTGCTGCCGTCCCAGGTGAAGCTTTTGGACCATCTGGTTACCTGCGCTTCTCGTACGCCCTGGGCGATGCCGATATTGTCGAAGGAATTGCTCGCGTTAAGGCTTTACTTTCAGAGGCGCGTTAAAACTCAACACCAACGAAGCGAACTTCGGGAACTAGCGTTATCCCAAACTTCTCTAGAACGCGTGCGCGCGCACTTCGTGCAAGCGAAATTATGTCTTCCGCGGTTGCATTGCCACCATTAGCTAGCGCGAGAACGTGATGGTCCGAAATCTTGGCACCGTTATGCGATTCACCTTTAGTGACTCCGGCGTGCTCCATCAACCATGCCGCAGAAACTTTGATGGTTCCATCTGGTTGTGGCCAACGCGGTGCACCCGCAGGTAACGTTGCAGCAATCTCCAGAGAGACAATGGGGTTTACAAAGAATGATCCGGCAGATTGATTGTGATGTTGTGCATCAACCAACATGCCTTTCTTGGCGCGCAAGGAGAGCACGGCGTTGCGAACATCAATCGTAGGCGCGCGAGAATCGAGTTCCACGCCCAATGTCTCGGCCAACTCTTTGTATTTAATTGGCAAGGAGTGTTCTCCACGACGCAATTGAAAAGTAACATCTAAAATCACATATCTGCCGGCTGAGCGCTTAAAAATTGAGTCGCGATAACTAAATTCACACTGATCAGCGGTGAAAGTCTTAACGGCTTTTTCTATGCGATCGTAGGTTCGCACGCGCGCAATTACTTCCGAGACTTCATGTCCATATGCGCCAATATTTTGAATCGGCGCCGCACCTACAGTTCCAGGTATTCCACTTAAGGACTCTAGGTTCGCCAATCTCTTTTCAAGCGTGAATGCGACGAACTCATCCCAATCGACACCGGCGGCGACCTGCAACATTCCTCCGCTACATGCATCGATCTCGTATGAGTTTCCAGTCGTTTCGACAACGATAACCGTTCCAGCAAAGCCAGCATCTCCAACGAGAAGATTTGATCCTCCGCCGATTATTAACAGTGGCGTACCAGTGCTATCTGCGGCTTGAACGGCCTCAATGAGTTGCAACTCCGTTTGAACTTTCACCACCTGCTGCGCAGGGCCACCCACGTGCAAGGTGGTGAGCTCGGAGAGGTTGGTCATGGGTAAAGGCTAGCGGCGCGCTACCAAGATCTCATTTTTACCGCGGAATCTCTCCAGAATTCGATCGTAAGTCTTCTTGGATTGTTCATCGCGGTAGCTCGGATCGGTGTCGTAATACCCGTGGTGCCTGGCTTGCTCTAACGGAAGTTCGATTTGGACTAATTTCCCATGAGCCTGACGAAGTCGGAGTGAAAATTCAATGTCAGCATTGCGATAGTAGATGGCACGATTATTAAATCCACCGCATTCAATGGCATATTCGCGATTCACGGCGAGGAAGTAACTAAAAAGCACATCTACCTCCCCAACTCCTTTATCCTCCACGCTGCGCCAGTCATCTTCAATATTGATTAATCCGCCGTGCCAACCCACTGCTGCCCACTCTCCTGAGGCGAGTTCAGAGACTGCTGGAGTAACTGCATCACCCAGAAAACGAGTAGATGGATCCATGATGATTACATAGGGTGCAGGTGCAAATTTGAGGAGTGCATTTGCCGCCTCAGCCCACCCCACACCTTCTTGGATTTGCGTAATAAAGGTTCGGGAATCGAGTTGAGTCGCAAGATCGTGAAGTTCTGGTTGTCCAGATATCAAAACTAGGATTGCACAATCTTCCGGCGCCCATTTCTTCGCAGCCTGAATAGTTCCAATGAGATCCTCGATAAAGCCATCTGCAATCAATGCGATCGCACTTGGAAAGGATTTATCAGTAAATTTTCTTAAGTCACCGATGCGAGAGACGATCGGGAACGGCGACTTTAATTTGAACTCGAATCCATCGGCCACATCAAGGACTTCAAAGCCATACTCTGCGATCTGAGTTCTTAACTGATCTGCCAATGCCCAATCTTTAGCAGCTCGCGCAGCAAGCCTTGCCCGCGCTAGTTCGACCACGACTTCTGGAGCGCTCATAGCAAGATTACGGCTTTAGTCATTCCCAAAACTTTAATATCGTTGCAGGTAGCGCTGACTTCTAATTTTGCAGAGTCTTCATTTACTTCCACAACAGTTGCCGTGACAACCAACTCAACATTGGTATCTGCAGGAACAACAACTGGCTTGGTAAATCGTGCCGAAAACTCTTTAACTTTGGAGCTACTCCCAGCCACTTCGCTGATGTATTGACCGACTAATCCCATGGTGTACATACCGTGGGCAATGACATTTTCTAGGCCAACAGATTTAGCGAATTCTTCATTCTGATGGATTGGATTCTGGTCGCCACTAGCGTTTGCGTAAGTTACAAGGGCGGCACGATTAATTATGTAGGTCTTGGAAGGAAGCACCTGCCCCGCAACTAAAGTACTCATGCGCGAAAGACCAAGGTTGACCAACTAGAAACAGCCACCTCACCAGATTCAATCAAGTCGCTGCGGACAGTGACAATTTCATTTCCGGCAACAACGCGAGCGCTCTCAATGGTGGAGTTACAGGTAATCTCCATGCCGGCTTTCAGTGGTTTATTGATCGCGAATCTCTGATCACCATGAACTACGCGGCTCCAATCCAGACCTGAACCTTCCAAAAAGGATTGAGATTGTTCGAGTGAAATTGTGATCGCGTAAGTAGGTGGCGCGATATGAGTATCTGATTCGCCTAAAGCCAGGGCAAAGGAAGATATAGATTCTGAGGTAATGGTGGTACTTGTGGCACCTGCAAAGGTGCTCCCGACGAGGTCGGGGTTAAGCATTAATTAACGAGTTTCGCGGTGAACCGTAGAAAGTTTGCAACGTGGGCAGAACTTCTTGAGCTCAAGGCGATCTGGGTCGTTACGGCGGTTCTTCTTGGTGATGTAGTTACGCTCTTTGCACTCGACACAGGCCATAGTGATCTTAGGGCGGACATCCGCGCTCTTGCTTGCCATGGTCGTGCTCCTTTTAGTGTCTTCTAGTGTCGTCTTAGTCTCAAAGTTGGTCTTAAGGCTAATTCAAAGTAAGAGGTGAAGGTTACTTCATCCCTTGGCTTTCGTCTAAATCACGCTTAATTCCCTGGAATTAGAGCGTAGTTTTGGTAGCGGAGGCCGGACTTGAACCGGCGACACTGCGATTATGAGCCGCATGCTCTACCAAGCTGAGCTACCCCGCCAAGAGTATTTTTCGAGCCCCCCAACGGAATCGAACCGTTGACCTTTTCCTTACCATGGAAACGCTCTACCGACTGAGCTAGGGGGGCGGACCTTCGCCCGCAAGGTTACAGGCATAGCGCCTTCGGGTGAAATTCGATTGAAGGACCAATGAGGCTTGTACCAACTCCCCCCTGTTGAAAGGATGCCCTCATGAGCGGTCCTGAGATCCATATTCGCAAAGTTCCCCACTGGCATCGTCCCCACCTTGGGGAGCATCGCTGGCCCGTCTCCTTCGTAGTCGCCGTTGTAATCCTGCTGCAATACCTCCTACCAAAGACGCTCTCGCTAAAGATCCAACCGGAGATCTGCATCGTTGAGGCAGTACTGATGCTTGCCCTCTTCGCTATAAGCCCTGGTCGAATTAATGCTCACCGTAAAAGTACGTGGTGGACCGGTATTGCCTTAACTGGCGTAATGACGGCCAGCAACATCGCCTCGGCAGTGCAATTGGTACAGCGTCTTATAGATGGAACCATCAAGAGCCCCACAAGCCTTTTAGCTTTTGGAGGCTCGATCTGGCTAACGAATATGGTGGTCTTTAGCCTTTGGTACTGGGAATTTGATCGTGGAGGTCCAGGCGCTCGGGCCGAGGCGATAGATCCTTTTCCTGATTTTCTCTTCCCGCAAATGACTAACGCTGAGTACTCACCCGCCGAATGGACACCCACCTACTTCGACTATCTATTTACTTCGTACACCAATGCGAGTGCATTTAGTCCAACTGATGTGATGCCATTAACTCGTTGGGCGAAGATGTTGATGATGGTGCAGAGCGCCACCTCACTTATTACTGTCGGGCTAGTTATAGCCCGAGCAGTAAATATTCTGCATTAATCAATCAACAGTTACAGTGAAGGCGATCGTCGCTCCGTTGTGATTAAGCGTGACGATAGTTGTTCCCTTTTTGAGAGGTTTTAATCCAGGGTTGGTTGTGTAAGTACCCTGATTTCCGCCTGGTGTAAATGAGACGATGGTGGGATCTGCAATTGTTGCACTCCACTTATCTGGATCCGGAACCGTAAACACCACAACATTTGTAAGCGGGACGGTCGTGTTAGTAACAACAGTCGGATCGACTAAGATTGGCGAAACGACGGTACTTCCTGGAGCGGTGTAACGAGCTACTAGGTGAGAGAAGAATTGATTGAGTTGGACGCGCTCAATCCCAACGCTAATAACCGCAACTTGTGTTGAAGTAAGGCTACCTGCACCTGGCTTTGTTACGACGGTACGAGTAGCTCCACGAATCAACATCATGTTGAGGGGACAAATATTTTTGGTCGAACTTTCGGTGAGCAAGAAATATTTCTTACCACTGCCGTAGTTCACATTGAGAGCTAAATCTCCCACGCCACACTTGTGCATCCCAAAACTCTTTAAAGCGAGTCCAGCGGTATAACTTGGTTGATAAACCACATAGTTCAAACCAACTTGAGCATCCTCATACGGGTTGCCACTTCCCATTGCGATTGAAGGAAGAGCGGTCGTTGTCAGCGTTGCAACAGCGAGAAGTGCGACGAGGGTGCTTTTTACTTTCATAAAATAAGGTTACAAGGAGCCGCTGAGAATTAACTGAGTAAGTGGTACTCGGGTACGTACTGAGATCTCACGTTCCACCATCTTCTCATCACCCAAAGCATCGGCAGGGGCCTGCTTGCCGATGGCGAGAATAGCGATCGGCGTGATTTCATGAGCTAATCCAAAATCCTTAATCACTACCTCTTTATTGAACCCACCAATTTGATGTACTACCTGGCCACGATGGTGCGCCTCAACAGTCATCAATGATGCAGCCAGACCAGCGTCGTAAAGCGCTCCAGTACGGAGAGTTCCATCAGGTTGCGTAGTAACTGCTGCAACCAAAATTAGCGCCGATGCTTTAGGACTCCAGATCTTGTTGAACCCCACCATCGCATCAATTAACTGTGCAAAGCGATGATCCCCGCGGCGGGCAACGACAAAGCGCCATGGCTGCGAATTGTTGGAGGATGGAGCCCAGCGCGCAGCCTCTAAAATCCCAGTCAAATCGGGGATTGAAATCTCAGCACTTCCATCATATGAGCGAGGACTCCATCGCTCGGCCAAAATTGGGTGGATCTCAACGGAACTATCGGCTTTTTTTCTCATAATCCCTTAACAAATATTGGTCGGCCTTTATTTCAACCCTATACTTCCCTGATACCCATCGACAGGGCCGCCGGTGCAATTGTGATTTTAGATACTGGTTTGGAGAGCCCTCATGGCGCAGTTCAAAGCCCTAGATGAATTTCTTGTTGAAGGGCAGCCTCGCGAACTTGTTGCAACTCTTTGGCAAGAGCTAACCAAAATCGCTCCACCAGACTGGATCTCCAAAGCTAAGCAACGTGATCTGTATTTGGCGATGCAAGGAATCACTTTTACCCTCTCGGGAGTTGAGCGTCCCCTTCCTGTCGATTTGGTTCCACGAATAATTGATGTTGCAGAGTGGAAGCATCTCGAAGCGGGAATTAAACAACGTATCAAAGCGCTAGAACTTTTCTTAGACGATGTTTATGGCAAACAACAGCTCTTTGCAGATCGAGTTGTACCGAAAGCTTTGATCGTGACCTCGGAACATTTCCATCGAAGTGCCCATGGAATCAAACCTGCCAACGGTGTACGAATTCATGTCTCGGGAATCGACATTGTTCGGGATCAACAAGGTGTCCTGCGTGTACTTGAGGATAACCTGCGCTCCCCCTCTGGCGTCAGTTATGTACTAGAGAACCGCAGAACAATGGCTCACGTAGTTCCCGAACTATTTAATGACTATTCGATTCGAAGCGTGGATGAATATCCAGAGCGGCTGTTAGCTGCGCTGGTGGCTGCTGCTCCAGAGAAGAAGGCACACCCCAATGTCGTTGTACTCACTCCAGGTGTACACAATTCGGCTCACTTCGAGCATGCCTTTTTAGCCAGGCGCATGGGCGTTGAATTAGTTGAGGGTCGCGATCTATATTGTAAAAATAATCAAGTATTTATGCGCACAACTAAGGGTTCGGAACAGGTCGATGTCATCTACAGGCGTATCGATGATGATTTTCTGGATCCAATCCATTTTAAGCCCGATAGCGTCTTGGGCATCCCGGGCATCATTAATGCCGCCCGTGCCAACAACGTCTCGATTGCCAATGGCGTAGGTAATGGCGTTGCTGATGACAAGGCGCTATACCCATACGTACCTAAATTGATTGAGTATTACCTTAATGAGGTTCCGATAATTCCGAACGTGGATACATATGATCTTCAACTTCCCGATGCTCTTGATTTTGTATTGAGCAATCTCAATGAACTTGTCGTGAAGCCGGTAGCAGGCTCTGGTGGATACGGAATAACAATTGGGCCGCGAGCTACTAAAGCTGAATTAAAAGTCGTCGCAAGAGAGATCTCGCAAAATCCGCGCAATTGGATCGCACAGCCTTTGATAGCACTCTCAACTTGTCCCACCGTCGTTGAAGATGGAACCATCGCGTCGCGACATATAGATTTCCGCCCCTTCGCCGTTAATGATGGAAAAGATGTGTGGGTGCTTCCAGGAGGATTAACGCGGGTGGCGCTTGTGGCCGGCAATGTCGTTGTTAACTCCAGTCAAGGAGGCGGAAGTAAAGACACGTGGGTACTTGCTGCAAGTGAGTCCGAACCACAGTCATATCCTGAGGTCGCATCGGATGAATTACAAGATCCCCTTGATTCCGAAATCGTTCCCGCTACCGCAGGACCAGATGTTCTCCCAATTACGCGAATGCAACAACAGGAAGAACAACAGCAGCAGATCGGAGCTCATAATGCTTAGCCGACTTGCAGAATCATCTTTCTGGTTGGGGCGCTACTTAGAGCGCGCCGAAGGCATGAGTCGATTATTAATTGAATTTCATCAACTTCTAATTCAAGATAACCGAACCCACGTAAAGCGCGGTAGTGCGCTTATTAGCCATGGGCTTGGGTTAGAGGGAGAGCCGAAGACGGCACGTGAATTAGTGGGCTTGGCTTACGGTGATCCCCTTAATCCAGGAACGCTATTAGGCTCTATTCATAGCGCCCGGTCCAATGCCAGATTAATTCGCGACATTCTTCCAAGTGATTTTTACCAAGCGATGAATCACGTGAGCGCCGCCACCGATGAATTCAGTTTGGCGGCTCCTGGGCGTTCGCTTCGAGTGATTCTAGATCGCCTTGCGGTCGTGAATGGGATTTTTGAATGGTTGGCGCCTGAAGATGAATCGGCTCATTTCTTAACTCTAGGTCGCAGTCTGGAGCGCATGGATTTGATGAGTCGCCTGCTCTCACTCAAACTTGAGAATGAGTGGCGCGATCAAGGCCCGGCCACAACACTTCGTTCGGTAGGTGCGCTCAATACCTACCTGAGAGAGCGAGTTCCTCTCACCTCTAACGGAGTGCGAAAGTTTCTGGTGGAGTCAGAGACCTTCCCACGGTCTATCGCAGAATGTGCGAAGCGAGCAGATATTGGGTTACGTGAGGTTGCAACGATGACTCAACTTCGCGTGGATGACATCTTACGTCCAATCGGGATGCTCGAAAGTCAAATCAAATACCTCAATAACGATTCAGACGAATTAGAACGTATCATCTCGGGGACCACGTCAGCTGTTGCTCAAACAACCGATGGAATTGGACTGCGATTCTTTAGACCTGTTGGCTCAATTGTTTGGAGTAATTAATGGCTTGGCGTCTTAGCGTTACTCACTCCACAAGTTTTCAGTACGAGTCTGAAGTCTCTGCCTCTTTTAATGAGGCACGAATGACTCCTATCAATACTCCAGATCAATTTGTAATCAGTCATGATCTAAAAGTTAATCCCTTCGCCTCCGTCTTTAGTTATAACGACTATTTTGGAACGGCTGTAAAAGCCTTTGATGTGCAGACCCCGCACACCTACCTTGAGATCGTCTCCCAGAGTCTTGTCGAAACAGGAACCCCGAAACTTGGAAATGTAAATGCAAGTTGGGATGACTTATCAAATGACTTACTTGCCGATGATTTACGGGAGTATCTCGACTACACAGCACTGGTAAATCCTATTGAAGCACCCTTCGAGTTACGCCTTCAAAAAACTCCGCTGGATGCAATTCACTTTCTGAATAAAGCTATGCGGGAGCAGATTACGTACGCACCGGGTTCTACAAGCGTCTACTCCCCAGCTAGCGAAGCCTGGGAGAAGCGAGCTGGCGTTTGTCAGGATTTCACACATGCCTCTTTATCGATCTTGCGCTCTGTCGGGATTCCTGCGCGTTATGTCTCAGGTTATCTCTACAACGGCTCCGGTGAAATTGGCGAAGAAGTTGTCGGTGAATCCCACTCGTGGGTTGAGGCGTGGGTTGGGGATTGGTTGCCTTTCGATCCTACAAATGGCAATCCGGTGGCCGAAGACCATGTCCTCGTTGCACGCGGTCGTGACTACCACGATGTCTCTCCACTCAAGGGGATATTTAGTGGAGGCAGAAGCCGCAAGATCGAGGTAAAAGTTTCGCTCACCAGAATTGCCTAGTAACCTCACTGTCATGACGCACGAAAACTTGCCAGAGTTTCCAACCAAGATCGATGAAGAGCAATTGCGCCAGCAATTGGATCCGCTCTCCTACGATGTCCTGCGAAACGCTGCGACTGAGCGCCCCTTCACTGGTGAGTACAACGACACCGATGTTGAGGGTAGTTACCGCTGCAAAGCATGTGGAAATGAACTATTTAGAAGCGAAACCAAGTTTCATTCCGGTTGTGGTTGGCCATCTTTTTACGCGCCGACCAAGGATGACGCAGTTGTTTTGATTGAAGATCGCTCCCTTGCGCCGCGGATTCGAACCGAAGTGAGGTGTGCCAATTGCGGCTCCCATTTAGGACATGTCTTTGAAGGGGAAGGTTACGAAGTCCCCACCGATCAACGTTGGTGCATAAACTCGGTTGCGCTGGTACTAGAGAAGAAGTGATTTGTAATCCACTTTAAGGCAGCGATTTTGCACCACATGTAACCCGTTTTTTACAGCTCGATTTGCAGATAAATCGTCTTGCAGCCCCAATTGCAACCAAAGAACCTTAGCTCTAACCGCAATCGCTTCATCCAAGACTGTTGGCACATCACTGACTTTGCGAAAGACGTCGACAATATCAACCCACTCTGGGATATCCGCAATCGAGGGATAAACATCGTGGCCAAAGAGTTTTTCTAATCGAGGATTCACAAAGAAAATTTGGAAGTGAGAATGGTCAAGTAGCCACTCGCTTACGCCATAAACAGGACGTTCTGGATTGTCAGATGCCCCCACGATCGCCACCGTCTTAGATTCTCGAAGTAGAGTGGCGATCTCTTCATCGGTGGGCGGAACCCACATAATTGTCACTTTATGGCGGCCATCTCGGTTGCAATAAATTTTTCGAATTCGGTAACTTCGCGATTGATATCGCCCTCGCTCCAACCCAAGGTGGGGGCAATCAACTCTGCTAGTTCTCGAGCGACACTCACTCCGTGATCGGCATGCTCCATTACGAGACGTAATCTGCGAGCTAAAACATCGACCAAAGTGCGAGCGCCTTCGTGTGTAACGGCATACAAGACTTCAGCCTTGATATATCCGGAACCTGGCTCTACCTCAGCGGCCAGAGAGGGATCTTTGGCAATAACTTGGAAGATATCGCTGATAAGTGATCCATACCGATTAAGCATTCTCTCCACGCAAGCGGTAGATACCGAATAACTTTGAGCCAAGCTCGCAATCTGTTTGATCAACATCTTGTAACCAGCAGCGCCGATGATTGGAATAGTTTTTGTGGAAGACTTAGGCACTTTCTGATCTAAATCTTTTACAGCCGCATCGACCGCATCGGCCGCCATAACACGATACGTCGTGTATTTGCCGCCAGCGATACTTACAAAACCCTTAAGTGGGTGATCCACGGTGTGTTCGCGAGAGATTTTGGTTGTCGAAGAATCTTTAGCAGGCGAAACCAGCGGACGTAGCCCAGCATAAGTACTGATGATTTGTTCGCGGCGAATTTTAGGAAGCAAAACCTTGTTCGCTTCATTAAGGATGTAGTCGATATCGGAGCTATCTGCCAACGGAAATTCTCGATCTCCCGTGTAATCAGTGTCCGTTGTACCAAGCAACCACTCATTTCCCCAAGGAATAATAAAGAGCACCGATAGCGAGGTCTTTATAATGATTCCGGTCTTGGCATCAATCGCATCTTTAGGCAAGATGATATGAACGCCTTTGCTCATTTTGATCTTGTAACCTGGCTTGATTCCAAATTGTTGGTACAGCTCCTCGTTCCAAATTCCCGCAGCCGCGATAACAACTTTCGATTTCACATTGAAACTGTGTCCGTCGACGCTCACCACAGCTCCTGTGACTCTCTCTGGTGTTCGAGTAATCTGTGTAACGGTTGCACCTGTAACGATATGGGCACCTTGATCCATGGCAGTTCGGGCAACCATCACCGTGTGCCTTGCATCATCGACTTGGGCGTCGTAATAGACCAGACCACCCGTAACTATCTCCGGATTAAGTGATCGTGCCTCATTGCGCATCTCACCGAAGGAGATGTGTTTGTGCCATGGCACTGCGCGAAGTTTGCCGCGCAATAGGTCGTAGAGCATGAGCCCTGCACCTACGTAAATGCGATCTAGATACTTCTTATGAAGCGGATAAACGAAAGAGAGTGGCTTCACTAAGTGCGGTGCTTGCTCAGTAATCATCATCTCGCGCTCATGAAGAGCCTCGCGGACCAACTTAAAATCAAACTGTTCCAGATATCTCAATCCGCCATGGATCAACTTGCTAGACCGCGATGAAGTTCCCGCGGCAAAATCATCACTCTCTACAAGTGCAACGCTCAGCCCTCGGGCAGCTGCATCCAGCGCGATTCCGCTACCGACCACTCCCCCGCCGATCACGAGAATGTCGAACTCATGCGACTTAAGCTTTTCAATATCGGCACTACGTTGTTCTGGATTAAGCACTGACTTATTAGAGGCCACGCGCTTACAATAGTGGCATGTCTTATATTGGGGCGATTGATCAGGGAACGACCAGCACCCGCTTCATGATCTTCAACGAAACCGGGGCCATTATTGCGGCAGCCCAGCAAGAGCACACTCAATACTTACCTCAAGCAGGATGGGTTGAACACGATCCCCTGGAAATTCTGCGGGCTACTGAATCAGTTATCAAGGCGGCGTTGGCCAGCGCCGGGTTATCTGGAAAAGATTTAGCTGCGGTTGGAATTACAAACCAACGTGAGACCACGGTGGCCTGGATGGCCTCGAGCGGGGTCCCCCTTCACAATGCCATCGTCTGGCAGGACACCCGTAGCCAAATGATCCTCGATCGCATAACTCCTGAGTCAGCCGCCACCATCACCTACAAGACGGGTCTACCGCTCGCACCATATTTCTCGGCCAGCAAGATGAGTTGGATGTTGGAGCACTCCCCTCTCGTCGGGAGCGCTAAGGATCAGCAAGAATTACTCTTTGGAACTATTGACTCTTGGCTGGTCTGGAATCTGAGCGACGAGAATATTCACGTCACAGATGTCTCCAACGCTTCGCGCACCTTGCTAATGAATCTAGAAACTCTGCAGTGGGATGAAGAACTGCTATCGATTTTTGGTATCCCTCAAAGTTCGCTGGCCCAAATTAAAAGTTCTTCCGAGGTCTACGGCTATACCTCTCCAACTGGAGTATTTGGTGCGCGTATTCCAATCGCGGGAATTGTAGGTGATCAACATGCCGCGCTCTTAGGGCAACTCTGCTTCAACAAGGGTGAATCAAAGACAACCTACGGTACGGGCAACTTTGCACTGATCAACACTGGGACTGAGATCATCCGCTCTAAAAAGGGTCTGCTCACCACCCTCGCATTTCAGCTTGGCGGAGAGCCGGCAAAATACGCTCTCGAAGGTTCGGTCGCGGTGACTGGATCTGCAGTGCAGTGGTTACGTGATCAGCTCGGCGTGATCGAAAAATCATCCGATATAGAGCCACTTGCTGCCAGCGTGCCAGATAACGGAGGGGTCTACTTTGTTCCCGCCTTCTCAGGGCTCTTCGCCCCGTACTGGCGTGGAGATGCACGCGGAGTAATTGTGGGGCTTACTAGGGCAGCGACTAGAGCTCATCTTGCCCGCGCAACTCTGGAGGCTATCTGTTATCAGACCCACGATGTAATTCGCGCAATGGAAGAAGAAACCGGTGTCACGATAAAGATACTTCGAGTTGATGGGGGCGTTACTCAGAACGACCTCTGCATGCAGTTGCAGGCAGACATACTCCAGACCGAAGTTTCACGGCCAGTAGTTGCTGAGACCACCGCCCTGGGAGCCGCCTATGCCGCTGGACTCGCTATCGGAGTTTGGAAGAACACCCACGAGCTACTTAATCAATGGCAGGAGAGTCATCGTTGGTCACCTGCAGTTAGCCCTGAGGACGCCCAAGAGGGGTTACAAAATTGGAATAAGGCAATAGAGCGGACTCTCAACTGGAAATAACGCGCGCCCCAGCGCTCGGCAAAGAAGTAAAAAATCGCGGTGCTTTAAAACCGGCATCTCCAAAGGCTTTCGTAATCGCCGCCTCACAACGCTTAACATGATCGGCTTTGATCAGAGCAATCGCACTTCCACCAAAACCACCACCAACCATGCGCGAGCCAAGTGCACCTTGTCCCAACGCTGTATCTACCGCGAGGTTAAGCTCAGGACAGGAGACCGTGTAATCATCACGAAGAGAACGATGGGATTGATTGAGTAGTTCACCTAAACGGGTGAAGTTATTACCTTTTAGCGCCTCAACCGCATCAAGAACTCGCTTCATCTCAGTGACTGCGTGGAAACCGCGAATGTAAGTAACGGGATCAAGTTCAGATTGCCGGGCCGCATATTGCGCAACGCTAATATCTCGCAGCGATGTAATTCCAAGATCGGCAACCGCCTTTTCGCAGGAGGCGCGTCGTTCTGCATACCCTCCGTCGACCAATTTGTGATGGGCTTGAGTATCGATGATCAATAGTTCTAGACCTTGTGGTGCAA
>Ga0118677_10010821_pt1 | contig 13838 bp, 11 predicted proteins | sample AliMusrvi5mmetaG_FD_86154 | JGI IMG/M metagenome (GOLD analysis project Ga0118677, IMG submission 86154) | reverse complement strand
ACGCGTCGGCGGCCCAGGAACCGCTGCGCCACAGTGAAGCAGAGGTAAATCACCAGCAGCGCTCCGAGCCTCAGGGCGGCATTCTTGAGATTGAATTCCGGGAAGCCCGTGGTCGGGCTCGCAGAAGCAAATAATGTCATGGGCTCTTATTAACAGTATCGAGGCCAGTGGGCAACCATGCGACTTTCGCCACAGCGATTTCGCCAGGCGGTCTAGATTCGTGCTGAGAGCAGGCGGCCTATCTTTTGGCCGGGGGGCAGACCTCCGGCTGGCGATCCGGTCCCTTGGCAACGACTTCAACCTCTCCCCGAGCCGTTACGTCTGGAGGGCGGTGGCAAGCGAAGCGCGACACCGCTTTCCCTTTACGCGGAACGCCTTCGATGTAGTCTCTGACCATGCAGCCGGACGAAATTGTACCTGAGATCCAGTCGGTGCCGCCGGAAGGCAAAACGCCGTCGCCGCTGCGCTTTGCCGTCGCACTCCATAAAAAGCCCGAAGGAACCACCCCATGATTGCCATCATCGAACCCACCGCAATGAAAGCTAGCGCCCCCCTTTACCACCTCAAGATCGTCTTGAACGGCACGAAGCCGATCATCTGGCGCCGGCTCCAAGTGCCCGGCAACGCCAACCTCGGTTGGCTCCACGCCGTCCTCCAGGTGGCGATGGGTTGGACCAACAGCCACCTCCACCAGTTCCGGGTCGGTGAACTGCTCTACTCAGACCTGCGCCACAATTCCCCCGAGTTTGAGGGCGACCCGGAGATCCTCGACGAGCACAAGGCGACCCTCCAGCAAGTCGCTCATCAACAGAAGGACGTGTTGGGCTACGAATATGACTTCGGGGACTCCTGGGACCACCAGATTATGGTGGAGAAGATCCTGCTTCCCGATCCGGATGCCGCCACGGTGGCGCTGTGCCTCGACGGCGCTCGTGCCTGTCCGCCGGAGGACTGCGGCGGCCCGTGGGGTTACGACAACCTGCGCAAGATTCTACGGAACCCAAAGCACGAAGAGCACGAATCCATGAAGGAGTGGCTGGGCCGCCCGTTCGATCCAGCAGCGTTCGACGTGGAGAAGGTCAACCCCTGCCTCCGAAAGCTGAAATGGCCTCGCATCCCGGAGAGTCAACTGCGCAAAGTGCTCATGGCACGGGACGATTATGACGAATAGCACAACTCTTTTGCGGTGGCAAGCGAAGCGCGCCGCCGCTTTAGCTTTTAGCATAAACGTGTGAGATCAAAGACCAACCTGTTGGACGCTGGCGGATCGTGGCCATGGAGCAATGGGACCAGGACTACGTGGACATGGATTCCCCCGGACACATCACCTTCAAGCAGGGCGGGACGGGGCAACTGCATTTCGGCTGCGTGGAAGCTGAGCTGGATTGGCGGTTGGAGGCGGGCACGGAACGGGTGGAGTTCACCTTCTCCGGCTTTGACGAGGGGGACGAGGTGGCCGGCCGAGGCTGGGCCAAGGCGGAAGGCCCCCAGTTGACAGGCCGGCTCCTCTTTCACCAGGGCGACGAATCAGGGTTTGACGCGACCAAAGGAAGTGGATGAACTCACCAAAGACTGAGCCTTTCGCTTGGCGGCGGCATTAGCCGTCATGAGATACCGTTGTCCGGCGATTTGCGCGCCAGAAGAACTGATGGGAAAGTAAGAAAGATGAAAGACTCGATTGTCCAGGAAGTGCGCAAAGCGCGAGCGGAGCTGTTTGCCAAGCGGGCCATGATCTGGCCACGTTGGTGAAATAACTCCATAAGCGGCAAGCTGTCTCAAAACGCAAGGTCATCAAGCTGCCCCATCGCCACACGGCTGCCGCCTGACCGGCGCAAACTCTCAGACGCACTGAACGAGAAGCAGAAGCGGGTTTTTATTATGAATCTGCTCCAGGAAATGTGGCGGGACGGAACGATCCGCCACGAAGGGCCGAAACGCGGAGGACGGTGGGTTTTGGCTAACGCATCCCCGGAAGCTGTAGCATCTAGCCGGAAAACGGGGGCGGCTAGCCAAGCCGGCAAGAAGGACTCGGAGCATCTCAAGCGGCATTATCTGAGCGATGATGCCGAGCCGGCCGGGCGCAAGGCTTTCTGCAAGCCGGACGAGCAGCCGAAGATTCTCATCGTCCCCGAGAAACTCCTGGCCGGGTTTGACGCGCCGATTCTCTATGACCACCCAGCAGGCGCTGGATTTGCTGGAGAAGTTGATCGCCCGGTTGAAGGTGGCCGAGAAGGACCGCGACGCCACGGGGCTATCGCCGGAAGCCTTCGCCGTGTTCTACGTGCTCATGAGCGCTGGGGTGGAAGACTCGCTTAAGGCGGCGCAGGCGGGCGAGAGCATAGAATGCTTGTGCCGAGGGGGCTGCGGGGACATTCTGGCTCGGTTCATGTTAAAGTTAGCGTGCACATGCTTGCGTCAGCGTTCAGGGGCGCGACGGTTTACGCGTATGTAGGCGACGTGTTCGGCAGCGCGCTGGCGGCGGAGGGCATCTTCGCGTTCTTTCTCGAGTCGGGCTTCCTGGCGGTGCTGTTGTTCGGTTGGGACCGGGTTGGCCCCAAGGTTCATTTCCTGGCCACTTGCATGGTGTGCCTGGGGGCGCATTTCAGCGCGATCTGGATTGTGGTGGCGAACTCGTGGATGCAGACGCCGGCCGGGTTCCACATCGTGGGCGAAGGCTTGAAGGCGCGGGCTGAGATCACGGACTTCTGGCAAATGGTGTTTAATCCTTCGGCCATGGACCGGCTGCTGCACGTGCTGTGCGGGGCATGGCAAGCCGGCGCATTCCTGGTGGTCAGTGTGAGCGCGTGGTATCTGCTCAAGAAGCGGCATGAAGCGTTCGCGCGGGCCTCGCTGCGGGTCGGGCTGGTCGTGGGAATGGCGGCTTCCCTGCTCCAACTGGTCAGCGGGCACGGGAGCGCGGTGGGCGTGGCGCACAATCAGCCGGCGAAGCTGGCGGCGTTCGAGGGGCTATACAAAACCACACCGCACGCACCCCTGGCGCTGTTTGGGTGGGTGGATGAGAAGGCAGAGGCGGTCAAAGGGGATGTGTCCATTCCCGGTCTGCTCAGCTATCTGGTGTACAAAGATGCCAGCAAACCGATCCAGGGCCTGAATGAATTCAGGCCGGAAGACCGCCCGCCGGTGAATCTCTCGTTCCAGTTCTACCACATCATGGTAGCCGTCGGCTTCGGCATGATCGTCGTGGCGGGGCTGGGTTTTCTGTACTTCTGGCACGGGTCGCTCTTCGAGCAGCGCTGGCTGCTGTGGCTGCTGGCGTTATCGGTGCTGGGGCCGCAAATCGCCAACCAGGCCGGCTGGTTCGCTGCCGAGGTCGGCCGGCAGCCGTGGCTCGTCTATGGCCTGCTGCGGACGCCGCAAGGACTGTCGGCCGTGGTGAAGGCCGATGCGGTGCTGACGGCGATTGTGCTGTTCAGCCTGGTTTACCTGCTGCTGTTCGCCGTCTTCCTCTACCTGCTGAATGACAAGTTTCAACACGGGCCGGATGCAGCGGATCTCCTGCCGAGCGGGAAGCTGGCAATGCCGATAAGCGAGAGGGGTAAGTGAGACGAATGAGACGTATGAGAGGAATGGGGCAGATGAGACCAGTGAATGCTGTGGGGCGGTTGGGTTGTGGTGGAGGGCGGCCGGTATGAACTTTGGCCATCTGGATCTCAACACCATCTGGTTCATCCTCATCGGGGTGCTGTTTGTGGGTTACGCCATGCTCGACGGGTTCGACCTGGGCGTGGGGGCGCTGCACCTGTTCACCAAGGGCGACGAGGAGCGGCGCGTCATGCTCAACGCCATCGGGCCAGACCTCCTGACATACCCATGGTTTCCTCGAAATACTGAGAAGTTGTTCGGCGGGAGTGTGTCACAAGTCTTTGCGTGTGCAAAGCGTCGCACTGGCAGAATCCCCGCACGCGAATCGCATTCTCGGGGTCAAAACTGCGGAAAACTACGCAACGGGATTTCGTGCCTATGTCAGGAGTTCTGAAGCTAAGGCCCGCTATTCTCTGGTACAGTCTCTTGCCCGTATCTGGTTGCAGCAGAACAAGATCCATAGAAGTTACTTGGAAGAATTGCTGGGAAGCACCTGCTACGCCGACGCCGGCTTGGCCGGTTCGCGGTTGAGCACCCAGATGTGCTGGCGGATCGCCTCGATCAGCGCGTAGGGGTTCGTTTGGTCCAGGCGGCGCAGGACGCATTCCCAGCGGTAGGCGAAGCTGCCGGCCGGGTCGTAATTGCACTGTTTGAACAGTGTATCGAAGGCCCGGCGGCGCTTGCGGTAGTCACCCTGGATGTGAAGGAACTGATCGCGGAACGCATCGAGGTAGGCGGTGGCGAATCCCTGCGAGTCGGGCACGACCTTGTCGCGGAGGTTGACCGACCGGGCGTAGTAGGCGGCGAAAGTTTCCAGGGGCAGCTTGTATTCGCCAAAGGCTCCCGTGTGGTCGCACACCATGACTTCCGCTGGCAGCCCATCCTCGCCCTCGTGCACGACCTCGTCGCCATCGTCGAAAACCGGACGCTTGCCCGAGTCGAGCGCGCGGCCGACGATCAGGTTCGTGGCTGCCGCCCGGCCCAGCAGACTGGCCAGCTTCGGCCCATAACCGGGCCGGGCATACTTTTCCAGCGCCAGCTTATCGGTAGCAATGCCGTGCATATACTCCCGCTCGAAATAGACGGTCCGGATTGCGGTGCCCTGGAACCGGGCGGCGGTGCCGCCATAGGTCTCGTTCAGGTGGCGGAGCGACACTCGGCGGGTGAGGTTCATTCCTAACTGGCGGCAGCCCAGCCGCCGGTCCAGGCAGTAGTCGGTGTAGTCGTCGCTTTCCTTGATCGCTTGCAGCAAGTCCTTGCCTTCATCCAGGCGCTCCCAGACGCCCCATTTCTGGAGGCGGATGAAGCGTTTGATGATGGCGTGCTCGCTGCGGGCTCGCAATTCCGCCAGATAAACCCCCCGCCGGCCCTGCTTCTGCGGGCGGTCCAGCGACAGCGATTCGGGCACGCGGCCCACGTTTACGTAGTCGATGTCGCCATACTCCCGGATGAGGTTGAAGATAATGCCTTTGGCCCGCGGGTCGCAGAGGAGCTGCAATTCGTCGTCCTCAGGATGGCTGGCGGCCTCGTCGAAGATCGAGTCGAACAGGAACTCGCCCTCCTCGAACCGTCCGCCGGGCAGCCACTCAATCTGCATGTGGAACTCGGGGCTGAGGCCGCTGAGGATCTGCTCGGTCTGGGCTTCGTTGCCTTCGAGGAAGAGCGTGGCAAAAATACGCTGGCACCAGGCTTTGTTATGGCAATCGTCCGTGCGGAATGCCTCATGGACTGCGGAGCGGAAGTGCTCTCGCAGCTCTTCGAATTTGGCGCGCAGTTGTTCGTGGGATAGTTCCGAATAGACCGCGCCGGCGAACTGCCGTGCGCCGAAGCGCCGGAGGTCGGAGGCGAAGAAGTCCAGCTCCGGCCGCCCCAGCCGGTTGCGCAGGAGGGCATGGTCGGTGATTTCCTGCAGGTGCTGGGCGAGGCCGGCGTCGTCCAGCTTGCCCAGGTTCTCGAACTCCTGGCAGGTTAGCCAGCGGGTGCCGGTCAGCCGGTTGTAGAAGTAGATGGGCAGGCCGTGGATGCCCACCTTCGACCCGAGCACCATACGTTCCTTGGCTTCGCGGGAACGGGGAATCGCGCTCAGCCGCCAGTACTCGCCGCGATGTTTGATGGCCTCCCGCACCCGATGGTCCGCTACCGAGAGGTACTTGACCTGCCGCTTGGACACCAGGTTTTGCAGCAATTCGTCCGCAAGGCAGGCCAGGTCCATGTGGTCGGGGTCGGGCCGGATCAGGATGTGGTCGGCCTCGAAGATCAGGTCTACCGACTCGGCTGTGAGGTGTTCCTCTTCCTCCAAGGTAAGCGGGGGCAGGGCCTTGGCGGCGCGCTCCTGGTTGACGCGCTCGATGAAGCCCAAACGTTGCAGCGCATGCACTCCGGGCGCTTGGGTCCAGAGCGTGCTGTAGGGCGGGAACAGGGTGCCGATCCGTGTGATCTGCCGGTCCTGTTCGTCTCGTGCGAACGGGTGGGGTCCAATCAGTTCTAGTTGCATAACGGCCTCGCCTTCATGAACAAGGACATTAAACCCGATGCTCAAGCGAAAAGCCAGACGAAAGGAAGGGTGCCCAAAGCCACCATCGAGCGGCCTGAAAGCCAGTTGCAAGCCAGGTGCTCCCGTGTTGGTCCATAGGGTTTCCATAGGATCTCCATAGGATCTCCATAGGACTTCCATAGGACAACCGTGGTTGCAATGGGGGGAAACTGGACGGTGCGGCGCCCCGTACGGCAACCTGTCCGCATTCCATTCCCATATCATTAGACGCGTCGCAGGCGTCGTTTGTTTCAGGGCAGGCAACTTTTCGTCCGTGCAATTTGCGAGTGCGGCAGGTAGATAGAACGCGATGAAAGTGATCGGCATTATCCCCGCGCGCTACGGTTCGACGCGGTTCCCCGGGAAGCCGCTGGCGTTGATTGCCGGCAAGCCACTCATCCGACACGTCGTCGAGCGTTGCCAACGGGCCAAGTCGCTGGCGGAAGTGATCGTGGCCACGGATGACACGCGGATTTGGGAGGTCGCGCAAAGCTTCTGCCGGGCCGAGATGACCGCCCCAGACCATCCGAGCGGCTCCGACCGGATTGCCGAAGTGGCCGCGCGCTGCATGTGTGATGCGGTGGTGAATATCCAGGGCGACGAGCCGTTGATCGACCCGGCGGTGATCGACGCGGTCGCCGGCGCGCTGGCGCAGGCGGAGATGTCCACCGCGGCGACGCCGATCAAAGCGCCGGCGGAGTATGACAATCCGAACGTGGTAAAAGTCGTTGTCAATGCGGCAGGGTCGGCGCTATATTTTTCCCGGCGCACGATTCCATATTTGCGCGATGCCGCCAGTAGTTCGGTGAGCGAACAGATGGCGGCGTTTCCGTTTTTGAAGCACTTGGGTATAAGCAATGAAATACATATTCGTAACGGGCGGGGTGATCAGCTCTTTGGGCAAAGGGCTGACGGCGGCCTCGCTGGGCACGCTGCTGGAAAACCGCGGCTTGAAAGTCTCCCTGCAGAAGTTCGACCCGTATCTCAATGTCGATCCGGGCACGATGAGCCCCTTCCAGCATGGCGAAGTCTATGTGCTCGACGATGGCGCGGAGACGGACCTCGACCTGGGGCATTACGAGCGGTTTACCAACGTGCAATTGACGCGGCTGAACAACCTGACGAGCGGGCAGGTGTATCAGACGGTGCTCAACAACGAGCGCGAGGGCAAATACCTCGGCAAGACCGTGCAGGTCATTCCGCACGTGACCGACGAGATCAAGAAGCGCATGCACGTGCTGGGGGAGAAGAGTGGCGCCGATGTGATCATCACCGAGATCGGCGGCACGACCGGCGACATCGAGGGGCTGCCGTTCCTTGAAGCCATCCGGGAATTCGCGCTTGAAGTCGGCCCAACTAACGCCATTTTCGTTCACGTTACCTTCGTGCCCTTCATCAAGGCCGCCGGTGAGCTAAAGAGCAAGCCGACGCAGCAATCGGTGGCCAAGCTGCGTGAAATCGGCATCGCCCCGCACATCGTGGTCTGCCGTTGCGAGAAACCGCTCGGGAAGGAAGTGCGGGAGAAGATTTCGCTCTTCTGCAACGTGCCGTTCGAAGCGGTGGTGGAGGAGAAGGACGTGGACCACACGATCTATGAGGTGCCGCTGATGCTCCAGCGCGAGCGGGTGGATGACCTGGTTTGCAACCTGCTTCGCCTAGATACGCCCCCGGCCAAAATGGCGCATTGGCAGGAGATCGTTCGCAAGCTCATCGCCCCGCAGCACCGGGTGCGTATTGGCGTGGTCGGCAAATACATCGAGTTGCAGGATGCCTATAAGTCCGTTTATGAGGCCATCAGCCACGGCGGCATCGCCAACGATTGTGGAGTGGAGATTCAGCGAGTCGATGCCGAGGACATTGAGCGGGATGGGGCGGAGAAGCATCTCAAGGGTCTGGGCGGAATCCTGGTGCCCGGTGGTTTCGGCGAACGGGGCATCGAAGGCAAGATTGCGGCGGCGCGTTACGCCCGGGAAAACCTGGTGCCTTATCTGGGCCTGTGCCTGGGTATGCAGATCGCCACGATTGAGTTTGCGCGGAATGTCTTGAAGCTCGCGAAGGCGCATTCGACGGAGTTTGATCCCAATACGCCGCACCCGGTTATCGCCATGCTGGACAGTCAGACGAAGGTGACGAATAAGGGCGGCACGATGCGGCTCGGAGCACAGCCATGCCAGTTGGCGGTGGGGACCAAGACGGCGCAGCTCTATGGGGCGTTCGTGATCAAAGAGCGCCACCGGCATCGCTACGAATTCAACAATGCTTATCGCGAGCTTTTCCAGAAGGCGGATTTTGGCTTCAGTGGTCAGACGCCCGACGGGAGGCTGGTCGAAATCATCGAGCTGGCAAACCATCCGTTCTTCATCGCGAGCCAGTTCCATCCGGAGTTCCGCAGCAAGCCGCACCTGCCGCACCCTCTGTTCACGGGCTTCATCGCCGCTGCGCACGCTCATACGCACCAGAAGCCGGTGTAGCCTTGGTCGTGAGCGTGTTTCAAACTATCTCTCAGAAGTTTGGCGAAGCCGGGCTACCTTTTCTTATTATCGGCGGCTACGCAGTAATGGCGCACGGGTTTGTACGGGCTACAGATGATATCGACCTACTGGTGCAAGGCGGTCGGCGGGACCAATGGCGCCGGCTACTGGAAGGGCTGGGCATGAAGATGTATCGAGAGGCGCCGGCCTTTATCCAATTCGATCCGCCCCCCGATGGCGGGCTTCCGGTGGACCTGATGCTCGTTGGCGAGGAGATATTCGAACAGATGCGAGCCGATGCGGAGCCGGCAAGTGTGGGCGGCGTTCCCTTTGGCGTTGTGTCCTTGCTGCACTTGATCGCCCTGAAATGCCACGCCATCCAACATGGCAAGCCGCTGCGCCGCCTTAAGGACACGGAGGATCTGATCCAATTAATTGGCATCAACCATCTGGACTTGAATGAACCGGAACTCCGGGCGACCATTCTCAAGCATGGCAATCAGGAACTCTATGAAAAGCTTCAGCGCGCCTGTGCCCCCGGATGACGGGCAGTTGCACGACGCGGCGGGGTTGGAATTCCCCGATTGGAGCGGGATGGCCCCGCACGAAACGCGGAGGTCGTTTGAGCAGGCGGTGCAGTGGAATGAACAGATGTTGGTAATGTTCCCGCCGAAGCCAAACCGGGCCGCCCTGGATGCCGATCTCAAGTGCAATGTCGAGTTCAGGCTCTTGTAGGATGGCTTGGGACTGAATAGCTGCGTCCATATTGTCTTCAACAGCACCCTACCGTGCTCTCTCCTTAGCGAATGACCTACGCCGACGCCATCCGATTCCTGTATAGCCTCCGCTGGTTTGGCGCGAAGTTCGGCCTGGCCAACTCGTTCAAGCTCGCCGCGCTGGCGGGCAATCCGCAGAACCGGCTCCGTTTCATCCACGTGGCCGGCACGAACGGCAAAGGCTCCACGTGCGCGATGCTGGAGAGCATCTATCGGGCGGCGGGCTTGCGCGTCGGCTTGTTCACCTCGCCGCATCTGGTCGCTTTCGGCGAACGCATCCAGGTTAATCGCCGCGTTATCTCCGAGCGCGATATTGGGCGGCTCGTTGCGGAAATCCAGGCGTTGTTGGAGGAAGGGTGGGGGAAGTCTGCGAGTCACGCGGCCGCTTCCCTTCTGGTGGCTGGGGCTGAAGCAGTCGGTTCTGCCGGGGCTGATGTCACGGCCGATCATCCCACATTCTTTGAAGTTGTGACGATCATGGCGCTCCGCTACTTCGCCGAGCAGAAGTGTGATCTGGTCATTTGGGAAACAGGTCTGGGGGGACGGTTGGACTCCACCAATATAGTTACGCCCCTGACTAGTGTGATCACCAACATCCAATACGATCATCAGAAATGGCTGGGGGAGACGCTGGCCAGCATCGCAGCCGAGAAGGCGGGCATTATCAAACCGGGCATTCCCCTTATTACTGCGGCGGAAGGAAAGGCGGCGCTCCGGGTAATCACGGAAACGGCTCGCCGGCAAAATGCGCCGCTCACGATCCTCGCGCGCGAGGAGATGTATCAGCCGCCGTTGAACACTATCCAACTGCCGCTGCTGGGCCAGCATCAGAAAATGAACGCCGCGGTAGCGGTGGCCACCGCGCGCGCGTTGGCCGCGCAAGTTCCGGTGAACGACGACACCATCCGCGCCGGCCTGTCTCGCGTCCACTGGGCGGGGCGGCTGCAATTGGTCACGCGGCCATCCGGGCAGCAGATTCTCCTCGATGGCGCTCACAATGTTGGCGGCGCCGGAATACTGGCGGCTGCCGTGAGGGAATACTTTCCGTCAGCGAAACTCACCCTGGTGCTTGGCATCCTGCGCGACAAAGACTGGCCGCGCATGTGCGACATCCTCGCGCCGTTGGCCGAGCGCATCCTCCTGGTGCCGGTCCCCAGTGAGCGCAGTGCCACGCCGCAGGAACTCGCCGCAGCCTGCCGAAGTGCCAATCCGCGGGCACAGGTCTCCGAGTGCACCTCGCTGCGCGAGGCGTTGGTGGCTACGAGCGGGGACGCCTTTTTGACCGTCGCCGGGTCGCTCTACCTGGTTGGCGAAGCCATGGAATTGCTCCATCTCTCCCCGGCGAAGACAAGCGACGAGCGGGGCCTGAACGAATGGAGCGGCAGCAGTGCTCCTGCCGAGGCTGCCGCTTCCTCTCGGCGATGATCGGTATTGACTGGCTCTTGCTCTTCTTTGCGCCTGCGCATCAATCGATCGTCCCTGGAAACTCCCGACCAAAGCGCGCCTACTCGCTCGAGATGGTAAGCTGGATGGTGGTCTGGTTGTCAGCCGTCATCACGACCACGGCTGCCGTTCGCTCTGATTTCTTGTAGGACAGCATGGAGACCCCGGTTTGAGTCATGCTCGATTCTTCCTTCCAACCCGCTGCCGTCATCTCGCGCTTCATAGCGCTGATTACTTTGTCGGCCGAGTCCTTGGTCTGGAGCGTCAGATGGGTGCCTTGGGGTGTGGACATTGAAGTCAATACCTTTGCTCCGCCGTAAACAAACACGTCCTTCGGAAAATCGTTGGGAAGTTTCACGTCTCCGCCGACAGCATACGTGGCGGAGCCATCTTTCGTCTCCACCGTCACTTTGCCCGCCGCGGTGTCCACATGGGCTTTGACTCCCTGCTTGGCCAGACTGGTCTCAATTATCCTCTCGGCAACCTTGCTGCCGCCGGAATTCCCGTAATGCGAGGACGCCCCTAAGCCCACCGTTGTTCCCGCCACGATGGCTCCGGTAATTGCAAAGAGCACGAACATCACCACCACACAGACAATGGTGTAAACCACCGCCTTTTCCGGGGGGCACGCCATCAAAATCAACACGCCGAGGTAAAGTAAATAGATCCCGTAAAGGCTGGCCAGCAGGCCGAGCGGCGCCAGGAACGGAACGATGCCGAGGACTCCCGCGATCAGGGCCGGCGTCCACGAATACGCCGCCACTCGGAAGGCGTTCAGGTTGTTCTTGGTCGCGCCAAAGCTCGGCGCCAGCGCGTCAATCACCTTGCCCGCGATGAAGACGCTCAGCAGCGTCAAGGCATAGGAAAGAATGGCCCCCACCAGCGCCCGCCCGAGGTAATGGAAGCCAACGAACAGGACGTGTCGAATCAACACGGCCACCGCCGGGATGGCGGCCAGCGGCACCAGGAAACCCGAATAAACCTCTCCGACGGTTGTGGTTTCTCCTTTGATGGTTTCCCAGGTCGGTTTGGGACTCAGGAGGATGGCTTTGGCTCGTTCAATCAAGTTACTCATAAGTTGTGGGGAGTTGGTTGGTTTATCGCTGCGTGTTCGTGCTAAGCAGGGTGAGGTTCGTGATCACCGATGCTGCCGCTTGCGCGGTCACGCCTTCCGCAAGCCTCAACCCACCCAGGCCGAGGTTCATTGCTGGCGTTCGTGTTTTCATAGTTTCTTCCAATATTTGCGGCACATTCGTCGCTGATGGTGCTATTGTCAAACATGGGGTGGAGATCTTCAGTTGACGGCGAAGGGCGCTTCCGCCACCATTCGTTCCACAATATGAGTGGGACGGAAGGACAATTTTCCATCACCCGCGGGGCGTCCATGAGTCGGCGGGGCAGAACAAGTCAAACTCCTGTAGCCATTTCCAACCAATGAAAGATTCTTTTCCAAACAGCGTGCGACCTATCCTCGCCTTCCTGCTCGGGACAGTTGGGCAACTGGCCGTGGCCCAGACGTCGTGGCACTTTGAATTCACCAACGGTCTCCCGGTGAAACTCGTATGGCAAACGCAACCGGGGCTGACATACAACCTTCAATTATCGAGCAGCCTGCCAGCATGGACACAAGTGCCGGGATTTCCCAAGGCAGCGACTAACGTCGTGATGGACTACTCGTTTGCTCCGGGCGCCCGCGGGTTCTTCTGGATCACGGCCCTGCCTTCCGGGCAAGGCTGGCAACCGCAAGCCCTGCCGGGCCTGCCCGCCGGCAGCACTTTTAGCCTCGCCGCGCTCTCCGCGCTCGACACCAACCAGCTTTGGGCCTGCGGGAGTGTCAATCCCAGCGGCGACGTCTCTGTGCTGCGGACCAGCGATGGCGGCGGGACGTGGACGATTGCTTGCCGTTCCTCAAGCCTCGGGTTTTTTAGCAGGCTGCAAATGATCTCGCCCAGCACCGGCTTTGCTGGTGGAACAGGGCTCCGCAATACGAGTGACGGCGGCACGACCTGGCAGCAGCTCACGCCCACCACTTCGGGCGACTACCGCGGCATCGAATTTGTTGATGCTCAGCACGGCTGGCTCACGGTGCAGGATGGCGGCGTTGTACTGCACACCGCCGACGGCGGCAACACCTGGTCGCCGATTAACGTCGGCGCTGGCCCAGATGCGCAGCTCTACCCCGTATTCTTCAGCGATCCGCTGCACGGCTGGGTCGCCGGCTACACCGGCTTCGTGTCGCTAACCACGGACGGCGGCGACACCTGGCAAACGACAGCAGCGGGCACGACCCAGGATCTGGATGGTGTCGACTTCGCTGACGCAACTCACGGCTGGGTAGTCGGCGCGGCCGGCACGATCCTCGGCACCAGCGACGGCGGTGTCACCTGGACGCCACAGATATCCGGAACCGGCAACGGGCTGAAGGCAGTCGCTGCCGCCACAAGCACACAGGCGTGGGCGGTCGGCTTGGCGGGGACTATCCTGTATACCGCCGACGGCGGCTCCATCTGGACGTCGCAGACATCAAACACGGGTGCCTGGCTCAACGGCGTTTGCGCACTCTCGAGTACGGAAGCATGGACTGTCGGCGACAGCGGCACGGCTGTGCACACGATCGACGGCGGCACGACGTGGACGCCTATCGACACGGGAGCCGGGCAGAACCTGAACGACGTCAGCTTCGCCGCCGACGCAATGCACGGCTGGGCCGTCGGCAATAACGGCGTCATAGTGACCACCGCCGACGGCGGCGCCACCTGGACGCCACAGGACTCCGGCACGCCAGGTGCGCCGGTGCGCTATGTCGCCGCGCCGGGCGAGATGCCGGTCATCACCTCCGAACGCGCCATTACCGGCTGGAAAGTTGCGGATTCCGCAACCCCTAACCTTGCGGAGTGCGCAAAGGGCAAGGTATTCGTCGCGGATGTGCCGAAGGGCTGGCGGTTCCACAACCTTTACATCAATGACCTGCCGCAACAGGTCGCGCGCACGCCCAACTCCGAGGATAAAAAC
>Ga0118677_10010819_pt1 | contig 13842 bp, 12 predicted proteins | sample AliMusrvi5mmetaG_FD_86154 | JGI IMG/M metagenome (GOLD analysis project Ga0118677, IMG submission 86154) | reverse complement strand
ACTCCGGCCCGTAACAACCCCGCTTATTTTGAGAGCGGAACAATTCCATGGGTTAAGACTCTCGACTTATCGGATGGGCCAATTACTTCGACGCAAGAAAAGATTACACCTTTAGCTCTAAAAGAAACACACCTCAGCATTCTTCCCGCCGGTACGGTACTTATTGCGATGTATGGCGGGTTTAACCAGATTGGAAGAACTGGGATTCTTGAAATCGAAGCAACACACAATCAAGCTATGACCGCATTGCTTCCAACACCAGAAGTAAATCAGTATTTTCTTAACGCGATTCTTAATGCGTCAAAGGATTACTGGAAGACAGTCGCCAACAGCACACGCAAAGATCCGAACATTACCAAAAGCGACATTTTATGTTTTAAGATCCCCCTCCCGCCCATCGAAATCCAGCAGCAAATCGTTACCGAGATCGAAGCCGAACAAGCACTGGTCGCCGCCAACCGGGAACTGATCGAGCGGTTTGAGAAAAAAATTCAAGCCGCCATGGCCCGCGTCTGGGGCGAGGTGGTTAATTAATTTCAAAAAGGAAGGGGTGCTCGATATGGCTGTATATGTTCTCAGTTCAGGTGCTTCTTTTCTGCGTTGGCTTACCGAAGTCGATAAAAAAATAATTGAGCTTTGGGACTCCCAAAAAATCCATACAATTGGCAAACTGATGATCCTGAAGACCTCTTTGAATTCGAGGAAATAGTATAATGAATTCCAACTCTCAACTCCTCATCTACCAATCTCCCGGCGGCGATATTAAAGTCGACGTCCACCTGGAAAACGAAACCGTCTGGCTGACGCAGGACCACATGGCCGAGCTTTTCGGGAAAGCCAAGTCCACCATCAATGAGCACATCAAGAACATTATTGCCGAAGGCGAGCTTGAGGAAAGCGACGTGGTAAAGAAATTCGGAATTTCCGAATTTCAGCAAAAAACGCCTAATTTCTATAATCTTGACGTAATTATCTCGGTCGGATACCGTGTCAAGTCGCAGCAGGGCACGCAATTTCGCATCTGGGCCACCCAGCGGCTGAAAGAGTACATCATAAAGGGTTTTGCCCTGAATGATGAGCGCTTTAAGAGCGGCAACTCCATGAACTATTTCAATGAGTTGCAGCAGCGGCTGCGGGAAATCCGTGTTTCGGAGCGGTTTTTTTACCAGAAAATTAAGGATATTTACACAACCAGTATCGACTATGACCCCAGGGATGAGAAAACCATCGAGTTTTTCAAGGTTGTGCAGAACAAACTCCTGTGGGCAATAAGCAGCCAGACTGCCGCTGAACTGGTCTACCGGCGGGCTGATGCAGCATTGCCGCTTTTGGGCATGCAATCCTATGATAAAAAGGGCGATACCCCCATTCGTAAAAACGAAGTCAGCATTGCCAAGAATTATCTCAGCGAAGATGAAATAAAGCTTCTTGGGCTGCTTGTGGAACAGTATCTTGCCTTTGCGGAAACCATGGCTGCCCAGCAGATACCAATGTACATGAAAGACTGGATTGGGCGGCTGGATTCCATTATTCAGCTCAATGGCAGAGAACTATTGACGCATGCTGGCACTATCAGTCATGAGCTGGCGCTTGAAAAATCCGCTTCTGAATATGAAAAATACCGGAAAGAGCAAAACAAACTGGAGCATGAGCAGAGCCTTAAGGAGCTGGAAGACGATATTAGCGGATTAAAAAAACTGACACCTGCAGCGGGAAAAGACCAATGAAATTCAGCGAAAAAAAACCTGGGCAGAAACCAGAGTCACAACGTAAATCCGGGACAAAGGGGGTTATATGACCGACTGCGGCATTGTGCTTATGACCGCCGCCTCGCGGGAAGAGGCGGAAAAAATTGCAAATTTTCTGGTTGAAGAGCGGCTTGCGGCCTGCGCTCAGATTATTTCTGACATACGATCAATTTACTGGTGGGAAGGAAAAATCCGCCGCGAGGCGGAAGTATTCTTTATGGCAAAGACGACCCGCGATGCTTTTCCCCGGCTTGAAGCGGCGGTGAAAAAGCTCCACAGCTATAAAGTTCCCCAGATCGTATTCCTGGCCATTGAAGAGGGCTCGGCAGATTATCTGGGCTGGCTTCGGGAAATGGTCAGTCCCTAGCGGTACAGTTGACGATCCGCACAATAAACATGTTGTTTTTACTTCATTTTTTTACCACCGGTTCCGGTGGATCTCCCTGAAGCCTTTGCGGTTAAATTCCTTGACAAAGCCGAGCATGGGAAATATACTTTTAGTTTGTATTTTGTATAGGGCATATAAAGATTTTCCTTTGACAATATGTCATTAGTCTGCAGCCGGCGGCAGTCTCTTTGTCAGATATGGCAGGTTCCATGAAAAACCTTGAAAAACAGAGAAAAAACACCCCTATAACCACCTGAAATTCTTATGTATTATATTGTTTTGTAAATGCTAATTTTGGCATTATTTGTGCCAGTTCTTATGTCATTGAAGAGCTGGGGATAGTTCTTTAACCAAAACAGTGTGTATGAAAGGAGATCGTATGGCAGATTTATTAATTCCTACTGAATTCGGGCTCAGCGAAGAGCGCAAGATGATGCTTGACATGCTGAAGAAGTTCAAGGAAAAAGAATGCCCCAAGGACAAGATTGGCGAATGGGATGAGGAGAATCATTTTCCGGTTGATGTGTGGAAAAAACTGGGCGATGAGGGCATCCTGGGCGCGTGCTTCCCGGAAGAGTTCGGCGGCACCGGCGGCAACATCATCGACGAAACCCTGATCACCGAAGAGATTTCAAACAGTTTTTCCGCCATGGGCCTTGCCTATCTGACGGGCGTGTGCTTTGGCGGCATGTCGATCCTGCACTACGGTACGCAGGCTCAGAAAGAGTTCTACTTGCCGAAGCTGATCGCCGGCGACTGGAATTTCGCCCTGTCTCTGACGGAACCGGGCGGCGGCACGGACATCCTGGGCGCGCTGAAGTCCCGCTGCGTTGAGCAGCCCGACGGATCATTCATCGCAAACGGCAGTAAGATTTTTACGACCGGTCTGCATGTGGCCAATACCGACGTGTTCATCGCCCGCACCGACGACATTCCCGGCAAGCCAGCTAAAGGCCTCACGATCTTTCTGCTCGACCGCGACAATATCGGCAAGCACGATACCGACGGCCCGCTGCTGAAGCAGCATTTCATGCCGGGCATGACCTACAACAAGATCAAGAAGCTCGGCAGCCATATCCTGGCATCCTTCGAAGTCTCCTTTGAAGACGTCAAGATACCCAAGGCCACGATGCTCGGGGAGCGGGGAGCAGGCTGGTACAATCTGCTTGCCACGCTGAACAATGAGCGCATCGTGTGCGCGGCCATCTGCATGGGACTTGCGCAGGGCTGCCTTGATGAAGCAAACCAGTATGCCAAGGAGCGCGAGGCTTTCGGCAAGCCCATCGGCCAGTATCAGGCAATTCAGCATCAGCTTGCCGATATGGCAACCGAGATCGAGCTCTCCCGCCTTATTACCTACAAGGCTGCCTGGATGCAGGCAAACGCTCCCAAGGATCCCGCCCTCGGCGTTATAGCCAGCATGGCAAAGATGTACACCTCCGAAGCGGCATTTCGCTGCACCGACCGCGCCATGAGAATTCTTGCCGGCTACGGCTTCACCATGGAATATCATATTCAGCGCTACTACAGAGATATCCGCCAGCTGGTGTTTGCGCCGATCACCAATGAGATGTCCAAAAACTATATCGGCCAGGTCATGCTGGGGCAGCAAAAGTCCTACTGATAACGCATACCGGTCTCCCGGAATTTTCCGGGAGACCGGTTTTTGCTTGATCCCGCACTTCCCTTTCACGCTGCGCAGACAGCACGCATCATATTCAATCCTGACAGAGGCGATATGCAGCTTGAAAGAGGGATGGTCTAACTACTAAAACTGTTCAAGTATGAGGGAGGCATTTCATGGAACATAAGTTCAATACCAGTTTAGTGAGCGGATTCGGCCCCGCAAAGATGCTGCCCGATTTGAAATTCGCCGAAATGGAAGCGGGCTTTGACTGCGGCGGCGGAACCTATAAAATTACAGCGGAAGAAGTCGCCAAGTTTTCGGCTCTCATGGGCGACAGCAACAAGGGCGATGTGATGGTTCCTGTCGGCATGATTTATATTTTCGGCCTGCGCATCTGCTGGGACCGCAAGGTTTTTCTGGACGGAGCGATTCGCGCTGGCGACAAGATCGTGTTTCACAAGGCCGCAAAGATCGGCGACACTATCACGAGCAAGCTTTCCATTGCTGATAAAAAGGAAGTCAAAAAGGAAAAAGACGGCAAGGTGCGCATCAACAGGTTTCTTTCTGTCGACATGAACGCCACCAATCAGGCGGGCGACAAAATCGTCGACATTCAGATGAGTTTCCTGCTGCCCGCGTCAATGCAATAACCCTTTTTACAGATACATGGAGGACACCATGAGCAAAATAGATTTCGCAAGCGTAAACATCGGGGACGCGCTCCCCACCAAGAGCATCGTTGTCGACCAGCAGCTCATCAATGACTATGCCGATATCTGCGGCGACTACAACTCCATTCATGTCGACGTGGAAGGCATGAAGTCAAACACCATGTTCGGCGGCTCCACCATAGCCCACGGCACCATCAATGTCGAGCCCGTGCTTCAGGCCATCTGCGACATTCAGGGCCTGCAGTGGCCTGCCGCAAGCACCCGGGTAGACCTGCAGTTCCGCGCTCCGGTAAAGCCGGGCTTCACCATCGTGAGTAATCTTGTGGTGAAAGAGAAAAAGACCGACGCCGGCAAGAACATTCTTGTCTGCGACATGAAGATTCAGAATAAAGACGGCGGTGACTGCGCCATGGGCTCAGCCGAAATCGTTTGCTGAAACAAATAGGCAGCACGTATCGCGGCCGTGTTTTTGAGCCGCGATACGTGCTTTTTTCACATCGGCGTCTCCAGCCGATTACGATTGATGCCGCCATAAAAAGTCCCAGCGGGTGTCATTGCGAGGAGCGGAGCGACGCGGCAATCTTGTTTTTTCAAACACTTACAACGCCAGAGATTGCTTCACTTCGTTCGCAATGACAGTTAATTTAACTTTTTACGAGGGCATCAAGATTACCCAAACTATGCGGGAAAAACCGGCGCAGTTGCTGCCGGTTTTAAAATACGTACACAGGGCAGTAGTTTTTTAACACTAACGTATTCGGAGGATGTTCAATGAAGATTAGCAAGGACACAAAAATTGATCTGCTGAAACGCATGATCCGGGTCAGAACCTTCGAGGATGACACCACCAAGATATTCTCCGGCGGTGAGATGCCGGGCTTCCTGCATCTGTCGCAGGGCGAAGACGCCGTGGCGGTGGGCACCTGCTCAAACCTGAAGCTTGAAGACGCGATCTACACCACGCACCGCGGCCATGGCTGCATCATCGCCAAGGGCGCTGACCTGAAGCCCATGATGGCCGAGCTGTTCGGCCGCATAGCCGGCTGCTGCAAGGGCCGCGCTGGCTCCATGCACTTTGCCGATGTGAAAACGGGCTGCATGGGCTCAAACGGCATCGTCGGCGAGGGCATGCGCATAGCTCTCGGCACGGCATTTGCCCAGAAGTACAACAAGACCGACAACTGCACCGCCGTGTATTTCGGCGAAGGCGCAACCGGCACGGGCTCCTTTCATGAGTCCATGAATATGGCCGCGATATTGAAGCTCCCGCTCATTTTCGTGTGTACCATCAACCTGTACGCCCAGATGACGCCCAAGAGCGATCATGTGTGCATCGAAAACGTATCGGACCGCGCGGCAGGCTACGGCATGCCTTCTATTATCGCCGACGGCAATGATGTCGAGGCCGTGTATGAAGCAATGGCCAAGGCCGTGAAGCATTGCCGCGAAGGCAAGGGCCCCTATATGCTCGAGTTCAAGAGCTACCGCCATCACGGCCATTTCGAAGGCGACCCCTGCAATTATCGCCCGGCCGGCGAGCTTGAGGAATGGAAGAAAAAGGACCCGATCGTGCTCTATGAGAAAAAGCTCGCCAAAGAGGGCGTGATCGACGACAAGGGCATTCAGAAAGTACGCGACGAAATCAGGAAAGAGGTCGATGAGGCCGTTGATTTCGCACGCCAGAGCCCGCAGCCTGATATCGAAGAGCTCTATGTCGATATTCTTGCCTGATTTTAAGGCTTTAATGAGATAAAAATTTCTTAAGTGGAGGATAGATACATGGCTGGTACAAAATCCCTGAATGTTCAGTGGGCAATCAACGAAGCAATAAAAGAAGAAATGGAAAGAGACCCCAGCGTCTTCATCATCGGTGAAGATGTCGGGAAGCCCGGCGGACCCTTCGGCGTCACCCGCGGCCTTATCGACCAGTTCGGCGCGGGCCGCTGCGTCGACACGCCGATCAGCGAAGGCGCCATCGTGGGCCTGTGCGTCGGCGCCGCAGCATCCGGGCTTCGGCCGGTTGCTGAAATCATGTTCATGAATTTCATCACCCTTACGGTCGAAGAATTCTACAATCAGGCATCAAAAATGCGCTGGATGTTCGGCGGCCAGGTGAAAGTTCCCATGGTCGTTCGCGCCATGACCGCGGGCGGCTTCGGCGCGGGACCCCATCACTCATCATCCCTTGAAGCATGGTTTGCAAGCATGCCCGGCATGAAAGTCGTCATGCCCAGCAATGCCTATACTGCCAAAGGCCTCATGAAAGCCGCCATCCGCGATGACAACCCCGTGCTCTATGTGGAGCCCCTGTCATCCTATAAGCTGAAAATGGAAATCCCGACCGAGGACTATATCTGCCCCATCGGCAAGGCAATGGTCACCCGCGAGGGCAAGGACGTCACGATCGTGAGTATCGGCCGCATGCTTCTTGAAGCAACCAAGGCCGCGGACAAGCTGAAGGCCGACGGCATCGAAGCCGAAGTCATCGACCTTCTGTGCGTGAACCCCATCGATATGGACACGATTTACACATCGGTTAAGAAGACCAACCGCTGCGTGGTCATCCATGAAGCCAAAAAGATCATGGGCGTGGGCGCTGAAATAGCGGCCGATCTTCAGGAGAATTTGTTTGACTGGCTCGATGCGCCCGTTGCCCGCGTTGCGGCTCCATTCACCCACGTCGCTTTCCAGCCCAAGCTTGAGAAGCACTACATGCCTGATGCCGACAAACTGGTTGCGCAGGTAAAAAAGATGATCGGCTGAGAAGCTGGCGTGATGTGACTAACAAGGAAAGGAGTCTATAAATGGCAACAAATTTAACCATGCCCAAGCTCGGCCTTACCATGGAAACAGGTAAGATTGCCGAGTGGAAAAAAGCCGAGGGCGAGCAGGTCAACCAGGGCGAAATTCTGCTGGTCGTTGAGACCGAGAAGATCACCTATGAGGTTGAAGCCCCTGCAAGCGGCCTTCTGCATATAGTAGTGCCCCAGGACGGAGAAGTTCCCGTGGCGGAACTCGTCGCCATCATCGGCGCTGACAAGGCCGACTATGACGCAGCCTGCGCAGCAGGCGGCGCCCTCGCAGCAGCGGCACCTGCCGCAGCTCCCGCAGCAGCACCGGCAGCAGCCGCTGCCCCTGCAGCAGCACCGGCTGCAGCAGCACCGGCTCCCTCACGGACCGCAGGCGAGCGTGTGAAGGCATCGCCCATGGCGCGCAAGCTGGCGGAAGATGCCGGCATCGACATAGCCGCAATCGGCGGCACCGGCCCCGAAGGCCGCGTGGTGAAGAACGACGTGCTGGCCTTTCAGGCGGCAAATAAATTCCGCATCACCCCCGTCGCCGATAAGATTGCAAAAGAAAATAATATTGATCTCCAGCAGGTCACCGGCACCGGCCCCGGCGGCAAGATCACGAAGGATGATATCGAAGCCTATCTTGCCAAGGCAAAGGCAGCCCCTGCCGCCGTACCCGCTGAACAAAAGACAGGAGGAGAAAAAGTGTCCGAAGGCGATAAACTCGTAAAACTGACCAGCATGCGCAAGGTCATTTCCCGCAAGATGCTCGAGAGCTGCAACCAGGCGGCAATGGCCTATATGGCCAACAGCGTTGATGCAACCGCCATTCAGGAATTCCGCGAGAAGATCCTGAAGTCGGTCGAGAAGAAGCACGGCGTACGCGTGACCATCACCGACTTCGTGATCAAGCTCACGGCAATGGCCATCGAGCGCCATCCGGTCATCAACACCCGCTGGACCAATGACGGCATCCTGTTCCTGAAGGACATCAATGTCGGCATGGCCATGTCCATTAAGGATGGCCTGATCGTGCCGGTCATCAAGAACGCGAACAAAAAGACCATCACCGAGATCGCCAAGGACCGCACGGCCCTTATCGACAAGGGCCGCAACGGCAAGATGGGGCCCGCGGAAATGACCGGCGGCACCTTTACGGTATCGGCCATGGGCATGTTCGGCACCGAGATGTTCACCGCCATCATAAATCAGCCTGAAAACTGCATTCTGGGCGTTGGCGCCATCATCGACAAGCCTGTCGTCGTCAACAAGCAGATTGTGATACGGCCGATGATGAACCTGGCGATAAGCTATGACCACCGCACCATCGACGGCGCTGACGCGGGCCGGTTCCTGCAGACCATCAAAGAGCTGCATGAAGATCCGATGCTGGTTCTGGCGTAATTAATTGAGACTAGAGGGCTGGTTTGAAACCCGCCCCTACGAAAATTTCGATAATAGAGGAGTGAATATATGGCAACAAATTTAACCATGCCCAAGCTCGGGCTCACCATGGAAACCGGCAAGATCGCCGAGTGGAAAAAGGCCGAAGGCGCCGATGTTAAAAAAGGCGAAATCATAATGGTCGTCGAGACCGAGAAAATCACCTATGAAGTTGAATGTCCGGCTGACGGCGTTCTGCATATCGTTGTGCCGGCTGAAGGCGAAGTTCCCGTGGCGGAACTCTGCGCCGTGATTGCGGCGGACAAGGCCGAGTACGCTGGCGTTGCCGCGGGCGGCGCAGCCCCGGCAGCCGCTCCGGCGGCAGCAGCAGCCCCAGCGGCGGCAGCACCGGCAGCGTCGGCAGCACCCGCTGCAGCAGCAGCCCCGGCGGCAGCTGCTGCTGACATCCATGTCGTCGTAATCGGTGGCGGCCCCGGCGGCTATCCCGCGGCAATCCGCGTTTGCCAGCTCGGCGGCAAGGTCACCATCATTGAAAAAGACGAGTTCGGCGGCACCTGCCTCAACCGCGGCTGCATCCCGACCAAGGCGCTCCTGCAGTCGGCGGGCGTGTATCATATGGCAAAAGAGTCCAAAATATTCGGCATCAACATGTCCGGCGCAACGGTCGATTTTCCGGCTGTCATGGCCCGCAAGGCGACCGTTGTGAAGCAGCTTGTCGGCGGCCTCGGCGGCATTCTGAAAAGCCACGGCATGAAGATCGTCAAGGGCACGGCAGAGATCGTTGATGCCAAGACCGTGAAAGTAAAAGAGACCGGCGAGACCATTACGTGCGACAAGATCATTATCGCCACCGGGTCCGTGCCGAGCAAGGTGCCGATTCCCGGCGTTGACCTTCCCGGCGTTATCAACTCCGACGGCGCACTGTCCCTTGACAAGCTCCCGAAGAGCATCCTCATCATCGGCGGCGGCGTTATCGGCATGGAATTCGCGCAGGTCATGAAGCGCATGGACGTGGACGTAACAGTCGTTGAAATGATGCCCCAGATTCTGCCGACCGAGGACGAGGAAATCGCAAAGTCTTTCTCGGCTATGATCCAGAAGGAAGGCATCGAGATTTTAACCAATACTTCCGTCAGCAAGATCGAAGACAAGGGCGGCAAGAAGCTCGTGACCTTCGGCGACAAGCAGAAGGAAGTCGACCTGGTTCTCGTGGCTGTGGGCCGTTCCCCTTATACCGAAGGCCTGGGCCTCGACAAGGTCGGCGTTGCCATGGAGAAGGGCTTCATCAAGGTCAATGAATACCTTGAGACGAGCGTTGCCGGCATCTATGCCATCGGCGATGCCATCGGCAACTACATGCTTGCCCATGTGGCAACCTCGGAAGGCGAAACCGCGGCACTGAACGTGCTCGGGAAAAAGCACAAGATGAACTACCGCTCAGTGCCCCGCGCCGTGTATACGAGCCCCGAAGTGGCAAGCGTCGGCATGACCGAAAAGGAAGCAAAGGCCAAGTACGGCGACGTGCAGATCGGCCGGTTCCCCTTTGTCGGCTGCGGCAAGGCCCTGGTCATCAATGAGACCGGCGGACTTGTGAAGATCATCGCCGACAAGAAGTACGGCGAAGTTCTTGGCGTTGCAATCCTTGGCCCGCACGCCACCGACCTCATCAACGAGGCCGCTCTTGCCATCCAGATGGAAGCAACGTTTGAGGAACTGGCCCACACCATTCACGCGCATCCCACGATTGCCGAGAGCATCATGGAAGCCGCTCTTGATGTGGACAAAAAAGCGATTCACATGCCCAAGAAAAAGTAGTTTGTCCCCCTTACTACTTTTTTCAACTGAAAAGGCCGTGCCTTCTGGTACGGCCTTTTCCTATTTCGAACAAGCTGCATTGGCGGGCTTTATAGTTTTTCAGGTATTTGGGCCATAAAAAAAATTCTTTAATCACCCAAAAGGGTGGGGCTATGTTCCTGATAGTGCAGGTGCAATATTTTTAGCGCAGATGGCAGCTATTTTCTTGTGCAAATGCCCTGATGGATGTATAAATCCCTCTCATTATTTTGTGCCGCATGAAGGAGACCAGGCCAATGGCACGCCTTGAAGAATCACAGGAATTGCTATTTTTAAGCTCGCTGCTTACGCACACTGTTTATGCGCAGGGCGGCGGGGCGCAGGCTGCAATCGTTGATTTCGTTGCCGATATCACTGCCCTGTACCCTCAGGTTACCGGTGTTCTGGTGCGCACCGGAAAGCGGACGGCCCCGGTATATATCCCCCTGGCATCCCTTGAGATTCAGGAAAAATTTTTCGTCCTCGCTGAAGGTTTTGACCGGTATACTGAGCCATACCGCAGAAAGCAAACCGATATTCTGCTCAGGGAAGCATTTCTTGACCGCCAGATCGTTGATACCAACGGCGCCAAGATACGGCGCGTAAACGACCTGCAGCTGCTGCATGCCAAAGGTTCTTTGTACCTGGTGCATGTTGATGTCGGTTTTCGGGGGCTGATGCGCCGTGTGGGGCTGCTGCGGCTGACCGATTCGCTCCTCAACGCGCTGTTTGACTATGAGCTGTCCGATCATTTCATTTCCTGGCGCTTTGTACAGCCACTGGCTTCTCCCGATCTTATCCGCCTGACCCTCTCTACGGAAAAGCTTTCGCGCATGCATCCGGCGGATCTTGCCGACATCATTGAGGATCTCGATATCCACCAGCGCAATGCCGTTTTTCAGTCTCTTGACGTGGAAACCGCCGCAGACGCGCTTGAGGAAACGGATTCCAAAATCCAGATCAGCCTCATCGAGGACCTCGAAACGGCAGCGGCCTCTGATATACTTGAGGAGATGTCCCAGAGCGAAGCCGCCGATCTGCTGGGCGACCTGCCCGAAGAGACGGCCGAGGAGATACTTCGGGAAATGGAACAGGATGTGGCCGATGATATGAAGGAGCTGTTGGCGCATGTTGAAGATGTGTCGGGCGGCATGATGACAACGTCTGTCCTCAGCTTTTCACCATCAACAACGGTGCAGGAGGTGTTTGCGGCGCTGCGCGAATCCGCCGAGAACACGGATTTTATTTACTACCTGTATGTTGTCAACGAAAACAACCATTTAGCAGGCGTAGTGAGCCTTCGCGAGCTTTTTGCAGCCCCTCCGGACAGCCGGCTGATAGAAATCATGCATGAGCGGGTCGTGACGGTGCATATTGACGATACGAAAGAAAATATCGCGGACATTTTCAGCAAATACGGCGTCATTGCCCTGCCGGTCGTTGATGATGATATGGAGATGCGCGGGGCCATCATTTTTAAAAACCTCCTTGAAGCGGTCGCCCCGCATCTTGGGTGATGATAGTCGAGGGCTTCTATGTCTGGTAAAAAATTGCTGAAGAGACTCGGGTCGGTTGGGGCGGCTGTGCGCGGCGGCAGGCGGCGCTGGTGGGCCGCGACCGCCATGTTTTTCGCGCTCCTCGGGCCGGGAATCATTACCTCAAATGTCGACAATGACGCGGGCGGCATCACCACCTATTCGCTTGCCGGCGCTGAATACGGCATGCAACTGCTCTGGACCCTGATCCCGATCACCATTGCACTGGTCATTATTCAGGAGATGTGCTCGCGCATGGGCGTCGTGTCGGGCAAGGGTCTTTCCGACCTCATCCGCGAGCGGTTCGGGGCCCGGATCACCTTCTACCTGATGATCGGGCTATTTCTCACCAATCTGGGCAATACGGTTTCAGAATTTGCCGGCGTTGCGGCAAGCCTTGAGCTTTTTGGCGTGTCGCGTTACGTGTCCGTGCCCGTTGCCGCCATATTTGTCTGGTGGCTCATTGTCAAGGGCACCTACAAGTCGATTGAAAAAATTTTCCTGGCGGCCTGTGTCTTCTATGTTTCCTATATTATTTCAGGGTTTATGGTAAAGCCCGACTGGGCGCAGGCATGGCACGGCCTGGTGCGGCCTTCGATGAATGTCAACAGCGCTTCAATCACCATGATCCTGGGTCTCGTGGGCACGACGATAGCGCCCTGGATGCAGTTTTATCTGCAGTCCTCCATCGTCGATAAGGGGATAAAGATCGAGCAGTACGGCTACACCAAGGTGGACGTCGTGGTGGGGTCGGTGACGGTCAATGTCATTGCGTTTTTTATCATCCTGCTGTGCGCCTTTACCCTGCACCAGCACAATATCAAAATAGAGACGGCCCGCGATGCCGCCCTTGCGCTCAAGCCGCTTGCCGGCCAGTACTGTTTTTATTTATTCGCCTTCGGCCTTCTGAACGCATCGCTATTTGCGGCGTCCATACTGCCGCTGTCGTCAGCCTATACAATTTGCGAGGCCTTCGGCTGGGAAGCGAGCCTGAATAAAAAATTCGCCGAGGCGCCGATGTTCTACGGCATTTACAGTCTGATGATTCTGCTGGGCGCGGGTGTCATATTGCTGCCCAATATACCGCTCATCAGCATCATGTATTATTCTCAGGTCATCAACGGGATCGTGCTGCCGGTGATACTTACATTCATGATCGTGCTCATTAACGACCGTTCCATCATGGGCGATTATGTCAACGGAAAGGTTTTGAATACCGTCTCATGGGCTACCGTCATCGTGCTGGCGGTGCTGTCGCTTGCGCTGGTTGTGACGTCGATCATGTAAAAGCAGTTTGAATACCCTACTGCTTTTCTGTTGTATGGCAATCTCCAAAGCTGAAATATTTCCTTGCTCTTTGTCTGAGGCCGACGGTTTACTGCTTCTGTTGCTTTTTAGTTACCGTTTCCCCATCGCGTATAATGCAAACCCGTGATGCCCCGTCAATTGCTTTGAGGCTATGTGCCAATCAGGAAATAAAACACAGGTAATAAACAATTTGACAGAATCTTTAATTTAAAATATTATTCTTCAGCCATCTTTTTAAAGGGGCTGAGAATGATTTTCAACAAGCAAAGACAATACGCCAATTCCTCAAATATTAAAAATTGAATTCCAGAACGCATCCAACACCCAATGGATGCGTTCTTTTATTATCAACACATTATAAATAGACTCTTAAAAGCAGAGAACCATACAGAGCTAACTGCGAATTGGCAGCAGGGCGCAAAGGCTCAGAGTTTGAATAATGTAGGGCAGTTATTTGGAGGTTTGACCGTGTCAACGGTCTTTTCAAACTGAGCCATTTTCGGTCGTGAAAAGTGAGCCACCCAGTCCTCATGACG
>Ga0118677_10010817_pt1 | contig 13843 bp, 7 predicted proteins | sample AliMusrvi5mmetaG_FD_86154 | JGI IMG/M metagenome (GOLD analysis project Ga0118677, IMG submission 86154) | reverse complement strand
TTACCGGGATAGGGCCGCCCGGCCCGAAGGCCGGACGACGCCCCCCACAGAACCGTACGAGCCCAATTAAGGCATACGGTTCCTCGCGGTTGTGGGTTCGTTACATGGCGGAGTGAACAACTCTGGCGGGAGCCAGATAATTCTTGATTCCTGCGCGGAGTTGCCTACCATCGGTGCATGGAAAGCATACACGGACACGACGTTATCGACATGATTCAGCAAGCCGACCACGCGTTTTCACGTACGGAACTCATAGCGGCCATAACAGAGCGATTCGGGGTGGACGCCCGGTTTCACACTTGCTCGGCTGAGGGTCTCTCCGCCGATGGCCTGGTCGAGTTCCTATCCGTCCGCGGCAAGTTCGTCGGCAGCGACAGCGCCCTCGCCATCGATCCGGCCAAACTCTGCACACACTGACGCCCTGTGGAGGTGATGGATCACCTAACTTCAGGCTTGCATCCACAATGGCGCCGCCCCAGCGTCTGCCATGCCACGAAAGCCACTCTACCAGTCGCTGTATTGTCAAGTTGTCGTGGGCATTGTCGTCGGCATTCTGCTAGGATATCTATGGCCGCAAGCCGGGGCAGCGATGAAGCCGTTTGGCGAAGGCTTCATCAAGTTGATCAAGATGCTCATCGCCCCGATCATCTTCTGCACCGTGGTGGTGGGCATCGCCGGCATGGAAGACATGAAAAAAGTCGGCAAGACCGGTGGCTTGGCCCTCGCGTATTTTGAAGTTGTCAGCACTGTTGCGCTCATCATCGGGTTGCTCGTGGTCAATCTGATCCAGCCTGGGGCCGGGATGAATATCGATCCCTCCTCGCTTGATACCAAAGACATAGCGACCTATACCGGGCCGGGCAAGCTGCAAAGCACCACCGAGTTTCTGCTAAACATCATACCGACGACACTGATCGATGCGTTTGCCAAGGGCGAGATTCTGCAAGTGCTCTTGATCGCCATACTGAGCGGTTTCGCCCTGCATCGCATTGGCGGTCGAAGCACCTTGGTGTTCGACTTAATCGAGAAATCCTCGCAGGTGTTGTTCGGCATCGTGGGTATCATCATGAGGCTCGCTCCTGTTGGGGCGTTCGGTGCCATGGCCTTCACCATCGGCACCTATGGCGTGGTGTCACTGCTCTCGCTAGGCAAACTGATGGCCACATTCTATCTGACCTGCCTGATCTTCGTTTTTCTTGCCCTCGGACTCATTGCACGCTTGCATGGCTTTTCCATCTACAAATTCATCAAGTACCTCAAAGAGGAACTCTTGATCGTACTTGGCACATCCTCGTCCGAATCGGTGATTCCACGCATGCTCGCCAAAATGGAAAACCTCGGCGCTGACAAGGCAGTGGTCGGACTGGTAATTCCCACCGGCTATTCCTTCAATCTGGACGGCACCTCAATTTACCTAACCATGGCAGCGGTTTTTATCGCCCAGGCCACCAACACACCGATGACCTTGCTCCAACAAGTCACCTTGCTCACCGTGCTGTTGCTCACATCCAAAGGGGCCGCAGGGGTGACAGGCAGCGGCTTCATCGTGCTCGCGGGTTCTTTATCAGCCGTAGGACATGTGCCGGTGGCTGGCCTGGCGTTGATACTGGGCATTGACCGCTTCATGTCGGAAGCGCGTGCCCTAACCAACTTAATCGGCAATGGTGTGGCCACAGTGGTGGTCGCTAAGTGGACCGGCGCGTTGAATGAGGAGCGCATGGCGAGCGTGCTCAACAACGATGATTCTTGAAATATCCACCGCAGCTTTCAAGTATCCTGTGGCACATTTTCAATGCAACAAGCTTCCCCAACAGAAAACCAACCTATGAAGACCCACCATAAATGCCTGATGCGCTTAGCCGCCATGGCTGCGATGATCACCTGCAGCCTGGCCGCTGAACCGCCGAAGACCCCGCCCGATGTACTCACCCAGCGCGACGGCGTGGATCTGAGTCAAACATGGAATCTCGGCGCAACCGGAATGCGCGGATGGATATACACGCGTCCAGCATCCAATCTCGATAGCCAGCAAGGGCGAATCACCGCCGCAAGCCGCCAAATCCTCGTCACCGATGTGGGGCCCAAAACACCGGCCGACGGCGTGATGAAAGTGAATGACGTAATTATCGGTGTGAGCGGCAAACCCTTCACCGACGACGCCCGCAAAACACTCGCCAAGGCGATCACCGAAGCAGAAAAATCCGCCAATCAGGGACGCCTGCCCCTAACCGTCTGGCGCGAAGGCAAAACCAGCGAGATCCAACTCAAACTGAAAATGATGGGCAGTTATAGCGCCACAGCCCCCTACAACTGCCCGAAATCCACGCTGATCCTCGCCGAGGCCTGCAAGGCACTCGAAAAGGAACCCCTCGACAAAAACCGTTTTGGCTCAATCAACGCTCTGGCGCTGCTGGCAACCGGTAATCCGCAATACCTGCCCAAGGTGCGCGACTTTGCGCATTCGATCGCCCCGGCAGACCTGCATCTGAAAGGTTGCAGCTCGTGGATGTGGGGCTATGACAACCTGTTCCTCAGCGAATACTATCTGCTAACAAACGACAAGCAGGTGTTGCCCGCCATCCAGCAATACACCATCGCCCTCGCCAAGGGCCAGGGCATGTATGGCACCTTCGGCCACGGCGGTGCCGAACCGACGCCCGATGGCCATCTCCACGGCTCGATCCCACCTTATGGCCCGGTCAACGCCGCCGGACTCATCGCTAACATCGCCATCGTGATGGGCAAAAAATGCGGTGTGAGTGACCCCGAGATTGAGCCGGCCATCGAACGCGCGGCAAAGTTTTTCGGCTACTTTGTGGATAAAGGATCGGTTCCATACGGCGAGCACATGCCGTGGGCAAGTCATGATAACAACGGCAAAAACGCCATGGCTGCAGTGATGTATGGCGTGCAGGGCAATCGCGTCGCACAAACCCAGTACTATGCCAAGATGGTCACAGCATCCTATCAATGCCGCGAATACGGGCACACCGGCCAAGGGTTCAGCTATCTGTGGGGCGCGCTGGGGGCCAACATGGGCGGCCCGGCCGCCGCCGCCGCCTTTGTCAGAGAAGCTTCCTGGCACCTCGATCTGATGCGGCGTAGCGACGGCTCGTTCACCTATGATGGCGGTGAGCAACACGGGCCCGGCCAGAAAAAGCCTGACGAAAACACCTACTTCGCCCATCCAAGCTACTATGGCATCAGCCCCACCGCCACCTATGTTCTAACATATTCTCTACCCCTCAAAAAACTCTGCATCACCGGCAGGGACCAAAATCCAGCAAATGCGCTGAGCAGTAAAGATGTGGCGGAAGCCGTCGTGTCGGGCAATTTCGACGTTGCACGGACTAACAAATCTGCGGCGCAATTGGTGGCGGCATTTGCCGACTGGTCGCCCATTGCCCGCGGCTGGGCGGCGGAGGAACTGGCCATACGGCCCGAGGCCCGGTCGATGGTGCCCGCGCTGATTGCCATGGCCGAGGGCAAGGACCAGCACATGCGGCAAGGTGCCTGTGAGGCGTTAGGTTGCATCAAGGATCCGGCGGCGTTGCCGGTGTTGGTCCGCTTGCTAACTCACCAAGATCGCTGGCTTCGCGTCAAAGCCGCCAACGCCCTCAAAAAAATGGGCGACGGCGCCAAACCGGCCCTCACCGGCATGCTGCAGGCGGTGGTGACGACCGCCGAGCCGCTCCAGCCGATCGTGTGGGAAGATCCAATCCAACTGACACATGGCGAACTGGCAGCCACCTTGTTTGGCAATGTGATGAAAAATTCGATCGAAGGAGTGGACCGCAAATTACTCTATCCGTCTATCCGGGCCGTGGCCCTCAATGCCGACGGCATGGCGCGTGCCACCCTGCGCAAGACGTTTGAGAAGTTGCTGACGTTGGAAGACGTGCAGGCGCTGGGGCCGGACCTGCTTGCAGCCGTTGTCACGCCAAGTCCGGCGGACAAAATGTTTGCCAACGAAATCCGCATGGGTGCCTACAAGGCCCTGACGAAATACCATTACAAAGAGGGCATCACGGCAGCCGTCACTTTCGCCAAAACCCAGGGCGGACATGGCAGCCAGAAACGCACCGGCGAAATCATGAAAGAGTTGCTTCCCTACGGCACGGCTGCCCGCGACGCCTTGCCAGGCCTCAAGGAATTGATCGTTCACTTCAACACCGAATGCGCCGAAGGCCGCTTCCCCAAGGGAGCTATCAACCAGGTTCGCCTCGACGCGGTCGAAGAAACCATCAAGGCCATCGAAGCTGCCACCACCCACCCGGAATTGCGAAGCATCACCACAAAGTGAACTATCAGATGAACCTCATTGCCACCTCCATCAACTCATTAATTCTGCTCGCCGGCTCGTTCACGGCCGCCTCCGATCTGCCCACCACTCCGCGACCCAAACTGCAAATCATCAACGGCAGCAACGAAACTATTGATATTTTCTGGCTAAAGTCCGCCACCGAACACATATCTAACGGATCAGTCGCGCCCGGGCACGAGACATCCCTAACCACCACGCTCGGCCATCGTTTTAAATTAGTGGGACGCGACGACAAGGCGGTGGCGCAGGTAACCAGCGAGGTGCCAGTGCAAGGATACCGGTTCGATCCGCTGGGAAAAAATGGCGTGCCGGCATTCTACACGCAATCCGTGAGCGCCAATGGCTTCCCCATCGTCGGCTCCGCCAAGGTCAATCCTTATGCACTCAAGGAGGCCGCCTTTCTGGTTAACCAAATGCTGGCCAAACGCCTAGACGTGCGTGACGCGATGATCAAGAGCGGAGCGCGGCTTTGCGTCATGGCATACAATGAATACACCACGGACTTGCCGGAGTTCGAGCGGATGTGCGACGAGAAAGTGCCGGGGTTCGAGCAACTCGCACCCAAGGACTATTGGGATGCTCGAGCACGCGGCCTGGGCGGCAGCGAAACCGATCCCTTCTGCGTCTGCGCCGAGGAAAATGTGCTCTGCTATCCGGGCGACCCGTATGCCAAGGAATGCATTCTCATTCATGAGTTTGCCCATAGCATCCATCTCCGTGGCCTCGTGAATGTGGACCCGACGTTCGATACTCGCCTGCGGGCCACCTATGATGCAGCAATGAAAGCCGGCCTGTGGCAGGGCAAGTATGCCGCCGTGAATCACTACGAGTATTTCGCCGTCGGCGTGGCGGGTTGGTACGGGCATGACCGCGTCAATGACCACGACCACAATCATGTACATACCCGGGAGACTTTGTTAGAATATGACCCGGCTCTCGCAGCGCTGTGTCGCGAGGTTTTTGGCGACACGGTCGTGAGGCACACCAAACCCGCGACGCGTCTCAGCGATCACATGGCGGGATACGATCCGGCCCAAGCTCCGACATTCAAATGGCCGGAGCGCTTACAGCTAGCCCACGCAACGATCCACGCTGCGGCTGTGGCGCGTGGGCACGACGCCACCTCTGACAAGCAACACGAAACAAAGGATATCCAAGGCTGGAGCGTGCATGTAAGCCGCAAACTGCTGGCCAATGACGCCAAGTCCTGCTCTCGCGCCCTCGAACTGCTGGAGGCTCACCTAACGGAAATCGTGCGGGTCGTACCGGCCCCGGCGGTTAGCGAGTTGCGCAAAGTACCGTTGTGGATTTCTCCGGAGTATCCAAACATTCCACCGCGTGCCGAATACCATTCCGAAGGTGTTTGGTTGAGCGAGAACGGCCGCGACCCGGCTATGGCCAGGGGCGTCGAGTTCACCAACGTGCGCATCTTCGAGGCGGAAACACGCCGCATGCCCAATTTCGTGTTGCACGAACTCGCCCACGCCTATCACGACCGGGTGCTCGGCGGTCAACCCGCCATCGCCGAGATCACCGCCGCCTATCAAAATGCCAAGGCCGGCGGCAAGTATGACAGCGTTGAGCGAGTTGATTCTGAGGGCCGCAAACGCATGGACCGTGCCTACGCCATGACCAATCCCTTCGAGTACTTCGCCGAGTCCACCGAGGCATATTTCGGCCGCAATGATTTTTTCCCGTTCACGCGTGCCGAATTGCAGCAGCACGATCCGGCGATGTGCGCGTTGTTAACCAAAATCTGGGGCGTTGCAGCCCAACCGGCAGCCCAGTAAGCATGGGTAAGGATAGGTGGAGTTCCGCCCAGTACTGTTGACTTAGGCGATGTAGGAACGAGACAGGAAGAGGCGGCGGGCGTTCGGCGAGCGGTTCGACTGAGACTTCGGCGAGCTGCAGAATACCCGCGCACGTGGCCCGGGCATCCTGCACGGAGCCTCTTTTTAAACAACCTAATGTGCTCAGCCAGCAGGATTGGGCGTCCGGCCGCATGCTCCATGGAAAGCCGATGCACATGAGCATGACGCTAACCCATTGCATCTCATGCTCCAAGGCGATTCGAGAGCTCCAGCTCATGGGTGAATACCAGAGCCTCACCAGAAAATCAGTTGTAAATCCGTCTATCAGGCGTAATATGAACTTTTTCCACCCCCCCCGACCCTGCTCATGGACACCCGGACTGCCCTAAGCCACCTCCCCCCCTACCCGACCCAAAAATCGTGGGCCATGAGGCACTTTGCGCTGCTACTCGGGACGCTCCTGGGGTTGCCGATGCTGGCTGCAAAGCCGCTGCCGGTGGGCTCAGCCCACTTCACCCTGGGCACCTCGGCACCGATTACGGTCTTCACCTACAAGCCTTCCGGCTATGTTGGTGGCCCGCTGCTGGTGGTCTTTCACGGCACCAGTCGCAACGCTGAGGACTACCGCAACCATGCCATCAGCATGGCCCAAAAATTCAAGCTCATGGTGGTGGCGCCGCAGTTTGACGCGCGACGCTTCAAGACCGATCGCTACCAACGCGGCGGCGTACTGCGCAACGGCAAACCCCAACCGCAAACCCAATGGACGTACGCCATCGTACATCGCTTAATCGCCCAGGTGCGAGCCAAGGAGGGGCGTCCGCAACTGCCTTACTACCTCATCGGTCATTCCGCCGGCGGACAATTTCTCGCTCGCATGGCCGCCTTTTCACCCGGGGAAGCTAGCCGTATCGTAGTGGCCAATCCCAGTTCATTGTTGTTTCCGACCCGTGAATTGCCGTACGGCTACGGTTTCGGCGGTCTGCCGTCGCACCTCAGCAACGACAAAGTATTGCGCAACTATCTGGCATCCCCGCTCACCCTCTATCTGGGAACGGGTGACACCACGGCAAGCGCCAATTTTGATGATTCCTCGACCGCTATGAAACAGGGGCTCAGCCGGATTGAGCGAGGCCGCGCTTGTTTCAAAATGGCCCGCAAGCTCGCTGCGCAACGGAAATGGGCCTTCAACTGGCGCAAAATTGAAACCCGAGGAGTGGGTCATTCAGCGCCACAAATGTTCGCGGCCAAAGAAGTCAAACTTGCGCTCTTCGGCGACACGCCGCACCGCCGTCTTGTCGTCACGCGGCACCCACTCTAGGCAGCTCTGCCCACACGCCCCGACTCACCGTCCGGCATCTACGAAGGCAAGCCCCGGCAAGCGCTGCGCGTTGCGCCGCCCCACGCCATCGCAATATGCCTCTTGAATACCATGGTCGTAAACGAGGTCGAACGCTGAGTTCTGAGGATGCCCGGTCCACGCAGCGCAGGCATCCTGCCCGCACAGCCCATGCGAGGCGAATGGAAAATGCGCGAAGCTCAGTCAGAGGTAAACGCGCTATTTTGCCAGCGGCACCTCGCAGAAGGTGAGTGCGGCGATGCCGTTGGTGCCGAGGAGGATGTCGTTCTGGTTCCAGGATGTCTCCTTCAGATAGGTGATGCGCTGCGCGGTGGCAGGAGCCTTGAGCTTGAGCGTGAGTACGTTGCCGCGCACGCTGCCCGAGGCGATTTTGTCCTTCTCGCCGTCCAGATATATCTGACTAGTCAGGGAATCCATCCAGACGACCGGTTGGTCGAACTCGAGGCTGATGGCATCCTTGGTCGCGCTGGTATAGGCAGCTCTTTTGAGATTGGGCGGAGTGATCGAATCGGCGAAGCGCTTGCCGTAGTTGTCCCGCTCGATGAGCGGTTGAATCAGGCGCGCAAACTCAGCCCAGCCGCTCAGCGGGAAATGACAACCGCCAGCCGGTTGCACACCCAGCGTGGACATGACACTGAGGTTGGAGTAGAGGCGCGGCAGGCTGCGCTGGATCTCCCGGATGTGGTCGCCGCCACCACTGGTGCCGGCCATGCTGCACGCATTGGGCCAAATTTGAAAAACATAGTAATGACGGAGGTTAGGGAAATCCTGCTTCCACGCCGCAGACAATGCGACAAAGTACTCCTGATAGGACTTCCAATCGTAGTCGCCGGTGGGCGACGCCGATCCCTGGTTGTTCTCGCCCTGGTGCCACAGGATGCCACGGATGCCGTGGGTGAGCTTCGCCTGTTGCACCCGCCACAGCGTGCGGCCGTAGATGGTCGTTAGATCGGCAGGATCCGCCTCATTGCGTTGGTGGAGGTCGATGCGGGTGCCACCCACCGCGCCATTGATGAAACACACCGGTACTTTATTGCTTGCCACCAATCGCTTGGCCAGTTCCATTCCCCAGTATCCGAGTTCTGCCGGTTCGTTTTTCTTGGCTTTCCACACAGGGTGGCACCACAAGTTAGATGGTGCAGCTTGCGGCTTGACAGGAGGGCGGCCGTAACTGCAAATCCACTCACTGGTGTCTAGCGGCGATTCCTCGCGGGTGTCGGTGGCCAGTGCGTTGGATTGGCCCTGGATGATATAGGCATCGCCGCAGACGATATTGCTTACAGTTCGCAGGAGTGTTTCGCGGCCTGCGGTTTTTGTGCCGAACTCGACCTTGTACTTGACAAGTCCCGGTTTGAGTTTGACGCTCAAGGCATAGGAGTGGTCGGCGGAGGGTTTGGCGCTTTCGCCTTTGTAGGGTTGGTCATCGGCATAGACCTTTAGAAATACTGAGTCGGCGGGCTGTTCCAGAGTGCCGTTATAGAACAACGTGCCTTCGTTCTTATCGTCGCGAGCGTAAAACTGGCCGTCCTCGGGTCGTTCGTCCTTGGCCGGAATGCGAGCAACCCATGGATCTTGTGCGGGCTCGGTGACGGCGATGCTAGCGGTACGGGTGCTGGGCATGCCGCCGTTGGTAAGGGTCGCGCTTACCAACAATGTCCCGCTGTTTTGGGCACGGGTGAGGCATAACTTGTCGGTCGAGGCATTTTTGATGACGGCGATGCCCGCCACGTTCCAAGTGATCGTCACTTTACCCGCTCCTTTGGCCTGCATGGCGCTGCGGTTGGTGATGAGGGGCATCACCGCGATGGGCGTGCGACCATCCCACGTCGCAGGTGCCTGCAAGGTGAACTCCGGTTCTGGTATGTCCTCCTTGATAGTAACAGGAATCTCCTTGGTCTTGATCGTATTGGCATAGATCGCTTTGAATTGAAGGGTGGCTGTCTGATCAGCGGTGACCCGCCCCGCATCAAACGTAATGCTCAGTTGATCGGTGGCGATGACGGTTTCCTTGCCGTTGGCCTTGAGTGCCCAATATAATTTCTGGGCACCTCCGGCCTGCGCTGTGACAACGGCTTGTTCCCCCTCTAACACAGTGAGCTGTCCCGGCGATACGCCAAATGCATCGCCCGGCTGTATCAGTGGCCCGACGAGTGATTGGAGCGGCTTTTGGTTTTCATATTGCAGTTTCACCCACTCGGCTGAACGCGCCACTTTGGAAACGCGCACCTCGTCGATGTCGCCAACAAAATTATATTTGTTCCACCAGCCGCCGATCCACAGGCGCGCTGGGCTTTTCATGGCGAGTGGCGGGCCTTTTCTGTTGACCCCGTCGAGCACGCCGTTCACATACAGGCACGCCTCGCCTTCGGTGTATGTATGTACCACCTGCGTCCATTCCGCCAGAGCCAGTGAGCTATCCCCTGCGACGTTGGCACCCGAAAAGTATGCGTCAACCCGGGCGTGCGGCGGACTGGCCAGCGACACGATCACTTTGCCTTGGCGATGCTCGATGCCCCAGGCAAGGACGTGACCGTTGCTGGCCTCTGCGCGGAACCACGCTTCGGAGGTGTGCGGGCTGGCGTCCGCCGGATAGTTCACAATCTTGTCGCCCCCGAAAATCCCCTGGGCACCGGCAAAGTGCCTCGCTTTGCCGATCATGCCGACGCTCGCCGTGGTCCCGACGTCCTTCGACTCAAGCGTGCCAACCTCGTCGGTCAGAGGTTCTGTCATGTGCCAGACACTCAGAAAGCCGTTGCTGGCGTTGAATACCGATTTTCCGCTAGACTCACTAACAGCATCGATCTTCCCCCAATGCATGTGGATGGGTTGGCGGGAATTGCCCTTGATGCTAGGGATTCTAACCCATACGCTCGCGGTGGCGGAGGCGGCATCCCACTCTTCAATCTGATAGGCCAGTGCCGCACCACTATTGCTAGAAAATCGCAAATCCTCGCCCTTGGGCATGGCTTGCTTGAAATCGAACCAATCTTTGTGCAGGCGCACCAGCACGGGAAACTCATCCACCGCGGCGACTGCCGGTAAGTTCGCCCCCTCAGGCGTGGTGAGGAGCATGAGTGTGCCCGTGTGCCGCCAATTTTGATAGGGCAAGGCGTTGGCGATTGGCTTGATTTGCTGTGCATGGACGAGGGCCGGAGCCAGCAGCGTGGCGCCAATCAGTAGGGAGGAAACGAGGTTTTTCATGAGTCTCATCGGATTGTTTTTTACAAATTCTTAAGTAACCCTTTGCCCTTGATGAACGTGGGAGCATTCACCGAGTTATATGTGCCTGCGGGCTGTAGCTTGTCATCGAAATAGAGCTTGCGGATGCACATCTCGCCTTTGAAATCCAGTTCCAATATAGCGCCTTTGGAAATGATAACCTCTGTCTTGTCACTCAGACTGCGGGGATTGGCGAGCGACAGAATGCCCTGCTTTACCATGGTCGATCCAGTGTAGCTATTTGTGCCGGAGAGCGACCATGTGCCCTTGCCGGATTTTGTCAGTGATGTGATTGCCTTGCCCACGCGATCGTATGGATTATCGATGTTGCCAGCGAATTCGCCTGTCCCGGTGCTTGAGCCCGTGAGCACGAGCATTTTGTCAGCACCGTAGCCTGATATGACAAATGAGCTGGTGAGTCTAAGCAGGCCGGTGCCAGACTGGTCGAAAGTCACGGTGGACTTCTTGCCTGCGAGATTCACCACGCGGTCGGTAGTCTCTCCGGTACCGGTATATATCAGTTCGCATTCGCCATCCTTCTCTGCCTCACCCATGACGATCTCTCCGCTCTCAATATCTGTCGGCGCGCCGAGGCTGCTGCTGGGCTTGCCCATGCCCTTCGTGAAACTGTTGAGTGATGATACGCTCAGCGCACCACTTTCAAGTATTGTCTGGCCTGTATAGGAATTTTTTCCTGAAAACTGCAACGTGCCAGCCCCGCATTTTTTAAGAAGAAACGCACCGCCGCCGGGTCCTTTTGAATCTGCAATGTTCGCCGTGACTGTGACCGGTTCCTTGGCGTCTGACGTATCGAGACAAAGAACCGAGCCGGCCATGAGTCCGTTGTGGTTGACTGCTGCTGCAAGATTCCCTAGCAATGTACCGACCTGTGCGCCAGAAAACCCGCCCGAGCCTCCGACGCTGAGCACCAATGTTGCCGAGGGGTGAACACTGATTTTCGCCGGAGTCCATTGCGTACTATCCGAATGGTAGAGGGCCGTAACCTTTTTAACAAACAGCGACCCCTGTTGAACGATGGTCGGGCCGGTGTACGTGTTGGTGCCCCACAGATATATTTCGCCGTCATTCGATCGCCCGAAGGCACCCCACGTGCCAATCTTGATAAAGCCGCCAGGCCCGGTCATTCCACCGCTGACATGATTAAAATTCACATGATGCCCGGCGATGCGAGTGTTTCCATTCAAAGTGATGGAGGCATTCCAATCGATATTACCGGCATCGATCGTGCCTCCGTTTAAGATCAGTCGGTTGGTGGCATTGCCCTGGCCCGGCGCAAAGCCAGCCCCTTCATTGAGCGTTACAGGTCCCGTTCCAAGCGCACTGTTTGCGGCAAGCCGAAGTGTTCCACCGTTGATGATGGTCCCACCGCTGTATGTGTTGGACGGACAGTTGATGGACAACGTGCTGTAATGCTGGTTAGGCCCGCCGTTGAGGTCGCCGCTGGCGTTGCCGTTTCCGCCATTTTCGACCAAGCCGCCGGGACCTGAGATCGGCCCATCGATCTCCACTCGGCCACCACCAGCAATTAGATTAACGGCCATATCAGAGGCCAGAATGATTGGCGTGGAAATTTTGTCAGAAGTGAACCCTGAACTCTGACTGATACAAGGCGTTGTGCCGGTGAATTTGATGCTTTTACCAGCCAAGGTCAGAGAGTTTCCCTGGCCCACAACAAAGTTAAGCTGGTTGAGCAGAAATCCATCACTAAAGTCCTGCGCAACTCTGTATTTCCCTGGCTGCTTGAAATTGAGAACATAGTCCGGCTGACCCGCCATACCCGGCGCAGACCCATTGGATAAATTGTTCGTCCATTTGGAACCATCGCTCCAGTTGCCGGCGTCCGCCCTATTCCAAGCAAACACATTGGGTTTATCGCTCTTGATCGCCTTCACGGTGCTAGCCTGGGTGATTAACTTATCGTTTGACTTGTGGACTAAAGGATATTTCTCTGTCTCAGTATCACTCTTGGCGACCTTGACAAGCACGCCACACGGCTTGTCATCCTTGTTCGTCAGGAAGGGATCCTCGGCTTTGATGTCATTCGCCGGGGGCGGCAACTTTGAGGCTTTTGCTGCATCTATATATTCGGTCAAGTCGCGCATGGCGATGACTTTGTAGTTATTGTCCTTCAAATACTGCATCATCACCTTGAAGGTCGCGGGCTCGACGCCCACGGCCCCGTGCTCCATGTCTGGCACGCCGTGGAAGCAATACACGACCACCCGGCCCTGGCAGGCCTGTTGCGCTTTCTTAACGAAATCCTCAATCGGCTGTCTATCTGAGATCGTAAACGACGGCACGTCAAACGGATTATCCACAGTCGGCCGGTATGGGCGTTCATGGCCGCCTCGGCCAAACGTGTAGCCGCTCTTGGACAGATCCGGGCAGATGTTCCAGGCAACCCCATAAAGCGGCCAGCAGACGGTCGTCATCCTGGGGCCGCCGTTGGCAAACAGCTCATCTTCCATCGCTTGGAAAGCACTTAAGCTTCCGGCATGGCCCACGGTGTGGTTGCCGATCTCAAAGCCTTTTCTATCAAGCTCTTTCATCTGCCGCCAAGTCAGATACCAGTCTTTGCGCGTTTTGAACGAATCAAAATCGCAGACATAGAACGAGGCATTAAATCCCAACGGCTTCAGGATCGGTGCCACCACCGTATAACCACTGGCACAAGCGTCGTCGAACGTTAGCACCACCAACTTGTCCGGGATCGGCTTGCGCAGAATGCCGCTCGGGTCAGGGGCGGCCGCCGCCTGTCCGGACGTGAGCGCGGACACCGCAAGGGCGGCGGCGATGAGGAATTTTCTAACGTTGTGTATTTTCATAGTGCAAGCGGAAAAGAGATTACGCGAAGGCGGTGACTTCCACTTCTCTGTGTTTCAAATGTGAAGTCCAGTTTGACGAATGAGAATCGCCAATCGTCCTCGGCGGGCGAAACAAATGCGGCAATGACGGCGGCCTTGTTTTGTCCATGAACGGAGGCGAGGTAGTCAGCAACAAAATTACGAAGCGTAAGACGCCCCCGAGCCAGAGTTGTCTCCTTGCGCAGGTGAATGACGAGCACGTCCACGAGTGCGCCTCGCAGATCGCTATAGGTTCAGAGTCGTG
>Ga0118677_10010815_pt1 | contig 13843 bp, 10 predicted proteins | sample AliMusrvi5mmetaG_FD_86154 | JGI IMG/M metagenome (GOLD analysis project Ga0118677, IMG submission 86154) | reverse complement strand
GGACGAAATGGGGCCGGTGAACCTGGTTGCCATCGAGGAATACGAGGAGACCGAGGAACGGTACCAGTTCTTGAGCAAGCAGCACGACGATTTGGCGGAGGCCAAGACGCAATTGCTCGAGGTCATCAACCGGATCAACGCCCAGACCCAGGACATGTTCAAGCAGACCTTCGAGCAGATCCGGGACAATTTTCGAACCATGTTCACCGAGGTGTTCGGCGGCGGGAAGGCGGACCTGGTGCTGATGGACGAGAACGACCTCCTCGAGAGCGGTATTGAGATCGTGGCCCGTCCGCCGGGGAAGCAGTTGCAGACGATTTCATTGCTGTCTGGCGGAGAACAGACGATGACGGCGGTGTCGCTGTTGTTTTCGATCTATCAGGTCAAGCCGAGTCCATTCTGTGTGCTGGACGAGCTGGACGCGCCGCTGGACGAGTCGAACATCGGCCGCTTCACGGACCTCCTCCGGAAGTTCGTCAGCGAGTCCCAGTTCATCATCATCACGCACAACAAGCGCACCGTCTCGGCGGCCAGCGCGATCTATGGCGTGACGATGGAGGAGCGCGGCGTCTCGAAGACCGTCTCGATGCGCTTCAACCACGAGCGCGGCGAGGCCGAGGCGGCCCACGCCCCGAACCTCGCGGAGTCGGTCGCCGCGGCTAAGCCCGCGGCGGTCTAGCCGACCGGCCCGGCCGGTCGGCGCAGTTCGGGTTTCGCCGTTCGCAGCTCGACTGGTCGCCTGACCTGGCGGCGGCTACTGCGCCTTCGCCTCGGTGTGCGCGAAGAGCAGCCATTGGCCGCCGGTGCAGCGCCACACGCTCAGGGCCCAGTAGTCGCCCGAGAATTCGGCGCCGCCGAAGTCACCCTTCACCGTGACTTTATAGGTGAGCAACTGGGTGTGCTCATCGAGCTGCCGGCTCACGATGCTGCCCAGGGCAAAGCTGCGCAGGTGTTCCTGGCGGACGGCATCGATTTCAGCGGCGCGCGAATGAACGCCGTCGCCGTAGACGCCGGAGTAGGTGGCATCGAGAAACGCGGCGAACACGTCAGGCTTCGTGTCCTTGGCCGCCTGCCACACGGCCAATTCCCGCAGGACCATGGCGTCGGGCGCAGCGGCGGGTGGCGCGGCGAAGCAGGTGACGGTCAACCGCAAGGCACTTCCGAGCACGATGGATTTTAGTTTTAGCATGGGGGATTAGGTTCACTTGGACAAAGGTGCCTGCCGTCTCCAACCGCCGAGCGCGGACGCGGCTGCAGAATGTGGTCAGGAGGGACGCCGCCGCCGCGGACCGGCCGAGGTCGAACGAAGGACCACCGGCCCGCGCCCGGTGCGGGCAAACGGAACGCGATTGCGGGCGAGGGCCTCGTGAATGAGATCCATGACCGCCGCCCGAGAGAGGGTGGACGCACCCTCAATCTCAATCGAGCGCGCCTGCGTGCCGGATCCCCGCAGCAATTTCTCCGGATCCGGCAATTCCTTGCCACGATTGAAGTACAGCTTCACGCCATCCGCATTCGCGCGGAGCGCCAGGACGCCTTCGTATCCGTGCCCGTTCGGCGAGTAGCTGATGACGAAGAAGCCGTTGTATGCGTAGACCAGCTCATGGGCGGTGGGCAGCCGCTTGCGCAGCGAGCGACGCATCGTGCCGATGAGCCGTTGATGCGCGGGCGCAAACTTGACGATCAACTCACGCAACCGGGCCTCCGCCATTTGTCGCTCTGCCGCAGTCTGGGGGCTCAGCTGTGAACTGCTCATGCTTGTAAGCTCCACCGAACAATTGAGATCAGCCGTGAGGCCTGAAGGGCCGAGTCGGCTGTGCGGTTGAAATGGCTAATACAGTCACTTTCTCTGCAAACCGGCAGCCCTGTATGAGCTGAAATCGTCGCGCTCGTCGGCCGCTCTACCCGCCTCAGAGAATCAGATCCGGCGGGACGTTGCTGAGGGCTTCCTCGATGGTGGTGAGGCCCATCTTGACCTTGAGCATCGAGTCCTGGTGGAGGGTCTTCATGCCGTTGCGCATGGCGATGCGCTTCAGCTCGGCGACCTCAACCTCCTTGTTGATGCCCTCGGTGAGCTCCTCGCTGTTGATCATGAGCTCGTGGATGCCGACGCGGCCCTTGTACCCGGTGCCGCCGCAGGTCGGACAGCCCTGGGGGTTGGCCTTGAAGATCTTGCCGGCTTTCTCACTGAGCGCCTTTTCCAGAATTTCCTTCTCGCGGCCCTCGGGCTCGTAGGCGACCTTGCAGGCCTTGCAGACGCGGCGGAGGAGACGCTGGGCGCAGACGCACACGAGCGAGGCGGAGATGTTGAAGGGCTCGACACCCATCTCGCCGATACGGGCGACCGTGGAGGGCGCGTCGTTCGTGTGGAGGGTGGAGACAAGCAAGTGGCCGGTGAGCGCGGCCTCGACGGCGATGCCGGCGGTTTCCTCGTCACGGATTTCGCCGACGAGGATGATGTCGGGGTCCATACGAAGATAGCACCGCAGCGCGCGCGCGAAGGTGAGGCCGATGGCCCGGCTCATCTGCATCTGGTTGATGCCGGCGAGCGTGTACTCAATCGGGTCCTCGGCGGTCTGGATGTTGACGTCCGGCGTGTTCACCTCGCCGAGCGCCGAGTAAAGGGTCATGGACTTGCCCGAGCCGGTGGGGCCGCAATGCAGGATCATGCCGTAGGGCTGGCGGATGCACTCGCGGTAGCGGGCGAGGTTCTCGTCGGAGAAGCCCAGCATGGGCAGGGGCAGGGTGGACTTCTGCTTGTCGAGAATACGCATGACCACCTTCTCGCCGTCCTTCATCGGGCCGGTGGCGACGCGCAGGTCGATGTCCATGTTCTTCTTCGTGTAGCGCTTGAAGACAATGCGTCCGTCCTGCGGCAACCGGCGCTCCGAGATGTCCAGGTTGCACATGATCTTGAGGCGGGTGACGAGCGCGTTGGCCGCCTGTTTTGGGAGGCGCATCTTCTCCTGGCAGAGGCCGTCGATGCGGTACCGGATGAGCAGCTCCTTTTCCATCGGCTCGACGTGGATGTCGGACGCACCCTGCATGTAGGCATCCTCGATGATGCGGTTCGTCATCTGGATGATCGGCGCCGAGTCCTCGCTCTCCATGTCCGCGGCGCTCATCTCGGCGGCGGCCTCGTCTGTGCTGAAGGTGGCGCTGACGGCCTCCATGGCGGCGCCGACGTCGACGTTCTCGGGGCCGGCCTTGCTTTCCTTGAAGTATTTCTTGATCAGGGCCTCGAACAGCGTGGCGGAGACGACGCGCACCTCCTCGATGGCGAGCTCGGTGGCCTGGGAGAACGACTCGCGCTTGGCGTAGTCGAGCGGGTTGGTCATCACGACCGCGACCGCCTTTTCGCCGCAGAACTTGTAGGGGAAGATGCCCTCGCGGCGGATGAGCGCGTCGCCCACGCTGGCGAGCAGCTTCTCGTCGCCCTCGACCTCCTCGATCTTGGTGATGAGTGGGAGGTCGGTGAGCTTGGCGATGAACTTCGCGGTGTCGTCCGCGCTCAGCTGGAACTTCGGGTCCAGCATGCGGTGGAGCAGGGACGACGAGTACTCGGCGACCTCCTTGAGCAGGAGGAGGTCTTTGTCGGTGAACTCGCCGTCGGTGCCGGCGGTGAGCTCCTTGTTGAGGACCTGGATGGCGCCGATGACGATGTTGGTCTTGAGCGGGACCGTGAGCATCGAGCGGACCTCGAAGCCGGTGGTCTTGGCCATCGACGACATGAACGGCGCCTGGCTGTCGGAATTGCGGTAGAACGACGGCTCGCCGCTGCTGATGACCTTGCCGACGACGCCGGTGCCGAGCGGCAGCTTGAGCGCGAGCAGCTTGGCGGAGGTCTCCTGGAGCTTCTTCTCCAGCTCCGTGTCCTTGGCCCAGAGGGTGGGCGAGTAGTAGACGTTCTTGAAGGCGATCTCGTTGCCCTCGACCAGGTAGAAGGTCATCGACTGCGCCTGCAGGGCCTCGACGACCTTGGACGCGGTGAGTTCGATGACGGAATTGACGTCCTCCCGGCTCGGTGCGGCCTTGGAAATGATCTTGATTAACAGCGAACGCCGGAGCGTGCCGGTAATGTTGGGAGTGGCCATGGTGGGGCGCCTGAGGTTGATTCTATAATTGTCAGCGAAGCGCGGGGCCCGCAATGAGAAAGAACATCGCCGGGCCGGTGCGCGATGCAAATTTCATGTGGAGTTGGCTCAAGCAATTATTCGCCCGGGCGAGGCCCGCGGCGGCCGTCCGGGGCGCGCACGGAGAGCGGCTCGCCGCGGACTTCCTGCGGCGCGAGCGGGGCTTCACCCTCGTGGCCCGCAACTGGCGGCACCCGCGCGACCGCCGGCTCGAGCTGGACCTCGTGGGGCTGGACCGCGGGGCGCTGGTGTTCATCGAGGTGAAGACCCGCTCCGCCGACGCTTTGGTGCCGGGCTACTACGCGGTAACCCGCCGCCAGAAGCGCGTGCTGCGCCGGGCGGCGATGGCCTACCTCGGCCAGCTGGAGCGCAAGCCGCGGACCTTCCGCTTCGACATCGTGGAGGTCACCCTGGACGACGCTGGCGGGCCTCCGGTGGTGCGGCACTTTGAGAATATCCCGCTCATCGCGAAGCACTACGCGGGATGACGAGCATTTCCCTTGCGGGGCGTCCGCGGGGCGACGAAGACTCTGCGCCCATGGCCGACCTCCCGCGTCACCCGTTTCTCCAGGGGCTGAGCAAGCACCGTGGCGCGCCGCCGACGGTCGTCGTCATTTTCGGCGCCTCGGGCGACCTCACGGCCCGCAAGCTGATCCCGGCGGTCTACAACCTCAGCGTGGACGGGCTGCTGCCGGCGGATTTCTTCCTCGTGGGCTACGGCCGCAAGGTGATCGCCGATGAGGAATTTCGCACGCTGGCCAAGGAGGCGGTCAAGGAATTCTCCCGCCGCGAGCTGAGCGAGGCGGCGTGGGCGCGCATCGCCGCGTGCACGAGCTACGTCGCCGGCGGTTACGACGAACCGGCCGCCTACACGCGGCTGGCGCAGCGCATCGCGGAGCTGGAGAAGAACCTCGGCCGCGAGGTGCAGACGCTGTTCTACATCTCGACGCCGCCGTCGGTGTTCGCGCCGATCCTGCAAAACCTCGGCGCGGCCGGCCTCGCGGGCAAGTACCTCGGCCAGGCGCACCATGCCAAGGTGATCATCGAGAAACCCTTCGGCCACGACCTCGCGTCGGCGGTGGAGCTCAATAACACCATCCGCAGCGTCTTCGCCGAGCACCAGGTCTACCGCATCGACCACTACCTCGGGAAGGAGACGGTGCAGGACCTCCTCGTGCAGCGGTTCGCCAACGCCATCTTCGAGCCGCTGTGGAACCGGAACTTCATCGCCAGCGTGCAGATCACCGTGGCGGAGGAGGTCGGCGTCGGCACGCGCGGCGGCTATTACGAGCAGAGCGGCTGCCTGCGCGACATGATCCAGAACCACGCCATGCAGCTCGTGGCGCTCACCGCGATGGAGCCGCCGGGGTCCTATGACGCCGAGGCGATCCGCGACGAGAAGGTGAAGGTTCTGAAGGCCATCCAGCCCCTCAACCCCGCGGCCGGCGGCGACGTCGCCCGCGCGCAGTACGCCGCCGGCATGATCGGCGGCAAGCCCGTGCCCGGCTACCTCGAGGAGGCGGGCATCGCGCCCGAGTCGGGCACCGAGACCTACGCGGCGATCCGCCTCGCGATCAACAACTGGCGCTGGCAGGGCGTGCCCTTCTACGTGCGCTCCGGGAAACGCATGGCGCGCCGCGTGTCGGAGATCGCGATCAACTTCAAGCGCGCCCCCGGCACGCTCTTCGCCGAGAGCGGCGGCTTCAACCTCGCCGCCAACACGCTCTCGTTCCAGATCCAGCCCGACGAGGGCCTCAGCCTCATCCTCAACACCAAGATCCCCGGCCTCGAGACGCGCACCCAGCCGGTGAAGATGAGCTTCCGCTACGCCACGACCTTCGGCTCGAACACGCCCGAGGCCTACGAGCGCCTCGTGCTCGACGCCATGATCGGCGACGGCACGCTCTTCATCCGCGGCGACGAGGCCGAGACGTCCTGGAAGCTCTACACGCCGGTGCTCGAGGCGTGGGCCGCCGCGGGCCGCGACGGCCTCGACTCCTACGTGGCGGGCTCGTGGGGCCCGGCGACCGGCGACGCGCTCCTCGCGCGCAACGGCCAGGTCTGGCGCCAGCCCTGACCGGGGCGGTCCCGACCATGCCCAACATCTTTGACGCCCTCCCCGGGATTGAGGTCCCCGTCGGCTCCATCGCGCGGAGCCTGGCCGACATGTGGGACAGCACGGCCGCCGCGGGCGGGCCGGCCCCGACGACCGAGGACGCCAAGGCCACCCAGGTCAACCTGGTCCTCCATCTCGGGCTGCTCACGACGGCGGAGGACGCCGCCGCGCAGTTCCAGACCGCCGTCGAGTTCTCCAAGCGCTATCCGAGCCGCGTGGTGGTGCTCTGCCCGCTGCCGGAGGACGATCCCGCGACGGAGATGCGCGCCAAGATCTACGGCGAGTGTCACCTCGGAAAATCCAAGGGCGACAAGCGCTGCGTCGAGTTCGTCACGCTGAGCTATCCGCGCAGCGCGCGGCAGTTTCTCGAGAACGAGGTCTCGATCTGCCTCTCCACCGACCTGCCGCTCTACTACTGGGCGCACCGGTTCTACGCGAGCAGCCGGCTGGCGGACTATCACTACCTCCTGTCGCGGGCCCAGCGCGTGCTGGTGGACAGCTCGGTCAGCCCCGTTGACGTGCTGACGTATCCCTGGCCGCGTCCCGAGACCTTGCGCGACCTCGTCCTGGCGCGGCTGCTGCCGATCCGGCAGAGCCTCGGCCAGTTTCTAAGCCGCTACCCGATGGACGTCCTTTGCGGCGGGCTGCAGGCCGTGACGCTGACACATGATGAGGCGCACGCCGCGGAGGCCCGCGTGCTGCTGGCCTGGCTGAAGGAACGGATCGCGCAGTGCGGCCGGAATGCGGCCACCTACACGCTCGCGCCGCTCGCGAAGGGCGCGCCGGGCAGCCTGGCGCTGGCGTTCGTCTACGCCGGGAGTGCGAAGCGATTTGCCTGGCAGGGGGATTTCACGGCGGGCACGGCGCGGTTTGACGCCGACTTCGGCACGGGCCGGACGATGCTCCCGGCGGCCGCAAGCCTGCTGACGCCGGACGAGGCGCTGAGCCAGGCGATGTTCTTCTGATGCGCCGCGGATTCCGATCCGGGTAAACCGCCAATATTCGGTAATCGTCGCTAATCTTGGTTTCGAACCACTGCTTCACGGACACCTTCGTGAGTCGGTCTAAGATGCCGGCTCAAGCCGGCGGAGGTATGAAGCCCCCATCCGGATTAGCGAAGATTAGCGTAGATTAGTGGTTTCCACCGCGCCTAGGTGACAGTCAGGACGGCGTAGGTGCGCTTGCCCTTGCGGAGCAGGAGGTGGCGGCCGAAGAGCAGGTCGGCGGTCGTGACGGCGCGGCCGGCCTCGGCGGCGCGGACGTTGTTCACGTAGATGCCGCCGCCCTCGACGTCCTTGCGGGCCTGGCCCTTGGACGGGGCGAGCCCGGCGTGGACCAGCAGGTCGGTGAGCCCTGTGCCGGCGCCCTCGAGCTTGGCGCGCTCGAGCGGGTGGGTGGGGATCTCGCCCACGACATCCTGGAAGACGGCCTCGCTGACGCCCTCGAGGGAGCCGCCGAAGAGGATCTCGCTCGCCTTGATCGCGCCGGCGAGGGCGTCGGCGCCGTGGACCAGCGTGGTGAGCTCGCGGGCGAGGGCCTTCTGCGCGGCGCGGGCGCCGGGGTTGGCCTGCTGGGCGGTTTCCAGCGCGGTGATCTCGTCGTGGGAGAGAAAGGTCAGCACGCGGAGCAGCTTGCCGACATCCGCATCATCCGAGTTCACGAAGAACTGGTAGAAACGGTACGGCGAGGTGCGCTTGGCGTCCAGCCACACGGCGCCGGCGGCGGTCTTGCCGTACTTGGTGCCGTCGGACTTGGTGAGCAGCGGGAAGACCAGGCCCCAGGCGTTGAGGCTGCCGCCGGACTGCTTGCGGATGAGGTCGGTGCCGGCGGTGATGTTGCCCCACTGGTCGGTGGCGCCGACCTGGAGCTCGCAGTTGGAGGCCGTGCGCAGGTGGAGGAAGTCGTGCGCCTGCAGCAGCATGTAGCTGAACTCGGTGTAGCTGATGCCGCCCTCGCCCTCGAGGCGGCTGCGGACGCTGTCCTTGGCGATCATGACGTTCACCGAGAAGTGCTTTCCCACGTCGCGGAGGAACTCGAGGAACGAGACCGGCGCGGTCCAGGTGGCGTTGTCCACGAGCCGGGCCGGGTTGGCCGCGGCGTTGAAGTCGAGGAAGCGGCTGAGCTGCTCCTTGATCGCGGCGATGTTGTGGTCGACCTGCGCGGGCGTCAGCAGGTTGCGCTCGGAGGAGCGGCCGGACGGGTCGCCCACCATGCCGGTGGCGCCGCCCGCGAGGGCGATCGGGTGGTGGCCGCAGAGCTGGAAGCGCCGCAGGGCCAGCAGCGGCACGAGGTTGCCGACGTGGAGCGAGTCGGCCGTCGGGTCGAAGCCACAGTACAGCGTGAGCGGCCCGGCGGCGAGGCGCTTGGTCAGCGCCGCGAGATCGGTGCAGTCGGCATACAGGCCGCGCCACTGGAGGTCTTCGAGGATCGTCATGGGGACGCGCGAGTTAACGCGCCGGGAGAGGAGTGGCGCAAACAAATCTTATGCCCGCCGCGGGGAAAATAGAATGGCCTCTTCTTTCCGGAAAAACGGTTTGCCGCCGCGGTGTCGCGGGGTCTATCTGTCACGTTCACCCGCGACGCCTCCCGGCAGCCGCGACCCTTCCACCACCACCTCAACCCTCCTCGACCATGCCGCTCGCCGTTGGCTCCAAAGCCCCTGATTTCACCCTCAAGACGAAGACCCCCGAGGGTCTCAAGGACATCAAGCTCAGCGATAATTTCGGCAAGAAGCAGGTGGTCCTGCTGTTCTACCCGCTGGCCTTCACCGGCACCTGCACCCAGGAGATGTGCGACACGACCGCCGGCCTCGGCCAGTACACCGGCCTGGGCGCCGAGGTCTACGGCATCAGCGTGGACAGCCCGTTCGCGAACGAGGCCTGGGCCAAGCAGAACAAGATCAGCCTCACGCTGCTCTCCGACCTCAACAAGGAGGTCACCAAGGCCTACGGCGTGCTCTTCCCGATGCTGGCCGGCGTGGGCGACACCGCCGCGCGCGCGGCGTTCGTCATCGGCAAGGATGGCGTGATCAAGTACGCCGAGCAGACCCCGACGCCCAAGGACCTGCCCAACTTCGCCGCCGTCAAGGCCGCGCTGGCCAAGTGAGCCGCGGCGCGGTCCGCGCCCGTTTCTTCTCCCCCCACACCCGTCACCGCCATGAGTCAGCCCAATCCGTTCAACACGCTGTCGTCGTTCACCGCGAACGGCGCCTCGCACCCGTTCTATTCCCTGCCGGCCCTTGAGGCCGCGGGCTTCAAGGTCTCCCGCCTGCCGGTCTCGATCCGGCTCGTGCTGGAATCCCTGCTGCGGAACGCGGACGGGAAGCGTGTGACGGAGCAGGCCATCCGCACGGAGGAGATCCCCTTCGTCGTCGCCCGCATCGTGCTGCAGGACTTCACCGGCGTGCCGCTCCTCGTGGACCTTGCCGCCATGCGCTCGGCGGTGGTCAAGCTGGGCAAGAACCCCAAGATCATCGAGCCGCTCGTGCCGGTGGACCTGGTCGTGGACCACTCCGTGCAGGTGGACTTCGCCGGGACCTCCGACGCGCTGCAGCAGAACCTCGAGCTGGAGTTCTCCCGCAACCGCGAGCGCTACCAGTTCCTCAAGTGGGGCATGCAGGCGTTCGACACCTTCAAGGTCGTCCCGCCCGGCATCGGCATCGTGCACCAGGTGAACCTGGAGTTCCTCGCCAAGGGCGTGCTCCGCGACGCGAACGGCGTGTGCTATCCCGACACGCTGGTCGGCACCGACTCGCACACGACCATGATCAACGGCATCGGCATCGTGGGCTGGGGCGTCGGCGGCATCGAGGCCGAGGCCGGCATGCTCGGCCAGCCGGTTTACTTCCTCACGCCCGACGTCGTCGGCGTGCACCTCACGGGCGCGCTGCGCGAGGGCGTCACCGCCACCGACCTGGCGCTCACCGTCACCCAGCTGCTCCGGAAGGCGAAGGTCGTCGGCAAGTTCGTCGAGTTCTACGGCCCGGGCGCCGTGGCGCTCCCGGTCGTGGACCGGGCCACGATCGCCAACATGGCACCGGAGTACGGCGCGACGATGGGCTTCTTCCCGATCGACGCCGAGTGCTCGAACTACCTCCGCGCCACCGGCCGCGACGAGAAGCAGGTCGCGCTGTACGAGGCGTACTACCAGGCGCAGGGCCTGTGGGGCATCCCCGCGAAGGGGGCGATCGACTACTCGACCGACCTCGAGCTGGACCTCGCGACCGTCGTCCCGAGCGTCGCCGGCCCGAAGCGGCCGCAGGACCGCATCGAGCTGCCGAACCTGCAGCGCGAGTTCTTCGCCGCCTACCAGCGGCCCGTCACGGAAAACGGCTTCGGCAAGCCCCGGGCCGACTACGCGAAGTCGGTCAAGCTCGAGACCACCGCCAAGAAGAAGGCCAAGCTCGCCAGCGGCTCCGTCGTCATCGCCGCCATCACGAGCTGCACCAACACCTCCAACCCCTCCGTCATGCTCGCGGCCGGCCTCCTGGCCAAGAAGGCCGTCGAGAAGGGCCTCAAGGTGAACCCCGCCGTGAAGGCGTCGCTCGCCCCCGGCTCGCGGGTCGTCACCGACTACCTGCGCAAGACCGGCCTGCAGCCCTACCTGAACAAGCTGCGCTTCAACACCGTCGGCTACGGGTGCACGACCTGCATCGGCAACTCCGGGCCGCTCGACGCCAACCTCGAGGAGGCGATCGTGAAGAACGACTTTGTCACCGCCTCGGTGCTCTCGGGCAACCGCAATTTCGAGGCGCGCGTGCACCAGAACGTGAAGTCGAACTTCCTCATGTCGCCGCCGCTCGTCGTGGCCTTCGCGCTGGCGGGCCGCGTGGACCTGGACCTCAGCTGCGAGCCGCTCGGCACGGGCAAGGACGGCGCGCCGGTCTACCTGGCGGACATCTGGCCGACCCTGGCCGAGGTCCGCGAGGCGATGCTCTCCGCGCTCAAGCCCGAGGTGTTCCGCAAGCTCTACAAGGACTTCGCCGCGCAGAACCCGAAGTGGAACGAGATCCCGGCCACCACGGGCAATGTCTACGCGTTCGAGGAAAAATCCACCTACATCCAGGAGCCGCCGTTCTTCGCGAACTTCTCGCTCCAGCCCGGCGCGATCGCCGAGATCAAGGGCGCGCGCGCCCTCGGCATCTTCGGCGACTCGGTCACCACCGACCACATCTCGCCCGCCGGCGCCATCAAGAAGAGCTCGCCCGCCGGCCAGTTCCTCCAGGCCAGCGGCGTGGGCTTCGCGGACTTCAACAGCTACGGCTCGCGCCGCGGCAACGACCGCATCATGACCCGCGGCACCTTCGCCAACGTCCGCATCAAGAACCTGATGCTCGGCGGCGAGGAGGGCGGCAACACGATCTACCAGCCCACGGGCGAGAAGCTTGCGATCTTCGACGCCGCGGCCAGGCACATCGCGGCCAAGACGCCGCTCATCATCCTCGCCGGCCAGGAATACGGCACGGGCTCGTCGCGCGACTGGGCCGCCAAGGGCACGAACCTCCTCGGCGTGAAGGTCGTGGTGGCGCAGAGCTTCGAGCGCATCCACCGCTCCAACCTCGTCGGCATGGGCGTCCTCCCGCTGCAGTTCAAGGAGGGCGTCAACGCCCAGACGCTGAAGCTCGACGGCAGCGAGACCTACGATGTCGTGGGCCTCAGCGCCGCCATCAAGCCCCAGCAGGATCTCGTCCTGAAGATCACCCGCAAGGACGGCGCCGTGGAGAACGTCCCCGTGCGCTGCCGCATCGACACCCCCATCGAGATCGACTACTACCAGCACGGCGGCATCTTGCCGTATGTGCTGCGGCAGATCGTTGCGAAACACTGACGATCCCATACCGTAGGACAGTCCCTCCCCGGGCCGCTCCGGCCCGCCGGGAGCAACCAGTCCACTTTTCCCATGGCTGACGCCGTCAAACCCACGTATCTCGTCGACGCCTATTCCGACCCGGTGGTCGTGCGCATCGACGGGCGGGCCTGTTTCCAGAACAGCGCCTGCCTGCGGGATTTCATGGGCGAGATGCTGCGGCAGGGAAAGAAGCGGTTCGTCCTCGATTTCCTGCACTGCACCAGCATGGACAGCACCTTCCTGGGCGTGCTGGCCGGCTCGGCGCTGGAGCTGCGCAAGGTCGCGCCCGACGGCAGCCTGGTGCTGGCACGGGTCGGGCCGCGCAACCTGGAGCTGGTCCGCAACCTCGGGCTGCACCGCCTGCTGACGGTGGACGCGGGGGATTTCCCGATGAATTTCGACCAGTGCAACCAGGCGCTGGCGTGCGAGGACCGGCCGGAGCTGGAAAGCGCCCGGATGGTGCTCGAGGCGCATGAGAACCTGGTCGTCGCGGACGAGTCCAACCGGAGCAAGTTTCAGGACGTGATGGCATTTCTGAAGAACCGGGTGGAGCAGAAGTAAGGGCCGGGACCCGTGGCCGGGCGGCGCGGGCGAAGGTGTGGGGGCCCCGTCCCCTTCAAGGCCAATCGCACCTTATGCCTCGCAAATCGTAACTACTGTCCGAGCACTCTGCCATTGCCGGCCGGGGTGGGGAGTGGCAAACCATCTCCCCTTCCATGTTTCTGTTTCTGTTCATCGGCGTCCTCCTCGGCATTCTGGGACTGCTGCTGCCCCTCTATAAGGCACGGCGGATGACCGACCGCCTGGAGGAGGAGAAGCAGCAGCTCATGCAGGAGCGCCAGCTGGTCGTGGACTTCATGCACCACATGGCCGAGGCGCTGGGCGAGGGCCTGACCCGGGAGGCGCTGCTGCAGCGCATCGTGCACGCGGCCATCCTCTGCTCGGGGGCGCTGAGCGCCTGCGTGTTTGAGCGGACGGACGAGCGCAAGATGCGCAGCTCGGCGGTGGAGGGGCTGTTCCCGCCGCACCGCCCGCTGCCGCCCGCCATGCGCGAGAAGCTCGCCACCCGTGCGCGGTTCATCGAGCAGGTGCTGCGGTCCGAGAGTTTTCCCGACGACGAGGGCATCGTCGGCGCCGTGGTGCAGACCGGCCGCGGCCAGCTGATCGCCGACGCCGGGGCGGACGGCCGCGTGGTGCGCCACGAGGACCCCGCGCTCAAGGTGCGCTCGCTCATCGCGGTGCCGCTGCAGTTCCGGGACACCTTCTTCGGCGTCCTGGCGGTGGCGAACTCCGCCGACGGCGAGCCGTTCACGCAAAATGATTTTTCCCTGATGCAGTCGCTGGCCGAGCAGGCGGCGCTCGCCCTGCACAACGCCGAGTTCCTCCATTTCCAGCTGGAGAAGCGCCAGCTCGACCTCGACCTCTCCCTCGCGAGCGGCATCCAGCAGATGCTGCTGCCGAAGGAGGCGCCGCAGATCCCCGGCCTCGACATCGACGCGCGCTACACGCCCGCGCAGAAGGTCAGCGGCGACTTCTACGACCTCTTCACGCTCCCGGGCGGCCGGCTGGGCGTGGCGGTGGCGGACGTGTCCGGCAAGGGCATCCCGGCCTCCCTGCTCATGGCCATCTGCCGCACCGACCTCCGCCAGATCGCCCCGCGCCACGACTCGCCGGCCAAGACCCTGGCCGAGCTGAACCGGGCCCTGGGCGGCGACCTGCGCGGCATGTTCATCACGATCCTGTACGC
>Ga0118677_10010813_pt1 | contig 13846 bp, 12 predicted proteins | sample AliMusrvi5mmetaG_FD_86154 | JGI IMG/M metagenome (GOLD analysis project Ga0118677, IMG submission 86154) | reverse complement strand
GCATGATCTTGTTAACCCCGCCGGTCTTTATGGCCTCCTGCGGCATGCCGAAACGCTTGGCGCGCACGGTCGGATTTTCGGCCAGAAAATCAATCGCCCACCGGGATGTGTCGCAAGTCTTCAAGTCAGTCCGGCATGGTGGGCTGGGCGCTTACTTCGGTCAAGCGCTTGATGAGATCACTTGCATCCGGAGGTTTTCCGGCTTATTTCGAAGGAGAATGTTAGCCCAGAAAGAGGCGCTGATCCGGCTGCTGCACGACAACGATCCCGAAACGGTCCGCCTCGTCAAAGAGCAATTGGCCGCCGGCGGGGAGGATAAACTCCCGGAATTGCAGGAGCTGATGCAAGTTGATGACAAGTGTGTCTCGGCGCATGTCAGGGATGTGCTGGCGGCGATCAGCGGGCGAAGTGCGGAGGAGGAATTCTCCCTGCTCTGCCACTTTTTCGGCGACGGGATTGATCTCGAGCAAGCTTGTTGGTCGCTGGCTAAAGCCATGGAGCCGGGGGTCTGCATTCTCCCCTATGAGCACAAGCTGAACATCTGGGGCCGTCAGTTCCTCGTGCAATTATCCGGGGCCGTCAGCAATCGCGAGCGGGTGCTCCGGCTCTCCGCGTTTCTCGCCGGGGAACTCGAGTTCCGAGGGGACGCCGACAACTACTACTGCGAAAGAAACTCCCTCCTGCCGCGTGTGATCGAGACCCGGTCTGGGATCCCGCTCACCCTGACGATGATTTACATGATGATCGGCTCCCGTGCGGCCATGAAAATCGACGGCATCAACCTGCCCGGTCATTTCATCGCGCGCCACGGGGAGGTTTATTTCGATCCCTTTCACAAGGGCCGAATTCTTTCGCGCGTGGACGTCGAGAGCATTCTGTTCCGGCAGGGGCTGGAGTTGAAGGACCACCATCTCCGGCCGTCTCCCCCGCGCCAGATCCTCATGCGCATGCTCGCCAACCTGCTCTACGTTTATGACCTTCGGGGCGAGTGCCAAAAGCACGAACGCGTGCACAACTGGCTGCGGGCATTGAAATGCGGAGCGGCATGATCGTCGAGGTTTTGAACACGGGGACCGAGCTTCTGCTGGGCGACGTCGTCAACACTCACGCGGCATGGCTCGGCAAACAGCTCTTCCCCCTCGGGCTGCGGATCTCCCGGCAGACAACCCTTCCCGACGGGGAGGTGATTCGCGAAGCCCTGTCCGAATGCTGCGTGCGCGCGGACATCGTGCTGGTCACCGGCGGCCTCGGTCCCACAACCGATGACATCACCCGCGAAACGGTCGCCGCGCTTCTCGGCATCGAACTCGTGGCCGACGAAAATATCCGGCGCAAAATTGAAGCCATGGCCGCCGCGTGCGGATTCGCGATGCGCGAGCGAATGCTCCGGCAGACGATGATTCCCGAGGGGGCGGCCGTCCTGCCGAATGACAACGGATCGGCTCCCGGGCTCTACCTGCCGATGAAGGAATCGCCCCCCTCTCCCCACCTGTTTTTGTTGCCCGGCCCGCCGCGCGAACTCCAGCCGATGTTCGCGCAATCGGTGCTGCCGGTCCTGAGAAAACTCGCCGGCGGACTTCCCGCCCGCGAATGCCGGGTTTACCGGATTGTCGGCCTCGGAGAGAGCGCGGTCGAAGAGGCCGTCGGTCTCGGGCTGGAAAAGCGCGGGGATCTCGAAGTCGGGTATTGCGCGCGTCCGAACGAAGTCGATCTCAGGCTCATCGGGAGCCGCGAGATCTTGGAGGAAGTCGAGCCGGAAATCCACCGCGCCGTGGGGAGCCACCTGTTTTCGCAAAAAGGGGAAAACCTCGAGGAGTGGATCGTCGCGAAACTCCGTGAGCTCCGCCTGAAAATCGCGACGGCGGAGTCCTGTTCGGGCGGGCTGCTGGCCCACCGGCTGACAAATGTCCCGGGTGCCTCGGAGGTCTTCACGCACGGTTTCGTCACCTATTCCAACGCGGCGAAAACCTCCGAACTCAGGGTGCCCGCCCAACTGATCGAGGCCCATGGCGCGGTGAGTGAATCCGTCGCTGTCGCGATGGCCGGCGGAGCACTGGAGAAATCCGGCGCGGATTACGCCCTCTCGCTGACCGGAATCGCGGGCCCCGGCGGCGGCTCGGAGGAGAAGCCGGTCGGCCTCGTCTTCATCGCCCTCGCCCACCGCGGAAAACCGACGCTCTGCAAAGAATTCCGCTTACCCCGCGACCGCGAAACTTTCAAGCAAATCGCCACGCAGACCGCGCTGGATATGCTAAGGCGCAAGCTCATCGCGCGATAAAGCGCATCTCCCACGGGTGTAGCGGCGGTCTGTGCAGGCTGTCGAATCGGGGGGGGGAAATTGCGCGCTAAAACCAGTTATTCGAACCGCTCCGGCTGACCGGTCGCGGCGAGCACGGAGCGCCACCAGCTCCCGGTGGGGTCGAGGCGTTTGGTTTGTCCGGCGAGTAGTTCGATGGGCACGTGGATGAAGCGTTCGTGCAGGAAGCCGATCACGAGGCCTGTCCTTCCGGACATTGCCGCGTGGACGGCGTTGCGCGCGAAGAGGTCGCAGACGAGGGCGTCCTGGCAGTTCGCGGAGCAGCTTCGGATCTCGTAGCTCGGGTCGAAATAACGCACGACGACCGGGATCCCCTCCGCCTGGAAATAGGGCTCGATGCGCCCGCGCAGGAACGGGCCGATGTCCTTGAGCTTGACGTTGCCGGAGGCATCGCGCGCGCCGGCGTCCGCGGCGAGCAGGTCCTGCCCGGCCCCTTCCGCCACGGCGATGACGGCGTGCGATTTCTCGAGCATCCGCCGCTTGAGCGCGGCAAGGAACGAGCCGAGCGCAAACGGCACCTCGGGGATGAGCGCGAAGTTCACGTCCTGGTTCGCGACGGTTGCCCCGGCGGTGATGAAGCCGGCATGGCGGCCCATGAGCTTCACGAGGCCGATCCCGCCGGCCACGCTCCGCGCCTCGGTGTGGGCGCGGTCGAGCACGCGCACCGCATCTTCCACGGCGCTGAAAAACCCGAATGTGCGCGAGACGAAGGCGACATCGTTGTCGATGGTCTTGGGCACCCCGACGACGGAGAGCGCGTGGCCCCGGCGCCGGGCTTCATGGTAGAGGTCGTTCCCTCCGCGCTGCGTGCCATCCCCGCCGACGGTGAACAGGATGTTCACGCCGCGAGCGATGAGGTTGTCCACGGCGGCGGCAACGTCCACCGGGCCGCGCGAGGTGCCGAGAACCGTGCCGCCTTTGTGGTGGATGTCATCCACGAACTGGGGAGTGATCCGCACCGGCTCCGCGCCGCACGCGGGATCGAGCCCGCCGTAGCCGCCGCGAAATCCCAGCACTTCGGCGACACCGTAGCCGTAATGCAGTTCGAGAAAGAGCGACCGGATAACATTGTTGAGGCCGGGGCACAACCCCCCGCAGGTCACGATCGCCGCCCGGGTTTTCTTCGCGTCAAAAAACAGCTTCGCGCGCGGTCCGGCCAGCTCGAACTGGAGCCCGGGGTCCTCGCCGGTTTCGATCCGCTCGGGGATGCGGGTGTCGTCGCCGACCATATGGGTCCTGGTGGAGGGGAAGCGGGCTTCGCCGAGCGTGGGTATCTTCATGGGAGGAGCGGCTCTGGACGTTTCATCGGGCAGGGACTCCCTAAATGATATGCAGGAGAAATGCAGTAGAAAACAGGAATGCCGCCAAGATGTTTGCCGCCCCCCGGTCTTAGCCCGCGTTGCTGACGCCGGACAATTAACGGATCCCGCACAAGCGGACGGTCTCGGCGAAGCTGGAATTTTTCGTGAGGAGGCCGGCGAGGTAGGAATCGCGGGGCGGGATTTGGGAGAGCCGCGAAATATTCGCCGGGTTCTCCAGGCGCGAGAAGATCGCTCTCGCCACTTTCGTGCGCGGGACCGACTTTTCCCCATAGCCGCCGGGTTTGTTGCTCGACCAGAACCGGACATATTCCACGCTGTCTTTCGTCTCCAGTCCGAGGAAGACGACCGAGTGGCCGTGCTCGCTTTTCCCCACGGCATCGGTCCAGAAAATCTTCATAAAGTCACCCGGCCTGGCGTCCTCGAACGACGAGAAATTCCTGCCGAGGCCGAGTTCGTAGAACAGGCGCGGAGTTCCTGGCCCGTTGGCGTTCCAGCGTCCCCACGCGCCTTCGCCGTCGGCCAGTTTCAATGGGAGCAGCGCCGCCCACTGGTCGCGGCCGATGGAAAGGGATCCGCGCCGCTGCAGTTCCCCGAGCGTCTTCAGGAAAACCAGGTAGGTCGCGCTCGAACAGAAACTCGGCATCGCCCTGCTGGCCTGGATGCGGACGCTGCCCGCGTCGATGCGCGCGGCGGCGATCAACGCCTCGTGGGCGGACGAGGTCGTCGCATAGCCGCCACCCTGCGGCATGGACTGGACTTGCTGCAGCACCACATCATTGAAATTGTCGGCGCGAGCCGCGAGCGTGAGGGCCAGCAGAAAAATCAAAGATCGCATCGGGTCTAACAACGTTTGTTTTCCCCGTATCCGCAAGGCGCATTTTTTCTCCCGCCCTTGACAGGTGCATACAAAACATCCATATCTATATGCATGAGGACGACCTTAAACATTGACGCGGGGCTGCTGGCGGAGGCGGGGTCGCTGACGGGGGAAGGCGAAAAAACGTCGCTGGTCCGGATGGGGCTCGAGGCGCTGATCGAGCGCGAGGCGGCGCGGCGGCTTGCGGCGCTTTCCGGAACCATGCGGGATTTGAAAATTCCGGCGAGGCTGCGCCCGAAGCCCTCGAAATGATTCTTGCCGACACATCGGTTTGGATCGAGCACTTCCGCCGGGGTCTTCCCGGGTTCGAGCAGGAGTTGCGTCGAAGCCGGATTCTCACCCACCAGGTGATCATCGGCGAACTCGCCACCGGGAACCTCTCCAACAGGAAGTCCACGCTCGCTTTGTTGCGGCGGCTTCCCGCCGTGAAATCCGCCACGGCGGAGGAGGGGCTCGTGTTTCTGGAATCGCACCGTCTTTATGGGCGGGGCATCGGTTGGAACGATATCCAGCTTCTTGCCGCGGCCCGGCTTTCGAATGTCACGCTTTGGACAATAGACAAACGGCTGGCCGAAGCTTCAAACCACCTCGGGGTCGCGTTTTCCCATGCGAGCTGAGGAACCTGTCTGGATCCGCCGACCCCGAACCCCAACGCACTTCCGATGAACGCAAGACGCGCGTTATCCCTGCTGGTGTTGTTCGTGGTCGCCGTTTGCGCCGCCGCGGTCTTCTGGCTTTCGGGCTGGATGGAGAAGCGCCCGCTCTCGCCGTCCGGCGGGCTGTTCATCCCGGGGGAGATCCTGGTTCCCGGACCGCATTTCCTGCAGTTCGACGCGAAGTGGGGAGGGGACGCGCTGGGGCCGACCGCGGATACACTGGCCACGGCTGGCTGCGCTGTGGCCTCCGCAGCGATGGTTCTCGCGGGATATGGCATCGACACCGACCCCGGCCGGCTCAACGCGTTCCTGAGCACCACGAAAGGCGGCTACACCCCCGAGGGCTGGCTCTACTGGGAGAAGGCGGCGGAAGTGGATCCGGCATTCACCGGGAAACTTCTCCCCCACTACGAGGACAAGCCGTCCTTTTGCCTGATCGACTGCAATCTGCTGCACGGGAATCCGGTCATCATCCGGCTCCGGTATGCGCGCGGGACCACTCATTTCATGGTCGTGTGTGGGAAACGCGGATGGGACTATCTGGTGCGCGACCCCGGCCCCGGCGGAATCAGCGGCGTTTATCCGCTGAAGGATTTCGGCGGCCCGATCGAGGCGCTGAGGTTTTACCGCAAGCCCTGATCCGCATTCCTTGCAATCCGCCGTGTTGCCGGTATTGTTTCCGCCCTTTCATTGACCGATATGAGCAAGAGCATTTTGGACCCGTCCCGGTGGGAATCCGTGGAATTCAGCAACGACGAAATCGCGCGATACTCGCGGCATCTGATCATGCCCGAGGTCACGCTCGAGGGGCAGCGCCGGATCAAGGCGGCGAAAGTTCTTTGCATCGGTGCCGGCGGGCTGGGATCGCCGATCGGGCTCTACCTTGCCGCCGCCGGGATCGGGACGATCGGGCTGGTGGACTTTGATGTCGTCGATTACTCGAACCTCCAGCGGCAGATCCTTCACGGCACGAAGGATGTCGGGCGCAAAAAAATCAACAGCGCGCGGGACCGGATCAAGGAGATCAACCCGAACGTGAAGGTCGAGCTTCACGACGCGTTCTTCACGTCGGAAAATGCGCCGGCCCTCGTCGAGCCCTACGACATCGTGATCGATGGGACCGACAATTTCCCCACGCGCTACCTTTCGAACGACATCTGCGTCTTTCTGAAAAAGCCGAACATCTACGGATCGATCTTCCGCTTCGACGGACAATGCACGGTCTTTGCTCCGCACCTTGGCGGACCCTGCTACCGCTGCCTCTACCCCGAGCCCCCGCCGCCGGGGATGGTGCCAAGCTGCGCCGAAGGCGGCGTGCTGGGCGTGTTGCCCGGTGTCATCGGCGTGATGCAGGCGATCGAGGCGATCAAGCTGATCGTCGGCATCGGCGAACCGCTCGTCGGGCGCCTCGTGCATTTCGACGCGCTGAAGATGAAGTTCCGCGAGTTCAAGGTGCGCCGGGACCCGAAGTGCCCGGTCTGTTCGGAGAACCCCACGATCACCGAGCTCATCGACTACGAGCAGTTCTGCGGGATCCCGCAGGCGAAGGAGGCCGAGGCCGCAGAGCCGCCGATTCCGGAAATATCCGCCGAGGACCTCAAGGCCCGCCTCGACCGCGGCGACAAACTCGTCCTCGTCGACGTCCGCGAGACATTCGAATGGGAAATCAACCGGATTCCCGGCTCAAAACTGATCCCGCTTGGCGAACTCTCGTCGCGGATGAGCGAGCTCGATTCCTCGGACGAGATGGTCTTCATCTGCAAGCTCGGGCCGCGCAGCGGGACGGCGGTCCGCGAACTCCAGAAAGCCGGCTTCACGAAGACCTTCAACCTCGCCGGCGGCCTCCGCGACTGGTGGGAGAAGGTCGATCCCTCGATGCCGAAATACTGAGATCGTCTCGCTTCCTCCCTCCTTGCAATTTCCGCTGCCATGCGGCAGATTCTTGCCATGAGCACGGTTGTGGAGATCAAGGAAGCGATTGCACATCTCTCCCCGCAGGAATACTGCGAGCTGATGGCGGATTTGCAACCGTTTGCCGATGACGACTGGGATTTGCAGATGAAGGCGGATGCCGCATCCGGGAAACTCGACTTCGTTGACCGGCATATCGAGGCCTCGCGCCTGGCAGGAACCCTGCTCCCTCTGGAGCCCACCTTGGAGAATCGTTGACTTTTCCGAGCGGGGGCACGCCAGAATTTTGGAGCCTCTATCGCGGGTTGCCGATGGAGTCGAGGGTTCTCGCCCGAAAGAACTATCAAATTTGGAGCAAATTCCCGTTCCATCCCTCGTTGCACTTCAAGAAGATCGGCGGCGGAAAATGGAGTGCGAATGGGCATCAATTACCGGGCGGTCGGCAGGTTTGATGACGGTGTTTTTGTGTGGGACTGGATCGGCACCCATGCGGATTACGACCGGATTGCTTGATGCCCAGACCAGAATAAATCCTTGTCAGCACCGCCAGTAAGCAATGGACTTCCGGGCATGGGCAAAATTCATGCGTTCCGGGATTGTCCGGCAGCCGCCGCCGGATCGAGGCGCTCGCGAACGTCGTTCCCATCCGGATCGAGGTCCCGATCGAGGCATTCCTGCGGCACCTGCGACGGTTAGCGCTCGGCTGACATGGCGATTTTTCTCTCACCCCGGGGCGTCCTGCATTTTGAGGCGTCTGCGGATTTGGACGAGCGCGTTGCGGGCGGGCTGAAAGGGGCGGCGGAGCTTGGTTCGGCGGCGTTGCTGCTGCATTTGGCGACGCGGCATGTCGAGGCCGCGATGCCGCCCGCCGAGAGCTTCTGGAGGTCGTTCGCGAGGCGGTATTTCACGGAGCTGTGCCACACGGACGACCCCCTGGCGATCGGGGAGATTCCCCCTCCTCTGGAGCTTGAGGAAATCTCGGCATTCGCTCCGCCGATGACCGGGGCGGAATACCTGGACGGCGAGCGGTTGGCCTGTCTCTGGCGCGATCTGGACGCCTTGGTTTTTGCGGGCATCCGCAGTTCGAAGGACGGTGCGCAGGGGTGGCTGAAGGCGCAGAACCCGCTCTGGAATCTGGTCGGACGCGTGACGTTCCATCTTGCTGAGAACAAGAAAAGCGGGGTGCATCCGTTCGCGTTCTTGGCGACATACACGCACCGGCTGTCCGACCAGGCGACGCCGCAATACCTGCCGCTCGGTCGGGCGTTCGAGGAGTTTTCCGGAGCGAAGAACCGCCAGGCGCTCCTGTCGCTTCTCGCCCCGGTGCAGCGTGCTTCCTCGAAAAGCAAATTTGTGCGGGGCCTTGTGGAATCGAAGCGGGTTTACCAGCCGCAGGTGTTTTCGGCGCGAGAGGCCCACGAATTTTTGCAGGGGATCCCGGTCTTCGAGGAGGCGGGGCTGCTTGTCCGGGTTCCCGCATGGGGCCGCCCGGCCCGCCCGAAAGTCCGGGTGACGGTCGGTGCCGGAAAGCCGGCCGGGGTCGGGCTTGACGCGCTCATGGATTTTCATGCCGAGCTCACGCTCGACGGCGATCCGGTCACCGAGTCGGAATGGCGGGCGATCGCCTCGGGCACGGAATCGCTCGTGCAGATTCGCGGGAAGTGGGTCGAGGTGGACCGGGAAAAAATTGACGAGGTTCTCGCGCACTGGAAGTCGCTTGAAAAGGCGCGCATCGAGGGCGGGGTTTCCTTTGCCGAGGCGATGCGGTTGCTTGCCGCCGGCTCGGTCGGCGCGGCGGACGAAGCGCCCGAGTCCGTGCGCGAGTGGACGGGCATCCAAGCCGGGCCGTGGCTCGAACAGGTGCTGGAAAAACTGCGCGCTCCCTCCGCCACCGGTCCCGTGCGCGGGCTCCGCGCCGATCTGCGCCCATATCAGGCGAGCGGAGTGCGCTGGCTGAATTTTGTGACCGGCCTCGGGCTGGGGGCATGCCTGGCCGACGACATGGGGCTCGGCAAGACGATCCAGGTTCTCGGGGCGCTTTTGCAATGGCGGGAGGCTCATCCCGGCGATCCTCCGGCCCTGCTCGTGCTCCCGGCCTCGCTGCTCGGGAACTGGATTTCGGAAGCCGCGCGGTTTGCGCCCGGACTCCGCCTGCTCGCGCTGCATCCGTCGGTGTCCCCGCCCGGCGGCCTTTCCGCCGCGAAAAAGGCGCTTGGCAAATCCGATGTCGTGCTCACGACCTACGGGATGCTTGGCAAGCAGGGCTGGCTGGCGGAACGCGACTGGAGCTTTGTCGTTCTCGACGAGGCGCAGGCGATCAAAAATCCCGGCACGAAGCAGGCGCGGGCGGTGAAGGCGCTGCGCGGCGCACGGCGGATCGCGCTCACCGGAACCCCGGTCGAGAACAGCCTCGGCGATCTCTGGTCGCTCTTCGATTTTCTCAACCCCGGCCTGCTCGGGACCGGTGCGGAATTTGCGCGTCACACGAAAAAGCTCGTTCGCGATGGCGGCGGCTTCGGTCCTTTGCGGCGGCTGGTCCGCCCGTATATCCTGCGGCGGCTGAAGTCCGACAAATCGGTGATCGCCGACCTTCCCGACAAGACCGAGGTCCGCGCGTTCTGCACGCTCACCAAGCGCCAGGCCGCGCTCTACGAGCAGTCGGTCAACGAGCTGAAGGACAAGCTCGAAACCGTCTCCGCGATCCAGCGGCGCGGGATCGTTCTCGCGTTCCTGATGCGGTTCAAGCAACTCTGCAACCATCCGGCCCAGTGGCTCGGCAGTGGCGACTACGACCCGCGGGGCAGCGGGAAATTTCTCCGTCTCGCCGGGCTTTGCGAGGAGATCGCCGCGCGCCAGGAAAAGGTTCTCGTTTTCACCCAGTTCAAGGAAATCACCGGAGCGCTCGATCATTTCCTCGCCGCGCAATTCCGGCGTCCCGGCCTCGTCCTCCACGGCGAGACATCGGTGAAGGCACGCCAGTCGCTCGTCGAACGGTTCCAGCGCGAGGACGGGCCGCCATTTTTCATCCTCAGCCTCAAGGCCGGCGGAACCGGACTCACGCTTACCGAAGCCGCGCATGTCATCCACTTCGACCGCTGGTGGAACCCCGCCGTCGAAAACCAGGCAACCGACCGCGCGTATCGGATCGGGCAGAAGAAGAACGTGCTCGTCCACAAGTTTGTCTGCCGGGGGACGGTGGAGGAGAAGATCGACCGGATGCTCGAAGACAAGCGCGAGATGGCGAGCGGAGTTCTCTCGGACGGCGGAGAAATCCCGCTCACCGAGATGTCGGACAAGGAGCTGCTGGATTTCGTTGCCCTCGATGCGCGATCCGCTTTAGATGACGGGCCATGAGTTATTACGGATGGAGACCCTATGTCCCGGTCGCGCAGCGCCGGGCTCAAGCGGCAAAGAAGGCCGCCAAGTTTGCCAAGGCGGGGAGGACGCTTTCCCCCGTAGCCGTCGAAGGCCGCGCCATCGCAAAAACCTTCTGGGGAAAGGCTTGGTGCCAGCATCTCGAATCGTTCAGCGATTACGAAAACCGCCTTCCCCGCGGCCGCACCTACGCGAGGAACGGCTCGATCCTGGATCTCCAGATTTCCCCGGGCTCCATCTCGGCGCTGGTGATGGGCAGCGAGCTTTACGAGATCAAGTTTTCCATCAGCCCGCTCCAGAATTCCAAATGGAAAGCCATCAAGTCGCGCAGCACCGGGCAGATCGATTCCCTCGTCGAACTGCTCCAGGGACGGTTTTCAGATGCAGTGATGCGCGTGATCACCGACCGCGACAGCGGGCTCTTTCCCGCGCCTTCGGAAATCGAAAAATCCTGTTCCTGCCCCGACTGGGCCGGGCTGTGCAAGCATCTTGCGGCCGCGCTCTACGGGATCGGCGCCCGGCTTGATGAGAAGCCGGAACTTCTTTTTCTGCTGCGCGGTGTTGATCACACCGAACTCCTCGAGGGAGCCCCGGCGGCGACCGGAACGGCAGGGCCATCCACGCTGGATTCCGCAGACCTCGCCGATGTCTTCGGTATCGAAATCGCCGCTCCGGATGCGCCAAAAAAATCCATCAAGCAGAAGGCGAAGCCCAAAACCTCCCGCCCCGCAAAGCCCGTGAAAAAGCCGCCCGCAAAAAAGGCGGCGACCAAGCGACCTTCCTCCACGATGCCAAAAAAGCCGGTTAAGAAAGTTGTCCTGCCGGACAAACTAAAGGCCGCCCGTGGACGTCGTGCCAAGCGAAAAACACAGGCCTTCCAAATTCGTGCGCAGGGGAAGAAATGAGCAGGAATCCGATCGCTGCCGTGTCGATAGCGCAGGGGAGGGCGAACCTCCTTGTGAACCGAAATATTTGGGTTCGGACGGAGCCTCACCCTCCCTTCGTTTGTGTTACGAGCGGACCAATGAGCACATGTTTATGATCTCTCCCGATTTGAATGACCTTCTCTGCTGCCCGGCGACGCACCAGCCATTGCGCGAGGCGCTGCCGGAAGAACTCCACGCGTTCGGACCGGAACTAACGGCAGGCTTGATCCGCGAGGACGGGCTGGTGATTTATCCGATTGCGAACGGGATCCCGCTTCTTGTTCCCGGCGAGGCGGTCCCGCTCACACCGGGGTCATCGCCGCAATGACCGCATCCACCGGGACGGTTGCGACAGTCGAGACCGAGTCCGAAATCGCGTAGGGGATGACGAGCGTGCCGTTGTGGATGATCGCCCCGCAGGAATAGACGACGTTCGGCACATAGCCCTCGCGTTCTTCCGGCTCCGGCTTGATCAGGGGCTCTTTCAACCGCCCGATGACCCGCGAGGGATCGTCCCGGTCCAAGAGCACGGCCCCGATGCAATATTTCCGCATGGCTCCCACGCCGTGCGTGAGGAGCAGCCACCCGGCCGGCGTTTCTATCGGCGAGCCGCAGTTCCCCATCTGGATGAATTCCCATGGCTCGGTCGGGCGCAGCAGGATCTGCGATTCATACCAGAAATGCAGGTCGTCCGAATACATGATCCGGACGTTTTCGCCATCCTGCCGCGACACCATGCAATACAGTCCGTTCACCCGTCGCGGAAAGAGGGCCATCCCTTTGTTTCGGACGGCCGGCCCGTTCAATGTGCAGACCTTGAAATTCAGGAAGTCGCGGGTCTCGAGAAGCTGCGGGAGAATCGTCCGGCCGTCGTAAGCAGTGTAGGTCGCGTAGTAGATGACGCTGTTGTCGGAATCCGTGAACCGCACGAACCGCGCGTCCTCGATCCCGTTGCTCTCGGTCGGAGAAAACGGGAACACGAGGCGCTCGGACACCGGCTGGTTCGGGTCGAAGGAAAACTCGTAGTTCGACTTTGCGACCATGAGCATCTTCTGCGCGGTATCCGGGTGGGCGTGATAGCGCCGGCGAATTTCGATGGCCGTGCGGAGTTCCTCCAAAGTGAAACTCTCCCGCACCGCCTCGAGCACGCGCAGGTTGAATTCGTCGGTCAGCTCGAGTTCCTCCAGCTTGCGCAGGAACAGTTCGCGGTTGTAGGACGTGTTGGGAAAATACTTCGGCTCCCGGACAAACCGCGACGGGGGATCGATGACGACCCCGCCATCCGCGTCGATCATCCCGGAGCGGAACGTGATCGACGAGATGTGGCCTTCGCCCGTTGCACGCAGGCTCAGGATGACCCGCAGCGAGCCGTCCGGCGCGGCGGTTTGGTCGGGGTGAGGGACGATGCTCGGATTGAAAAGCGCGGCGCACTCGAACGAATACTCGTTGGTGAAATACGAGCCAGTGAGCAGCCTCCGGTTTTGGGAAAGCGGCCTGCCGATCGGGAGATACATTTCCACCTGCCGGAACCGCTCGGAAAAAAACGTCTCGATTTCCTGGTGCCGCCCGCAGAAGTCACGGAACACCTCGTCCAACAACGCGTCCACCTCCGCATCGGTCAGCGACAGGATGCGGGTGAGGATTTTCAGCGCGCGGGGCGCATCCATCGGATTCAGCGCCTGCTGCTCCAGGGCCGGAAAAAACGGGCGGATGAGAACCCTCCGGGGATCCGGTCTGAGATAAAGGGGCTGGCGTTTTAATGGTAATGTGGACATGGCTCAAACAGGGTGAAAAGTGAGGGCCAGATCCTGGACCCGCTTCATCTCCGCCAGCGACAGCAGGAAGGCGAGCGTGGACTCGGCACCCTCGTTCTGGTTGACGCGGTCCACATGAAGCCCGTCCCGGCATCCGCCGGTCTGGGGATTGTAAACCGGAATGCCGAGTTCGTTCGTGCCGAGGAACCAGTCGAATGCCCGCCGGGCCTCGTGCAGCCAGAAGGGGTCTTTGGTGACCCCGTAGGCTTCGAGACACGCGCTGACCATCGCGTGGGCCTCGACCGGTTGCTGGTCGAACGGCGCTGGATCCCCGCCCTTCTTCCAGAATCCGTCGGATCCCACCGGGCGGAAGCATCCCCCCGAACCGGTCTGGTATTTTGCCAGCCAGCGCAAGGTTTTGAGCCCGACGTCGAGCACGTCCCCGCGGCTGGTCCACTTCCCGCTCAGGATCAGGGCATGCGGGATCTTGGCGTTGTCGTAGGTCACGATGTCTTCGAACCACATCCATTCCGGCGACGAGACATTGCGAAACAGGGTCATGAGCCGGTCGGTCAGCTCTTCGCGGAACCGGTTGGCCATGCGGTCGCCGGAAAGGGTGCGCAGGTATTCCTGCACGCCCAGAATCGTGAACGCCCAAGCTCGGGGAGAGGTGAAGCTTTCCACAGCGGACAGGCCGGCCTCGAAAAT
>Ga0118677_10010809_pt1 | contig 13849 bp, 16 predicted proteins | sample AliMusrvi5mmetaG_FD_86154 | JGI IMG/M metagenome (GOLD analysis project Ga0118677, IMG submission 86154) | reverse complement strand
GCCATCACATCATCGGGGATTTGATCGGGCATGGTGGCGGCTGGAGTTCCAGGCCGCTTGGAATATTGGAAGGTATATGCGGCGGTGAACTTGGCGGCGCGGGCAACATCAAGAGTTGCTTGGAAATCTGCTTCTGTTTCCCCAGGAAATCCAACAATAATGTCGGTGGTAATCCCTGCATCGGGCATCGCTTTGCGAACATCCTCAATTATCTTTAAATATCTTTCGGAGCGATACGAGCGGCGCATCGCCTGCAAGATTCGATCAGAACCCGATTGCAACGGCATGTGAAGATGCGGCATAACTGCTTTTGTCTCTGCCATCGCATCAATAACATCTTGGGTAAAGTCACGTGGATGTGGGGACATAAATCTCAGTCGTTCTAGTCCATCGATCGAACCAACTTCGCGAATCAATGAGGCAAATGCGCCACGCTCCCCAAAGTCCACTCCATAAGCATTTACATTCTGGCCGAGCAGAGTAATTTCTACGACGCCCTGTTCAACGAGAGAGCGCGCCTCAGTAAGAATCTCGCTCTTAGGACGATCCTTTTCGACTCCGCGGAGTGAGGGCACGATACAAAAAGTGCAAGTGTTGTTACAGCCGACCGAGATAGAGACCCAAGCGCTAAATGCGGAGTGGCGCCGGGCTGGCAGGGTTGATGGAAAGTGTTCGAGTGATTCTTTTATCTCGACTTGAGAAGACTCTTCAATACGGGCGCGCTCGAGCAGCGCAGGCAGCGAACCAATATTGTGAGTTCCAAAAACCACATCAACATAGGGAGCACGCTTGATAATGGATTCTTGGTCTTTCTGGGCCATGCAGCCACCGACCGCGATCTGGAAGTCGGGATTGCTCTTTTTTAGGGGCGCCAAGAAACTTAGGTTTCCATAGAGCTTGTTATCAGCATTTTCGCGGACCGCGCAGGTATTAAAGACAACTAAATCTGGGGTGGAGCCTTCGAGTGCCGCTTCGTAACCAGCTGATAAGAGAAGTCCCGCGATGCGCTCGGTGTCATGCACATTCATTTGGCAGCCGTAGGTTTCTACGACGAAGGTGCGTGCGCTCATTGGACAATCTTACGAGGCTAAAAGCTCTCTCATAATCCGCTCAGTAATCTGATGGCTAAAACCCTTGCGGGCTAGAAGCGAGTGGATCCGACGGTAGATCACCATCTGGTCCAAATGCGCACACGAGCGGTATTTACGCTCAGCTAGTTGGTATGCCATCTGATACTCCTCTTCAAGATCCGAGCCCTGCATCACCTCATCGATGATGTCCTGAGCGACGCCCTTTCCACGGAGTTCTTGGACAATCACGCCTGTACTTAACTTCTTCTGGCGCCGGCGTGACTCGGTCCAGATATGTGCGAATTCCAGATCGTTAAGAAGCCCTTGGAGTTCGAGTGAGTCGAGAACAGAGGAAGAGATCTCGGGTTCTACTCCCCTCTTTAAGAGTTGAGTATGTAGCTCAGCCCTACTCTTGGCGCGAGGAGCTAGCGCATAGAGCGCCATCGACATCGCGTCAGAGTAGGGATCAGCCATTACATCTGATTTATCTCTCACCTTTTAGAAATCAACCTCAGAGGTCGCTTCATCAATCGCGGCTACTAACTCTGGATCGATAACAACTGGAACATAATGTTCGCGAATCTTGCCCTCAATCTCGTTGGCAAGATCAGGATTATCAATCAAGAAGTTACGGGAGTTCTCTTTACCTTGGCCGAGTTGATCTCCCTCGTAGGTATACCAAGCGCCAGATTTCTTGACGACTCCAACCTCTACACCAAGATCAATGAGCGACCCCTCGCGCGAGATTCCGGTGCCGTAGATGATGTCGAATTCTGCTTGCTTGAATGGTGGAGCCATCTTGTTCTTAACAACTTTGACACGAGTGCGGTTACCAACGGCTTCTTGGCCGTCCTTAAGAGTTTCGATACGTCGCACATCCATACGGATGGAGGCGTAGAACTTGAGCGCCTTACCTCCAGTAGTAGTCTCGGGAGTACCGAAGAAGACACCGATCTTCTCGCGCAACTGGTTGATAAAGATTGCTGTTGTATTTGACTGGTGCAAAGCACCTGTGATCTTGCGAAGCGCTTGAGACATCAAACGAGCTTGTAGACCCATATGTGAGTCACCCATTTCGCCCTCTATTTCAGCACGAGGAACAAGTGCGGCAACTGAGTCAACAACGATGATGTCGAGTGCGCCGGAGCGAATCAACATATCCATGATCTCAAGTGCCTGCTCCCCAGTGTCAGGTTGTGAAACTAGAAGGGCATCAATATCGACTCCAAGCTTCTTGGCATACTCAGGATCGAGGGCATGTTCAGCATCGATAAATGCTGCGATACCGCCAGCCTTCTGCGCATTTGCGATGGCGTGAAGCGCCACAGTTGTCTTACCCGAAGATTCTGGGCCATAAATCTCAACGATACGTCCTCGTGGCAATCCGCGAATTCCGAGAGGTATCTCAAGAGCGATAGATCGGCTTGGAATAACCTCTTGGACGACTGAGCCGCGCTCACCCATCTTCATTACTGAACCCTTACCGAACTGACGCTCAATCTGGGCTAGGGCGGTATCTAGGGCTTTGGTGCGATCAAGCGATTGCTTTTCAGATGCCTTATCGGCTTTATCTGATGCCATTTTCTGCCTTTCTCTCTTAACTCAGATGAGTTCATCTGTACGGTCCAGAAGGTACGGAAGACCACCGACGGCGGGAGGCTAGCTCTCGCGGAAGTGTGGAACCGCTCTGGTTGGGCATATCTTTCGCATCCGATCGGAGACCTTTCGGATGGAGGTATCGTACCGAACATCTGTTCGAATGGCTAGGACACGCCGAAATCCCAAACCCCGCTACTTTTTACCTTCATTTTCGAAGGGTACAAATCTTGCAAAATTGCTCCCTACGCCGCCGTTCAACCTTCTATTTTCTCGGACCTGTGCGTGGTAGCCAGGGGCGTAGTGACCTCCAATTATGTGTTCATACTTGGGAATTTCACCCAGAAGCTTGCGTGCTTCTAGTGGATCACTTACTTCAGCAAAATATTTCAGCTGCGCTTTTTCATTGCTAAAAGCTTTGAGAGGAACATGGCGGACCTGGTTTCGTTCCGGGTCAAATTTATTATGTTTAACATACCAACGATCCAAAGAGTCGTCATTTATATCGACTTCGACTCCAGTTGGACCAAATTTGAGGACTGATATTCGCCACAGCCCTCTGATAAACCCTTTTACAAAATAGCGAGCTCCTCGACTTGATCTCTTCATGGCCCTGTACCTTCCCCCACAACCTCGAATTTAGCTCCGAGCTGAGCGATAAAGATGAAGTGAAAATTCCCAAATGCGTTCTTCTTGTGTGTGACCGCAAGAAGCCAGGCGCCCCTGGCCTCAATCGGGACACTGCCAGTCCAGTCCCCTACAGGTGCACCAATTCCGTTGCTGCAAGGATGCAATCCGATGGTATTCAGCGACACTTTGACAGCATTAATGGCATTTACTTTTATCGGTAAAAGGCGCCTTTTTTCATAATAGTTACTTGCGACCGCCGTGAGCGACTTAGATAAAGAAATGGAAATTTTGGATGTAAGGATGCGACTTATTCTGCAATCGGGCAAGACTTTAGCCAATCGCGCATTTGCAACCAAACTTGTTGAGTCTTGCCAGATTAACCCCTTAGCTGTGAGGAGGCACATTTGTGTCCCGCCACTGTTACCCGATTGGGGCAACTCTTCATTCTCGATTCCACACTTACTTCCAAGCGGGCGACCGAATATTCCATCATTTGACGCTTGAACAGGTGCGAGGAATCCAAGCATCAACAGAATTGAAACTATCGCAGTACTGCGTTCGCGGTTCATGTAAACAAGTTTAGTTGGCCGTTAAGTAATTCGTTGTACCGTGAAGCAATCTGCACACTTGAATTGCTAATAGTGAGACGTTTATCGCGCGAGAGTTCACCGTGGACGATGGTGAAATCGCGAGCGCGAAGCCCGAAGGCGGTTGCCAATTCTTTGATTACTGCTGCATTGGCTTTGCCATCCACGGCAGGGGCTTGAACCACGACAACTAAACGGGGTGGATCACCTGCAGTGCCACCGACTTTGTTGTGTGATGCATTGGGGCGAACCCGAATTTCGATGACTAGGTCTGGCATAGGGCTTATCGAAACTTTGCTGGCATTTCGGGGTTGTGGGCGACGATCGCTTTCCAGATATCGCCTGCTTCAAATCCTCGGGCGAGTGCTTCGTTGACAGTAAGGCCGCCGAGCTCTGAATGAACGATATCGCGGGCATAGGTATCTGGATCGCTGAAGTAATCGAAGATCCGGGAGCGAAGTTCAGTTATACGCATTCCCATGAATTAAAGGGCTCTTGCGATCTGATCAGCCTGCTTCGCACTTTCAACTGGGGTAAGTGGAGATGCAATTTGACCTATTAACCAGCGCAAAACCGTTCCGGATGACTCTCCAAATATTGCAGCGAGAGAAGTTTTGACTAACTGCCACAGTGGATGGTCGGTAACAGTCACAAATTTGGCGATATCAAGGGGGTCGGTTTCAACCATCTTGCGAAGGGCTGGATCTTTAGAAATTTCAATAGAGAGTGCATAAAGAGCGTCGCGCTTGGTAGGTGCTTTACGAGCGATATCGGCAAGCCTATGAATTTCAGATTCAACGAGAGAGAGCATCATCTCTTCTTTATCGCTGAAATGGTTATAAACCGTGGCACGTGAAACCTCTGCGCGGGCGGCAATATCGTTCATATTTGATTCGTAAGAGCCGACCTCAGTTATGACGATTTTTGCTCCAGAGAGAATCGCGGTACGGGAACGTTGATTGGTTGCCATGGCTTGTTTGAGCTTTCGATAAGGCTCGCGTTAGTGCTAATTACGCGGCGTCATCCACCACGGTGAGGGTAGGTGCTTCGTGAGTTCGGACCTGGGCCGTCACCCTCAAGAGAACTTCACCTAATGAGATCTCAAGTGCGCTGCAGATTGCGTTGAGGAGCTCTGAAGAGGCCTCCTTCTGTCCCCGCTCTACCTCTGAAAGATAACCCAAGGAGACGCGAGCGCTCTTAGCTACATCGCGCAAGGTGCGTCCCTGGCTGATGCGCGCCGAACGAAGCGCAGAGCCAATGTGGGAGCGGAGAAGAATCACGAGATAAGGATACGGGTAAAGGTGGCTAATGCGCTCTCTAAAGTTGCGTGGCGAATTTGAGCGCGATCTCCCGCCAGTGCTAACTGCACGGCAGTTGTCCCTGCCTTGCTATCGATTGCGATCCAGACCGTACCTACTTTTTGTCCATAAGCGCGCCCGGGACCTGCCACCCCTGTCGTAGAAATAGCGAAGTCGGTCTTGAACTGCGTCCTGGCACTCTGCGCCATCTGGATTGCCACTTCTTCTGAGACCGCGGTGTGTTTATTGAGTACCCGCTTGGCAACACCAAGAAATTTAGTCTTACTTACATCGCTGTAAGTAATGAGGCCACCTTGATAGACCGCCGAGGAGCCGGGAACGGATGTGAAAGCTTCGGCTAATCCCCCACCAGTTATGGATTCTGCAGTACTCACTGTTAGCCCGCGGCGTTTAAGTAGCTTTATGAGGGCAGTAGCCTGATCATTTGTCGGCATTTTGAACTACCTTTTTGAAATAGTCATACCCCGTCGTAATAGTGATGGCGATTGTCGCCGCCATGAAAATATCGCGCGGTAGATGGAGCCAGTGCGGTAGAGGCAGGATGTAGAAACCGATACCGAATCCTTGCATCATGGTTTTGAGTTTTCCGCCTTTACTAGCTGGAATTACACCACCCCTGATGACTGCCAGACGTAATAGAGTGACGGAGATTTCGCGGAACAAGATCACAATGGTGACCCACCACCACAACTTGCCTTGGATCGATAAACCAATCATTGCTGTGCCAATTGCAGCCTTGTCGGCAACAGGATCCAGGAAAGTTCCAAAACTTGTCACTTGATTGCGCGACCTTGCTAGGCGGCCATCCATTAAATCAGTGACTCCGACGAGGAAGAATCCACACCATGCAATCACGCGCCAGAGTGAATTGTCTCCGCCATCTTTGAAAAGTGCATAGGCGCAAAGTGGAAGAGCAACCACCCGCAAAAGTGTGAGCGCATTTGGAAGATTTAACGTCCGCGCCTTTGGTGTGCTCATTGGTGCCATGCTACCTGTCGGCGCCTAACTTTTGCGTGAAGATAGATAAATCTGGGGCTATTTACCCTTGTGAGGATGCGCCAGGACCAAATTGAAGGTGAACCACTTCGCCGGTTGCACCTGGAGCACCTGCATCTCGACCGTTAACATTCAAGTCAACTGCTCCGGCATTACCGATCGTGAAATTAATCAACTGACTGTCATCAAAGGATTTCGATTCTCCAGTCACTAGATTTCCGACAAACAATTGAGTGCCCGAACTATCAGTTACTGCGAGCCAGGTAGAACCGGCGTTGGCAGTTACTACTACTGAAACTGGAGAGGTCTTAGTTGCGACAGCGGTGGTGCCGGCAGGAGCTGCACCAGTGGTTGAGGTGGTTGAAGTTGTAGCGGATAAGGAAGCCGTTTGAAGGGTCTGCGTTGTCGTCGAAGTGGTCGCAATTTTCTTCTTCGCCGAATGTACAAATGAAGCACCAGTCGGAATTGCTACGACAAGAACCGCAATCGCAACTGCAACCTTGGCGAGTAATGCGTAAGAAATTCTGGATTCTTTGCGCACGGAGGGGGTGACGCTATTTTCACTTAGCAGATCGATCATCGGACGATTGAAATCTTGATTCATTGCATTGAACTCATCGACCAATAAATCGGCATTGGCGTGCAAGACCTTGGCGATATTGCGAATATGTCCGCGCGCATATGCCAGGCCGCCTGAAGAAGCGAAATTATCATTTTCCAGATCAAGCAACACGGTGCGACGAACGCAGGTTGCTTCAGCAAGTTCTTCAATCGACATGCCAACAGACTCTCTGGCTTGACGGAGAAGAATTCCTACTGACATGAAAGCCTCGTTACTTGAATTGCGAGCGGCGCGAACACCGAACCACAACCTTGGGGGAAGGTGAGGAGACAAGGGTAAGCCACAAAATCGCCCTGAGCCAAATTTATTTTAGAAATCCCCCGTCTACCAGCACAAATGGGGAATTAATTCACTTATGCGTAACCCTGGATCTCCTCAAGGAGGTCAGGCATCTGCTCAGCCGTGATCAGAACCTCACGAGCCTTAGAACCTTCTGAGGGGCCAACTACGCCACGACTTTCCATGAGGTCCATCAAGCGACCAGCTTTCGCGAAGCCGACACGAAGCTTGCGTTGCAACATGGATGTTGAACCAAATTGAGTTCCTACTACAAGTTGAATTGCCTGCAAGAGAAGATCCATATCATCGCCAATATCATTTTCGATCTGCTTACTCACTGCAGGAGCATTGATATCAATTCTGAAGACTGGTTGCGCTTGGGACTTAACATGATTGACGACCGCTTCCGATTCGCGCTCTGAGACATATGCACCCTGAATACGCATCGCCTTACTTGCACCCATCGGCAAGAAGAGCCCATCACCTTGACCGACTAATTTTTCCGCACCAGGTGTATCGAGAATGACTCTGGAGTCAGCGAGGCTCGAAGTTGCAAATGACAATCGAGAAGGAACGTTGGCCTTAATCAAACCGGTCACCACATCTACTGATGGACGTTGCGTTGCAATAACCAGGTGAATACCAGCAGCACGGGCTAACTGCGTAATACGAACGATGCTCTCTTCAACTTCGCGGGCCGCAACCATCATCAAATCTGCCAACTCATCAATGATGACCAGAAGGTATGGATATGGCTCAAGAACTCGCTCGCTGCCGGCAGGTGCCGATAGTTTTTTGGACTTTACGGCGCGATTGAAATCATCGATATGTCTAAAACCAAAATGTGAGAGATCGTCATAGCGCTGATCCATCTCGCGGACTACCCACGCCAAGACATCCGCTGCCTTCTTGGGATTGGTGATAATCGGAGCAATGAGGTGAGGTATTCCTTCATAGCTGGTGAGTTCAACCCGCTTAGGGTCGATCATTACCAGGCGAACTTCATCGGGAGTAGAACGCATCAAAATAGAAACTATGAGTGAGTTGATCATCGAAGATTTACCCGCACCTGTTGCACCAGCAACAAGTAAGTGTGGCATCTTGGCTAAATTGGCGCAGATGAAATTACCTTCTACATCTTTACCAAGTGCAATAACCATTGGGTGTGTCTCGTTGATTGCGACGGTGGAGCGCAAGACATCGCCGAGTGCCACAATCTCGCGATCGGTATTTGGAATTTCGATACCCACTGCAGATTTGCCGGGAATTGGAGAGAGAATTCGTACATCTCCACTCGCTACGGCGTACGAGATGTTCTTTGAGAGCGCAGTAATCGCTTCGACCTTTACACCTGCCGCAAGCTCAATCTCATAACGTGTAACGGTAGGTCCGCGCATAAAACCAGTGACCCTGGCATCGACACCGAACTGTTCAAAGACTTGGCCAAGCGCAGCAACAACTAGATCATTGGCCTTTGACTTGGCCTTTGAGGCAGGTGCGGTGCGCAACAGATCCATCGATGGCAAGACATAGGGGGTATCAGCCGCCAGGATCATTTGGTGAGCCGGTGCGCTTTGAACTGTCTTAGTTGTAAATGTTGGAGCTGGCGCAGGGGTTACGTGAATTGCGACTGTCGCCTCAGGATCGGCTAGCTCATCAAACTCTTCTTCAGGCTCTTCCTCATGGAACTCTTGAACGAGAGGAGTTTCAAAGGGTGGGGTGTCGTTGATCTCGAATGCCTCTTCCTGTTTGTCGCGCGCTGCTTGGCGACGGCGGGTAAACCAGGCGAAGAATCCTTTTACCTTTGCGATCACCTGAGAGACAGGTGTTGCGGTCACGATCAAGATTCCGAAGAAGAGAATAAGTAGCAAGATCGGGATTGCAAGGAGTGAGGTGCCGAGGTTGGAGAGTGGTCGGCCAACGCCATACCCCACGACTCCCCCAGCGCTCTTAACGCTATTGAACTCTGCATCCTTAAAGACTTGGGCTAGCCCAGTGGTACTGAGTACTAAGAGAATGGCCCCGATGGTGATTCGACCATTGGCACGGCCCTCGTCCGGAGCCTTAAATAATCTGAAGGCAAAATAGATAAAGAGGATGGGGGTAATGATCGCGATCTTGCCGAAAGTTCCAAGCAAGACGGTATTCATAAATCGCCCAATGGGGTTGTGCAGGTGGAACCAACTTCCCGCGGCGCTCAGGAGCGCAAAGATCAAGAGAAGGAATGCGAGTCCATCACGATGGTGTGCGCTATCGAGTTCACGGGCCTCTTTAAAGAGAAATCGAACGGTGCTACCGATCGCTTTTGCGATGAAGCGCCAGATGGCTACCAGCCCGCGACCCATCGCAGCAAGGATCGATGGACGTTTCTTTGCCTTGCTTCGCGAGGTACTTTGTTTTTTAGCCATAGCGAACTAAGCCTAAAGAAAAGCAGTTGTACACGCCTCTCGGCGCGCCGTCATACCTCAATAACTACAGGGATGATCATTGGTTTGCGACGATGTTCCTCGCCAACCCAACTTCCCACAGTACGACGTACTACTTGTGCAAGCTGGTGAGTTCCGTTAATTCCATTAGAAACAGAAGTCGTAAGCGCCTTCTCAATCATTCCCTTTACTTCATCAAAGAGCGCTTTATCTTCGGTGAAACCACGGGCATGGATATCTGGACCTGCAACGATCTTGCCGCTCTGTGAGTCAACAACGACAACGACCGAAATAAATCCTTCTTCACCGAGAATGCGACGATCCTTAAGTGAACTTTCGGTGATCTCACCGATGCTCTGACCATCAACATAAACAAAGCCGACGGGAATTGCACCTGATACATCCGCATACCCATCGTGCACATCAACGACGATTCCGTTATCTACAACGATGGTATTGGTGCGAGGCACACCAGTCTTGATAGCTAACTCTGCGTTAGCTCGAAGGTGACGCCATTCGCCGTGAATAGGCATGACATTCTTTGGCTTAACAATGTTGTAGCAGTACAAAAGTTCTCCAGCGGCAGCGTGGCCAGATACATGCACCAGCGCATTACCCTTATGAACGACAGTTGCACCAAAGCGAGTGAGTTCATTAATGACTCTAAAGACCGGGTTTTCGTTACCAGGAATCAAAGATGATGCGAGAACTACGGTGTCACCCTTGCCGACTCGAATCTGATGTTCGCCGTTAGCCATTCGAGAGAGCGCTGCGAGAGGTTCACCTTGTGAACCAGTACAGATTAAAACGACGCGATCGCCGGCATCTTCAACGGTTTTCGCATCAATAATCTCAAGACCTTCGGGAACTTCGAGGTATCCCAAATCCTGTGCCAACTTCATATTGCGAACCATGCTGCGACCGATGAAGGCAACCTTACGATCGTGCTGGGCCGCAATCATCATGATCTGTTGTACGCGGTGCACGTGAGATGCGAATGAGGCGACAATTACGCGACGCTCTGTAGCACGAAATACTCGATCGAGTGTCGGCATGATGTCGCGTTCGGAAGTTGTAAATCCAGGCACATCAGCGTTGGTGGAGTCCACCATAAACAGATCTACACCTTCTTCACCCAAACGAGCGAATGCGGCAAGGTCTGTAATCCGTCCATCAAGTGGAAGTTGATCCATCTTGAAATCGCCGGTAGCAAGTACTAGTCCGGCCTCCGTGCGAATAGCAATGGCAAGTGCATCCGGAATTGAGTGATTGACTGCAACAAACTCCAATTCGAACGGACCGAAGGTCTGCTTCATTCCCGCTTTTACTTCAATCATAGGGGCAGTAATGCGACGCTCTTTGAGCTTTGCCTCTGTAAATGCCAGGGTTAACTTGGATCCAACTACTGGGATATCAGAGCGCTCTTTCAATAAATAAGGAACCGCGCCAATGTGGTCTTCGTGTCCGTGTGTGAGTGCAATGGCAACAACATCGTGCAGACGATCGCGAATGTATGAGAAGTCAGGAAGAATTAAATCGATTCCAGGTTGGCTCTCTTCGGGGAAGAGAACACCGCAGTCAACGATGAGGAGTTTGCCACCAATTTCATAGACGGTCATGTTGCGACCGATTTCACCTAAACCACCGAGCGCAACGATGCGCAGTGTCTTAGGAGCTAACTTGGCTGGATAGGGTAAATCGGGATGTGGATGATTCATTATTTAAGTACAACTCCGCCTTGTCGAAGGTCCTCCCGCAATTGCGCGATCTGCGCCTCGGTGGCATCGACAAGTGGCAAACGTGTAAATCCACCAGGTAGGCCCATCATGGTGAGTGCGGCCTTAGTCAATATCGCACCTTGGGTGCGGAAGGTTCCGGTGAATACCGGTAATAATTCTTGATGTATTTCTAGTGCGCGAACTGAATCGCCAGCAAACCAGGCATCGAGCATGGCTTTAAGTTGGTTTCCAACTGTATGACCGCAGACCGAGACGAATCCGACGGCACCTACGCTGAGCAGGGGCAGGTTGAGGATGTCATCTCCAGAGTAAACAGGAAGACCTGTGCGTTGAATTACCCACGAGGTAGATGCAGGATTTCCCTTGGCATCTTTGAGCGCCACAATGTTCTTTACTTCTGCGAGGCGACACAAAGTGTCCTCCTCGATTGGAACTCCTGTGCGACCAGGAATGTCATACATCATTATTGGTAGATCCGTTGCAGCTGCAACCGCTCTGAAGTGAGCTTCGATGCCAGCCTGTGGAGGCTTGTTGTAATAAGGAGTGACGATGAGAAGTCCGTCAACGCCGAGCTCGGCGCAACGCTTGGCTTGATCGACCGTATAGGCCGTTTCGTTGTCGCCAGCACCTGTCAGAACTTTGACGCGATCGCCTACAGTGCTTTTAACAACCCTAATAATTTCTAGTTTCTCAGATGTCTTTGTCGTTGGAGCTTCACCGGTGGTGCCGTTAACGGCGATCGCATCGTGGCCAGTATTGGCCAAATGTTCAGCAATCTTCGCTACGCCGTCCCAGTCAATTGACCCATCTTCTTGAAATGGGGTCACCATTGCGGTGATCAAGCGGCCAAATGGCGCCTCAATCTGGGTCGTCTGTTTATGCGAGCTGGACATAGGGCTAACCCTATCGTGACTACGGGGCTACCCGTCCAGACTTCTCGAATGCGCCATGCGTAAGGGGCATAAGAGTTGCGAAATATTGCTCCATTTTCTCGGCAACCATCTCAATTTCACGTTGCGGATAGCTAGGAAAATGTGATCCTTCGCGGGAAGTACGCAGAGATAAGAAATTCATGAGCGCGCGAGCATTCATCGTGACGTACATTGTTGAATATAAACCGACCGGTAACACAGCGCGGGCTACTTCGCGCGCTACCCCTGCATCGAGCATCTTTGTATAACTTTCGTAGGCTAGCGTGCAACTTTCCTTAATGGCATTTACGGTTATTTCATATTGCTCATCGGTGCCATCAATAAATGTGTATGAACCCGCCTTACCAATTTGAACTAATTTGCGTTCCTTTGCAGGAACGTAAAAATTTGGACGGAGTTCACGATAACGACCAGACTCCTCGTTATAGGAGGCGATGCGGTGGCGCATAAATTCACGAAACACGAAAATCGGAGCAGAAATAAAGAATGTCATTGAAGTGTGTTCAAAGGGAGAGCCATGGCGTTCTCGCGCCAAATAATTGATCAAACCCGCAGAGCGCGCTGGATCGGCATCAACATCATCGAGTGAATTTTCGCCAGCTGTAGAAACCCGTGCCGCCCAAATAACATCTGAATCGCTAGCACTCGCTTTGACTAGCTCTACCGTCACATCGCTACGGAAATTTATCTCGAAATGCTCTTCGCTCATGTGGCGACCTTATCTATTGGCACCCGCAGGGCTAGGGATTAGGGCAGAATATCGGCGTGTCAGTGAAGCGCGATTCCCTCAGTGTTGGCCTGGCAGTAGGGGCAGCGGGCGTCGCCTTTGGGGCAGTCGCCGTGGCAGATCACTTCTCGGTTGCGCAGGCCTGCTTCCTCTCCCTTGTTCTATTCTCTGGAGCGTCGCAATTCTCTCTCGTCGCTGTCATGAGCGCTGGCGGAAGCGCCTTCAGCGCAATCGTGACCGGAACTTTCCTAGGTGGACGTAACGGGCTGTATGGCGTTCGAATGGCTCAAATCCTCAAACTCAAAGGATTCAAGCGCGCGCTGGCGGCACAGATCACCATTGATGAATCAACTGGCGTCGCAATCGCACAGTCAGAACTTGAAGATCAAAAAACTGCATTTTGGTACACCGGCTTTGGCGTCTATGTTTTTTGGAATCTCTTCACCCTCCTCGGCGCACTCGGCGCAAAAGCAATTGGCGATACCTCAGCCTGGGGGTTAGATGTGGCCTCCCCCGCAATCTTCTGCGCAGTTCTCTTCCCACGTCTTAAAGAGCGCAAACTTCTAATCGCATCAGTTCTCGCGTTTATCTGGGCACTCTCCATCACCGAGCTAGTACCAGCAGGCGTACCAATTATTTCTACCGTGGTTATCGCGGCAATCGTGGGGTGGAAGTAAATGAGCTCCCAGTGGATCGCAGTAATCGTCACAAGTTTGCTCTGCTACGCCCTTAAATTCATCGGTCATGCCATCCCAGAAATCTGGTTAGCCCATCCCCGCGTTCAGAGGATTACCAATTTAATTCCAATTGTCCTGCTGAGTTCCCTCGTTGCGATGCAAGCATTTACAGTAAAAACCAAATTTGTGGTTGATCATCGCTTGGCTGGCATTGCAGTCGCACTCATTGCCCTTAGATTTAAGTTACCT
>Ga0118677_10010808_pt1 | contig 13849 bp, 15 predicted proteins | sample AliMusrvi5mmetaG_FD_86154 | JGI IMG/M metagenome (GOLD analysis project Ga0118677, IMG submission 86154) | reverse complement strand
AAAGACAGGGCGGAACATAACATCGCCAGTTAATCTCTTCACAAAAGGTTATTTGAATTCTTGGCTTCTGAGTTTTTGAGTGAACTCTAATTATGAATTTTTATGCCAATAATGCCAGTATAAAAAACCGATAACTAATTAAGTTTGTCGGTTGGTTTTTGAATGAAAATTCTGAAACAAAAAAAATTACAAAATTATCTCCTCCTTATGTTAATCCCTCGGAAAAAAGCGATAGATTAACGTTTTATAAACTTTAATATAGGGTAGGCGAATGTCATACATTAATCACTCATTTGTACGGCAAGTGTTTAATTTATGATGCCATTTATTGTTCATCCAAATCATGCCAAACTTCTTCAATATTCACTGTTTAGAAAAGTTAAGATATCAATATAAAGCAATGCCAGTTCTAGCGTTGTTTTTTAGAAAAATCATATCGCGCAGGTTCGGTGGTAACCTTCAGAATTAATGCAGGCAAGCTATTATCGCCAGCGTCAGTTGAGCTATTATAGGTTTAAGTATTAGTCGTACAAGTTATCGGCAATGAAACCAAGAATGCCTTGTGAAGCTAATGTTGGCCTTACCCAAGTCCAGATCCGATACAGCCAATGGTCCAGTATCGTACTAATAGATGAACTTGGCTGGCTGGCTGAATTAAGTTGTTGATTGGATGAGATAATCGCATGGCAGTCGTTATAATTAGTACTATACATATCATTTGATATGATGTATTCACAACTAACCTATGGGGCTGTCATTAAGTTGGCTACACAGTATGATGGAAAGAGCGCCATAGGACTGCTTTTTTATTTATAAAATAAGGTTGACCCCGTTATTTTACGTTGATGAGAGGCCTTTGATAGGCTGTACTAAATCACCTGTTTTCATTCTGATAATTACTTCAGTCATATCTTGGAGCGCTTCAAAAATTAGCTTAAAAGCTAGGAAAAAAATACTCAGCTAGTTTTACAAGAGGCTAAAAGAGCTGAACTCATCAGGCGATAGGGATAGAGCGGAAATAAACAGTTGAAAATCAATTACTATCTGTTTTTAAAAATTTATGAAATAACATTTTTAAAATGACTGATAGTTTGATTGCAGCTGTTTATTAAAGAGATAGTCCGTTAAATCGCCATAAAGAAATAAAATTTTCTGATTATCTAAAATTGTCCGAGTGGTGTGTTAGGTAAAGCCTATGCCTCTCAATTCCAAGGGGTGCTTGTTTTGACTTATTTTATAATTATGTAAGGTTGGATGGGTTTATTGGAAATGATGGTACTTGAGGTTGGTTGCTTTAAAAGCGCTTAAGGGGTAAGTGACCAAGTAGATTAAAAGGGGGGGTTAAGGCGGGGTTGTAAAAAGATAGCTCAGTAGTGCTTAAGGTCTTAAGCTGATTAACTTAAGCCTGCACATTGCTGTTCGCGTAACGAACAAGGCTGCGCAGGCTTTCGATAGTATTCTGGGTGTAAGCAACTCTTTTTTGGAGCTGATCATCATGTTAAGGGTTAACATAATGATTTGAAGCTTATTTTCCGTATTTTTTACGGAATTTATCAACACGGCCTGCTGTATCAACAACGCGTTGTTTGCCAGTATAAAAAGGATGGCAAGAGGAGCAAACCTCAATTTGTAGATCCTTAGTTAGTACCGAGCCGGTCAAGAAAGTATTGCCGCAACCACAGGTTACAGTAATTTGTTTATATTCTGGATGAATTTCTGGTTTCATATTACTTCCACATTACCCGTAAAGAGGTTACATACTTATTAAATAACTCGCTATAATACTTACTTCATCGGCTATTAGCAAGAATTGTTAAACATATGCGCATCATTACTTTAAATGCCAACGGCATCCGAGCTGCAGAACGCAAAGGCTTCTTTATCTGGATGCAGCAACAAAATGCTGACATCATTTGTTTGCAGGAAACAAAAGCACAAATACATCAGTTAAATACTGATCCTTTTTGCCCAATTGGCTATCACTGTTTTTATCATGACGCAGAAAAAAAAGGCTATAGCGGTGTTGCGCTTTATTGTAGAAATCAACCTGATAATATTGTTAATGGAATAGGTTGGCCAGATGCTGATGTAGAAGGTCGCTATATTGAAGCTCAATTTGGCAACTTAAGTGTGATCTCATTATATTTGCCCTCTGGATCCTCAGGAGAAGAGAGGCAAGCCTTTAAGTTTAGTTTTATGAGGCGTTTTATGTCTTATTTAAAAGCCTGCATAGAAAGCGGACGAGACTACATTATTTGTGGAGACTGGAATATCGCCCATAAAGAAGTTGACTTGAAAAACTGGCGAGGCAACAAAAAGAATTCAGGTTTTTTACCTGAAGAGCGTGCTTGGTTAGATGATTTGTTTGCAGATGACCAATGGTTAGATGCTTTTCGTTTAGTCAATCAGGATGTTGATCAATACACTTGGTGGTCAAATCGAGGGCAGGCGTGGACAAACAATGTAGGTTGGCGTATTGATTATCAAATTATTAGCGCAGCTTTAAAAGACAAAGTCATTTCTACTTCAATCTATAAAGATGAGCGTTTTTCAGATCATGCGCCATTAATTATGGACTACGATATATAACACTAATTTATTAATCTACAGGCTTGTGTATGCCATTCCATGGAGCTACTTTGAATAAAAGTAACATGCCTGGAATTGCAATAACAAAGCAGAACAAAAAATAAGCTTCCCAGCCTAGCCAATCTACCAAATAACCCGTTGCGGCATTGGCAAAGGTGCGAGGTACAGCAGCTAAGCTGGTAAATAAGGCGAATTGAGTTGCGGTATAGCGTGGGTGAGTTGTGTGGGCAATGAAAGCAACAAAAGCTGCGGTACCTAGGCCTACGCCGAGTGCCTCAATGCCAATAACTAAAGCTAATACAGGCAAGTCATGGCCTATAGTTGCCAGCCACGCAAATCCTAAAATAGCCAGCATTTGTACGATACCAAAAAGCCATAGGGCACGATTAATACCTAACTTTATCATCCAAATGCCACCCAGTAATCCACCGATAACACTAGGCCATAAGCCGGCATTTTTTGCGATTAAGCCAATCTCAGTTTTACTAAAGCCCATATCTAGATAAAACGGTGTCGCAAGAGCTGTCGCCATACTATCGCCCAATTTGTAAAAGAAAATAAAAGCCAGTACTAGCAATGCTGATTGCATGCCATTACGAGACAGAAACTCTTGAAAGGGCTCTACGACAGCCGCTTTTAGTGTTTTAGGTGGGCTGTTCTTAAGTTGTGGCTCACTAATACATAGTGTCATTACTATGCCTGGTAGCATAAATAAAGCAGTAATAAAAAACACACTACTCCAAGGTAAATGGTCCGCCAAAATCAGCGATAATGAGCCGGGTATCAAGCTAGCAATTTTATAAGCATTTACATGTATGGCACTACCTAGGCCTAATTCAATGTCGAGTAATAATTCACGTCGATAGGCATCAAGTACAATATCTTGAGAGGCACTAAAAAAAGCAATGAGGCATGCTAAATAAGCGATGGTCCATAAGTCGAATTGGGGGCGCCATAAGCCAAAGCATGGAATAGAAAGGATCAGTGTCAGTTGCGAAATAAATAGCCAGCCTCGCCGCCTTCCAAGTGGAGGAATATAACGATCAAACAAAGGTGCCCACAAAAACTTCCAAGTAAAGGGTAGTTGGATTAAGGCAAATAAACCAATTGCTTTTAAGTCTACGCCTTCAGAACGTAACCAAGCAGGTAACAATGCAATTAAAATATATAGCGGTAGCCCAGAGCTAAAGCCTGTGAATATACAAATGAGCATGTGTTTATTAAGCAAGACTTGCTTAATGGTTGAGTTATTCGTCACAGGACCTCTTGAGAATTTAAGCAACATTAAAATGCATATCGACTATGTATGCCTTAATAATATTATTTGATATATTTTTAATACCGAAAAAAAAGGCCGATAGATTATTAAATCCATCGGCCTTTTCAATATAACTTATCGCACAAACTGTGCAATATTTAATCGTTATTAACCATTAATCAAATAATGAACAAATATACTGGCAGCATACCCACCCGCAATAGCTGGCGTCCATTTCAGATGGCTAAAAAATGTGTACTTATGGTTAGATTGCCCCATTAATGCGACACCTGCAGCAGAGCCGACTGATAATAAAGATCCGCCTACGCCCGCAGTCAATGTGACTAATAACCACTGATATAAGTCCATATCGATATTCATATTCAATACAGCAAACATGACAGGAATATTATCAACAATCGCTGAAATGATACCCACTAAAATATTGGCTGTAGTTGCGCCCAAGCCGTCATACATAGCGCCTGATAATAGTTCAAGATAGCCGATATAACCCAAGCCACCAACAGCAAAGACAACACCAAAGAAAAATAATAAAGTATCCCACTCAGCGCCACGAACTTTATTGAAAACATCAAAGCCTGCTTCACCTTCGGCTCTGTGGTTCTTTTTCAAATAAAAGCCATAGAGCATTAATACAGAAAGACCAACCATCATGCCCATAAACGGAGGTAAATGTAGGCCTTGTTTAAAGCTAACGGCAGTAACAATGGTTAACAAAAACAATCCACAAATTTGCAGCGCACCGGGTTTTAATACAACCGCTGCTTCATCGGTTACTAGGGGTTGCTCGTTCGGTACTGCAAAATACATCACTGCAGCAGGGACGGCATAGTTAGCTAGCGAAGGTACAAATAATTTAAAGAAATCAAAGAACTCAGCGTATCCAGCTTGCCATACCATTAATGTAGTAATATCACCAAATGGACAGAATGCTCCACCTGCGTTAGCAGCAACGACTAAGTTAACAAAACCAATACTGACAAACTTCTCGTTGTCGGCGCCTACCGCCATAACAACTGCACCGACTAATAAAGCAGCGGTTAGGTTGTCGGCTACGGCTGATAAAAAGAAAGTAATGACGCCAGTAATTAAGAACAATTTGCGATAGCCAAATTGTCTTCTGACCAACCATGATCTTAGTGCTTCAAATACGTTGCGTTCGGCCATTGAGTTGATATAAGTCATTGCGACTAATAAAAACAACATAAGCTCAGCATATTCTTTCAAGTTATATTCAAATGCTTCGTGCATTGCTTCAACCGATACGCCTTTTTGAGAGGCTAAAATAGCTGCATGTGCCCAAATAATACCTGCTGCCAAAATAACAGGTTTAGATTTACGCATATGCGTAAATTCTTCGGTCATTACAAAGCCATAAGCAATAACAAAAATCAAAACGCAATAAATACCACGCTCCGTCCCTGTTAAGCCAAGACTTTCAAAACCACTTGCCATTGCCATTTGTGGCATCAACAAGAGAGATAGCAAAATTAATAAAAAACGCACGAGAACATCCCCTTCCAACTTTATAGTTATAGATACAATAAATTTCAGTTGTTAATGGTATCACCAACTAATAATATTGTCATTTTATGGCTCTCAGTATATGATTGCAGGTCAAATTATTAGCCAGAATAGTCTCATAAACGCCTATCCATGTACCAATATACCGATACCGATCAAACCCTTGTTGACGAGCGAGTTGCTCAGTTTAGACGACAAACCGAGCAGTTTTTAAAAGGCGAGCTTTCTGAAGATCATTACCGTGCATTACGCTTAAGAAATGGTGTTTATATACAAACGCACGCACCATTATTAAGAGTTGCAGGGCCTTATGGCCTGCTTAACTCTAAACAAGTACGTAAACTTGCCCATATTGCCCGCTTTTATGACAAAAATTATTGTCACTTTACCACTAGGCAAAATATTCAATTTAATTGGCCAAAGTTGGAAAAAATCCCCGATATATTAGCGGAATTAGCTAGTGTGCAAATGCACTCGATACAAACCAGCGGTAATTGTATGCGCAACACCACTACGGATCATTTAGCTGGCGTATGTGTAGATGAAATAGAAGATCCACGGCCTTATTGTGAAATTATTCGCCAGTGGACAACTTTGCATCCTGAATTTGATTATTTACCGCGTAAATTTAAAATCGCGGTAAGTGGTGCTTTGCATGATCGTGCTGCCACCCAATTTCACGATATCGGTTTGCATCTAGTTAAAAATGCCGAAGGTGAGGTTGGTTTTAAAGTCATCGTGGGCGGTGGTTTAGGGCGCACACCTATTATAGGTCAAGTAATAAAGCCGTATTTAGAGAAGAAGCATTTGCTCTCTTATTTAGAAGCAATACTGCGTATTTATAATCTCTATGGTCGCCGTGATAACAAATATAAGGCTAGAATTAAAATCTTGGTCAAAGAATCAAGCTTGGCTAAGTTCTCGGCCTTAGTAGATAAAGAATGGTCGCAGCTTAAAGATAATAATGAATTAAGTGCAGAGCGTGTAACTGCGATGTGTGCGCAATTTAGTGCGCCAGCTTATAATGATCAAGCTTTAGAAGATCAAAGTTTTGCGCAGCATCAAGCAGCCGATCAAGCGTTTGCTACTTGGGTCAAACATAATACGGCTAATCATAAAGTATCTGGTTATCGTGCGGCATTTATTTCCTTAAAAGCACCTGATTCACCTCCAGGTGACATGACCGATGATCAGTTGGATGCTGTTGCTGATCTTGCTGATGCCTACAGTTTTGGGGAGATTAGAGTTACTCATAGACAAAACCTTATTTTGGCTGATATTAAACAAGCCGACTTGTACCCGCTATGGCAAAAACTGGCTGAGCTAAAATTAGCGACACCCAATATCGGAACGGCCACTGACATGATTTGTTGTCCTGGCTTAGATTTTTGCTCATTAGCTAATGCTGGCTCCATCGGCATAGCTAAAGAAATAAATGAAGCTTTAGATGATATGGATTACATACACGATATTGGTGATTTAAAAATCAATATGTCTGGATGTATGAATGGTTGTGCACATCAGAGTGTTGGTCATATTGGTATTTTAGGCGTCGATAAAAAAGGTACTGAATGGTATCAATTAACCTTGGGCGGTTCTTCAGAAAATAATGCCGCCATCGGTGAGCGCTTAGGGCCTGCTGTCGCTAAAGATCAAATTACTCAGGCTATCGTTACTATTCTGGATGTTTATATTAAACAACGTTTGGAAGAAGAGACATTCCTAGATATGGTAAGCCGAGTTGGTATTACCCCATTTAAAGAGCAGGTTTATGCAACTCATTAAAGATCAACAGATTATTGATAATACTTGGCAATATATTGCTGATACTGATGAACTAAAGTCTGGTGATATCAGTGTCTCTTTTGCTCGCTGGCAAGCAGATAAGCAACAATTATTGGCGCATGACGGCAAGCTTGGCATTAGAATAAGTTCTGCAGATAGTGTTGATGAACTCGTTGATGATTTGGATACGCTGAAGCTTATTGAATTAGATTTCCCCGATTTTGCCGATGGTCGTTTATTTTCACAGGCTTGGTTGTTGAGAGGGCGTTATCATTATCAAGGTGAAATAAGAGCCATCGGCCATTACATTCCTGATCAAGTTTTTTATTTAGCGCGTGTCGGAGTTAATGCGTTTAGTCCCAAGATGTCCGAAGAATTAGCTGATATCATCAATAAATTAAAAGATTTTACGGTTAACTACCAAAGCTCTATCAATTAAATAGTTGTTGTTCGGCAGTGTATCTAGTCGTTAAATAAACGAATGATGGTCATTGTAACTTTGGAAATCATTCGCTATAAGCTAAGCAGTATATCTATACAAGTTGCACAAAATCCTAACTCATCATAAGGAAGTCATTATGGCTACTATCGCTGACCCTATCATAGGTTCTTGGTACAAAGATTTAGAAAGTAAGTTGAAATTTAAAGTTATCGCTATTGATGAAAAAGATGATGCCATTGAAATTCAATATCTTAATGGCGATATTGGCGAATATGATAATGATAGTTGGTATAGCTCAAGCTTTGATTGCATTGAAGCGCCTGAAGACTGGACGATTGCTTTTGATGGTATTGAAACTGACGATCTAGGCTATTCCGATAACGATGAACATAAGCCTAATATTGAAGACGTAGATATTGATGATTATTTGGATTAACTAGGAAATTTTGGCATGAAAATGAGTCCCCAGGAGTTTTTGGATTGGCCGTCGAAAAGAATTACTTTGCTGGCTATGTCCGGTGCAGGCAAAACAACCCTAGCCAATAAATTACCTAAAGCAAACTGGTTTCATTATTCGGGGGATTACCGTATAGGTACTCGCTATCTGCGTGAACCGATTTTAGATAACATTAAACGCCAAGCGATGAGTGTGCCTTTTTTGCGGGATTTATTGTTATCCGATTCTATTTATATCTCTAATAAAATCACTATCGATAATCTGGCTCCGGTTTCTACTTTTTTGGCTAAAGTGGGTAATCCTGCCGAAAATGGCTTATCTTTGCAAGAATTCAAACGTAGGCAACAATTACATCATCAAGCCGAGTGTGCTGCCATGAATGATGTGCCAGAATTCATACATAAAGCTCAGGATATTTATGGCTACCCTCATTTTATTAATGATGCTGGTGGTAGTGTTTGTGAGTTGGATTGTCTTGAAGTAATAGAGCAATTGGCTAAAAACACCCTAATTATTTATATTAAAATACCACTAGCCTTAGAAAGAACCATTATTGAGCGCGCCAAATCAGATCCCAAGCCTCTGTATTATAGAGAAGAGTTTTTGGATGAAAAACTCACGGAATTCATGCGCCTAAATAACTATGCCACTACCGATGAGATGCCGCCCGATGAATTTGTTTCTTGGGTTTTTCCAGAGCTATTTAAATCTCGATTGCCTCGTTATCAAGCTATTGCAGATCAGTATGGTTATACCGTTGATGCCAATGAGGTAGCAGGTGTTAAAAACGAGGCTGATTTCATCAGAATGATTAGTGGTGCCTTAGCTAAGTAATCATGATAATTAACCAGCAGAGCTTATGCCTTTAGTTGCACATATAGATTTACCCACTTTTCAGCGTCTGCGTGAAGAAGGCGAAGAAATACTGTCGCCAGATCGCGCCAGTCAGCAAGATATTCGGGAGATGCATATAGGTTTACTAAATCTTATGCCAGATGCGGCATTAGAGGCGACAGAGCGACAGTTTTTTCGATTAGTCGGGGCCTGTAATCAAATTGTTCAATTTCATGTTCATCCTTTTACCGTGCCAGGACTCATTAGAGGTCCTGAGGCACAGGCCCATATCGACAAATATTACGAATCGTTCGACAAGATCAAACAAGATGGATTAGATGCTCTGATTATTAGTGGTGCTAATGTCATCCAAGCGAGTCTGCCTGAAGAAGATTTTTGGATGCCTTTGATAGAGGTTTTTACATGGGCGCATGAGAATGTCACCTCGGTGCTTTGCTCATGTCTTGCGACTCATGCAGTTATTCAATACTGTTATGGTATTGAACGTACTCGCTTACCGGCAAAGCGTTGGGGGGTTTTTTCTCATAAGCTCATCAATCGTACCCATCCGCTAATAGCAGAAATTAATACCCGCTTTGATGTGCCACACTCTCGTTTTAATGAAGTATTCCAGAGTGATATGGAGCGCTGCGGCCTGCATGTCTTGGTTGCCAGCAAAGAAGCTGGAGTGCATCTTGCGGTAAGTCCAGACGGTTTTCGTATCGTGTTCTTTCAAGGCCATCCAGAATATGATGATATTAGCTTGTTAAAAGAATACAAGCGGGAAGTATTGCGTTTTTATTATGATGAAGCAAGTTGTTATCCGCCTTTTCCAGAGCATTATTTTGATGAAGCTGTGCAGCAAATTTTTAACGATTATCAAGAGCATGTTAAAATGAGTAAATCCACCGGAGCTGTTTTGGATGATTTTCCAGAATCGCTAGTGCTAGATCATATTGATAATACATGGAATGATACTGCAAAAGCCGTTTTTAATAATTGGTTAGGAAAAATCTATCAGCTCACACATAAAGATCGACGCTTGCCATTTATGGTAGGTATTGATCCCAATAATCCACTTTTGGATAGTAAGCTTTAGTAGTTGATGCTGAGTAGTTCCTAAATTTACTTATAAGGCTTACTGGGTTTTCTGTAGATATTTTGCAGTGTAATTCTGGTGTTGGCTTTCAAATATTTGGATGTTTTGTAGGGACTACCACTGTTTCCATGTTTGACATCCTCCCCGCCCTAAAGGACGGGGATTCCTACTGCTAGACGCTTATGCCCAAGCGCGAGAATGTTCTTTGCTGCATTGATATATCTATCATGCGTAGTGCCACACTCGGCACAAGTCCATTCTCTTATTCGCAAACCTGCTCTACCTTTCGGACTACTTTGGCTAATTAAGCCACAGCACGAACAAGTTTGGGTTGTGTAGCATTCGTTGACTTCTAAAAACACGCCTTGCGTCGTTATCGACTTATACTCAAGTTGTGTTTTCAGCATGAACCAGCCTGCATCCAAAACGGATTTAGCCATTTTGGTTTTTGCTAGTTTCTGACTGCTGACGTTGCCAACGATTATTAAACTATTTTCTTTAACAATTTTGTTTGTAAATTTGTGTATTGCATCCTTGCGGGTATTCTTTATCTTGGCGTGTATGGCTTTAACGCGCTTTTTGTCTTTAGCTCGCTGTGCTTTGCCAAGCTTTAACTCTAAGTTTCTGTAGCAATCCTGCCGATCTAATTTGTCGCCATTTGAACAGGTTGCTGTGGTCTTCAATCCTAAATCAATTCCAACTTGACCGCATTCAGCTTGCCTAAGAATTGGCTCAACCTCTACGGTGGTATTGAAATACCATCGACCGCGAGAATCTTCACTAAAGCACTCTGTGCCTAATTCATACTGGCTTAAACCGTAGCTATCCCAGACTTTAAAATAATGACCACAAAACCTTACCTGCCCATTAACCCATTTAACGCCGGCGGTTTTGAAAGGTATCCAGCCCAGTGCCTTTTTTAGGGTCACCTGAACAACGCCAATTAAGCTTATTTTTCTTAAACTGTTTGCGTGATTTTGCGTGCTGTGAAATCCTTGATTGTACGGTTGCCGCTCCGATAGTCATGTTTCTCTCGGTTCGGATGCCCACTAACGACTTGTTTAAATCGAATTCAGAGGTGTTGCAATTCATGAAGCCCACTTCTGGAATACCCACCCACGAAAATTCGGCGGATTCCGCGTTAGCCGCGTTCCATACTTGATTAACTTCAAAAGCCCATTGGCGCAATTGTTTTGCGTGCTTATTTCGGACTCTGACTGAAAGGGTTTTGATTATGGGTTTCATAGCTTATAATTGTACATCACTTTTCTATTTTGTACATCACTTTAATGACTAAGCAAACTAAACGTTTTCAGATTCGAATGGCTCCTGAATTATTCGTAACTCTACAGAAAGAAGCTAATCTTAGGGATATTTCAATTGCTAAATTAATTACACTCGCACTAACCGAATGGTTAGCAAAACAATAGATCAAAAGCACTCTTACATCCTCACGCTGAAGAGATGAGGTTTTACCCTGAAAACACCGCAAAGCCCCGTCGTTCAGGGCGGGGATGTAAGGTGTGTTTTTGATTTTAAATACTCAGCATATATTAAATCAATGAGTTTTGTTATAGGAATTTCAGTTTCTACTGAGAGTAACTTTAGTTTTTTATAAGTATCTGATTTTATTCTGACTGATTTGTAATTTTCTACATTCAATGGCTTGTGCTCCTGATTAATAGAGTGTAGTATATACCACATGAAGCCGATAATCAAAACCCTTTCAGTCAGAGTCCGCGATAAACACGCTAGCGTGTTAAATCACATGGCTTTTGATGTCAATCAAGTATGGAACGCTGCTAATGCAGACAGTGCTGACTTGTTGTGGGTGGCTGTTCCTGAAGTGGGTTACATGAACTTTGGCACGTCGGCATTTGATTTAATGAAAGCGTTGAAAGGCATTCGCAAAGAACGTAGCATGATTATTGACTCAACAGCAGTTCAAGAAACCATTGCTGTCCATGCAAAAGCCAGAAAACAATTCAAAAAAAAACAAGTTGAACTGGCGGTGCTCAGGCGGAGCTAAAAAAGCTCTGGGCTGGATTCCTTTCAAATCGGGTGCGGCTAAATGGATTAATGGTCAAGTTAGATACGCTGGGCTTTTTTTCAAAGTCTGGGATAGTTACGGTCTATCAAAATTTGATTTCCGCTCAGGCTGTTTTAGTCAGGATTCACGAGGCCGATGGTATTTCAACATTGCTGTTCAAGTTGAAGTAGTGACACGGCAAGCCGCAGGCGGCCAAGTTGGAATTGATTTAGGACTGAAAACCACAGCAACCTGTTCAAATGGCGATAGCTTGGCACGTCAAGATTGCTATAGAAACTTAGAGTTAAAACTTGGCAAGGCACAACGCGCTAAGAACAAAAAGCGCGTTAAAGCCATACGCGCTAAGATAAAGAACACCCGCAAGGATGCAATACACAAATTCACAAGCAAAATTGTTAAAGAAAATAGTTTAATAATCGTTGGCAACGTCAGCAGTCAGAAACTAGCAAAAACCAAAATGGCTAAATCCGTTTTGGATGCAGGCTGGTTCATGTTGAAAACACAACTTGAGTATAAGTCGATAACGACGCAAGGCGTGTTTTTAGAAGTCAACGAAAGCTACACAACCCAAACGTGTTCGTGCTGTGGCTGCATAAGCCTCAGTAGTCCGAAAGGTAGAGCAGGTTTGCGAATAAGAGAATGGACTTGTGCTGAGTGTGGCACTACGCATGATAGAGATATTAATGCAGCAAAGAACATTCTTGCGCTTGGGCATAAGCGTCTAGCAGTAGGAATCTCCGTCCTTTAGGGCGGGGAGGATGTCAAGGGTGTATTGATAAAATGTTTAAATGGTGCTTCTAAGGCTGTCGCTGCTCATGTGAGTCATCCTGATTATATCGAGAGCTTTAATAGAAAAGGGTGGGGAGTGGTGTCTTGTAAATAACACAAGATTAACAAAAAAACATGTCAATGTTATTTCATTACTAAAAGATTGTTAGCGCTCTCTACATGATTCAAGGCTTACTCCTGGATAGTTGTTGTAGGCATATAAAATAAGCCCGCATAAAAATGAAAAAAACAAGAATACGTAGCAATAGTGCTTGACGGCTGAGGGGATGGCTGTATAATACGCAGTTCTTTCGGAGGCAGCATAAATCGAAAGCACAGGAAGTGGGATTAAGTTGAAAAGGAAGATTGACAAGATGGCTGAGGTTGATATAATAGCCGGCTACTTGGGGTTGAGGAAAACTTGATTCTGGGTTGAGAAATAAAAGTCGACACGGAGTTGACAAGCTGAATCGGCTCTGTATAATAGGTCGACTCAACGGGGCTTTCGCTCCACGCTCTTTAAAAATATGATCAAAATAATTTGTGTGGGTGCTTGTAGCGATTGTTAGTGATGTTAACAAATAATCGACACAACAACAACACATTAAGAAGTAATTTTTAACGTTTAGTTATGTAGTCGAGCCAAGATTGGCTACTCATCTTATTGAGTGGCAAAGCTGATTTAAACTGAAGAGTTTGATCATGGCTCAGATTGAACGCTGGCGGTATGCTTAACACATGCAAGTCGAACGGTAACAGGCCTTCGGGCGCTGACGAGTGGCGGACGGGTGAGTAACGCGTAGGAATCTGCCTGTTAGTGGGGGACAACGTGGGGAAACCCACGCTAATACCGCATACGCCCTACGGGGGAAAGGAGGGGATCTTCGGACCTTTCGCTAACAGATGAGCCTGCGTTAGATTAGCTAGTTGGTAGGGTAAAGGCCTACCAAGGCGACGATCTATAGCTGGTCTGAGAGGACGATCAGCCACACTGGGACTGAGACACGGCCCAGACTCCTACG